>Ga0222714_10000079_pt1 | contig 116073 bp, 101 predicted proteins | sample C33_3DmetaG_FD_165048 | JGI IMG/M metagenome (GOLD analysis project Ga0222714, IMG submission 165048) | Estuarine water microbial communities from San Francisco Bay, California, United States - C33_3D | ecosystem: Environmental > Aquatic > Marine > Unclassified | place: USA: California...
CTAAAACGTTGCCGTTTACAGTTTTGAATCAGTTTTTACGGAATTAATTCAGTTCCGACGTGCCACCGATACGCAACAATGCCAATCGATTCCATTCATCCCCATATTTTCAAAGAACATTACAAAGATACAATTTGTTTTTTAAATATCCAAATGTTTGTTGTATTTATTGTTAAAGTAAATATAGATGAAAATACTAAAAGAATCAAATCCCGATTGGTTATATATGCAATTGCATATGTTTAAGAGAGGATTAGTTGATGGTAAAGGGATAAATGACGAATTAATATTTAATGTTAGAGATAACGGTATTATTACTTTGAAATTTGAAAACGACGAACAGTATTTTAAATTATTTGACTTATCCGATGATGATGTTTGGTTTTTAAATAATCTATATTCGTCTTACGGTAATTTAGAAGTTTTTGACAGTTATAGAGCGGAAGAAGATTGGAGAGAAGGTTATGTTTTTCCATACTTTAATGATGAGAATAAAGAATTAATGGAGGAAATTAAAAGATTAATTGCCCCAAATTTAAACTTACAGGATGATGCTCAAGCGGTTGAATTTTGTAGATTACTTGAGGAGTTGTTTAATAATCGTGTTGATTATATTATTGGTGATTACGAATCTGAGATGGACTCAGGGATGAAAAACTCAATGGAGAAAGAAATTACTAAAGAATTATGTGATATTTTTTTAGAAAACGGTATTCACAATACCCAAGGTTGTTTTTACAAATATATGACAACCGTAGATTCATTAATTAAGTTATACGATAAGTACGGTAATAAAAATAGTGATTTATTAACGTTATTAAAAACTGTTGGTCACGACAAATCAGTTGATGGCGATTATTGGAGTAATATGTATGAATATATGGGGTCTAATGAATTTGATTCCGAATCATTTAATAGGTCAGTAAAATACCAGTTGGAGAACATCATCTCAGATATGGAGGATGGTGATAAGTTTGCAGATTTGGATGAATACAAAAAATTAGTAACTTACGTTACCAAAAAATTTAAATACAATGTTTGGTATGGTAGACCTAAGGATGAAAATAAAATGATGTTTAAAGTCATAAGAATAAATCCTGAAACCAATAAAATAGAACTAGAATATAAGAAAAAGGGTACTATGGATTTTAAACGTGGTGATTATGATTTAGAACAATTTAATAATTTTTTATACCACCCAGAGTTGTTTGATTAAATTATTTTACTTATCTTTGTGTCTAATATACTAAAATTATGGCAAGAGATTTGCAGTTACTTAAGGAAGTACTTTCAGTGCCTACTTACACATATCAAGAAGATTTAATGGTTCAGTTTATTGTTGACTGGTTAAAGTCTAATAATATTGAACACTACGTTGACGAACATTTAAATGTTTACGCTATAAAACAAACAGGAGAACTTCCTGAAGACTTTGTTTTTCCTTGTGTCGTCGCACATACTGATACGGTTCACAAATTAGATACTATTAATGTTAGAGAAGAAATGTTGCCTAATTCTAACGGTGATTTAAAACTTTCACTAAAAGCGTACAACGATAACGGACTACCAACAGGAATTGGTGGTGATGATAAATGCGGGGTATTTGCCTGTTTTGAATTACTAAAAGAACTTCCAAACCTTAAAGCCGCATTTTTTGTATCTGAAGAAACAGGTTGTCACGGTTCAAAAATGGCAGACCCAAGTTTCTTTACTAACGTTGGATATGCAATTCAATTCGACGCTCCCGAAAATTGGATGGTAACTGAAACTTGTTATGGTGCTAGATTATTTGATAAAGAAGGGGAATTCTTTGAAAAATGTGATAAGGTAATAACCGAAAGTATGAATGAGAAACGTCAGTATATGGTACACCCATACACAGATGTATACGCATTGAAGACTAAGTTTGATTTCTCCTGTATTAACTTCTCAATCGGATATTACCGATACCACACTAACCAAGAGTATGTTGTGGTTGAAGATACGTTTAATGGTGTTGATATGGGTAAACAAATGATAGAGTCATTAGGGTATCAAAAATATACACACGAAAGACAAAAATCATCAACCTTTAGATATTGGTAAAAATAAAACCCCTTCGGAAACGGAGGGGTTTTTTAATTAAAGGGTATTTATAGTATGAAATATTTTATAAGATACTCTCTTTCTTGGATATCACAAAACCTATCAATACCTTTTTGGATTGTTGGTCATATTCACTTAACTATGAATGTCTATGAAGACATTTATGAAATACTAATGTCTGTGGGAATGAATATTATTGTAGGTGTTGGGTTTTTTCTTGATTTTTTAGATTATAAAAAAGACAAAATTAATGATAAAAAAAAGGGGTATTAAACCCCTTTTTTCTTTTTAGACTGAATTGATACAGTCTCACCATCTTCGGTAGTTAAAACGTATTTAACACCCTCTTTAATGTTATTTCTAAGAACTTCTTCCGAGATGTAATCCTCAACCTTATCTTGGATTGCTCTTTTTAGAGGACGTGCTCCGTACATTTCATCAAAACCTACTTTCGAAATCATTTCAGAAATTGACTTATCAAACGTGATTTGATATTTCATACTATCTAAACGAACTTTTAACTTATCTAATTCGATAGCGACAATTTTATCAACGTCGTTTTGACCTAAACTATTAAAGATAATAGTATCATCAATACGGTTTAAGAATTCAGGTGAAAAGAATTTTTTCAATTCTTTCTGTAGTGTTTGTTTTCTTAATTCTTCGTTAACAAAAGCGTTATTAGAATTTGAGAACCCAACACCATTACCAAAGTCTTGTAATTTTTTAACCCCTAAGTTTGATGTCATAATGATGATACAATTCTTAAAGTTAATTTTACGACCTAAACCATCCGTCATATGTCCATCATCCAACATTTGAAGTAAAGATGAGAAAATATCTTTATTTGCCTTCTCAATCTCGTCAAATAAGATTACCGAATAAGGTTTATTTTTAACTTGTTCAGTTAATTGACCTCCCTCATCATAACCAACATATCCTGGAGGTGCTCCGATTAAACGAGATACGGTATGTTTCTCTTGGTACTCAGACATATCCACACGGATTAACGAATCTTCACTACCAAACACTTCTTTAGCTAATTGTTTCGCTAAATAAGTTTTACCAACACCTGTGGACCCTAAGAAAATAAATGAACCGATTGGTCGATTTGGGTCTTTAATACCTAAACGATTTCTTTTAATTGATTTTGCAATACGTTTAACCGCCTCTTCTTGACCAATAACTTTGGTATTTAAAGTTTTATCTAAATCGACTAAAGCCTTAGTATCATCCGCATTCAATTTACTAACAGGGATTTTAGTCATATTAGAAACAACATCGTAAACTAATTCTAAAGAAACTTCTTTACGTTTTGTAGTCAAATCTTGCTCGAATTTTTTCTTCTCCTCATCAAGTTTTGACAAAATCTTTCTCTCCTTATCTCTAAGTTCTGCGGCCTCCTCATAACGTTGATTTTTAACAACCTCAACCTTTTGGTTCTTAATATCAAGTGCTTTGGTTTTTAACTCTTCAATAATTTCAGGAAGTTTCATATCAACCTGACTACGTGCCCCAACCTCATCAAGAATATCAATTGCTTTATCAGGGAATTCTCTATCTGTGATATAACGTTCCGCCAAAGTTACACAAGTCTCAAGAACTTCATCACTGAAGGATACCTTATGAAACCCCTCATACTTGTCTTTAAGATTTTTAAGGATGACCAAAGTTTCTTCTTTAGTTGCCCCATCAACAATAACCTTTTGAAAACGACGCTCTAACGCCCCATCTTTTTCAAAGTTTTTACGATATTCGTCTAATGTTGTCGCTCCGATACATTGGATTTCTCCACGAGCGAGTGCGGGTTTAAAGATATTTGAAGCATCTAACGACCCTGAAGAATTACCTGCACCAACTATTGTATGAATTTCATCAATAAAGATGATAATGTCAGGGTTGGCCTGAAGTTCTTCAATAAGAACTTTCATTCTTTCTTCAAATTGACCACGGTATTTTGTACCAGCAACAATCGAAGTCATATCTAATGAAAGAATTCTTTTGTCGGCTAGATTTCTTGGACAATCCCCTTCATAGATTTTCATTGCCAAACCTTCAACAATTGCGGTTTTACCACAACCAGGTTCTCCAATGATAATTGGGTTATTTTTCTTTCTACGGGAAAGTATTTGAGCAATACGTAAGATTTCTTTCTCTCTACCTACTACAGGGTCTAATTTACCTTGTTCGGCAAGTTTAATCAAATCACGACTAAAATTGTCTAAAGCGGGTGTTGATGAGTCAGAAGGTCGTTTGTTCTCTTTTCTGTTGTCATTGTCCATTGATTCTATCATATTATTTTATTTTTTTACAAAGGTACAAAAATTATTCTAAAAATCCAATATTGACATAATGTCAGGTGATAATATTTATATATGACATTGTGTCACATAAGGGTATTGACTTATGACAATATTTCTTTTATTATTGTTACGGTACAAATTTAGATAGAATAATTGAAAATAAAAAATAAATTTAAAACAAAATTTTAAAACTATGATTTTCGGAAGAAGAAAAAACAATTTTAATGACTTATTTAACGAATTCGACTCAATGTTTAGTCAATTCGATTCAATTTTTGGTGGTCTACCAAATAAAAGTGAGGTTGAGAAGGGAACCGACGAATTAGGTAATTGGACAAAAGAGACTTTTATTTCTGATGATGGTTCTGTACACGTCACAAGTTTTATTAGAACGGGTGGTAGTAGAAATGTAAAATCAAACGACGATTCAGTAATTAATGATTTAAAAAGAAAACTTAAATCTGCAGTTGAATCTGAAAAATTTGAAGAAGCGGTTAAACTTAGAGACCAAATTAAAAAATACGAGTCTAATCAAGAAGAGATTTCTAAATTAGAACTAGAACTTAAAAAATCTATAAACGACCAAGATTTTGAAAAGTCGATTGAATTGAGAGATATGTTGAAAAAACTAAAGTCATAAAACAAACCCCCAATCAATGGGGGTTTTTTATTTTTAATATATTTATGTCTATGAGACCTTTTGAGAAATATATAAAACAACTTGACGCTGATAGTCAGTTACAAAAAATTTATCGTAAATTACGTCATTGTTTTAAACGAGAAGGATGGTCCGAAGAAGACTTAGTTAAACCTCCATATTATCCACAAGATATTATGAAATATTATCAAGACTTTAGTAGTGAACATAAAAGGTTATTTAATGAGGTTAGGATGTATTTTGATATTGACCATAATGAGTTTATTGATTATCTTAAGAAAGAGATGAAACACATTGATGAAGAAACTCCACTAAATAATCCAAATGATTAATGATATGGGAATCAAAAAAGAAACGATATTAGGTACTAAAATTATTAACGAAATAGACTCAACAAATTTGGTTAAAACCGAGTATGATACTGAAACAAGTAAACTTGTTGTTGAGTTTAAAAATGGAACTAAATATGAGTACGATGACGTTACTCATAAAACTTATACTCAGTTTAGAATGGCTGAATCACAGGGTAAGTTTTTCAATACAAACATTTCTAAGGTACATAAATACAAAAAGGTTTAACAAAGTTAACTTTTTAAGTATTTATGTATAATGGGACAACAATCTGAAATTTTAAAAAGTTTTTTATTGCAGGATGAATTAAATCCTGATGTTTGGGTATTACCCAACGAAAGATTTATGTCCGACCCTAAAGGACAGGTTGAAACTATGAAACCTGAAATTAGAGAAAGACTACTTGAGATAGCTTATGAATTTATAGAGTTCTTAGACGTTCCAGTATTTGTTGGTGATATAATTCTAACAGGGTCACTATCAAATTATAATTGGTCAAAATTTTCAGACTTTGATTTACACTTATTAATCGACTTTGACCAATTCCCAAAAGAATCAGTTGAGTTATATCAAAAACTTTTTAATCTTAAAAAAATGTTGTTCAACAACACTCACGACATTACTATAAAAAAATATGAAGTTGAGTTGTATGCTCAAGATGAAAAGGAACCTCACGAAAGTACGGGGGTTTATTCTGTATTATTCGATGAGTGGATTAAGAAACCAAAAAAAGAAGACGTTAGTATTAACATTGATGAGATTAAACATAAATCAGAACAATGGATGGAAATAATTGACGGTGTAATTGAAAACGCTGGAGATGAAGAACTAGAGGATGCTAAAGAATTAATCAAAAAATATAAAGAAAAAATAAAGAAATTTAGACAGTGTGGTTTAGAAAAGGGTGGAGAATATTCTAACGAAAACTTGGTATTTAAGGTACTAAGACGAAATGGGTATATTGAAAAACTTTATGATTTTGAAAATAAACTAACAGATGAAAGACTATCATTACAAGAGAAGATTAACAAATCTTTGAAATAATGGTTAGTTTGATATATTTATAGATAAAAAAATACTATGGCAACAACATATAGCGCTGGAACATTTACGTCCGAAATTTGTGTAGTGTGCGACACTGACCAAGGGACTACTGCAACTTACGTTGACACCCCACATCCAACATACACTAATGGTGCTGGTGATGCGGTTGTACAATTACAAATGGTTACATTAGGAGGACCTAATGGGTTAAACAGTTAATAAATTAAAAAAAGTTAAAATAAAAATAAAATGGCAGATTTAAAACCAATAGGAAGTGAAAAACTTCAAGGTATGGAAAAAATACAAAGGATTCTTGAAATCGCAAGATTTAACGAGAGTACCCCATCCCGAATTAATGAAACGTCTAAAAACGAATATAGCCTTCAACTTGCTGACGGTAATGAATACCAAATTGTTAGAGAAAAGACAGGTTATATTATTAAACAAACTATTTCAGAATCAGAGGTCGATTATATCGCACCTATGAGAGAAAGAAAATATTATGATTCATATTCTCAAGCGTTAAAAAGATTAAATTTAATGGCTAAAGAAATGAATGAATTATATGGTAATGATGAAGGTACATCATTGTTTTCGGAACAAAAAAGATTTACATTAAAAACTCCGAAATCAGAAAAAAAAAATTCTAACCCTACCGACGAGGTAGAAAATGTACCACCTCCACCACCAGCTCCACCCGCGGCTCCTTTAGGGGATGTCCCACCTCCACCTCCTGCTCCAACAGATGATATGGGAGATGTTCCACCACCACCCCCATCACCAACAGGTGATATGGGAACGGATGATATGGGAACTGACGATATGGGAACTGACGATATGGGAACGGATGATATGGAAGGTAATGAAGAAAATGACGAGGTTGTAACATTCAAAACAATACAAAAACTTACAGGTAAATTAGGTCAAAAATTAAGAACGTTAAATTCTTCTGAAGATGAAGAAGAATCTATGTCATCAAAAGACATTAAGTACGTTATTAATTCAATATTGTCTGCGTTAGATTTGGAAAAATTAGATGAAGACGATATGGAAGATATTGTTAACAAATTAGAAGGTGCGGAAGAAGAATTCAATCCTGAAGAAAAATTTGGTAATGATGACGAAGAAAATGACGAAGATAATTTTGACGAGGAACAACCAATTCCTGGTGATGAAGAACCTATTGGTTTTGGAGAAATGAGTGAAGAAAACGCTTGGGCTGACTTAGGTAATGATATTGCACAAACAACGGCATTAAAAGCAACAGGTGCAAGATTTGGTTCTGACGGTGGTGAGATGAGTGAAGATTCTAAACATTTAGATAGTATCGCTAGTTCAATGTTCGAATCTAAAATTGAAGATACGTTAATGAAATATTTTACTATAACTGAAAGTGAAAAGAAATTTAACAAAACAATTAATGAAGAAAGAAAAGTAAAAACTAAAATTACTTTGTCTGAATTAAATGGTGAAATCAAAAGACTATCTGAATCAATACAACAAGAGGTTAGTGCTAAAAAATTCCTAAAAGAAAATGTTAACGCTAAACTTGTTGGTAAAACAAATAAGAAAAACTTAGTATTTGAATTAGGTTATAAACAATATAAAATATCACCTAAAGGTAGTCTTATATGAGTTATTTAGTCTTTATAAATGGGTTAGGTCCTAACTATAAAGGGGATAATATGTATGAGTTTATTTTTTCTGAAGATAAAACTGATATTTGGGATGAAAGTTGGGAGGCAAAACCTTCCAACGGTTACCCTAAACCACCTGAACTTGATTATATAAAAAAAGTCGGAGTACTGAAAAATACCTCAATAGAGTTAGAATTAATACAGAACTCTGATTTTTTTAGTTTTATGGATTGTATGGATGGGGTGATTGCCTTAGGTTGGGAGAAAGAAAATGAAAATACTGATTTTACAGTTACTAAACGATTAGTATTTAATTTTGGTGAAACCGAACAAGAGGTTAAAAATAAATTATACGAACGAGATGTCGTTCTTGAATTTGAAAAAAAAGTAGTATATGAAAACTAACAAATACTCAAAATTAGTAGATTTTGGTTTTAGTCCAAAAACCTTAATGACTTTAAGTGAGTCAGAAATTGACACATTACATAGAAACCTTGTAGAAGGTAAAAAGAAAGAAACTAAAGAAGCTCAAACAATACAAACTAGTATCACTAAATATTCGGCTAGCGAAGTTCAAGATGCTAAGAGTAAAGGTAAGGCATTACCAGGAGGTAGAGCGGTTAAAATGAATGCTGATGGTAGTATGGATGTTACCAATGAAGGTGAAATGTCTGAAGGTAAAAAGAAAAAAACTAAAAAGATTAATCCATTCGCAATTTGTACTTCTCAATTAGGTAATGAATTTGGTACAACTGAAAGACATATGTGGAATTCAAAACAGAATAACAAATATGAAAGATGTGTTAAAGCCATCAAACAATCTATGAATGAGGGAAAAGATATTACTTCTGTGATTTTAGAAAATAAAATCCTATATTTGCTTGAGAAACACTCAAATGCAAAAATGAAAAAAGGAGATTTAATGAATCTAATTACAAAAAAAACACTTAACAAACCAATTGGTACTTTAGGGTCTATTGATGTTACGGAAAATAATACTAAAGAGGCTCCTGTGAAGACTCCTGTTAAAACCCCGTCAAAACCTGATAAGGATAGTCCTTACAAACCAAAAACATCACCAGCTCCTAAAGCAAGAAAATCGGAGACTAAAGAATCAATGGTTGCGAACGCTCCCGCTCCGACTAAACCAACAACAAAACCTGGAATTAAAACTCCACCAAAACCAGATAAGGATAGTCCTTATAAACCAAAAACATCACCAGCTCCTAAGGCGAGAACTAACAAAGAGTTACCGTCTTGGATGTCATTTGATACTATCGGAATTAAATTAAAAAAATAATGGCAAAGTTTAAATTAGACGCTAAAGAAGCTATAGATTACGGTCAAGGACGAGAAAGAATGAATCCTGACTTGGAGAATAAACTTAGAACTCAAACAACAAGTTTATCAAAAAACCCCGCGTTCCCTGATGTGGATAAGAACGGTGTTCCTGATAACTTTGAAGAATTGGTTGCATCTAAAAGATTTAAAGATGTTGTTGAACGAGTAAAACGTTATACGGGTATGGAAGACATATCAGGACAAAACGCTTTTATGCAACTACAAAGAGCCCTAATGGGTGCGGTTCAAAGAGTTATGCAAATTGAGTCTCAAAATAAAGAATATCTTGAGAAATTAGCGGTCGATTTAGTTATCAAAGAAATGGGAATTCCTGACGGGTCTTTCCAATTTGACGCCAAACTAGTTGGTATGGGGGGTATTGACCAAAGTAGATTCCAACAACAAGGTGAGGAACCAGAAGAAGAAGAGATTGAACAACAATTTGGTAGTCAAGATGCTGAAGAAGATTTAGACGATTTTATGACTGCAATGGAAAAGTTTGACTTAGAAAAGGCTAAACGTAGATTCATTAATGCGTTAATTCAAGGTTCTTCTAAAAAAGGACATTATATGTTTGAATTGGTTAGAGCTGAGTTAAATAGAATTGACCCTCAATTATTAAACTTATACGGGGTATTGATGTCGATTAATGATTTAGTTTATTGGTTAATGCCTGACGAAGCCGTACAAATGATGGCGGGTAATCCGTCAAGTATGGCTGGTAAAGAAGAAGTTGACGATACTACTGACCCACCAACAATTAAAGCGAGAGGATTATTTTTCCCTGTTTTAATTCACGAACTTATTAAAGGAGTTATGGAGGTTTTTGGTACTCACGGATTACCAGATGACCCTAAATCACAACAAATGATTATGGGAAGTACAGATACTCTACCTAACGAGATTTGGGACTTAAGATTGGGACCTGTTATTTGGGAGAAATTCTCTCAATCATATCCTATGGAAGTCTTTGATGAAGATAAAAAACATATCCAACACTACCTGTTCGCTAGATTTTCAGCGTTAGACACAAAACAGTTTTTTGAAGTTGCGAAACAAATATTATCTGGAGACCCTAAAGGTGAGAAATTCTTACAAGATATGGTTAAAGATATTATTACTGATTTGAAAAAACGTGATTTAGAAGATTCATTAGGAAGTTATGAAGATGACTACGATGATGACGATGACGATGACGGTTTAGATGATTTCTTAGGTGGCTTGGGTATCTCAAGACCTAAGTAATTTATGGCTTTTACTAAAGAACAATTAATATTAGAATATACTAAGTGCGTAAAGAATACTCCTTACGCACTTAAAACTTATTTACAGACCTATGACAATACTGTATCTCAGTATGTCCCTTTGGAATTATTTCCTGACCAAGTAACCTTATTGGAGGATTACGAGAATTACAATGAAAATATTGCGTTAAAATACCGACAAGCTGGAGTATCTACAGTTACCGCAGCTTGGGCGTCAAAACGTTTAGTATTTGCGTCTAAGAAAAAACCTGAAAAAATTCTAATCATCGCCAACAAATTGGATACTGCGGTTGAGATGGCAAATAAGATTAGAGGTTTTACTGAACAATGGCCTAATTGGACAGGTGTAGGGTTTTCAAGTGAAAAAAATTCACAAAGACACTATAAGTTAACTAACGGATGTGAAGTTAAGGCGGTTGCAACATCACGAGATGCGTTAAGGGGTTATACTCCAACAATTCTTGTATTTGACGAAGCTGCATATATTGAAGCCGATGGAGATTTTTGGGCGGCTTGTATGGCATCCCTTTCAACAGGGGGTAAAGTGATTGTGGTATCAACACCTAACGGTTATGACCCAATCTACTATGAAATATATGACCAAGCATTACGAGGTATGAATGAATTCAAAATCTCAGAGATGTATTGGTTTAAAGACCCAAGATACACTAAAGATTTAAAATTACTAAAAGTTGAAGACTTAATTCACTTTTATTTAAATCGAGATGAATATAAGGAGATTGATACTATCGATTATTCATCCATAGACCCTAGATTAAGAGATTTTGAAGAAATCAAACAAAAACTTGCCGACGGATATAAACCTACATCAAGTTGGTTTGAGGGTATGGTTAAAAAATTAAAATACGATAAACGTAAAGTGTCTCAGGAGTTAGAGTGTAACTTCTTAGGTTCTGGTGATAACGTATTTGATTCAAAACAATTACAAGATATTCATCAAAATATGTTAAAAGAACCTACCAATAGAATGATGGGAGGTGCATTATGGATGTGGAAAGAACCTGTTGAAGGTCATAAATATATTATGGGTGTTGACGTATCAAGAGGAGATTCTGAAGACTTTACTTCAATGATTATTATTGATTTTGACGAAAGAGAACAAGTATTAGAATACATAGGTAAAATCCCACCTGACGTAGCTGCAGAGATTGCTTATAAATGGGCGATGATGTATAGTGCGTTTGTGGTTATTGATATCACAGGAGGTATGGGGGTTTCAACTGCTCGAAAATTACAGGAGATGAATTATAAGAACTTGTATATTGATGGAGTTGAAATGGGTAATAAATGGAAATACGACCCTAAAGCTTTAGATAAGATTCCAGGGTTAAACTTTAATAACAAGAGGGTTCAAATAATTTCTTCATTTGAAGAATCTATGAGACACGGATTTAAAATCTATAGTAATAGACTCTTTAATGAGATGAATACCTTTGTATATATAAACGGAAGACCAGACCACCAAAAAGGTCATCACGATGATTTGATTATGGCAATTGCTATGGCAACATATGTTGGTGAGAATTCATTTAATCAGCTGACCAAAGTAACAGAACAGACTAAAGCAATGTTAAGTTCTTGGACGGTAAATAATAATGAGGAAATTGGTAGACAGGTGTCGTTTAATCCTGTAATTCCTGCAGGAATGCCTAACCATCAGAATTATTCTAACGAGGCGACTAAAAATGACTATCAAAAATATTTATGGTTGTTCGGTAGGTCGAGATAATGTTTATATATTTTTAAATTATACTAAATTTTAATTATGAGTAATGAAAATAGAGATTTAACGGTTTGGCAAAGGTTATCACAGACCTTTGGTCCTAATTCTTTAATGAATCAGGATTACCCCGTTTTTAAATACGATAAGAAAGAGTTATTAAAAACAACAAATGCACAAGAATATGAGAAGGCTAAATTACAAGCCCAACAAACATTCTATCTTGCAAATCAGTGGACTAAAATAGAAAATAACCTCTACAGTCAAGGAGTTTATTTTGAACCAACAAGATTGGCGTCGTATTACGACTACGAATCTATGGAGTATACTCCTGAGATTTCCGCAGCGTTAGACATTTATGCCGAAGAATCTACAACTGCCGACCAAAACGGTTACATCCTACAAATATACTCAGAATCAAAACGTATTAAATCAGTATTGGCTGATTTATTTAACAATGTGTTAGATATTAACACTAACCTTGCAATGTGGACTAGAAACACTTGTAAGTACGGTGATAATTTTGTTTATCTTAAATTAGACCCTGAGAAAGGAATTGTTGGATGTATGCAATTACCTAACATTGAGATTGAAAGGGTTGAAAGAGGTATGAAAGGTAAATCTAATTTAGACAGTGGCGAAGGTGAGCAAAAAGCACTTGCATTCAATTGGAAGAATAAAGATATGTCATTCAATACTTGGGAAATTGCCCACTTTAGATTATTGGGTGATGATAGAAAACTTCCTTATGGTACTTCTATGTTAGAAAAAGCAAGACGTATTTGGAAACAGTTATTATTATCGGAAGACGCAATGTTAATCTATCGTACATCAAGAGCACCTGAAAGAAGAATCTTTAAGGTATTTGTTGGTAATATGGACGATAAGGATGTTGAAGCTTATGTACAACGTGTTGCAAATAAATTTAAAAGAGACCAAGTTGTTGACCATAAAACGGGTAATGTTGATATGAGGTTTAATCAAATGGCGGTAGACCAAGATTACTTCGTACCTGTTCGTGACCCTGCGGCACCAAACCCTATTGATACATTACCAGGAGCGCAAAACCTTTCTGAGATTGCAGATATCGAATATATCCAAAAGAAATTATTAACGGCACTTCGTGTACCTAAAGCATTTTTAGGTTTTGAGGAAGTTGTTGGTGATGGTAAAAACTTATCATTACAAGATATCCGTTTTGCACGAACTATTAATAGAATACAAAAAAGTATGTTAGCGGAACTTAATAAAGTTGCTATTATACATTTATTCTTATTGGGATTTGAGGACGAGTTATCTAACTTTACTCTAACATTATCAAATCCATCGACACAAGCTGATTTGTTAAAAATTGACGTGTGGAAAGAAAAAATATTACTTTACAAAGATGCGGTTACTGCTATTGAAGGTATCGCCCCTGTGTCAGTATCTTGGGCTAAGAAACACGTATTAGGTTTTTCAGATGAAGATATTAGATTAGATTTACAACAACAAAGACTTGAAAAGGCGGTTGCTAAAGAACTTGAAAATACTCCTACAGTTATAACTAAAACAGGTATTTTCGACAATATAGATAAATTATATGGAAGTCCATCAGGTACCACCGCAAGTGCGGGAGGTGAAACTGCGGGTGGTGAAGAAAGTGGATTTACCCCACCAGCAGGTTTAGGAGGTGGAGGAGAGTCTCCAATTGGCGGTGATACAGGAGGAGAAGCCCCACCAGCAGGAGGGGAATCTGAGATAACTCCTGAATCAGTTAAAAGAGAAAATCTTAATATTTTATTAGAATCTCAGGATATGTTAACTGAAGATAGTTATATTGATTTATCTAAAGGACAAGATTCTTTAGGAGATATTTCTGAAGAATTAGACAAACTCTTAAATAAGAGATATTTATAAGATAAAATAAGATATGGAATTCGGATTATTAAAATCAAAAATAGAAACAAAACTTGTCGAGTCTTACAAAAAAGATTCGTTTAATACTGATATTAAAGTATTCAAGAAATTAGTATTAGAGAATAAAGAGGTTAGTAAAATGTTTTATCTTTACGATGAATTAAGTAAAGAGAAAGGATTTGAAAAAAGTTTTGCGGACGACTATCTAAATGAGTGTATTGGTTTAATTGAAAAGATTTCAATTAATAAGAAAACTATGTCATTATTAGAGTCTTGGGTTAAAGACGTTAAAACTGAAAACCACTATAAAGACATTGACACTGTAGTTAATAAAAATACTGTAGTTGTTGAAAATATTATTAATAGTAAAAATACTATTATTAATCATCTTATCACTAAAAAGAACCAAACTAACGTAATCAATGTATCTTACGATACTATGGTTGAGGTTGCTAATAGTACTTTAAAAAATTATTTAAATAATATTAGCGAATCTGAGTTAAAAGAAATTAAAAAATATTCTACACTATCTCAGTCTGAATTAGATAAAAGATATGATGTTGTTAGTGAAATGGTTATTGAAAAATTAGAAAATTTGTCTACAAAATCTGATTCAGTAACTAAGACTAAAATAACAGAAACTATTGAGAAAATTAAAAATGAAAAAGTTGATTCTGTTTCATTATTTAAATTAAAGTCTCTTAACGAGATTCTCTAAATTTTTCTTTATAAATCGCTTTTATTCTTTGTTCTCTAAGCTCAACTGATTTTTTAGTAAACTCCTTCCTATTTTTTAGGTTTTCAGTTTGTTTAGTACGAATTACTTTTCCCTTTAGAATTTTAAGGGCTTTCTCTAATGGTTGTCGGTTATTTATCTCTACAATTAACATATAATACAAATATTCCAAAGTTACAGAAAGTTTTTGACAAGACAAGATTTATTACTTATTTTTATAAAAAATAAACTTGAACAATATGAAACAGAATGAAAAAAGGGAAAAGTGCGAAGCTATCAGGTTATCGTTCCTACAAAGTTAATTACGGTACTGTCGATGCGAAAAACCTAAAATCAATTTATCTAAACATCCAAACTTGGGCAGAACCAAAAGACGAAATCGAATCCCCAAATAGAGAAGTGAATAATCTATCAAGGTCAATTAAACACACAGTATTAGAATATATTGACAAAGAAATTTATGACGATAAATTTATTGTTGACTTAGACTTAAGGTGTAGTGGGATTCAAAAAAACAAAAAATCATTTTTAAATTTAGAATGTTACTTTTACCTAAATGAGGTAGGAATAGACTTTAAAAGTAAGGAAATTAAAAATTCAATTAAAAAAGTAACAGATTCAATCATCAAAAATAACTTCAGAGATAATGATACATTCAAGTTCTCATTAACAAAAAAACAATCGGTTTTATAAAATACGAACCAATACTATATTATCGGTATATTTATTTGTAAACAAAAAAGATGAAAGTATTAGCACCAAATGAATCAGGTAAGGGAATTCTGATTGAATACGACGCAGGGTATGTGTCACCATCGGATACTCATAACGCTGAGATTATTAAGGAATCTAAGAATACATTAGACCACTCAAAACCATTTGAGTTCTACGCAGTATTACAAAAATATAATACCCCTAATAGAAATGGTAGAGTATATCCTGAACGAATATTAAAAAGAGAGGCGGAGAACTATAAAAAAGCAATTGCTAAAGGAACTTCGTTATCAGAATTAAATCACCCTGAATCTTCTTTAATTGACTTAGATAGAGTTTCACACATTATCACAGAAGTGTGGTGGGAGGGAAATGTACTAATGGGTAAATTAAAACTATTAACTTCACCTGGTTTTCACGAAAGAGGTATTGTATCAACTAAAGGTGATATGGCGGCTAACTACTTAAGACAAGGAGTTACTTTAGGTATCTCATCGAGAGGTGTAGGGTCATTGGCTAAGAAGGGGGAACAAAACGAAGTACAAGACGATTTTGAATTAATCTGTTTTGACTTAGTGTCTTCACCCTCAACACCAGGGGCGTATCTTTTCTTAAATGCAGATGATAGAAGTAAGTATGATGAGAATCTTGACGAAGAAAAACAAATGCAAATGTCAAGAGCGACAGGTATGAGTACAGATTCAGGAAACAAATCGCTTGACTTAATGAAAAAATTATCCGATTATTTGGGTAAATAAAAATTTATGGAAATGGACGAAAAGTATTTTGTAGCAAAAATTCAGTATGATTTACCTGATGAGAACACTGGTAAGATTAAAAAAATCAGAGAAGAAAAATTAGTAAAAGGTTTTTCCGTGACAGACGTAGAAGCCAAAGTTACTAAACGATATGAGTCATTCTCTCAAGAATGGAGAATCACATCGGTTTCTGAAAGTAAAATCGACGAGGTAATTGAAGATTAATCATTAGAAAAAATTATTTAAAAGGAGGACAATAGTCCTCCTTTTTTTGTTTTTGGTAATATTTATTAGTTGTATTAAAATATACTTTTTTCAACAAATAAACCCCGAATCAAAAAAAATTTAATTTAACAATCATTAAAGTTAAGTTTTTTAATGATTTGGAAATATTTATATACAAATAAAAAAGAATAATGGCAGAAAAACAAAATCTTGTAGAAGAGGCACTTATCCAAATGAAAAGTTTGGAGAATGTAGTTGCTGAAAATGCAAAAGGAATACTTGCTTCAACAATGAAGGAAGAAATCAGCGAATTAGTAAAAGAGTCTTTAACTGAGACTGAAGAAGATTCCAACCTAGATTTAGATATGTCTTATGGTCAAGACCTTGAGGAAGCAGATGATGACGACTTAGAGTTTGACGATATGGATGACATTGAAGATGACGAGGATATGGATGATAATATGTCAATGGACGACACAGATGAATTTGATTCAGATGATGAGTTCGAGTTTGGTTCTGATGATGATTCATTAGTTGACTTAACAAATGCTAGCGACGAGGAAATCCTTAAAGTTTTTAAAGCTATGGGTGATGAAGACGGTATCATTGTAAAGAAAGACGGTGACACAATCGATTTAGAAGATTCAAACGACGACGTACATTATAAAATTTCATTAGGAGAAGAAATGAACCCATTTGACGATAAGTCAGGAGTTCCTGTTGATGAAGAAGGTATGATGTATGAGATATCATTAGATGAAGAAGATGATATGGATGATTGGTCAGAAATTGATATGAATTTTTCAGATGAAGACGAAGACGAAGACGATATGAATTCGGATGAATTCGATTTTAATCTTGACGATGATTCTGATGACGATTTCTTATCATCATTTAACGACTTCGAAGAAGAAGGTGATGGTGAAGAAGAAGAAATTGTTTATGAAATCGAAATGGACGATAAAGAAGAAATCGTTTCGGTTGATGAAGAATGGTCAGAAGAAGCTGACATTGAAAAAATGGAAACAAAAGAAGGATTCAAAGCTAAAGGAGTAGGAATGGGTAAACCTAAGTTCGGATACAAAAAGACTACTGGTGGTTTCAAAGATAATATGAAACACGGTAATCCTACAAAAGGAACAGGTAAACCTAAGTTTGAATTTAAAGAAGAAGACGGAATGGAACCAACCAAAATGGGTGGTGAAACAGGAGAGGCTTCAAGAACTTTAGGTACAGGTAAATATTTCGGTAAGAAAGGTCTACCAAAACCAAAAGCAGCACCACAACACTTAAGAGTAGAATCTGTAAACAATAAAGAATTACAAGTACTTAGAGAAAGAAACGAAGAGTACAGAAAAGCTTTAAATGTTTTCAGAACTAAATTAAATGAGGTTGCGGTATTCAACTCAAACTTAGCATACGCTACTAGATTGTTCACAGAACATTCAACGACTAAACAGGAAAAAATCAACATCTTAAGAAGATTTGATTCTGTTGAATCTTTAAAAGAGTCAAAATCTCTTTATAAAACAATAAAAGATGAATTAGGTAACCAAGGTTCTGCAACTGTAGTAAAAGAGTCTTTACAAGAGAAAATCGAAAGAAGTCCAGCTTCAGGTTCAGCAGTTAACTTAATGGAATCTAAAACATACGAAAATCCTCAATTCTTAAGAATGAAGGATTTGATGACGAAAATGAACGTCGTTAAATAAATAAAATAAAAATTAAAAAACAAATACTAAAATGGGAGCATTATTAGAATCAGGTCTTGTTGGTAACATTGGGTTAAAACACCTAAAAGTTATCAAAGAAGATACAATCAACAAATGGGATAAATTAGGATTCCTAGAAGGCCTTAAAGGTCACCTAAAAGAGAACGTAGCTCAGTTATATGAAAACCAAGCTTCTTTCTTAATCAACGAAGCGTCTTCAACGGATTCATCAGGTTCTTTCGAAACTGTTGTATTCCCAATCGTTAGACGTGTATTCTCTAAATTATTAGCGAATGATATCGTTTCTGTACAAGCGATGAACTTACCAATCGGTAAATTATTCTACTTCGTACCTAAAATTCAAGGTTACACAGGTGGAACTGCGAATCAATCAGGTGAGCACTACGCTCCAATTGGTTCTCCAGGAAACTACCCAGGTAATCAAAACGCTGGTTACACAGGTTCAGGGGCTTATGCTAAAAACCTTTACGATTTATTCTACGAAGGTGCAGAACCAACTTTAAATCCTGCAGGTCTTTTTGATTATTCAAAAGGTCAATGGTCAGCAATCACTGCTACAACAACTGTACAAGTATGGTCTGACGGAGCATTAGTTGACGCTACAACTCAATTTGACGGTAAAAACGTTAGAAAAATGATTGTTAAAATGTGTGGTTTCTACGATAATGGTGTAGGTAAATTAATGGGTCCTGACGGGTCTGAAGTTGATACTGAAACTTTCTTATCTGACTTACATATCATTGCAGGTACAGGTTTAACTGCGGTATCAGGATGTACTGATACAACGGCATCGGCTTTACCTTTCAGAGTTGTTACTCAACAATATGGTAAAGGTATCGTTGCACCAACATCAACTGCAACTCCAACAGTATTCCCTAACGGAAACGGTGGAACTTACGATAGTATCTGTTCTCAAGACGGATGTATCTATTTAGAAGTTGACTTACAATGTCCAGTATGTGCTACTTGTGGAGCTGACTCTTTAGATGGTTATACAGGTACTACAATTACTGAAGCAGTTGCTGGTACTTCATTCATCGCTGTTTTCAGACGTTATGAAGAATTAGAATTTGAAGATAAAATCGGTGAGGTTTCTTTCGACTTAGAATCTGTTACAGTTTCTGTCACTGAAAGAAAATTAAGAGCACAATGGTCTCCTGAGTTAGCTCAAGACGTTGCGGCTTTCCACAACATCGATGCTGAAGCTGAATTAACGGCTTTATTATCTGAACAAGTTGCGGCTGAGATTGACCGTGAAATTTTACGTGACTTACGTAAAGGTGCTGCTTGGTCTTTACGTTGGGACTACAACGGATGGAAGAGATTATCTCAAACTACATCTTACACACAAAAAGATTGGAACCAAACTTTGATTACTGCAATCAACCAAGTTTCGGCTCAAATCCACAAATCAACATTAAGAGGTGGGGCTAACTGGATTGTTGTTTCTTCTGAGATTTCAGCTATCTTCGACGACTTAGAATACTTCCACGTATCTAACGCGGCTCCAGACCAAGACCAATACAATATGGGTATTGAAAGAGTTGGTACTTTAGCAGGTCGTTACCAAGTTTACCGTGACCCTTACTTCCCAGCTAACACAGTGTTAATGGGACACAAAGGAACATCATTGTTAGACACAGGTTACATCTACGCACCGTACGTACCTCTACAATTAACTCCTACAATGTACAATCCATTTAACTTCACACCTATCAAAGGTATTATGACAAGATACGCTAAGAAAATGGTTAACAACCGTTTCTATGGTAAAATCACTGTCGATGGAGTTAGAACATTTGACTTACAAGAGTTAAGATAATCATTATCTTGATTAATACTGAAAAGGGAACCATAATGGTTCCCTTTTTTTATTTTTAAACTATTTATTAATAAAAAAAACATATGTGTAACTCGTGTAAAAAAAATACAATAATAACTGAAGAAGAAAGATTAAACATATTACGTCAATATAGTTTAATTCAGGAACAGGAAAAAAATAATTTATTTGAACAAGTAACAGTCCCAAAAGGATTTACTGAGGACTCTAATGGTAGATTTGTTAGTCCATTTATCACTAACTTATATGCACCAGGGTGGTATACCCTTAATGACCACGAATGGAGAGGTAAAACATATTCAAATAAACCTAAATTAGACCCTTATATAATAGCCGCAAAAGAATATTTAAAAACTAATAAAGGTTTGATACCTAGAATTTATATAGATGCAGGTGAATCCATAATACCTAACTTTGATAATGAAGGTAAGTTAACAGGAAGTTCATTAAAAGAGGAAGAGTTATCTAACGCAAGAGCAAAAAATATACAAGCTTATTTCACAAAACAAATACAGGACTTAATTGATGGTAAATTTATATCAAGAAAACCTGATGAAGTTAAGGTTACAACAATTATTGGTAAAACTCAAAAAACAGAACCTTCAGGTGGATGGGCGGATTATCAAAAATGGGTTAAAGCGGGTGCAGACCCAGCGGTAAATCCTGAATATGCGAAACTAAAAGCGGGTTACGATGCAGACCAATTCACTAAGGTACGTTTTATTATTGAACCTGATTTAGGTGAAAATCAATGTTTATTTAATTTAAAAATTAAAATTAATTATGATATGGATGCCAAACACACTTGTAATGCTGCGTTATTTGAAGTTACCGCGAATGGTACTCGAATAACAACACAAGCTGGTGGGGATTGTAATATGAATAATAAAGGGGGAAATAAAACGTTAGACCCTATAGGGTATGCAGATGACAAAAAAATTGGTGGTTTTAGATACAATACATTAATTTTAAAAGACAAACCAACTATCGATAAGATAATTGCCGCAAGTCCAAAAAAAGAGATTTCAATAAGGTTAAGATGTTTAACACCTCCTGGTGAAGATAGAGATTGGGGTCCAGGTAAATGTCATACCTCAGTACCTCACGTTAGTGTTTTAAATAGTGATGGACAAGTGGTTGTAGAACCTTTTTTCCCAAACGTTTCTGAAGGTGAAATATGTGTTTTAGATAAGTGTGGTAAATTACTTAGAGGTGGAGGAGGTTCCTCGTCAGGAACAGGAGATAAAACAACTATTACGGCAGTTGACGTACCAACAGTATATACAGGTTCATCACAGGATTATGCAAATGCTTTGATTAAGAGTAAAACAATACAATTAAACGCAGATAAAAAGTCATACGCGGTATTATTAGATTTTAAATCAGGTAAGGACGGTACTCAACAAATTAAAAAAGGTAGTAACATTACATTTAACCAAAAAGTTGCGAAATCTACAACTACTACAACTAAAGTTGTGGTACCAACAGGTACAACACCAATCACAGTTAAAGTTGATAAAGGTGATACTGTAGCTGCGTATGGTAAAAGAATCGTCGATAATAAAAATGCGGTATTAACTACAACCCCTGACGTGTATAAAATAATAAAACAGTTAATTACTAATACTAAATCGTATAATGTTGGTCAGTTTATTAAACTAGTCCCTTAATTTGGTTATCCAATGAGTCAATAACCATTTTACCTGTTTTGTAATTTGTTGCTAATGGTACGTCGTGAACGTTACAGATTCTTAGTAACATATTAACATCTACTTGATGTGGGTGTGCTTCTAATGGGTCAATAAAGAATATGACGGCATCTATTTGATTTTTAGTAATCATTGAGGCTATTTGAGCGTCACCACCCATAGGTCCACTTAACATTGTATGTACATTAGTTAATCCTGCGTGGATTAAATGTTTACCTGTAGTTCCCGTAGCAATGACATCGACATTATTTGACTTGAAGAACTCAAGACGTTTCATTGCAAAAGAAACCATATCCGCCTTCTTACCATCGTGGGCAATCATCGCGATTTTAATTGTTTTCTTCAGTAGTTGCATTTTCAGTTTTATTTAATTTTGAAATTTTTCTAATAGACCTTGAAATAACCTCGGCTTCTGCGATTGTAAAGGCGTTTCTTTGGTACGCGGCTTGCACCCCCTGAACAATACAATATAAAGCTTGTTCGTGATTAATACCCGATATGAACTTCTCTAAATCCTCAATACTGTAATAATTAATAGTATTGAATAAAGAACCTATAGGTTGATTTTGATTTAACTCAACGTTTTCCATTTGATTGATATTTATTGATAATAGTAATAAAAAAAATTGTAAATGTATAGAGACAGATTAGAGGAAAATGTTAGAGATTGGTATTATAAGAAACCAATTAGTGAAGCCACGGGTGATTCTAGTGGGAGTAGAGGGTCGTATATTGGTCCTTTAGTACCTGGTGTTAGAAAATTCGATAAGACTTCCTTAGAACCTTTTACAACACCTGTTTCAAAATATAACAATGCAATGTTAGAGTACGATAGTTATGATGGGTCTATGGACGAACCAAAAAACAAAATTAAGAAAATTGAATCTCTTTCAAACAGAATTTCAAATTATCTGAAAAAACACCCCAATCTAACTACAAGTGATGAAGACGGTAATAACATTAATCCAACACCTGGTCTAAAATTAAAAACTGTTCCGATTAAAGAAGGGGATACTTCAGTTACTGCGGGTATATATAATGGACCTATAGAACTTGGTTTAAAAAAATGGAAAAAGGAACACTTAGGACCGTTTGAAGAATTTGTTGACACCGAATTTAATCACAAGAAAAAACAAAAAACTTTAAAAAATAACATTAAACGTACTGTTGGCGTTTGGGAGAAAAATCCTAAGGACGGTTATGAGATGGATGGATATGATGTTCATACTGTTAATGAATGGGTTGAAATTACCGAATCGACAACTATGAAGGATTTAGGGTATTCCAATAAGAACCAACAATTATATGAAGATTTATATATTAGATTATCTAAAAAATTGAAAGGGATTTAACCTAGATATTAATTTTAATGGTCTTACCATTAACGTTATAAATAAAAGATGAGTGAATGGGTGTTTAACGTTTAATATTTTTCTAACTTTAATTTCATAATCACCACCAAAGTGTTTTTTTAATATTAAGTATCTATGATGACCATCACCGATAAGGTTATCTGATGTTACTGTTATCATTCCTTTAGTATAATCAAAACCATTTTCTAAAATATCCACCTCTATTCTTTTATGTCTTTTAGTCATTGTAGTAGTATTTCGTTGTAGTTTTAAATCGGATAATTTAATAGTTTCCTCACTAACTTTATAACACCATAAATTAAAACAAGACATTCCAGAGATTGTTTCATAATAGTTATAATAATCCTCATCAATAACCATAGGGGTTGATAAGTCTCTTTTATTTTTTAAAACAATTTTAAGTATGTCAATATTACTTAAAGACATTAATTAATGATTTAAACAATAAGTTTATAAATTTAAGAGGTACTATATATAGTAAATAAAAATATAGACTAACTAACATCTCATCACTGTATAAGTTAGTTAATCTTTTAACCATTATTTTACTTTCTGGATGGTAATTTTCAGATAATGATATGAATCTATGATAACCATCGACGATATCACCGTCATTGGTTAATACAATATGACCTTTATTATAATCATACCCTGAGGACTTAATTTCCTCTCTCATACGATTTTGTTTATCGGTCCAAAATAATTTACGTTTCTTAGGTTCTATGTTTGATATTGATATGACTTCGTCAGTACATTTATAACACCAAAAATCATTACATAATATACCTTCAGATGGAGAATACCAATCTTTATCATCTGGTAACCTATTTAAAACTTCTTTATATATCTCCGCTTTTGTCATTTTTTAAATCTTCACTAATCAAATTTAAATTATCTAATGTCCTTTTATCGTATTTTTCTTCCATTTGTTTTCTACGAACCTCAACATTACGGTAAAAGATATCCTTAAGTTTGTCAATATGACTACTAGGTAACCATACATAATAGGAGTATTTACCGTTTGTGATTGTAACCGCCGAGTCCCCAAACCTAATAAAATAATGCCTCCATTCAATATAACATATACTTGAAATGGGTGCAATTAATAATGTCGCGTCTTTTTTTGTTATCATTTGACGAACATTAAATATTGTTCGTATTTGAATCTCGTCAAGACCTTTATAGTTAGCGTCCTCTAAATTTCCTGAAATTTTTTTAAAAATTTTTCTAAGAAATACTCTAAATCTTCTTCTTTCTCTTTTTGTCAGCAGTAACATTTCATTATGTGTATTTGTATTTGATAATTGAAGTATATGACTTTTTTTCCGATAAAACAATATTTTAAAAAATATATTTTGAAAACGTTGATTAACCTAAAATATGTTCGTATACTTAACTAAATAAAAAACATACTATGCAAAAAATTAAAAACGGAGACACTGTTAGTGTAAACTATACAGGGAAATTAGAAGATGGTACCGTATTCGATACTTCATTAGCTGAAGGGAGACAACCATTAAATGCCAAATTAGGTCAAGGTCAGTTAATCCCTGGTTTTGAAAAAGGATTAATTGATATGTCGGTAGGTGAAACTAAGACTGTTGAAATTGAACATACTGAAGCATACGGAGAAGTTATTAAAGAAATGATTATCGAAGTTGCCAAAAACCAAGTTCCTGAAAACATTGAGGTTGGTCATATGTTACAAGGTAGCGGTCCTATGGGTCCTGTCAATGTAAAAGTCGTTGAGATTAAAGAAGATACTGTTGTAATTGATGGAAATCATCCATTGGCAGGAAAAAAATTAATCTTTGATTTAGAAGTTGTAGGTATTGAACCTTCAACAGAAACCGAATCTAACTAAACAAAAAACCCTCATCACTGAGGGTTTTTTTATTTTTAACAATATGGTGAGGAACATCTTTTATTCCCTGAAGCATCAGGTTGTTTACCTTTACAAACTTGAACCGCATATCCGTTAGCATATGCTGATGGATAAACATCAAACTTAGCTTTAGCGGCGGCTTTACCACGTGCACATAATTTAGTACCTGATTTCTTTTTACCTTCACCCATAACTAATATATCGTTTTTTGGTGCGGTACCTAATTCATCCCCCATCTTATGAAAACTCTTAGTTTCGTTCATTAAGAAATCAAAAACTTGGTCAATTGATTCCTTGGCGGTTGCTATATGGTCTTGAGCCCAATCGTGACCATTTTCAAGGATTTCCTCAACTTGGTCGTGATTAAGGTCTAATAATAAACCCATTTGTCTTTGGATTTGTTCAATATTACTGAAAAACATATATCTTTGAGAATGTTGTTCTTCATCCTCTTTAATAACTTTTTGGATTAGTCTATGTAAATCTTTTTCGGTTAGTTTTACTACTTTACTCATATTATTTTTTATTAACTATTAAAAATTTTATTGTTCTTTTATAAGTATCTACCTCTCCACTACTTTTAACTTTAATGTCGATATAATACTCATTAGGTATTTTGTCTCTTGTATCAAAAATGAAATAATATTCATTTGAGGTTCTATTTATTTTTGTCCAATCTTGTACTTGGACTTCAGTCATACCTTCTCTTACGTAAACTCGATAACTTGCGTCTACATTTTGTAATAATTGTTTGGTTGTGTAGGCCTTTTTAATTACAACACCAACTTTTCTAATATCGGTATTCAATATTTTTTCATCCTGTTTTATACCATAAAAATCAAACCCATATAAATCAGGTTCTTTAGATTGAACACCGATTGATACTCTATTTTTATAAGGTTGTAAAACAAAATCATTTTCAATATCAGGTAATGAATCACCATTATATATAATATTCCCCCATACGTCACTAAATTGACAAGGTGTTGGATAACCACTGATTGGTGGTATTGTTACTTCATATACCCCTTTAGTTCTTGAACAAGTTGGTAAGTTAATTAATGAAGGTATTACATCCCCATTAGGGTCTAAAATTGTTACGGTAGGATTTGAATCTAATGTTACTAAGTCACCATCAACATAAGCGAACATATAAAGTTTATTTGTAATTTTTTCTACAAACAAATTTCTATCGTCCTGAATTAAATCATTATATGTTGTTAATAAGTATGGTTCATAAAAAGTTTGAGTATGTCTTGTGAAAAAAGACACCGAATAATTCGAAGTTAAACCCGTGATTAATTCAAATTCAGGTCTGTAGGCAATTCCCCATCCCGTGACGTTAGTAATGGTACCATTAATAATACCGTTAATCTCGTTAGTCATATCAAAATTAATGTCTTCATTACCTTTTTCAAAATGTTGTATGTCTACAATTACTAAATCATTATAATTAACATACGTTGAAGTATTAGTATTGGAATACATACCAGGTTCTGACCAATAATCTAAATTACTTGTTTCAAACCAATTTGAAGGTCTTTTTGAAAAGGCGTTATCGATTAATGGTTGACTATAGATTGCAACACCAGTTGGTGTATTAATAGGTGATTTTGAATTGTTGAAGTCATACCCAACCCCCTCATCCCAATATTGGGGATATGGTGTACATTGTTGTGTGGTAGTTGTTGTAGTTGTTGACGTACTATTCCCTGTAGGGGTGTGATTATAACAAGTTTGAGGAATTCTAAATAAAATTAAATCAAACGAACTTGCTCGTCTTCTTTCATCAGAGTTATAAGTGTTTAATAAATCCTCATCAAACCTTATCGTATTTGTCATAGTTAAATTATGTGACATATTATCCACACAATCCAACGTTATTGTCCCATCTAAGATTTTATTTAAAAGTGGTTCTAAATTTAAGTTAAAGATAAATCGTGTATACCCAAAAGGCGCGGATGTATCCTTAGCAGACCCAAAATATAAATCAGTTACGGGGTTTCTACCTGTATTAGCGTACGAATCACTAATGATAGTATTGTTTTTATTAAAATATGACCTATGTGTTGACATTAATTCTTTTACCTATAAATATCAAAGAATTAATTAATTCTGATATTTTGATTAAGAATTATCTCAGGGGCGGTTGCCAATTTTTGAAAGATATCAGAAATGTTAGTACCATCCTGTGAAACAGGTACTGGTGGCATACCGTGAAATGCGTGTACGTGAGAGGATAAAAACCTAACTACTAAGTTCATAAACTTCATTAATTCGTCCCCCCTAACCATAGCATCTGTATTTGGTAGTACGTTAGAGATAAGATAATTTTGTTCAATACCGTATATAGTTGTTTCATCTAAAACAATTTGTTCTTTACCTGTAATCCTACTTTCGTGAGATAGAAATAATAATTTATCCGCTCCCGTAATATTATAAGTGATAGGTGCGTCATTCTTAATCTCTTTTTGTTTTTGAACATCTTTTACGAGTTCAAATTGTTGTCCTATTTTATCTTTAGAATAGATAAGACCAGTACCGTTTTTTAACGCCTTATAGTCAATGGCTAACGCAATTGCAGTTACATTTGAGAATTCAACACCTGATGACGGGGATTCCATATATTTTAAAGTTTCAGGAGAAGGTCTTACAAATAATGGAAATTGATTTTCCAATTTAGTTATTGGATAAGGAGTTATATTAATTTCACCGTCATTACATTGTCCAATAAACTTAATAATTTTTTGAGTTAAATCAAAAACTCCTTCGGCGGAAAACTGCATTCTAAAAATTAAAGATTTATCATCATTCAACACATCAGTGTCTATTGTCATATTTTGAGTATTATATTCTTTCTTACCTTTTTCAGGTAGTCGATAAAGACTAACAATATAATTAAATTTATTCTCGGCATTTTCAGGGTTTGTAACATTCCATTCAATAAGTGTCTTAGTAAATGAAACACTTTCTTGGAATCTAGTTGATTCTGAATTAGGTAACGCAACTTCTCTTTGATTAAAATCTGATAATTGTATAAAACTTCTAGTTGTCTTTGCGTTAATTTCTTTATTTGGGTTATCGGGCATTGTTGTACTTTTACCCGCTCTAAGTAATACGTGTCGGTCTTTAATTACAATATCTGTAGTTCCTCTACCCATTAAACCAATATCTTCAGGTTCGATGAATACACCCTTAGTTTTTGTAATATAATATTCGTTATTTAATGGATTTTTTAATAATTTTGGAGACTCAAGTCTGTTCTTAGATGCGAACATTCTTTGAGCGTTGAAATTTTCGTTATAAACTGTTAATGGTGATGTAACAGACCCTTGAATATAATATTGTTCATCATATTGGTATTCATTATCAGGGAAGATAACGTTAACCGATTCATTTTTTTTAGGGGTTACGTTTAGATATAACGGTAATAATGGTAGACAACAGAATGAATCAATCTCAGTCCATTTGAATTCAGGTTTTAAATCACCACCTTCTTTAGTCTCTTTACCATTTTTAGTATTTGGTATTGCATTTAAAATTGATTCGTTATTTTTAGTACCAAAATCAACCCTAACTCTATTAAGCATTAACGGGTCATTTACGTCTTTAACTTTCGCAAACCATAAAATTCTATTTTTATTTAAATCCATTGTGTCTCTTTTCGTGTTCTTTTAATACTTTATTATAAACAATTTCAATACTATCTAAATGTTTGGTTAAGTTTATAATCATTTCTTTTGTTTTTTCGTAATCTTCGTTAAGGAAATTTAATGCAAATAACAATTCATTATTTGTACTATCCTTAATCTCTTTAACAATATTGTTAACTCTATCTCTACCGTCCATATTAGAATGCTTTTCCGTATATATCTGCAGATGGTAATGTACCAGCTGGAGTAACTGTTAATGGTTTCATAAAGATTTGTACTTTACCGTTCTCATCTTGTTCTTGAGCTTGACCTTTAATTTGTCCCATCATCGCCTGTAACGCCAAATTAGGACTTCCGTCAGGCATTGCTCCCGTAGGTAAACCTACTTTTTGCCATTCGGATACACCGTTAATAAATGCTCTTGTTGGTGATGACCCTTGTAACAATTGAGCGGCGGCTAATAAAGGGGCTGGAATACCTCCACCAAAATCAGGTGTGACTAATGTAAGTAACGCAAGTATTTCGTCGACAACACTCTTACATTTTCTCCAGTCGTCGACAAATTTCGCAATAATCATTATGAGTTGTATTAGTTTTAAAATCATAACGTATTTTTTAAGAACCTTTTCTTTTGCCAAATCTTTAATAATTTGGGAAATAAGATTCATAATATCTTTTTTAATGATTTCAAAAAGTTCTTGAACAAATAAAGAACCTATTTTAGACATAATATTTATACAATATTTTTTAAATGCCTTCATAAAGTCCATTAGACTTTCGATAGCATATCCACTTAACTGACCAATAGCTTTTGCCATTATGTATAATGGTAATAATACCTTAGGAGATAATAATGCCATCATAATAGCCTTAGGTAAATTAGTTAAGAAACTTAAATCAACACTTAAATTAATGTCTACAGAATTAGGGACTAAAAATTTCCATTTTTCATTACCTGTCAAAGTTTCTGTTAATTGTTCTGCCAAAGTTTGTTCGTCTTCAATTTTGGTTAATTTATTAAACTTTAATAACGAATTCATTATTGACTGACTGTCTACAGGTAGTTTTACATTCTCACAATCCTCAAACTCAACAACCCCATTTTGTATATTAGAAATTGTGTCGTTAATGTACCTCAAATCCATATCAGTAAATTCAAAGAAAGATTCATCAATACCATCTAACTCGGCAACTTTAGAATTACCACTAATATCAATCTCTCTAGCACTGTCAAAACATAAACCTAAGATTCTTTGTAGAATTAACATAAATTTATTTTCTTCCTCTAACTGACCAAAACCTACTTTAGCGTCAAAAGAAACCGCCCCTGAGATTTGGTCCATCAGTTGTTGAAATAAATTACCCGTATCAATTATTTTTACTGCTCGATAATAATCGACAATAAAATTGGCTACTTTATTCATTCCCACAGTTTTATTAACTAAATCTATTTTGTAGAAATCACCACTAATACCATTACCATCTTGTTGAACATAACTAATATCAAATAGTTTCTGTCCTGAACGCCCATAAAATGGTTGAGGTACATTTAAATCTTGTAACCTTTCCCACATTTGTCTGTTCATTGAATATGGAATTTGATTGGGTGTTGGGGCTACTTTCTCATAAGCAACTGCCGCAACTTCTTCATCAGGGTCACGAGTTAATAATCTTTGTAAATCAACACTTTTAACTTTGATATAAATTGTTTGTGCGGAATATGCCTGTTGTTGGGAACACCCTAAAGCATTTATAGTCTCTTTATTAAGTATGTCAAATATTTTAGGTTCTACTCTTAAAGCGGCTTGAATAAACTTAGTTTTAATATAATTCATTGTTGATGAACCAGACCCTCCATTAAATTGAACCATACTTAACATTTGGTCCATTTGAGTTTTCATCTGTCTTTGAAATCTCTTCTTTTGGTCTTTGACTTTATCAATACTTGAAAGTACTTTTTGTTTTGCCTGTTCTAAATTATCACCAGAGTTTTTTTCTAAATCAATAGACGCCATTTTAGTATCAAGATAAGTTCTCGATGCCTTCATTTTATTTTCAATACTGGCGTAACCACTTTCTAAATCAAATCCCATAACTATTATTTTTTATTTAATTTATAAGAGTCGTCTACTTTTTCAACATCTCTACTAATTAGAGATTCCATTAAATCATCATCCAAATCATCGATAGTGAAATCACTTGTCTCTTTTGATGATTTTTCCCAAATTGAAGATTGTAATTTAGATAATGATAATTTTTTCTCAACGCAGTCATTAATAATTTTTTGTTGTTCTTTAATGATTGGTCCAATTGTCTGCATATCCTCAGCATCTTTCATTAATGCCAACATTTTATTTTGAATTCTTAATGCAGTATTTCTCTGTTCCACAATTTCATTATACACTTCTTGTAAAATTGTTAGAACAGAGTCTTTTGTAAATTTTATTTCTTTTTTCTTAGGTCTACTCATATCTATAAATACCTTATAACGTTTATTTTAGAATGATACCTATAATACTACCGTATAATTTCTTATATTTTTTCATCGAGTTCCTAATTTCTTTCGTTGATAAATTAGTCATCTCTCGTAATGAAAGTAGGATTACGTTTTTATTGAACTTATTGTTATCGGCCCCCATAAAAATCTCTTCATAGTTGTCGAACAAATCAATTAACGCATATCCTAATTTTGTTTCGTTATCATTTAAACTTTCGGTATCTATAAATGTTTTTAATTCCTGTTTAAACTTCTCAATTACCATTGTAGCGTCAACATCTTCATTATCTATAGAGTATGAAAATTTTACATTTTCTTCTAACGACGAAGAAATGTCCTCATATGAAATCTTTCTATTTAATTCTTTTTGGTCTTTTATGATTTGACCCATTAAATAGTTTTTACAGATAGTACCGAAATAGGAATACGCTTTCTTTTCTTTTGACGGTTTAAATTTCTCAATTTTAGTCATCAAAAAAGAATGTGTATCTGTATGGATTTCTGTGAAGTCCATATCTTTTCGATAGAGTTTATACCGTCTAATAATCGACGATATCATTTTGTCTAAAGGGTCTCTTAAGTATTCATTATAAATCTTATTTCTTACTTCCCAAGAAGGCTCAACCAAAAACAATCTAACCGCATTTTCTTCTCGTACGTCAAAATAGTTCGTTTGTGTTGTCTTCCTTCCTCGTTTTTTAGATTCAATACTTTCTGTGTTCCCACTTAATTCATTTGTTGTGAGTTGCATTAAACTTGTGGTTCATAATTTAATGGCCTTTCATCAGCGAAAAAGTATTCTTTTTTAGCCGAGTCTATCCAAAACTTAACCTCATTTTCGGATAATTTATCAGCACCATATTTATGATTCCAAAAGATTGACCCTTCTCTAAGGTTAATGTGTTTATACCCGATTTTCGGGATAGTCATTACTCGTACAGAATTAAATGTCAGTCTTAATAAAAATTCGTAAACAAAGGTTAATTTAAAATTAGATTTAATACCACCAAAATCATTAACTAAACTTTTCTTAAACGCCATTCCTGAAGTTTGGAAGTTTTGATATTCTTGTAGTGTTTCGTTAGTCAAAAATCCAATCTCTTGTGAAAAGTTTTGAGCGAAAGTTGCTTCATTAGTGAAACCAGCGAATGTTCCTTTTTCGTCTACATCAATAACGATGGGTAAAAATGCTGAAACGTCTTTATAAATTTCAGAATATTTTTTCACATTTTTAAACCAAATGCTTGAGTATTCATCGTCAAATTCTAAAATTGAAACCCATTCAGATTCTGATTGTGAAATACCAAAATTAACTTGGTTTGCAAAATTAGCTTCGTCAGACCAAACTAATTTTTTTACGTTTAAGTTTCCAAAATCATATTCAGTTATTTTTTTGGTTAATAGTTCTTCATCAGTATGAACAATAACTAACTCATTTACACTTGTTTGTTGTTCTGATACAGATTTGATTGCTTTTTCAAAAAACTCGTCAAAATCTTTTGCAGTTGCCGTTTTGATTGGTAGTATTACAGATAAGTTAAAAGTATTTTCCATATTATTCTTCAGTTTTTAATTTTGTTAATTGTTCGTTAAATGATTCGTATCTTGTCTCTAAATAATCTGTGAAAAATTTAGTAACACTAGTTTCGAAAGTCTCCTTACTTGATAGAGATGAAACAGTTTTCTCCATTTCAGTATATAGTTCAGGTTTGATATTATCCTCTAACCAATTTTGAATAAAGTCAGCGGTAAAGTCGGTTAATTTAGTTTCTTCCGATAACCACAAACCGTTATCTTCGTTAATCCAATGAGGGAATAAACTTGGTATTTTACCAATTACTGGTACACCACATTTCATAGATTCCATTGGGAACGTCCCGAATCCGCTAGTTTCGTCAATCCAAACACTCAAAAAACACTCTTGTAGACTATTCGCGAATTCATCCTCAGTTAATCCTCTCATATCTCTAAATGTAATCCATCTATATTGAGGGAATTTTAAATAGAATGATTTAATAAAGTTTAATGTTTTTCTTTGGTCTCTTGAATGTACCGCAACGATTGGTTTTTGAGTGGTGCTTGTAGGTTTAAACTTCTCATCAATATATAATGGAAGAACGTCAGTACTAACACCTCTCATAATTGAAGAGATATAATCTTTTTGGAATTCAGATGTTGTAATACATTTGTAGAACCCGTAGTTTGTCCACCCAAATCCAGGTTGGAGGGTTTCCATCATATGGTCATACGCTTGACAAAGTACGATTTTAGCACAAGGTAAATCTTTAACTTGTTCCATAATAAATCCAAAGATTTCAGGAATAATTAAAAAATCTTCAGGAGAAATCTCTAAATTCTGACCTTCAATTGGTTTATGAGGTAGTTCCATATATTCAGGTCCTAACCACTCAGCAACTCCGACATATTCAGGCTTTTCGTGTAAAATGATTGGGTTAAACCCGTTATTTTTTAACGCCATACCCATTTGATATATGTATCTTACCGAAGCTCTAGGATTACCTTTAGTATCCTGTACAAATAGGTAAATTCTCGATGATTTACTTTGTAAATTCTCGATTGATTTTTGTAGTTTTAATATTCTATTTTGTTCCATAATTTAAAATGATTTTAAGATTTTTTTACTGATTAATGTGTTAAACGCGAGTTTAAACGGTATTGATAAATTGGAAGAAGCTTTGTGACCTAAAGTTTCATCAATTTCCTCCTGCTCATCCATCAATATCTCTAACATTAATTTAACTGTTTCGTATTTTACGATACTAATGTGATTTTCACCTGTATAACCTGATAATGGTTCTTTAGGTTCAATTTGAATATATTTGTCTATTTCGTCGATATCTAAGAAATAGTGTTCGTTCATTATCTTAAGCATTGGTCCCATATATTTGATTTATTTTTTCTTTTAGTTCTTTTATTGACGATATTTCGTGTTCCATTTTAATATCTTTATTGTAGTCTGTGTTAAATTTAACAATAATTTTATTTTTTGGATAGTCTAATAATAAGTCAGGATTTGATGTAAGTAAAAGGTCTATTTCATCCCACATTGAATTTATTGTGGTATTACTATAAAATTTTACTTTTTCAGTTAAACAACCAAATTTAGATAGAAAAAATAATGATGCAGGTTTTGATTTACCAATTTCATCAGAAACCACTACAATATCGTGATTACTCCTAAACTCAACATAAAATTCGTTAAAGTCATTGAATGTCATTGTTTCGGTAGAACCTGCGTGACCAAAGATTTCCATAGGAAATTCATCGTAAAGAAATGAGAAGAATTCTTCATCATCTCTAAACGTAAAATGGTCTCTTAAGTTTAAACTTGTAACAGGAAGATTCATACCATACTCAAATGGGTTTTCATCTTCTTCCATCCCATCAGTTTTATCCATTAAATATTTTTTATAAACCATTTCTAGTTTACCAATCGTATCTCTTAAAACACCATTAATCTCGATACCTATTCTCATTGTTCTTCGTATTTTTCTAAAATTTTAGTAATTAAAGGGTTTCTTACTATATCATTCTTATCTTTAAATTCAAATATTGAAATTCCTCCTGAGTCTCTAAATTTCTCAATTGCGTCCCATAATCCACTTTGGGTTTTATTTCGGTATTTGTCAGATTGTTCAACATCCCCTGATATAAAAAATTTACTATTAAATCCAATTCTTGTTAAAAGAAGTTTCATTTGACTTGGTGACGCGTTTTGTCCTTCTTCAAATATTAATATAGAGTTGTCGATGTTCATACCTCTCATATACGCCAAAGCAAAAACTTCGATAACTTCAATCTCTTTAAGTTTTTCTCTTGCTTCTTTACCGATAATTTTATTTAACAAATAATAAGATGGAAAAATATATGGGTCTAGTTTCTCTTCAACATTCCCTGGTAACGACCCTAATTTCTCCTCCGCCTCAACCGCGGGTCTAACAATAATAATTTTTTCGTAAGGGGTTGTAGGGTCCGCAATTAAATCAATCGCGGCTTTCATCGTAATATAACTTTTACCAACTCCAGCGGGTCCTGAACAAACTGTGATTTCACTTGACGTTAACGTATCGTAATATTTTTTCTGATTAGTTGTTAAGAATTTTTCTTTGGTCTTTTTCTTAATAATTTGTGATATTAGTTCTTTTTTAGACATTGTTGGTTTATACTCACTTTCTTTTGGGGTTTGAGTTGTACCTTTTTTTCTTCTTTCAGTCATATTGATTTATTAATATTTATACACTAATGATATTCAAATTATTTTATTTGTGTAGTAATTATTATAAGACCATCACGAGTCTTTTTATCTTGTCAAAGTTTTGAACAATATATGGGTATAAGTTATCCTTATAATCGTTTATTAATTTTTCCATATCCTTAGGGTCTTCATTTCTAGTTTGGGATTCATAATGATAAGCCACCGAGTTACCCGTAAAATAGTTTTTTAAACCAGATACTAGACACTTTAGATTAAGTTCAACGTCTTCAAAACAAGCGGTGTATTTTTCATTAAACATTCCCATTTTAATGAAGACATTTTTTCTAATCATTAATAACGCACCAGTATTACCGATAACCTCTTTAGTTGTTGTTGTGTAATTGTAGTAATTTCTAAGACCTAAATGAGATACGTGTAAAGACTTATCTTGTTTAAGATACATTAAAATACCGTCGTGTTGTACTGTACCATCTTCGTAATGTAATCTAGCTCCTACAGTACCTACATTTGAATTTTGTTTGAACACACTTAACATATCGTTTATCACATTATTCAATATTTTAATATCATTATTACAAAATAAAAGATATTCATATTCATCAGTTATATGATTTAAAACAACGTCATTATTAATTTTTGCAAAATTATAATAATCATATTGAAGTAATGTTATGTTGATTAATGATGAATTATCTTCAATAAACTTTTTAATTTCTAAAATTTCTTCGTTGTTTGACCCAGTGTCTGCCACGAAAATACGATAAGATTGAGAGTTGGAATATTCGATAAATGATTGTAAACATTGTAATAAAAGATTAGTTTTTCCTTTTGTTGGAATTATTACCGCAACTTTACCTACATTCTTAATTGGTTTTTCTTTTATCTCAGTAAAGAATGGTGTTGAAGGTTTTAAATCTAACGGTAGTTTATCACCATATTTTTTTAAAAAGATATCTTTAGATGTAAAGAATTCTTCGTTTGGTTTCCCTATCGATTCGTGAGTTATTTCAAAAGAAGATGTAACCCCAATCTTAACTCCGTCTAAATAATTTGCAAGACAGAATGGGTGGTCATAATAGTGAAATTTACCAATAGACTCGTCAAACCCGTGTTTAATTTTAGTCTTATCAAATGAGATAAAAAGACCATCAATAGTTACCACGGGAATTAAGAAAGGTAGTTTAGGTGAATAACGATTAATCCATTTTTTACTATCTTTAGGGTGATGGTAAACTTGACCAACCATAGTCTGAGTCATTCTCTCCCAATAAATTCCTGATTCAGGAAAGTAACAAGAACCAGCTTTACCAATAATTCCATAATCAGGATTACTATCAAAGTCTTGTAATAATTTCTTACCCCAATTTTTTTCTAATTTGATATCGTTATGACAACAAACTACAATATTATATTCAGATTCCTGAATACCTTTATTATAAAGACTTGATAGACTAAACTCATTATTATTAATATATTCTATAATTTGAATATTTTTAACACCCGAAGTTTGTAACAAATGTTGTTTAAATTTGTTATTAAATTCTTGGTCTTTATGCGTCGAATAAATTACTGTTATCATATATTTCTTTAAATTTTTCTACCATTGTTTGGTAGTATGGTGTAACCATTTGTTTGTAAGGGAAGTTCTTATATTCATTATCAGTAAACGTAGGTTTAGGCCCGTGAAAATGTAAAATTTTAACTTCATCACTATAACCCCAATATGGTTTATAATTGTAATTAAAATCTAAAGATTCAATCTTATCTTTAAAAAACATTCTAATAGCGTCTTGGTCATACGTTTGAAATTTACTTAAGTTTAATTTAATGAAGAAAACAAATTCGTTATAAATTTCATTCATATTTTTCCAATTAATCCACATTACCCCCGTATTAATTAATGACGGTACAAAATTTTTATCAAATTCACCCGAAGCCATAAAATAATTTGGTGTTAGTTCGTTTAATTTTGAAACATCATCCATAAACAAAACATCATTATCCGTGTATAAGATATATTCGTCTTCTATGTTTAATTTTTCACAAATTTTTGGTATGTCAATTCTTAAGAATGCACCAAATGCGGTAGTGTTTGTTTTGTAATGTGATAATAGAGAATCATAAAATAATGATTTATGGTTCACTATCGTCACCCCTAAATCTTCTAAATTTTCCAAATATTCATCAACCTCTCCATCAAGTATTAAATAAGGTTTAATACTTGGGTTAGTTTTTTTTGCGGATAATACCGCAACAGTATACATTTTGATGTAACTCTGATATTTGTTTTTATCGTGATTGTTTACTCCTGAAAACCAATACATAATTAAATAAGTTTTATTAACCCTCTTGAGTTCATTTCACTATAGTATCTTCGAAGTTTCGCTTCGTTTTCGGCGTAGTGATAAGACCAACCCATTCTTTTATTTTCATCCGATAATCTATCCGCAAACATTTTGTAACGACTTACGGTGTATTCAACCCCCAAATATTTATAGTGTAACATTTTGTAAATATTGGTACTATATTTTACCTCACCACTTGGACCACATACGTGACATCCTGGTTGATAATTAATATCGTTAATTTTGGATTTATTGAAAAGTAATGTTTTATCGTAAATCGTGTCTCTAAATCCAAAACTTAATTCGTGCAAATTAAGTGGACCTTCAGTGTTAACCATATTGTATCCGTCGAATTTAAATAACGTAACACCATTATTTGATTCGTTAATCAATTCTTCTTCAGTTATTGAGATTAATTCATCACAATCACAAACCACAACCCAATCAGTTTCAGAATCTTTCCAACAGTTATTTTTAATTTCTAAGAATTTAGAGTCGGATAATTTGTTGTTTGAATCGTAGTAATTGATTTGACAACCTAAATTTTCTGCAATTTTTACAGTCTCATCAGTTGAGTAATTGTCGTAGACCTTAATAACACAATTAGGAAAAAGTTTACGGTAGTGTTTAACGAAAAACTCAATCATTAGCTCTTCATTATATGTAATCAAATGTACTGTAACCATATTTATTTTTTTATTTTAATCCAAGACCCATCGTTAAATAATCGGTCGGGAGTGCCTAATAGTTCATCAACGGCTAATTTAACTCCTGCAATATGAGGATGAATTCGAATAAAAGCGTCATTCGTATAATAGTCGTGACCTGAGATTACTTTCCTAACCAATGGTTGCCAATGTAAAATGTCGGACTTAACACATTCATATTGATGACAAGCGTCGATGTACACCACATCACATTCAATCTTTTCACTAGTTGAGAGACCTTTAATTTTTGTAATATTTTTAGTTAACGCTAATCTTTTATTAAATTGTTCTTCAACCATATTATAATCGTCTCTACTACAAGTGTCTGAATGGTCAAATCCCCCCTCCCAGCTATCAATACAATATATTGTCCCGTTTGGAAACTCTTCGGAGAATATTAAACTACTTTCTCCCATATACGAGCCTAATTCAACTATAGTTGGGGACTCACCCACTATTGTCCTTAATTCCTTACAAAAATTTCTTAGTTCTATTTCTAAATTAGACCCTGAAGGTCTCATAACATATTTTAAATTTTCCATATATTTTTTATTTTTTAAAATTAATTCCTGTTGAACCAAACCCATTATCACCTCTATCCTTTTCTTCCACAGAATCTACTTTAATTAATTCTACCCAGTTACCGTTAACTACAGGACAAAGAACCGCTTGAGCGATTTTCATACCTTTATCAACTGTAAATGGTTTTGGATTGGTATTGAATACAATTACCTGTATCTCACCATTATAACCTGAATCTACAGTCCCTGGTGTATTTAACACAGTTAACCCTTGTTTTAGAGCCAAACCACTTTTAGGTCTAACCTGAATTTCACTCCCATCAGGAATATCAAATTTTAATCCCGTTGGGATAAGGGCTCTTCCAAAAGGTTCTAACGTAACCTCTTCCGTTGAGTATAAATCAAACCCTGAATCTGAGGGGTAATTATATGACGGTTCTACCGCATCATCAGATATTACCTCATATTTTAAAGGTTTTCTTGGATGGTAATTGGCAAACTCCTTCTCAAGGTCGTCCAAATCCACACCCATATCTAATAACATTTTTTTTAATTCCGATTCATCGTCAGTGAATAGGTCTTCAAGTTCGTCTATGTTCATATTTAATTTATTTTAAGTTCTTTTAATTTTTTTATTGCGTCAATTAATACATCCACATCTCGTTCACAGTATTCTGAAATTTCTTTTAACATATTTTTATTCCAATACGCATCGTGGACTTTATCTCCCGTTACTTCGCCATTTTTAGGGGATGGAATATCCATACAAGCACACATTAAATCTAATGAACCAATTGCGGTATATGCCCCATATTGCCAAATTTCTTTAGTATCAATCGCCTTAATTTCCCAAGGTTTAGTGTCATAGGACGGTAGAATCGATGATGGCATTAACCCATTGATAATCATACGTTTTGCCAACATAGGAATATCAAAGTTTTTAAGGTTATGTCCACATAGGAAGAAGTCTAACTTTCCACATCTATTAAGTAATTTTTGAACCCCTTCCAACAATTCTTTTTCATCATCACCTGAAAATGTTTGTCTTTTAATTTCACCATTATCCAATACAAAGGCTACACTAACACAAATAATCTTTGCAAATTCAGGAACAAGTGCGGTTCGTTTTGCAAAAACCTCATCCAAGGACAACTGAGAATCTTCAGGAAATCTTTTATGGAACCAATCAATATATTTAATGAATTGTTCGGCAACTTTAGGATTACTAACCTTACAGGTCTCATAGTCTTTACATCCACCAACAGTTTCAATGTCAAGAAACAATATTTTGGTAATTGGAATTTTAATCATAGTTTATTTATTTATTTCGTTAATAATATCAGGATTTTGTTTGATTGTTTGAATTGTAATTAAATCTTTAATCTTAGTTGTAGACCAATTATGTGACCTAGTCGTGTAAACAACTTTAATTGGTAAATGGTCTCCCGTGAATCTTTTACCAATATAGTCGTCACCTAAAATTCTAACGTCAGGTTTAAAAAACTCCATTAATTTAAGTAATTCATCTTCAGTTTGGTAGGTTACAACCTCATCAATATATTTAATAGCCATTAATGTCTTGTATCTTTCATATACGGGTACAACTGGCTTATATTTGGTAAATCGTGTTTCAGATGGGTCAATTTGAAGAAATACCATAAAATAATCACAGTGTCTCTTTGCTTCCTCAAACGTATAAATGTAACCTGGATGTAATAAATCAAAATTACCCGCAGTAAATCCAATAATTCCTTTTGTAGTGTCCATATTATACTATACTTTTATAAAATTCAGCTCTTGTTTTAGTTACGTTATTTAAATCATAAGTGTCTTTAACAGTCTCATATAATCTTTCTCCTAAGTCTGTAACTAAATTTCTATTTTGTTTAAGTTTTTTAATGAACTTATACCAATCACTATGGTTTCTATTTTCATTAACTAACAAAGCATTACCATCTGAGAACTCACCATTTTTTAACGCGTGTTTCAAATCTAAGGTATAAGGACCTATTTCAGACGCAATTAATGCTTTCTTATAAAATCCCGCTTCAATAACCTTTAGTTGAGATTTCATTCTATTAAACATTGTATTTTTAATAGGTGCCAAAGATACATCAAATTTTGAATAATTCTTAGCATAAGATTGTACAGGTCTTGTCCAAACTCTAACATAAGGTTGTTCAAGTTCATTAGGATAAACATCTTCTTTAAATCTTAAAAGGTAGTTAATGTAGTCTTCACTTAAACCTGTACGGTTTGAAGTCATAATTTGTTCATATTTATTCCAAACAGTTTCCTCAGGTTTGATAGGTCTTTGTTTTTGTTCACCTGTATCTCTATTAATTTCAGTAATAGTACCTCTAGTATCAAAACCACATAAATAAATTTGTAAATCTTTTCGGTCTTCAGAATTAAATTTGGATAGAGACCCTTCGATTAATTTTAAATCGTGTAGGTGAGAAGAACCACCTAACCATCCAAATCTTAATTTGTCTGACTCTAAAGTTGGTTCATTAAATTGAGGTTCTTTCGGGTCTATTGCGTTTGGTAATACAATAACATTCTTATTTATTTTTCTAATCTCATTAGCAAATAAAGTTGTTGTTGTTGTAACGTATCTTGCAGCTTTTAGGTTGGCAACAATTTTTTCGTGAATTTTATGATTTTTAATTAAATCGTAGATTGGGTGTTCAGGACCTGGCATCCAATAGTCGTCAATGTCAATAATAGTTACAATTCCTAAATCGTTTAACGTTTTAAGTATCGTAGGGGTATTATCATAGTTTTGAGCTATGGTTCTATGGATGTGAACTATTTGATATTTTTTCCAATAATTCAAATCATCAACTTTAGGTTGATAGTCAATATCTACGTGAAAATCTTCGGGATATAATTTTTGTAAAAAGATGTGTGGGTCGACAGACCTGAACTTACCTACACCTGTTTTATCTGATGGTAGTACTAATACATTAATTTTTGTCATTCTATTATGTTTTCCATAAGAATAACAAAAAAAAGGTAATAAAGAAAGTTATTTTAATTTTTTAACCTTAGATATTTTACCTTCAAAAAGGTGTTTACCCACCTTAATCATCATAATCTCATCTGACTTCTCAGCACTCTCAATTATTAAACCGTTCTCCTTTAATACCTCTTGAACCACTTCCTTCATCATCCTTCTTAAATCAGTATTAGTAGGTGTTTTAGAAGAAGTTTCTTGTATTTGAGTTTGTTGTTTAGGTTTGTTAGTACCCATTAGTTTAGACGCTTTTTCAACTAATTCATCACTTAACACTGAAGTATTACTCGCAGATAACGGATTTACAGATTGAATAGGATTTTCAATCATAAGTCGTTTAATTTCGTCAGGTAATTTTGAATTTAAAATTCTGTCTTTTGGTGGGGTTTCGGCAGATTGAGTTGTAGGTATATTTGATTCTGAAATATATTCACTAGGTATGTTAAAATTAGCTGCAGGAGCATCATAATTTTCAACCACAGGGGTTTGATAATTATTTGTTTGAGGTACTCCACCTCTACCAATATTATTATGTTTGTCCATAATGGCCTTTGAAATTGCCAATTTTTGCATTAAATCACTCATATTATGCTACGTTTTCTTGTGGTGGATTATCGAACTTGGCGTTAAGAATAACTTGTGCCATAGTTTTATCTCCATTAAAATTATAACCAGGTCTTGGTTCATTGTAAACTTCTCCCGTTGGTTTTGACGATAATATTTTATCGAGTCTAAAAAGTCTCCACCCTGGTAAAGGTTGTTCTCCCTTATAACCCGTGTGAGAAGACCCTTCTTTATCCCACGCTCTAACTACTTTATTATTTGCTTTACTAACACCAATACATACAGGTTCAATTTCACGAAGACCCCTACCACCTGGTTCATCACCATCATAGTATATAATCATAACCTTTCGTTGTTTAATCGCATCAATTAAATCCTCGTAAGACGCGGTTTCCGTAATTAGGTTAGTAAATGTAGTTAATAGTTTCATTAAAAATCAGGATAAGTCTTTGATGAATTAAATTTGTTAATTTTAATTTCACTTTTTCTCTCAACGTTATCAACACTACTACCTGCGAAAGTACTGTAAACATCTAAATCTCCACCCGTACCTTTACCTTGTTCATCACCTGTTGCTAAAGCGTCAGGGTTAGTTGATGAATATGAATTCGTTGAATTGTAGTTATTCTTAGGAAAAAGTTTTTTTCTTTCCTGTTCGGCAATCTCAGTTAATGAGTTTTTTTCAGTTTGTGCCAAATCAATAGGTTCTTGTTGTGACATAATTATATTATTTTTGAAATTATTTCGTTTATTCGTTTTAAACTTTCGGTTATTTTTATATCATCATTATGTGTGTGATGACTTTTACTTGGTCTATTTAAATTAGACAAACCCTTAGGGTCGTTATCTTTAGGGCTTTGATTATATGAGTTTGATAACCCACTTTCTTTTCTAGCTTTCTTAGAATTTTCTAAAGAACCCCTATCAGAGTTTAGAGTTTGATTAACCCATCCTAACATCTTATCACCACCCAAAGAATCTTTCTCACCATTCTCTATTCTATGTTTAATTTTCTTCAACAAAGAATATGATATATTACCTTTGGATAATAAATTATCAATAGTTTCATTTCCAGAATGATTTTGTAAGTGGTCTATAATATGTGTTGGGATTTTATAATCTTTCCCATATAAATCTTTATTCACTCTTTAACATTTTAATTAATTGGTTTATGGTGAAACCTTCTTTTTCTGCCATTTTCTTAAGTGAGTCAACGTTCTTTTTAATAATTTTAGACGCTTTATCTTCTTTTTCCCCCAATTCTCCATCAGAATTTTTCTTATTCAATAAGATTTCATCAATCGCGTTAATCATCTTTTGTCTTTGTATTTCAGCCAAAGTCATTCTATCAATAAATCCTTTTTTGTTTCTAATCTTTGTAGGTGCGTTTTTTGTTCTATTACCTGAAGGGTCTTTACCGAACTGTTTAGTTCTTTCTTTCGCATCATCAGGTTCCATACCCATTTTTTTAACTAAATAATTGAAAGTTTCTTTACCGTCCATATCTTTAGTTTCTTCATATCCAAACGCTTCAGAATAATCAACTTCATTAACGACATTACTATCTTCAGTTGTTGATTCACCATAGTATCTTCTATAACCTCGAGTAACAGGGTTACCTGGCATTCTTGTTGCAGGTACAATTTTATCGGTGATATTTTTCTGAGCTAGACCCCAATTAATCGGTGGGTATTTTGAATTATTCATAGTACCGTCATAATCGACTAACTCATCAATCTCAGATTTTTCTTTTGAAATTGGTTCAAAATATTTTTTGATTTGTCCTTTGGTTTTTATTTTTTTGTTTTTAAGTATTGATGAAATTCCTTTTTTAACTTTTTCTAAATCTTTTTTATCGAAGTCAATTTTTTCGTCTTTCTTTCTGGACTCTACCAAAGTATCCGCAATAGAATAGTATAACGATATTTTATCGCTTTTTTCCGTAATGTAGAAATAATATGGAGTAATAAAATACTCTGTATTCGTTTGAATCATTTTACTTTTTACATATAAATACTGCGATACAAGGTATTTATCATAGAATTATGGCCTATCAAAATATAAACCAGTATAATTTTAAGAAGTGGTATCTTCTTAATAAGTCCGAGATACAAGATTTTTCCTTATCTTCGGATGAAAGAGACTATAAGGAGGAGGTAGTTTTCTCCCCAAAACTTATTGCTGAAGATGACGGTAATAGGTTACCATTTAGTTTTGATTTAGATAACCCAAGTAATAGTGAATTATTTGTGTTAAACTATAATGCCTATAACCCATTCAATAATCTAATATCGTCAAATTATTATAATCCAAACAATAATGACTTAACTTGTTATAGTTCACAAACAATTTGTGATATAGGGTTAACGGGTATTGATAATGGTTTAGTTGAACAAATGACAGGGGTGACAATCACCGCAACTGAGGGTTTATTGTCTGACAGTCAAAAATTTGATAGATTATCTTTCGACCGAAGGTTAAAATTACATCAAGTTACTGGTTATACCGCAAGTCCAAACATTCGTTTTTCAGGGTTACAAAAAGATATATCATATAATGTTGTGTCTAAAATTTCACCAAAGATTGGTGTATATCACGAATTATATGGTGGGTTCTATCAGGGGTTCTACAAGTTATTCGGATATGATTATACATTATACCCTGAAAGAGTTAATAAAGGTTGGTCGGTTGAGGTTTTATTAAAACCAAGATTTATAGATGAGTTTAATCCACCAGCATACCAAACAACACTAAATAATTTCTACCCTAATAACAAAGATATTTTCTTTTATTTGGGAACCAGAGCGGAAAATAAATTTTATCATAGAGCGGACGGAAATCCTATTTCCGATAGTGGGTACACAAGGGTCACTGAAAGTTTAACTTGTCTAAAGACCTGTGCTTGTTCAAGTACGGCAATAACCAACTCAAACTGTATTCAAGTTTATCAACCAACTCAAGAGTCGGTATCACATAATATAGATTGTGAATGTGGTTGTCTTGAAACCCCTGAGATAATTAATCCTGATAAAGACCCAAAGTTAGATGATTTATCAAACGCAATCGCCTTTAAACTTTGTGGAGACCCACATAACCCTCAGATAGGTGTTAGGATTTTAAGGTTTACAGGCGACTGTGTCACCACAGGAACTTGTTCAACAACAGGAGTAACATATCAAACAGGGTATACTGTGGATAATTTATGTACTCCTAAAGGTATATATGACTTTTGTCAAGAGGTAAACCCTGCGTTTTTACAACAGGAACATTGGGTGCAATTAGATTTAGTGTGGGAAAGATATACTTGGTTTGACACTTGTGATTTATGGTATAAAGGAGGTTTAGGGTTAATTAGTGAAGACCCTTATCTATTCTCATTGGTAAATGAATCTGTAAGGTTAATTGAACCAAAATCCGATGTTGGTCCTGACATTGACAAGAGAATTGAAGTTGTTAGACTAAATGAAAGATGGTTAATTGAAAAGGAGTACAGAAAAGGTAGAATTAAAGTTTACGTTAACGGAAGAATCTTTCACACATTTGAGGATATTGAAGAAATAATACCAAGGGCGTTAGACACTGAAAAAGAAAGACAGGTTGGGGTACCGTATAACGTATCCTGGGGTGGAGGAACTCAAGGGTTACATAACAACTTAACTTTCACAGGATGTCCTGAATCATTAAGTGGATTAGTTTACCAGCAAGACCCTGAATGTTTACCAAACAATATATTGAGTGGAACCTCTTTATCAGGTCTAACGACTAACATATTATTAGAACAAAATTTTGCGGGGTCATTTGACGGAGGTATATCTCAATTTAGAATGTACACAGAGCCGTTATCCGCCGATGAGGTTAAACATAACTTTTTATTATTAAAAGATAAATTTGAGTTATTTGATTTTGATTGTCCTAATTGTGCGGTAATAATCCCTATTACTACGACAACTACAACAATAAACCCTATTACTACGACAACTACAACAATAAACCCTATTACTACAACTACAACAACTATAATACCCATTACGACTACAACAACAACTTTCTATCACACACCAACACCAACCGTAACGCCTACACCAACCCCTACAATAACACAAACACCAACCGTAACGCCTACACAAACACCAACCGTAACGCCTACACCAACCCCTACGATAACACAAACGCCAACCGTAACGCCTACACCGACTCAAGTCCAAAATTGTTTTCTATTACAAGAAAATGGTTTCTATATATTACAAGAAAATGGTGGTAGATTAATAATTGAATGTAACACACCAATACCTGTTAACGATTTTAATTATTTGATTATCCCTGATAATGATTTAAATTACATTACAATACCAGATGGTGACTTCAATTATACAATAATACCTAATAACGATATCAATTACGCGTTAATTCCAAACGGAGACTTTAATTTTAAAGTTATCCCAAGTAATGATATCACATATAACTTAATACCTATAAATGATATTATTAGTAAAATAATACCTAATAACGATTTAAGTTATGAAATATTATCTTGTACTGGTAAAACATTTAACTTAGTGGTACTTCCTTATCAGCCGCCAAGTAATGGAAACATTATTTTCCCTAATTTTATTGATGGTGGAGTTGCAACATTAGACCCTAACACATTTACTTTAGGTGGGGTTTATTGGAATGAAATAGATAGAAATGGTAATAATTCTTATCCATATTTTGAAAATTTACAAAACCCTTTCGTTTTAACATTCGCTCAAGGAAATAGATACGTGGTTTACAGTGGTTATAGTGGTTCTATTAGTTATGAATTTGGTATGTTTTTTAATAATGGTAATAGTGGACCCGAACCTCAACCTCAATTAACATTAATCATACCTTCAATTGGTAATTTTAATCTAAGTGAACCTGTTTGTATTAGTTATTATAATATTGACGTACCATTACCAACTTCAACACCAACCCCAACATCAACCCCAACATCAACACCTACACCGACACCGACACCGACACCTAATTTAGACGGTTTTGATTACACTGATTTTTCATCAATTTCAGGACTTGAATTAGTTGGTCCTTATGTTGAACAAACATCAAACGAAATTTATTTAACATCACCAACAGTTGCGTCGACAGGTAACCTTTATAGGTCAACCTCGGTTAGATATGATAGAGATTTTTCACTTGAGTGGAAATCATATATAGGAGGAGGAACAGGTGCTGACGGATATTGTATCCAATGGACAACAACCAACAATACTAACGGTTCTGGAGGTGGAGGAATTGGTTTAATTACGGAGTCTAGTACAATAAATGCGATAGGGTTTTATACGTATACAGTTAATAATTTCAGATGGTTTAAGAATAATGTTTTACAATCAACAGATTCTGTTAGTTCAGGGTACTTTAGACAAGTATTATATTTTTGGGCGGATTATACTCATTCAACCCAAACACTTAATTTATACTTTAATACCACGAACACTAAACCTGGTACGCCAAATAAACAATACAATGGATTTGCGTTTGACTCGACACCTTATTACATAGGTTTTGGTGCCGCCACAGGTGGGGCTCAAGATTATCACAATATTGTGTCTTGGAAATTGACTTTCGTATAAAATAAACAAAAAATAAAAGATATTTATAAAATAAAAAAATTATGGCAATAGGAGCAAGAATATTAAGTGATAATTTAAGTGGTAAAACCGCAACTGTCACATTTACGCCAGTCACTGGTACAACTTCAGGTGACACTCAAAATCTTGGGGAAAAAACAATTCCTTTTAATAACATTACATCACATCCATATGGTTATTATAACTTAAATGTGATTGAATATGATTACACATATACTTTATTTATTGAAGAACCAATAACAGAAAAAGAATTATTTGTATTAGTATCTCAAATAATTGATTCTAATAATTATGGTGTTGTTACAATGAACGCAACTGATTTCACTGCAGAAATAATTGATTTCGGTATTGATGCAACATATTGGGCTATAAATAACATATACCCATCAACAGAGTTAGGATTTATGTATGAATTTGAGGGTAGAGGTGATTATCAAGAAAAGTATGTAATCTTTACAGACTCATCTAATCAGGTAATTGGTACCTATAGTGCAACTACAAGTAATCGTGATATGGACACTCTTGAGGGTAGATGGTTGTCTTATGAAGATATTAGTAATGGTGTTTTAAAAGTTTCTAACGGAACTGTAGTATTAACACTTGAGTGGGACCCTAGTCTATACTATGTTGATATTGAATGGGATTGGGATGCAACAAATAAAGAAAAATCTATAGTAATTGGAAAACATACACTAGATAATAATGAAACAACTTATTATTTAGGTAAACAAGATGGTACTTTAACTGAGTTTTACGCTCTTGCCGAAAGTGGATATACCGTTAATTTTAAATTACAAGCGGAAACAACATTTATGGTGGGGGTTATATACGATGAAGTTAATCAATATTACCAAGAATTTGATATCAGAGATGAAAATGGTGGTATAATTGGAGATTCTTATGTTTTAGACGGAGCGTCTTATAACAATATGAATTATTATTTTTATGGTAATAATAAAATAGTTTTAATTTTTTGGGATGGTAATAATACTACCGTTGATTATAAAATTTATCATTTTGATGGTAACACTAATACAATGACTATTGATTATCATAACAGAGAATTTTTTGATAATTTTTCAGTAAATAGTAACAGTATATTTTGGCCTGACGATAATATTTCTGATAATATTGTTATGATTTTTTATCAATACAATGGTTGGAATAATATTGGTACAGTAACTTCAAACTGTGATATTGTTTATATGTTGAGCGGAGATAGTGGATTTACTACATATAATTATGCAAACACCAGTAAATCCATTAGTCCTTGGGGGTATATAACTGATGATGGTTGGTATACTGTTGGAACTGACGAATCAGGTTATCTAAATTTGATATCACTTAATTCCACAAATGGAATTACATTAACAAATACAAATTTATTAATAACTGACGTTAATTATTGGAATTACGATTCGGTTGAGAATAATTTTTATAGTTCAATTTTCACTACTACGGGAGATGTTTATTTTGGGTATTATAACTCGTCAGGTGTTTTACTTGATAACTTATTTTATTCAGGTAGTCCTAGTGTAGATTATTATACAACAAGAGGTACCTTGTATTTAAAAGTAAACCAAGATTCATTTTATATTAATAATACGACAACTGAGTTTACAACAATTAATTCATACCCTAACATTTATTACCCTAATTGGTATTTCTCAAATACCTTTTTAGACCCAAACCAATTATTTTTATACGACCCTAACACGAGATATGGTAGATTCTTAATGGCAGATTCTATAGGTACTGAATTTTTACTACCTGAAAATCAAGATTATAGAATTGAGATTGGTAAAGATAAATTATTATTCGTTTATCAACAAGTTGAGACTTCATTAATTATTATTAATCTTTATGATTTTAATGGAAATCTACTAAATAGTTATGATACTGAATTTACTAGTTGGATTTATGTTGAAGCTCTTAAAGATAGATACATAGTGACTTTCCAAAATTCACCAATTAGAACTGTGATTATGATAAATGAGGATTCAGTATTAATAGAACAAATAACCGATTTAGATAATTATGATTCTATAAATGACATCGTTTGGTGGGATTAATAAAAATTAAAAAAACAAAAATATGAGAAGTGTAAACATAGATGTAAAAGTAATGAAATCTGAAAAAAAGATTTTATTCAGACAAGAAAATAGAATAACCATTTCTGAAGGATTAACAATATTAGATGTTAAGAATTTAATTAAAACAGAATTAAATTTACCATTTGAAATAATCTCAGAAGAATTTTACTTTGGAAACAATAAAATTGAAGACACTGATTTAACACCAAATAAATCAGGTTTAGAATACATAATAACAGTTAAATAATTTAAAATATGTCAGATTCTCCAATATCGTTATTACCAAGAGCAACCACAGGATACTCAGACTCCTTAATGGTTATCGTAAACTACAATACAGTAAGTTCAGGACAGACTGAATCAATACCTTTTTCTGCGGTAACAAGAAATGGTGATAATGGGACATCAGGAACAAGTGGTTTAAGTGGGACATCAGGTAGTTCGGGAGAATCGGGTACGTCTGGTATTGACGGTTCAAGTGGTACTTCAGGTGTTGATGGAACTAGTGGTTCTTCAGGAACTGATGGTTCATCGGGAGTTAATGGGGTGTCTAGCGGACAGGTTTTATTTTTTAATACTCAAAACACCCAATCACCTTATTTTGAAATTTCACCAGTTGCTGATAATTTTTCAGAAACAGGAATAACCGTAAGTGTTTCCGCACAAACAGAAGGTGTTATTGCTGAATATCAAACACCTGTAGACTATCCTGGTATTAGTGTATTACCACCAGGTGTTTGGACATTTAATTTACACGCGTATAAACAAAATCAAAATTCGGTTTTTGAAATATATTGTAAAGTTTATAAAAGAGATAGTGGCGGGACCGAAACGTTTTTATTTAGTTCTGACCCCGTACCTGTTACTACAAATTCACCTAATGTTGCGATGTATGTTAGTGATATATATCAGTCAGGTAGTACTTTAGATATTACAGATAGGATAGTTGTAAAAGTAATAGGTAAGAATAATAATCAATTTAATCAGACTCATTCTTTAACATTTGTTACTGAAGGGATTAGTCATTATTCATTCGTAACAACAACCTTATATTATTTAGGTGGAACATCAGGTTCTTCAGGAACATCAGGTTCTTCAGGAACAAGTAATGGGTCTTCAGGTACTAGTGGTAGTTCAGGAGAATCAGGAACATCAGGTACTAGTGGTAGTTCAGGTGAATCAGGAACATCAGGTACTAGTGGTAGTTCAGGGGTTAATGGAACATCAGGAACATCAGCTCCCGCGGCTCCCTTCCCAACAGTTTATGGATTATTCTCACAAACAGGTAATAGTATTGTAGTAAGTGCGACTACCGTAGAATCAACATTGATTGATGGGGGTGTTGGGACATTAACTGTAGGTCCAAATCAATTTCAAATTGGTGATAGTTTTAGAGCTGATTTTGGCGGTTTATTATCTTCAAAAAATGCGGACACCATACGAATAAGGGTCAAATCTGGCTCGGTTGTTTTGGCTGATAGTGGACCTCAAACTATGAATGCAGCAACAAATGACGTGTGGCAATTCTCAGTTAATTTCACTATAAGAGCAACAGGTTCTGCAGGGATTGCATCTATCGTTTCTCTTGGGGTATTTCATACTACAAAACAATCTAATGGGGCACCAGAAGGATTCGCCTTCAATACTGTTAATAATACAACTTTTGATACTACAGTATCAAACACTTTAAATGCGACCGTTGAATTTAGTAGTAACAGTGCGTCAAACGCAATATACTCGGATATATTTGTATTAAATAAGATTTATTAATTTTTTAAACAAATTCAAATCAATCCCTCAGTATATCTTGAGGGATTTTTTATTTATATTACTCCTTTATTTCCTATATTTTAGTATCTAAAATACTAATATGAAAATTTTTATTCAAATCGCCTCTTATCGAGACCCTCAGTTAATACCAACAATCAAAGACGCTATCGATAAAGCTAAGAACCCAAAAAATTTAGTTTTTTCAATTGCAAGACAATTTCATCCTGAAGATAAATTTGACGATTTATCTGAATATGAGAACGATGATAGATTTAGAATTTTAAACATACCATATGAAGAATCTAAAGGAGTTTGTTGGGCAAGACACTTAACACAACAATTATATCAGGAAGAAGACTATACAATGCAAATCGATTCCCATATGAGATTCGAGAAGAATTGGGATAAGACTTTGATAGATATGATTAAAGGTTTACAAAAAAAAGGTTATAAGAAACCATTATTAACAGGTTACGTTTCTTCATTTGACCCTGAGAATGACCCTAAGGGTCGAGTCACAGTTCCGTGGAGAATGGCGTTCGATAGGTTCATTCCTGAAGGTGCGGTATTCTTTTTACCTGAAACAATACCAGGATGGCAAAACTTAACAGAACCGATAACTTCAAGGTTTTATTCTGCACACTTCGCCTTTACATTAGGACAGTTTTCTAAAGAAGTCCAACACGACCCTGAATTTTATTTTCACGGTGAAGAAATTTCAATTGCTGCTAGAGCGTATACTCACGGATATGATTTATTTCATCCACACAAAGTTGTTGTATGGCACGAATATACTCGTAAGGGAAGAACCAAACAATGGGATGATGACAAAACTTGGGGTGAAAAAAATTCAAGAGCCCACGCAAAAAATAGACGATTATTTAGTATGGATGGTGAGGTATTTGACCCTGAGGAATTTGGTATTTTTGGTTTCGGAACTGAAAGAACACTTAGAGATTATGAAAAGTATTCTGGTCTTCTTTTTAGTAAAAGGTCGGTACAACAATATACCTTAGATAAAAAATACCCACCAAACCCTAACCCTTACAAAAATGACGAAGAATGGATGAGTAGTTTCTCGTCAATTTTTAAACACTGTATAGATGTGTCATTTAACCAAGTACCTGAAAACGATTATGAATTTTGGGCGGTAATTTTTGAAAGAGAGGGTGGTCAAGAATTATTCAGAAAAGATGCCGATAAAAACGAGATTGCAAGACTTAAATCTGATAGAGACGGTTATTGTAAGATTTGGAGAGAGTTTCAAACCGCAGAAAAACCATCAAAATGGGTTGTTTGGCCGTATTCAACATCTAAAGGATGGTGTGATAAACTAGAAGGTAAATTATGAATTTAATCGTTGTAATATGTCATTTTAAAGAAAGTTTAGAATGGGTTAGTGAGTTAAAACACAATTACGTGATTTACAATAAAAACCCCGAAAACAATCATAAGTTTGAGAATAACTTACCAAATGTGGGATTTGATACTATAGTGTATTTAACCTACATTATTGATAATTATAATAATCTACCTGATTTTGTTTGTTTTTCCCAAGACAATCCATTTTATCATTGTAACTCATTTATTGAAAAGGTTAATGGATTTGATTTTAAAAAGGAATTTTTACCGTTAGGTAAGACTTATATTAGAGATAATAAAGACATTCTAAAACAAACAATTGAATATGCAAAAAATACTGGAATACCATATAGTGAACCAATTAAATTTATTAATTCAGCCCAATCAATAGTTTCAAAAGATTTAATATTAAAAAATCCAATAGAGTTTTATGAGAGAGTTAGAGATACTCTACCTAAGACCGAAAAAATAAATTATATCAATTACCTCGTGGAATATTTATGGCCAACAATCCTTAATTTTAACGATAAATTGATTATTAGTAACAATAATTGTTAATATGAAAAAAGCATTATTAGGTGTTTCAAACAACATAAGTCAACATATCTCAAAAATTAAAGTATGGTCAGATAGTTTTAAAAAATTTGTCGATGGGGACGTTATTTTATTATGTACTAACTCAACCGAAGATGAGTTAAAAAAGTGTGAGGATATGGGTATTATACCAATACCTGTTAATATTCAGGATACTTGGAGAATAAATCATAAACGTCTTGAAAGAACTTTTGAATTTTTAGAGAATTCTGATATCGAATTATTTTTAATAACCGATGTTTTTGATGTTGTTTTTCAATCAAATCCATTTGATAAAATGGATTTAAACTATGATGTGTTTGTTGGTGGTGAAGGTGTATTAGTAAGTGAAGAACCTTGGAATTCGGATTGGATTAACAAACTATTTCCTAATGACTATAATGATTGTAGAAACCAAGAAGTAATATGTTCTGGAGTTATTGGAGGTAAAAGATTACCGTTAATAAAATTATATAAAAGAATGTTTGAATTATGCGAAAATAGTACAAATCTTACAAACATTCAAGACCAAGCAGCGTTAATCGTTATGGTTAAAAATAAAGAGATTGAAAAATTAAAGATTTTTAATCTAACGGATGGATGGGTAGTTCACTGTGCAATTGCGGGACCAACGCAATTTTTTGAAAGTTTTGGGTTTAAGGGTAACATTGAAAACAGGTACGGAATACCTCAATTAATTACTGATAAAATATGTACAAAAAGTGGTAACCCATATGATATAGTACACCAATTTAATAGAATACCTAAATGGAATGAACTTTTAACTAAAAAATATGAATAATATACATTGTATTTGTACAACACCTGATGTTTTTCAAAGTTATGTTAATAACTGGGAAAACTTCCCAAAAGATAAAAAAGAAATGGTTTGGTTATCTGATATTACAAAAGACCCGTCATTTGATGTGGGGTTTAAGTTTACAGAACAAGACATTCGAGATGAGTTTAATTTTAATATTAACGTTAGTAAACATCATTATTGGAATTCGTATGGTAATCGAAATATTGTTTGGTTTTTTGCTCATTTAAGAATGTTATATTTTTATGTTAAAAATCCAAATTACGACTTTTATTGGTTTTTTGATGATGATATTAAAATGAAAAATTGGGATGAATTTTTTATTAAAACTGATAGTGATGATTCTGATTTCTTATCATACTTTTGTTTTAAAAAAAATGGAGTAATTTCTCAAGAAAACGTCCCAACAATTGACAATAGAACTTTTTCAAAAAATAATTGGTTTGATAGATTTCCTGGTGACGGTGATTTATTACCTGAAAATACTAACGAGATGTTTGGGTCATTTTTTCCCACTACAAGATTTTCTAATAAAGCTCTTTCGAAATTATTAGAAATACACAATAATGGGTATTATGCTTATCACGAAGGATTTGTCCCAACAGTGTTAAACAAATACGGTTATAAATTAAGTTCATTAATTAAACCAGATAATACTTCAAACTATTTTGATGTCAATAATGTAGACATCCAACATAAAAATATTAAAATAAATTGGGAATGGATATAAATAACCCTGTTATCGTAATGGCTCTATACGACATAGGTAGAGAAAATTGGAATAATTTTAGAATGTCTTATCACACCTACGGGTGGTGGATGAGAAATACGTTATCTTTAGATTGTAATATTGTAGTATATACCGAATCTAAATTTATTGATGATTTGACTAAATACCGTAAAGAATTTGACCCTAACCTTGAAAAGACTGTATTTGTTGAACAACCGTTAAATGAATTACCTATGTATGAAAAGTATTATGAATCATTATCTTCTTTAATGAGTTCAGATTCATTTAAATCTAAAGTTGGGTTTCCTGATGTACCAGAAATGTGTCAACCTTTGTATAATATCATTATGTTCAACAAAGTATTTTTCCTTAAAGATACCGTGGAAAAAAGATATTTTAATAATGATATGGTTATATGGGCCGACGCTGGCGGTTTGAGAAACGATATTAGTTTATATCAAAACAAACAATGGCCTAATATGTCAAAAATTAAAAATTTAGACCATAATAAGATTACATTCTTCAGTCACAATCAAGACTTTAATGTTTCCAATAAAGAGTATCATAGTTTATCTCAAATTAGGAATATACAAGGAACTTGTTTTTTACTTCCATCCCACTTAATTAGTCCTTTATTGGAATTAGTTGTTGAGACAATTGACGAATCTATTAATAACGGTTACATTGGTAGCGATGAAAAAATATTTGATATTTGTTATACCAGACAAAAAGATTTATTTTATTTAATAAAGTCGGATTGGAGAGAATATTTTGATATAATGTTATAACCCTGTAATTATTTAGAACAATTTGGTATTTATAATAAAAAACCTTGATGGAATTTTATATCAAAAAAAACGCAACATTACCTGTACTTAAAATGCAAGTCGTAAAAGACGGTAGAAGTGATTATCAAAACTTTATGGATTTGATAGAATCTTCAACAATCCTATTTAGTATGGTTGATGTTGAAACGGGTATCCCTAAAATAGTTTCTAAACGAGCGGGGTTTGTTTCAAAAACTTTTATTGACCCTAATACCCCAACAGAATATTATATTTATTACACTTTTACTAAAAAAGATACTAATAAAGTTGGACGTTACGAAGGTCAGTTTATGTTGAAGAACGAACAAGGCGACCTAATAGTCCCTATTAGAGAACAATTATTCATCACGGTCCAAGATAGTTTTATTTCTGATACTGCTTGTTGTTAATTGACTTCGGATTTTTAAATTTCTATATTTATGTTTGTAAGGTAAATGTCGAATTTTTCGGCAGCTAATGAACCACACGTAAAAGATAGAAAAAATGATTAGTCAAGAAGAAATTAAAACCTTTTTAGAAGGTAATGACCCCGAAGAGTTCATTGTCGCGGTCGAATTTGATTATGTGTCAGATTCAGTATATAAAATCAAAGAAATCCCTGGTCAGGGTAAAGTAATTCAAAAAGACAGTTTTATTGCATTTGCTTGGGTTGGAGACTTAAGAGGTTTGAATTTTTATCAAAACTCAAAAGCCGCTCAGAAAGAGTATATGACCAAGTATGGTATTGTTATCGAAAAGTTAGAGACTAAAGGTAATGATAGGATGGAACAAGGTCTTAAGTATATGGTAAAATCTTTAAAAGGTTACCGTACCTTAATACAGTTCTTCCGAGATGGTGGATTAGACCCTTGGAGTGAGAGAGCAAAAGATTTGATAATGATTCTACCTCCTGTAGAACAATACTTAATTCAAAGAGAAAAACGTTTATTTAAAGGATATGAGGAGTACAATGATGTTACTCGACTTGTATTCGACTTAGAGACGACCGCACTTGAACCTAAGGATGGTCGTATCTTTATGATTGGAATAAAAACCAATAAAGGTTACCAAAAGGTAATCGAATGTGCCACAGAAGAACAAGAAAGACAAGGTCTTATTGAGTTCTTTAATATTATTGATGAATTAAAACCAAGTATTATTGGTGGTTACAATTCGGCAAACTTCGACTGGTTTTGGATTTTTGAAAGATGTCAGGCTCTTAACTTAGATATTAAAAAAACCTGTCGTTCTTTAAATCCCGCAAGAACAATATCTCAAAAAGAGAGTATGTTAAAACTTGCAAATGAGGTTGAACGATTTAATCAGGTATCTATATGGGGTTACAATATTATTGATATTATTCACTCAGTTCGTAGAGCGCAAGCAATCAATTCGAGTATTAAATCTGCGGGTTTGAAATATATTACTCAATATATTGATGCGGAAGCCGATGACCGTATCTATATTGACCACTTAGATATTGGACCTATGTATGCCAAGAAAGAAGAGTATTGGTTAAATGTTACAAACGGTAAATATAAAAGAGCGGATAACCCTGCGTTTAACGATTTGGACAAAAGATTCCCTGGTACTTATATTAAAACCACAGGTGATAATATAGTTGAGAGATATCTTGACGATGACTTAGAAGAAACTCTTATTGTGGATGATGAATTCAATCAGGGTTCGTTCTTATTGGCGTCTATGATTCCAACAACGTACGAAAGAGTTTCAACTATGGGTACCGCAACATTATGGAAAATGTTGATGTTGGCTTGGTCATATAAGTTCAAATTAGCAATCCCTAAAAAACAAGAGAAAACTGATTTCGTAGGAGGACTATCAAGATTACTTAAAGTAGGGTATTCAAGAAACGTATTGAAACTCGACTTTAGTTCCCTGTACCCTTCTATTCAGTTAGTACACGATGTGTTTCCTGAATGTGACGTTACAGGAGGTATGAAGGCAATGTTAAAATATTTCCGTGATACTCGTATCTTATATAAGAATTTGGCGGGTCAGTATGAGAAAACAGACCCTAAAAAATCTCTATCATATGACCGTAAACAGTTGCCGATTAAGATTTTTATTAACTCGATGTTCGGTGCGTTATCCGCTCCACAAGTGTTTGCGTGGGGTGATATGTATATGGGAGAACAGATTACCTGTACGGGTAGACAATATCTTCGTATGATGATTAAGTTCTTTATGAAACGTGGATATACTCCACTTGTAATGGATACGGACGGTGTCAACTTCTCGAAACCTGAGGGATGGGAAAACAGACGTTATGTTGGTAAAGGTTTAAATTGGAAAGTTAAAGAGGGTAAGGAGTATACAGGTGATGATGCCGACGTTGCAGAATTCAATGACTTATTTATGAGAGGTGAGATGGCCTTAGATACTGACGGTACTTGGCCTTCTTGTATTAACTTAGCTCGTAAGAATTATGCGGTTATGGATGCTAAGGGTAAAGTAAAATTAACAGGTAATACCATTAAATCTAAGAAATTACCACTTTATATTGAGGCGTTCTTAGATAAAGGGGTTAAATTATTATTGGAAGGTAAGGGACAAGAGTTTGTTGAATGGTACTATGAATACTTACAGAAAATATTTGACCGAAGAATTCCTTTAAAACAAATCGCCCAAAGAGCTAAGGTTAAATTATCGTTAGAAGATTACAGAATTAGAAGTACCCAAAAAACTAAATCTGGTGGTTCTATGAGTAAGATGGCCCATATGGAATTGGCAATTAAACACGGATTAAATATTAATCTTGGTGATGTTATATTCTATGTTAATAATGGTCTTAGAGCTTCTCACGGTGATGTTCAGAAAAAAGGTAACGACACAGTTTTAAATTGTTATATGTTAGACCCTAAAGAGTTGGAAGACAATCCTGACTTAACTGGTGATTATAATGTACCGAGAGCAATTACCACATTTAACAAACGTATTGAACCATTATTGGTTGTATTTAAAGATGAAGTTAGAGATGGGTTATTAGTTTTAGACCCCGAAAAACGTGGATTGTTTACTAAAGACCAATGTGAGTTGATTAACGGAAAACCATTTGACGAGTCAGGTCAAGATAAACTTGAGGATGTGTTAGCAATTTCAGAACCTGAGATGATTTATTGGAATAAACGAGGATTAAGTCCTGACTATATGTATGAATTGGCGGATGAAGGTTGGGAGGAATATATTAATTAAAAAAAAAAGGAATATGTTAAAATTACATATTCCTTTTTTGTTTTAGGATTGTTTTAATCCGTCTGAACTTAAAATATACCAATTACCTGATATAAATTTAAATTCGACACAAGCTCCTTTATCTATTAGAATTTCGTCAAACTCTTCATCAATTCTTCCTGAACTTGGTAGAATTAGTACTTTAGTCAACGCCTTAATGACTATGTGGTCTGTTGATGAGTGGTCTAAAGTCACTTTAGAAAATTCCACATCTTTAACTACAACAGTACTTTCACCTTTTGTTCTGAATTGGGTTTCAGATACTAAAGCGTTTTCAGACGATATGATAACCTGTCCGTTTATTATTCTTTCCGAAGGAGTACTTCTTATTATTGCCATAAAATTAAATTACGTATATTTGTCTTGGCATCGCTCTAAATTTCAAAGCCTTATTTAGATTTTCGGCGATTAACGCGTCTTTTTCTATTTGTTTTTCAGGTCTTAATCTTTCTAAACGAGCCATTAATTCTTCTTGTAGTTTTGCTCTTTCGTCCTTACCTTCAGTTAGTAAACTTGTATAATCCATAGTAAGTTCACTGTCAGGTGTTTTAAGGTTACCACTATATTTTCCTCTAACTCGTCCTAAAGCTTCTTTACACAAACCAATGAACCATCTTCTAATCCATTGTTGTGCGGGATTATTCAAATCCTCCCAAGAAATTTCATCCAAAGGAACGTCTGAAGGTAATTTTACGATATCAGGATTGTCACTTAAACATTTATCTCTATCCGCACCATCAACATCATAATACCAATACCAAACTTTACCGTTATGGTAATTAGCACTACCAAAATCCCATTTACCGCCAGGAGTATTCATTAGGTGAATCATTTTTTTACCGTCAGGTAATGCGGTTATTCTGTAAGTTAAATCACTACCAATGATACGTCTTTGAATATTTGTTTCTTGCATTCTTAATAACATATCAAAAGCTGGCATCATAGTATACGAACCTGAATAACCCAACTGAGAAAATCCTCCAACCCCACCAAGACCTGGACCTCCCATAGCCCCAAAGGCAAATGGGTCAAACATAACGTTATTCATTGTTGCAGGAGTAAACCATAATAGTTCGTTCACCTCTCTACCTTTAGGAATTTCGTAAAGTTGTTGATTTTTTTGAGTTACAATATAGTCTTTCTTCAATACCCAATCTCCACCAGCTTGTAAACCTACGATTTTAGAATATGCGTAAGTATATCTTGTCTCATAGTCCAAACTTCTCGTTATGAAAGCTCTTGTTAACGATTGTTCGTCAAGATTAAGATTTTGTAGTGCCGACCATTGTGATTCGATTAACCAATCTTGGATGTATTGAGAGTAATCTCCAATTGATAACTCTAATAATGAGTCCATCATTTCATCCTCCAATTCAACACTTCTAAGAGGAGCACCTAATAGGTGTTTTACTCTCGTATATAATTTTGTTCTATTTGGTTCTGCAATTATTCCCATATAATGTTTTCAGATAAATATTTGTTACAGTCGATTAATTCCAATTCTCCCTTAGCAAATATGGTTGCAACCTCGTTTTCTTTTGGAATATAATAACTCCCTTGGTAGATTCTGGTTTTTGGGGTTTTATAAATTCTAACTTGTTTTGATTTAACGTTAACAAAAATAAGTAAATTAACTTTGTTATAAGATTGAGTACTTGATGAACCTTGGACTACAAAATACCCGTCTTTTTCAAAGATATTTTTAAAAGGTTTAATCTGTGAAGTATATTCTTTACCGTCAATAACTACATTAGCATCAATTCCTGACAACATATCTTTTGTCATACCCCCACCTGAAACGATAGTACAAGCCCCCTCACCATAATTTTGGTTGATAATTTTCATAGTTGCTTCCTCATTTCTTTTACCTAAACAGTCAGTCTTTTTTAATACACCACCAATTTGTCTAAGGGTGTTAGATTGTTCCCCTCGTTTAAAGATATTAGACCTCAACCCATCAAGGACTGAGAAAAATTTTCGTAGTTCAATTAGGTTTGTATTTGGGTTATCCCCATATTCGATAGTGTTTTGATTATTTTTCTTAAGATATTCGTTAACATCTTTATGAATAATACAAAAAGCGGTGTATGATGAGGTTAAGTTCATAAGTAATGACCTAACATTTTCTTTACTATATAATCCAGCTTCGTGACCTGTAAATAAAGAATTTTTTTCTCTCCAATTTTCAGGATAAGATTTTTTAAGTATATCCATCCATCCTGTAATATATTCTTTTTTAAATTTACCATATGAGTCAGATTTCTCTAATAAATCTGTTGGAGGGAATAATAATTTTTTAAACATCTGTTCGTCGCTTGTTGAACAACTTTGAGATTTTATTTCATCTTCAGTTAGAATATCTTTATTAGACGAATTCATTAGTTGAGTCATTACAATCTCTTCATCGATTCTCGTCTCAATTTTCATTTTATATAACTTTTCTACAAACTCCCAATTAACCGCAGTCCAAAAGTTTTTAATATATTCGTCTCGTTTGTTTCGATATTTTAAATAATAAGCGTGTTCCCACAAATCTAATCCCAAAATAGGGTACCCACCATCTTTAATATCATTCATTAATGGGTTGTCTTGATTTGGAGTTGACATAATTTTTAAGGAGTTGTTTTTAGTTACAACTAACCAAACCCAACCCGAACCAAATCTTTCTTTTGCAATTTCATCAAATTTCTTTTTAAATGAACCTACAGTACCAAACTCAGTTTCAATTTTCTTAAGAATTAAACCTTTAGGTTTTTGAGGTGTTGGTGTTAACATTTTCCAAAAAAGTGCGTGGTTATATGCTCCACCTGCATTATTTCTAACATTTTTATTAAAACGACTAATTGTTTTTACAATTTGTTCTAAGTCTAAATCACCAAACTTTTTCTTATCTAACGCCAAATTTAATTTTTCGACATAACCTTTATAATGTTTATTATAATGGATGTCCATTGTTTCGGGGTCAATAAAACGTTTAAGAGATGTGTAAGAGTAAGGTAATTTTTCAATACCAATTCTTTTCATTTCAGATAAAAAGAATTTTTGAGTTTTTTTAGTTTCAACTAGTGTGACCTCCTCTTTTAAGGCTTCAATCTTATTTACTAGATTTTTCATATGTTAAGGCTTTTATTATTCTAATAAATAATCGGTAATTCCGATTTATCTACTATTGTTTATAGAATTCAAAACTTCTTCTACAAAATCTGCCTTATCAAGGTTGTCACCCATAACTGTTTCTATAATAGATTTTTTCTTTGATAAAATGTCGTAAATAACTCCTTCAATAGTGTTTTCAAATATTGGGTAATATACTGAAACATTTGATTTCTGACCATATCTATAGGCTCTATCTTCAGCCTGACTATGGTCTGACGGTAAGAAAGATAAATCATTCATTATAACCGCCTCTGCGGATGTTAATGTAATACCGACACCTGCCGCTTTTATGTTACCTACAAAAACGTTTATTTTATCATTGGTTTGAAATTGGTCAACCGCAAATTGTCTTTGTGGTTGAGTACAACTTCCATCTAAGAAAACACACTGTTTTCCAAAATGTTCTACTATTTTTTGAAGTGAGTTAGTAAAGTTAGTAAAAATAATAACTTTTTTTCCTTGTTCTATTATATTTTCACACAACTCTATTGTGCTAGATATTTTTTCTTCGGCAATAATCTGTCTAACTTTTGTTAGTTTTGAAAATTGTAATGTTAATGATGAGGATTCTTCTGAATTGGCTCGGTACCAATCAAAGTATTCTCCCATTAATCCCTCGTATAATTTTGATTTTAGTCTTAAATAAACGGGGGTAATAATTTTATCAGGTAAATCTAATACGTCTTCTTTTAATCTTCTTAAGACTTGTCTTGAAGTTCTATCTCGTAGTTCTTCTAAATTAGATGCTCCCTTCACGTTCCAAACCTTTCGTGGTCCAGCTTTAAATTGATATCCTTCACAATAACGAATTGCGTAAGCCATCCAATTTTGTGCCACAGGAGATTCAATAAGATTTAGTAAGTTAAAATAATTAATTGGTCTTGAGGTTAATGGGGTACCCGTTAGTAACCATAGTCTATCGACTCTTTTTGCAAAACTATTAACTAATTTAGTTCTTTGAGCTTGAGCGTTTTGTAAATAATGAGCTTCATCAATAACAATTAAATCAAAATTCATTTGATATATTGGACTGTTTTCTTTGTCTTTAATATCGTAAAAATTTTTAACAATGTCATAGTTAATGATTACAAAGTCGTGTTCAGTTGAGAAATTTTTACCTTCACAAATATAAACACTTCTGTCGGTGTAGTTTTGAATTTCCCTCATCCAGTTAATCTTAAGGGATGCTGGTGATATTATTAATATTTTTTTAGCACCTGTTTCTAAAGCAGCGATAATAGTTGAGGTCGTTTTACCTAACCCCATATCGTCCGCAAGTATAAATCTTTTACAACCGACTAACTTTTCAATCGCTTCCTTTTGATGATTAAGAGGTGGTCTATGGGAATATTTTGAATAGTCAATTACAACCTTTTCAACATTGTGAGTTTTTATAATAGCACCTTTAGGTAACCATATTTCGTGTAATTCTTCATTTTCAAAAATTTTTCCCCAAATATGATATGATTTATCTTTCTCAACTAAAAGTTTTTCAATCCATATTTGTTCAGGAACTTTTGTATATAATTTTTCGTCGGCAATTTTTTGAGCAAAGTACGGGTCTAAGTCAACCCATTTTTTGGCCACTTTAGGAACTATATTATGAAAACTAATGATATATTCAGCTTGAGCTCTTGTTGGGTAAAACTTCTTATTTAAGTCCTGTTGTCTCTTTAACCTTAACAAATAGTTATTTGCACCTGAATACGACTCTAGTATTTCAAGTGCTTTTCTTTCTATTAATTGGGGATTGTTTGAATTATTAATTTCCAACTCAGTCATCTATTTATGTAATGATAATAAATTTTTGGATATTTATCAATATGAGTCAAAATAAAGTACCAATTACAAGATTAGGTAAGTTCTTCGGAGCGGAGGATTATCATTTAGATATTGATATGGGTAGAGAATGGTTAGAAGGTGATATGAACTTCACTTTAGTATTATATCGAGTTGATAGATATAAAACTAAAACAGATGATGTTTACGGTGAAACTGTTTCTGACGGAATTAAATTCTTCCCACCTGTTCAATTTAACGCGTTTTTACAGATAGTTGCCCCTGAAAATAAATTTATGGGTAATAGTAAAGTAGAACAATTTGAACCTGGTAACGCAAGAATTTCAGTATACCAATCTCATTTAGATGAGTTAGGTATTGATATATCTTATGGTGATTATATTGGTTACTATGAAACAGAAACGAGAGTTAGATATTATGTTGTCGCAAATGACGGTAGAGTTGTGTCTGACAATAAACATACTTATGGTGGGTATAAACCATTCTACAGAACTATAACGGCAACACCTGTAACTGCCGACGAATTTAGAGGATTATAATGAAAATATTAATTAGTGAAAGACAAAAAAATTTAATAATGGAAACCATTACTAATGACAAAATCATATGTGATGATTGTGGTTGGTCTTGGGATACAACAGAAGGCGGTGACAATCCATATGTATGTCATAAATGCGGTCACGATAACTCTGAAGAAGATTTTAAAGGTAAACGAGTTATGGTTTATTATAATTTACATAAACACACTTTTTCAGTTACATATAAATCTAAAGTAATACTTCACGCGGACTATGTTAAATTAAGTGATGTTGAGTTTAGAGTTAGAAAGGGTGGAAAAGAAAAAGTTAGAAGTGAAAAAAGTAAGAATGTACACGCCTTTGTTATTGGTGACTTAGTTGATTATTGTAAATACCCTTGTGAAAATATGCCTCAGGAATCAAACGATAATGTTGTTACATATAACCCATACAAATACGATAGTTTTGTTTATAAATCAACAGAACAACCTGTATATCGAGCAAAAGAGGTAGATATGATTAATCAAAAGAATAAATTATTCGTTATTAACGAAATTTTAAAATACTAATATGGGATTTCCGAAACAAATAAAAAAAAATATTGAGTTAACCCCTTACAGAACTTTATACCCAAGAAGAGTTGAGTTACTTGATAAGATTAACGAACACGGAACTTATTTACCTAAATCAATATTACACGCTGATTTAGATAGAGGGTTTTTAGATTTTGTTAAAGAGGAGTTAAAGGTATCGGTTGAGGGTAAAGTAATACCGACTGTCGATATTATTGTCACAACTCAAAATTGGTCTCAGTTTACCCAAACTTGGAAATTTCAAGATTTGGATAAAAACGCGGCACCTCCATTTATTACTGTAGTAAGAGCCCCTGAAATTAAATACGGTTCCCTACCTTCATTACAATATACAATACCTAATAGACGACAATTTTATTACGCATCTGTACCAAGTTTTGATGGTAATAGAATTAATGTTGATGTTTATAAGATACCACAACCAGTACCTGTTGATATCAAATATTCTCTTAAGATAATTTGTAATCGAATGAGAGAGTTGAACGCTCTTAACAAAACAATATTACAAAAATTTTCATCAAGACAGGCGTATCAAAATATTAAAGGTCATTATATTCCAATTATTATGGACAATGTATCTGACGAATCTGTTATGGATATTGAAAAAAGAAAATATTATATACAAAGTTATGAATTTACTATGATGGGGTTTCTTTTAGATGAAGACGAGTTTGAAGTTAAACCTGGTGTTGAAAGAGTTTTTCAAATATACGAAGCATCTAACGGTAACGGAGGAGGTAGAAGAGTAAAAAAATCGGACAACCCATCAACATATGAAGTTAATGTAGAATTTTCTGACGAAAACACATTTGTACTTAAACGATTTTACGATAAAGTAGATTTGAGTTGGATATCTTCTGATAACGTTTCGAAATACGAAGTCTATATTGATGGTGAATATTATGGGTCAGATTTAACTAATATAAAGATAAATGGAGGGGATGAAGTTAAGTTTCAAATAACAAAAACATATTCAAATCAGACTTCTAATTTGAAATTTACAGCTACCTTAGTTTAATTTTCCCCGTATATATCCTTTTTTTCTTTACAAGTTTCTAAAATTAAATTTTCAATAAACTTATAAATCTTAATACCCCTTTTATCACAATATTTCTTCAATATCTCGTGTGATTCGACCGAAATCTTAAGGTTTTTAATTTTTTTGGTTTCCTTGTCCATATCCATAAGTAGAAAAAAGGCAGAAAAAAGTCTGCCAGAATATAAATATGTTTTAAAAAGTAAAGTTTTTTGGTGCAAAAACAAATATTTATGATTAAATAAATCTGAATAGAAATTAAAAAATAATGGCAACAAACAGTAAAGTATTCGTGTCACCAGGAGTGTACACATCAGAAAGAGACTTAAGCTTTGTTACTCAAAGTGTTGGTGTTACTACATTAGGGGTTGTAGGTGAGGCTTTAAAAGGTCCCGCTTTTGAACCTATCTTCATTAGTAATTACGATGAGTTCCAAACTTACTTCGGGGGAACGAACCCTGAAAAATTTATAAACACGCAAATCCCTAAGTACGAATCGGCGTATATAGCAAAATCATATCTACAACAATCTAATCAAATGTTTATGACAAGAGTATTAGGTTTGTCAGGATACGATGCGGGTCCTTCTTGGTCAATTCAAACAATTGCTAACGTAGACCCTACAACGATTAAAATGGATGAGGTTTGTGCTAGTATTCCTAACTATAATGATAATACTTGTGACATTACTTGTACAGGTGTATCACTTAGTTTTGATGTTGAATTCACAGGATGTAGTAACCAAGATGGTTCAATTACATATGTAACTAATTTCCCTGATGAAATTCAAAACATTATTAATAACCAATATACTAAATTTAACGGTGGAGTGTCAACTTTAAAAACTGACATTAACCAACAATTATTATCAATATTTGCTCAACCAAGTTTGAGTGGTACATCAATTAACTATTGGGGTAGTATTGATAATATCGACTACGATATTTTATCACCTGTATTTACAGACGCTAATAACGTATTAAATGTACCAAGTGTTAATGAGGCGAACACAGACTTCTCTTCATCATACAACGATTCTTGGTATTATTCATTATTTGAAAATTTCAGTGGTGATAGTTATTCAGGTATGTCATTTTGGACTGTAGTTTCAGAGTTGGTTATGTTACCTAAAACAGGTACTACTACAACTACAACAACGGTTCCTGTAACAACTACAACAACAACTTTGAATCCTTGTGCAACTACTACAACGACATCACCTATAACTACAACAACTACAACACAACCTGATTGCTTTACGGGTACTCTTCACGGTAAAATTTATTACTATACAGGTACTTCTTACAGTAACTACAATAATTTAATTGTATCAACTTTAAGGTCAAGAGGTTTAACTACCTATGATACAACTAATGACGGACCAACTTATGAAGTTAGTGCGTTAAGTGCGGTTACCTTAGACTTTACAGGTAGTTATTCTGCGGTTAAGAAAAACCCATTTGCACCATTTGCAATTAATGTAACAAATGATGAAGGTAAAACATTTGTATTTAAAACTTCATTACAAGAGTCAGACGCAACTTACTTACCAAAAGTATTTGGTGGAAGTAATTTTGCTAAACCAAGAACTGAGGTCCCATTATTTGTTGAGGAGACATTCTCAAGTATGTTAAATTGGGCGTTCAAAAAAGGATATATTAGAGGACTTAGAGCGGAATTAATTTCAACTCCAGAATCAAGAAGTAACAACTCTTCAAGTATTGGATACTACGGTGAAAGATATCAAACACCTGAATCACCTTGGTTAGTGTCTGAATTAAGAGGTACTAAAGTTTACAGATTATTTAAATTTATCTCAATCGCTGACGGTAATTCGGCAAATGACCAATTGAAAATTTCAATTATGAATATGTCATTCGGAAATCAAACATTTGATGTTGTTATCCGTGATTGGTACGATACTGATGATGCACCTGTTGTGTTAGAAAAATTCACTAATTGTTCTATGGACCCTAATCTAAATAATTTCGTAGCTAAAAAAATTGGTACGGCAGATGGGGAATACGCATTGAACTCTAAATTTGTAATGGTTGAAATTAATGAAGATGCACCTACAGATTCATTACCTTGTGGTTTTGAAGGTTATACTTTTAGAAACTACGAATCGGTAAAATCTCCATTCCCTGTTTATAAAACAAAGTATGATTTCCCAGGAGAAGTTATTTTCAACCCTCCATTTGGATATAGTAATGGTCAAGATAATCCAGCGATTAGTGCGGGTGACAATGTAAGAAGAACTTACTTAGGTTTATCTACCGCGGCGGGAGCAGGTTATGATTTAGACTTTTTCCAATATGTTGGTAAACAAAATTTAGGTACTACTTGTGACCCTGTATTACAAGATTGGTCTTACTTAACTAAAGGATTCCATATGGACTCAGGAGCAACTGTTGTTAAAATCGCTGACTTATATGCTACTTCAGGTAGAACGGCATTCGCGGTTGGTGATGCTGAGTTTAGAAATGACCCAACAAACGCTAATAACCCTTATTACAGATTATACGCAAGAAAATTCTCATTAATGGTTCACGGAGGTTTCGACGGATGGGACATTTATAGAGAATACCGTACAAACTCAGATAGATTCCAAGTAGGTTCTTCAGGTTATTTGGCGGGAGCTTGTTATTCAGATAGATATCCAAATGCTACTGGTACAGGTATGTTTAAACGTATAACAGTTGGGGATAATACTCAAGATTGGGCGAATACTGACTACTACGCATACCTATTAGGACAAAAAACATTCTCAAACCCTGAGGCGGTGAACATTAACGTGTTCGTAACACCAGGTATTGATTATGTAAATAATAGTAACTTAGTTGAACAAGCGATTGAAATGATTGAGTACGATAGAGCGGATTCATTATATATCTGTACTACTCCTGACTTTAATATGTTTGTACCTTCTACAACCGATACTTTAGATATGATTTATCCACAAGAAGCGGTAGATAACTTAGAACAGACAGGTATTGACTCTAACTACACGGCAACTTACTACCCTTGGGTATTAACTCGTGATACAGTTAACAATACACAAATTTACATTCCAGCTACTGCGGAAGTAACAAGAAACTTAGCGTTAACCGACAACATCGCGTTCCCTTGGTTCGCATCTGCGGGTTACACAAGAGGTCTTGTAAACGCAATTAAAGCGAGACGTAAATTAACACAAGAAGATAGAGATACTTTATATGTAGGTAGACTTAACCCAATCGCAACCTTCTCTGATGTTGGTACTGTAATTTGGGGTAACAAAACTCTACAAATTAGAGAGTCGGCTCTTGATAGAATCAACGTAAGAAGATTGTTATTACAAGCACGTAAATTGATTTCAGCGGTGGCGGTTAGATTACTGTTTGAACAAAACGATGCGAAAGTTAGACAAGATTTCTTGGACGCGGTTAATCCTATCTTAGATGCTATCAGAAGAGACAGAGGTTTATACGATTTCCGTGTAACAGTTTCTTCATCTCCTGAAGACTTAGATAAAAACCAATTAGTAGGTAAAATTTACATCAAACCAACTAAAGCGTTAGAATTCATCGATATTGAGTTCTTGATTACACCAACAGGTGCGTCATTTGACAATATCTAATACTTATATGGTGGGGAGTAATCCCCACCTTTAGCCTTTAAATTAAAATATGAAAAGAAGAATAAAAGAAGGATTTACTGAAGAAGGGACACCAGATTTAAAGTATTATGCTTTTGATTGGGACGACAATATCGTAACAATGCCAACAAGAATTATGGTGAAATCTGATAAAGGTGAAGATATCGGTATGACTACCGAGGATTTTGCACATTATAGGTCTAAAATTGGTAAAGAAGAGTTTGATTATAACGGAACTACCATTGTAGGTTTTGCGGAAGACCCGTTTAGAAATTTTAGAACACCAGGTGATAAGGCGTTTTTAGTTGACGCGATGTTGGCAAAACCAGGACCAGCTTGGGATGATTTTGTTGAATGTATTAACAACGGTTCAATTTTTTCGATAGTAACCGCGAGAGGACATAACCCTAAGACTTTAAAAGAAGGAGTTTATAACTATATTGTGTCAGGATTTAATGGTATCAATAAAGACGAATTATTAAAAAACTTAAAAAAATACAGAAATTTTTCAGACGAAAGTGAATTGTCCGACGCTCAGTTAATTAAAAGTTATCTTGACTTATGTAAATTTTACCCTGTTTCTTTTGGTACAGGTGCGGAGGCAAATCCTGAGGAAGAAAAAGTGAAAGCTTTGGAAGAATTTGTGGGATATGTTAGAGAATTATCTTCTCAGTTACATAAAAAAGCGTTCCTTAAAAATAAAGTGAGTAATAATTTTGTACCTACAATAGGATTTTCCGATGATGACCTTAAGAATGTGGAAACAGTTAAGAAACATTTTGAAGATAAACCAGATAATATCTTACAAACTTATTATACATCAGGAGGAGAAAAAGTTAAATATTAATAAATTAATAATAAAAACTAGAAATAATCAATAACTAGATATTTTCTAGTAGAAGATTACAGAATAAAAAAATAAAGTAAATACAAAAATTTTCAAGTTGGAAGTATTTATAGTAATAAATAAAAAACAAAATAATTAAAAATAAAATACTATGGCTGATTTATTGATGAAAATGCCGATACCGTACGAACCGAAACGTCAGAACCGATTTATCTTACGTTTTCCTTCTACATTAGGTATTAACGAATGGTTTGTAGAATCAACTTCTAGACCACACATTAAAATTAATCCAACTGAGATTCAGTTTTTAAATACATCAACATTCGTTGCAGGTAGATTCAACTGGGACCCTATTTCTGTTAAATTCCGTGACCCAATCGGTCCTTCGGCAGCACAAGCTCTTATGGAGTGGGTTCGTTTACACGCTGAGTCAGTTACAGGACGTATGGGTTATGCTGCAGGTTACAAGAAAAATGTCGACCTTGAAATGTTAGACCCAACAGGTGTTGTTGTTGAGAAATGGATTTTGGAAGGTACATTCTTAACTGACGTATCATTTGGTGATTTAGGTTACTCAAATGACGGATTAGTACAAATTAGTGCATCTTTACGTATGGACAGATGTATCTTAGTTTACTAATACAATACTATTGATAAAAAAATACATACTACTATATTTAACCATAGGGACACTATAAACTCTCTATGGTTATTTTTTTTATATGGATACAACACAACAATATGGACAACAAAACTTCTCTCTACCTCACGATGTAGTAAAACTACCTACAGGAGGAGTATTTTACAAAAATAAAAAGAAAGCGGTTAAAGTAGGTTATCTTACCGCGGCAGATGAAAACATCTTAATGGCTGGTGACAGTATAGGTAAAGATGGTTTGGTTATTACGTTATTACGTAATAAATTATACGAACCAGATTTAAGACCTGACGAATTATTACAAGGTGACTTAGAAGCTATTCTTATCTTTTTAAGAAATAGTGCGTTTGGACCTGAATATAATATTACATTAAGTGACCCTGACACAGGTAAAAAATTTGAAACCACTATTTTATTAGATGAGTTATACATCAAAGAAACTACACAAAAACCTAATGACGAAGGTTATTTTGTTGTTAAATTACCAAAGTCTAATTCTACAGTAAAGTTAAAACCGTTATCATTTGGGGAACTTAGTGAGTTGGATAAAATGGCCGACCAATACCCTGTTGGTAGAATTGCCCCAAAACAAACTTGGAAATTAAATAAAATGGTTGTGGAAATTGATGGTAATTCAGATGTTGCTTTTATAACACAAACCATTGACTCTTTACCTATATCAGATGCTAAGTTTATAAGAAACTTTGTTGAGGAAAATGAACCAAGACTTGACTTAGTCAGAAAAGTTAACGCCCCGTCAGGAAAAGAGGTATATGCGAATATAGCCTTTGGGGTGGAGTTTTTTCGGCCTTTCTTCTAATTATCGAGAAACCCAATCTTGGGAATACTATGTCTGTACTAAACACTTAAATGTGTCATATACAGACTTTCTTTCTATGCCCGTATATCTACGGAGATATATAATTGACCAATTTGTTAAGGAAATAACTCCAAAAAATAATTAGTCAATCTATTTATATTAAAATTAATCTATGTTACAAGGTACTAAAGGAGACAATGAAAAAGATTTAGAGTCGTTAAGACAACAAAACGAAGAGGCGTCTAGAGTTAAGTTAGAAGTATTACCAGGTCTTGATTCTGTTATTAAAGCGATGACAAAAGCAAACACACAGTTAGGTGGGTTTGCGGATGAAATTAAAAAATCTATTGAAACTGTTGAATCTACTGTTAACTCAGTTTCAAGACTATTTGCAGGTAGTCAACAGATGGCTCAGAATACTAGAGACCTTCTTAGAGACGCAACACCGTCAGTTGCCGCATTAGGTGGAAGTATTACTGATGTTGCAAAAATTCAAAAAGGTGTAATTGAAGGTTTACAGACTCAATCAAGTTTAAATACTGACCAATATAAAGAATTATATGCCGCGGGTTCCTTAGTTGCTGGTATGAGTGAAAATGCGGGGGCTAAAGCCTCAGCAATGATACCTATGTTTGCAAATGCGGGTTATGGAATTAATAATATTGGTAAAGAAATGACGGGTATTCTTAATTCCGCAAAAGAATTAGGTGTAACGTCACAATCCGTATATAAACAATTAGAAGGTCAGATGGGTAAAATGGCTTTGTACAACTTTGATGGAGGTGTACAAGGTATGGCTAAAATGGCCGCTCAAGCGTCTTTATTAAGAATTGATATGAGTCAAACTTTAGGTTTGGCGGATAAATTATTTGAACCTGATGCCGCGGTTCAAATGTCAGCAGCCTTTCAAAGATTAGGTGTCCAAGTGTCTAGTTTACTTGACCCGTATAAATTAATGGATATGTCAAGAAATGACCCTGCTAAACTACAAGAAGAAGTTGGTAAGGCGTTAAAATCAATGACTTATTTTGATGAACAAACTAAAAGTATTAGAATTTTACCTGGTGCCCAAGGACAATTAAGAGAAATCGCTAAAGAAATGGGTATGAGTGCCGACCAAGTTGCGAAGTGGGCAATGAATGCGGGGGACCTTGATAGAAAAATGAGGGAAATTACATTTAACCCTGAATTTGCCGACGAAGATTCTAAAAAAATGATTGCGGGTATGGCTCAACTTGGTGCGACTGGTGGTAAATTTGAGGGTCAATATATTATTAAAACCGCTTCAGGTGAAGAAAAATTAGTTTCTGAAGTTAAGTCTGAAGACTTAAAAGAAATTCAGTCAATGAATGAAAAATTAGCAAGTCCCGCAAAAATGCAGTTGGAGGCTAATGGTATTTTAAAAAATATTGAAAACTTAATAGCCGCAAGACAAGGAGTTGTAGGACGTGCAGTTGCGACACAACCTAGTTTTGTTAAAGATATTGAAAGTCTTGGTAAAATTGTTGCCACAGGTCAAGAAACCATAAATATGACTATGGGGTTACAACGAGATGCTAATGATAAAAATCAAATTCACGTAGAAACAATATCTAAAAATATTCAAAAGTTAACCGACGTTCTTAGTAAATCATTTGATAAACTTAGTAAAGGTGATGTTGCGGGAGCGGGGCAAGAAATGGTTTCAGGTGGTAAGGCAGCATACGAACAAATTAAAGGTGCCGTTGGTAATGTTCCACAAAACTATTCAGAATCTCAGGAGATGTGGGGAGGTAATGTTGACCTTACGGCATTTAAAACACTACTTAATAGTAGTATGTTAACAGGAATTCCTGAGACCGTTAAAGAACAAATCAATACTGCGTTAAATGGGTTATCGGGAAGTCAAACAGTTAATAGTTCTAATGTACAAACTGCAATACCAAATGCTACCATAACTCCAAACTCAACAATAACGCCAAATCAAATACCTAACTCTAATATTAATAATAATAACAACACAACACCTGCGATACCTGAAACAGGTACTGTTAAGGTCGATGGTTCTATTAGTGTTAATGTTAACCCTATTGGAATGGAAAGTTTTGTTATGGATATGTTATCTAAGTCTGACGTTGCAAGTGCAATCTACCAAGGAAATAGTCGAACTGAAAGAATGATGAACGACCTTAAAGGTAGTGGTGAGAATAAAGCCAAGGCGGGTAATTTATTTACTCCGACTTCTGCGTTTGCATAATATCATAGATACTTTAAAAAAAATAAAACTATTATCTATTTATAGATAAAATTAAGGGATGCCAAGTACATTAACATTTCCATCAACAGAAGGTTTTAGAAATAAGTTATTAGCTCGAAACTTATCACCATATACGGTGCCAGGTAGTTATGTACCACCATCGGGTACAATAGTTAGAGATACTGTTCTTAGAGACGAGGGGGTTCTTAATCAGGACGACTCTTTAATTGAGAATCCGCCTAAAAATTTAGGACCTACATTCCACGGTTTATATAATTTAAATGAATACGGACCAATTAGTGGGTTTGGTGACACTATAACCCAATCCCAACCGATTGTTTTATCAAACAATAATGGTGTGTATGATATTACTGACACTTCATTACCACAACAAAGTTTAGACGGTAGTACTTGGCCTTCATACAATTCTAATGCTATTTCCGAACAAGATATTACATCTGTTAATAGATGGGCGTTTACCACTATTCAATTAGCTCAAATTGGTAATTTATTATTAACCCCTAAATTTGAAGAATATGATGTTTTAAATGCTAGTTTACCTGAACAAAGTTTAAATGGTAATACTTGGCCGTCATATAATTCTAATGCAATATCTGAAGAAGATATTCCATCAGTAAACAAATATTCATTTGATTTTGTACAATTAGCGTTGATTGGTAATTTGTTACTAACACCAATTTATTCTAGATACGATATTACTCACGCTTCATTACCACAACAAAGTTTGAATGGTTTAGGGTGGCCAGCGTACAATGCGGGAGCAATAAATGAAAATACTATTTCTTCAGTTAACAAATACGGGTTACCGTCAATATTATTATATCAAATTAATGATGTAATACTATCCCCAACATACGAACAATATAATTTAAATTTAGCTAGTTTACCACAACAAAGTTTAAACGGTAATACTTGGCCGTCATATAACTCTAGTGCAATTTCTGAAGAAGATATTCCTTCTGTTAATAAATGGAGTACCCCTTATGTTAATTTATTTTCAATTGGTAGTGTTATTTTAGCGCCTAAATTTGAAGAGTATGACATAAATAATGCGACACTACCTGAACAGAGTTTAACAGGTGCTGGTTGGCCTTCGTATAATCCCGCGTTATCACAACAGGAATTACCAACCGCAAATAAGTATTCTTGGGACAATGCAAATATTGAATTATATTCTGTGGAGACTAAACAGTTAACACCAAGTTTTTCTTCATATTTTACGTTTGTTCCTTCATACTATACGCCTTACCAAATATTATTACAAGACGACCCTACAGGTTCTGACGGTAGTTTATCTCAGGACTCATATATTGTACAACTTGGTGCAAAAACTCTTAGACAAGAGTTAAAAGAAAGAATTGATAGACAATTAATTAAAAATACTGTAGGTAGAATTAATTTACCTAACGCAGCGAACGACCCATTGATGGCCGTTCAAATGTTACAGGGTAAGATACCTTTAGTAGAAAGGGATTGGGTAATTACTCGACCTGGTAATATTTTATTTAGAGCGGCAGATTTTGCGGCGAGACTTGGAGGTTTTTATTTTCCAGGTTCTGAAATTCCTGGTGACTATTTTGAAACTGACCCTAAAAATTTAAATCTTGCAGGTCAAATAGGTAAAGCCCTTGGTATTAGTAGTAATAAAGGATTAATTGGTAGGTTAACACATCAAAAATCCGCATCTCAATTATTTCTTAATAATACAGGAGGAGGACAAAAATCCCAACTTTATTACACTTTAGGATTTAACAGATATGGTCCTGATTATGATAAGGGTATTATCGGTAACCTTATTGACGGTGCTAAAAATTTATTAAATAGTCTTTTAGATAACCCAACTAAGGGAGGATACTATGTCGGTAGTAAAGAAGTTGACCCTAGTTATGTTGATGGTCCTTCAGGAAAATTACCTTTAAATATGTTTGGGGAAGAGGTTCAAACATCTGTTTACGGACCTAATGTATTGGCGGATTTATACGAGCCAGGTTTAGACGGTATTAAATTTGGTTTTGCTGGCGATTCTTTCTATGGAAATGGTGGGTTATCGGGAGGACTGACTTGGTCTACCGCAAATTCAGATTCTAAAGTTGGTTATAAGGTAGGAAAAAATGGTAATCAAATTAGTATTGATTCTGAATATAATCAAACCAAATCTTATTTAAGTCTTGATTTAAGTACTACTGATAAAAACTTTAGAGAAGGTTCTATTTTATGGCACACACAAAAATTAGTTGAAGCTGGAGACGGTGATACTGCTCACGTAGGTAATGCTATTAATCAAATCAGTAAAGTTTTTAATGATGGGTATAAAGAAATTACCAAAGGTTCTAAAGTAATGACATATGTTGACGAGGGTGGTGTTGAAGTTGGTAAAGAATATTGTAGAGTCTTTACTAAAGATACACCATATTTTACATATGCTGATTTACAAAAGAGAGACGGTAATCATAGAGGGTATTCATATTCAGTTTTGGATAAAACATATAACCTTAACATAGCCCCTTTAAAAGGTACATCAACCTCAAGTTCAACAAATATTAAAGACGGTAGAGTTAAAAAATATATGTTTTCTATTGAGAATTTGGCTTGGAGAACATCTAATCGACCTGGATTAACTTATCTTGATTTACCTGAGTGTGAAAGAGGTCCTAATGGAGGAAGAATTATGTGGTTCCCACCTTATGATATAAGTTTTAACGAAAATGTTACACCAAGTTTCCAAGGACAAGATTTCTTAGGTAGACCTGAGCCTGTTTATACTTACAAGAGTACTCAAAGAACAGGCACATTGAGTTGGAAGATTATTGTTGACCACCCATCAATTTTAAACACTATTGTGGAGAAAGAATTGAAAGGAAAAAATAAAGACCTTATTAATAATGTAGTTGATTCGTTTTTTGCGGGATGTAAGAAATACGATATATATGAGTTGGCTAGAAAATATAACACAATCCCGATTAGTGAATTGTTTTATATGCAACAAATCATTACCAACCCAAATGTTAAACCCGAGGATGTCGTGGAAGTGGGAACAAATATACCTGATACTACAGACCAAACTACACCTGCAACACCAGTACCAACGAATGTTGATTTAAGTAAGTGGGTCGGTTTAGGGTTTTATTTTGATAATGATTACCCCAACCCTAAAACTACTCAAACAACAACTAATGATAGTTTTGCAACTTTATATACTAACTATACCGCCAAACAAGGTACTTACCAAAGTAACGCAACTGCAACAAACAAACCATTAGTTGATACATTCTTTAAAGATGTTGTAATTTTTAACTATACCGAGACTGAAAAGTTTTTAAATGATTTGGTTGAAACTTTTGAAAATAATAAAACTTCAGACGGATTATCAAGTAGTGCTGAGGTTGAGTTAGTATTAGATGGAAGTGCTTCGGCACCTAACACTGCATCATATAATAAAAATTTATCACAACGAAGAATTTCTTCTGTTCAAAATTATTTAAGAGCTTGGAACGGTGGTAAATTAAAAAAATACGTTGATGGTAAAACTTTAAAAATTGTTGACGGTGCATCTTTAGGTGAATCTGCTACTAATGTTTCACCAAAATCTAAAGGTGGTGGTACTTTAGGACCCTTTAATTGTTCTGATGGGGACCCGTCAGCAAACAAAAATAATGAAATATACACACCTAATGCTATGGCGTGTAGAAGAGTTAGTATACGAAGTGTAAAAGCCAATATTAAACCAAACGCAACTGTAACACCTGAAAACGGTACACAAGGTGGTAGTGGTAATGGTGTTATACCAGTTCCTGGTTATAAACCAGCGGTACCCGTACCACCAACAATAACAACAACTCAAAAACTTAAGGACGGTATTAGTAAGAAAATACTTAGAAGATTGTTATCTGAATGTGATTATTTTACATTAATAGAAGAACAGAATCCTATGTTCTATGATACTATTAAAGAAAAGGTAAAATATTTTGACCCAGCGTTTCACTCTATGACACCTGAAGGTCTTAACTCTAGATTAACTTTCTTACACCAATGTACAAGACCTGGTGATACCATTCCTGTAATTGGTAATGATGGTAAACCTAAGTACAATAGTTCAGTTAACACTAGTTTTGGTGCACCGCCAGTATTAGTTTTAAGAGTGGGTGATTTTTACAACACTAAAATAATCCCGACATCATTACAAATAAGTTATGAACCTTTAGTTTTTGATATTAATCCTGAAGGTATTGGAGTTCAACCAATGATTGCTAAGATATCGTTAGGATTTAACTTTGTTGGTGGCTCAGGATTGAAAGAACCAATTGATAAATTACAAAACGCGTTGTCCTTTAATTACTACGCTAATACTGAGATGTATGATGAGAGAGCGGATTGGACTGATGATTCATTTAAAAAGATTGATAATGATTTACTTAGGGCGTTGTTAGATAAGACACCTGTTGTTGGAGTTAATGATGCTAATAACGCATTATCTAATGAGGGTGGAACTACTATTGGTGTTATTCAAGAAAAGATAGAATCTGATTTAGGTACTAGTGGTACAATTACTTATCAAAAAATAATGGACGAATCCTTATTGAAAGGTGGGCAATCATACATTGACACCACTTTAAATAAAATCGAACAAATAACTAAAGATTATAATTTTCAAATTTATACTGCATATTCTCAGGGAAGGAAATATGTTAAAGGTAAAACTAAAGAATTTACAACTCCTAAAGATTTAGAGATTTATGGTAAAACAGATACTATTGAGAGTAAAATTAGTAAATTGTATGAAATGGTAATTGAGGATATCGATAAGGTTAATAGTAAAAATGATGATGGTCTTAAATATATTACCAATTTATATCAAAATGATTTTCAAAATTCGGTTATTAAAAAAGTTAAAGAAAATTTAAAAAACGCGGTAAATAAAACTAAATCAAGTGTATTAACGGCTTTAACATCTGCAGATAATGAGATGACTAAAGCACAATTAGAATTAATTAGAACTCTCTCTAAGTTAGATATTGTTGACACAAAATCTGATGGTTATATTAAAACAGACCAAACTGCAAAAATTTATAATTTAACCGCAACTACTGAAGTTCAATCGGGGTCAACGTTTGCTAATACTTATGATGAATTAGTTGGGGACTACAGTTCTGCAATAGATTCACTATATTCTTTTTATACTGATATGAAAAGTTTTAAATCGACAGGAAATTCACCTAAAACATATGCGTTAGTGGATTTAGAATATAACCCTGAAAATTTAAAAACTTATAAAGCTGGAGGTTTTGGTACTGACCCTAAAAATGGTGATGAAGAACGAAGATTTTATGCTTTAATGAGTAGAACAATTTTAGATAATAATTTATATGAAACGTTTATTAAAGATATTGTACCTTCCGATATTGCAAATTCAAAATCTGCGGGACCTACATTAATTGATTATACTAAAACATATTTTACAAACATCAAAACAAGTTATAAAGAAGAATACGATGCGGAACAACTAATTGTGAAGTCTTTCAAAGAAACTACTAACTATAAAGACAAATATTCTAAATGGACACCATACCCATCAGGTAAGGTTAGAAAGTTTGATTTTAATGGATATGTTGAAGGAACTGGAGAACAAACAACTAGAATACAAAACTTATATAAAAATGGTAACTCAAATGAAGATACCACAACATTTAACGGAAAAAATAAACTAAACTAATGTCAGACATATATTTTAATAGATATTATAACTTTCTAATTAACGGAGACCAAACTGTGGTACCGTTTGTAAAAATACCCGTAAAATCTTCGGATAAGAAATATTTTTACAAAACAGGTATTAGTCGTTTAGATAAAATAAGTCAAGAATTTTATGGTACTCCTTTTTTTGGATGGGTTATACTTGCGGCAAATCCACTATATGGGGGATTAGAATGGAACATACCTGACAATGCTCTATTGACAATTCCATTTCCTTTAGTAGCTTCTGTACAAGATTATGAATCTGAACTAAACACTTACTTCTTCTATTATGGTAGATAACAATGAAAACGTATTAGTTGAATTCGATTATCAAAACATTGTTTTAGTTGACCCAAATAAAATAATAGATAGTGAAGGAAACGTTAAAGAACGATTATTAAAACACGAAAATCTAGTTTATTATGCGAACTTGGAATGTAACTTATTTCCGAGAACAAGACTTTCTGTAGGTAATAATGGGTATTATGAAAATAAAACCGTATCGATTGCCGCGATTAATTTTTTAAAGCCAGGTAATAAAACCTTTTTAGATAATGGTTATTTAGATGAAATAACAGGGTTTAATAGTGTCCAAGGAAAAGGAGCTAATCAAATTATTGAAACTAACAATCAAATTGTTAAATCTGACAAATCTACTGAATCATATCTAACACAATCCATTTCAAATAATATTGATAATAATTTATTATTAATTAGTGATATTTCAATAAACACTCCTTTAAATTTAACACCTACAGTTACAATTAAAATGGAGGATATTAGAGGTAGAGCATTATTTGAACAAGGTGAAAATTCACCATATTCAGTATTCTTTAATTACCCATATCCGTTATTTTATTTAACGGTAAAAGGTTATTTAGGTAAAGCCGTAAAATATCAATTAGCATTAAAAACCTTTAACGCCAGATTTGACACTGCAAGTGGAAACTTTAAAATTGAATGTGTTTTTATGGCATATAAGTATAATGTACTTACTAATTTAAGTATGGAACAAGTTAAGGCGGTTCCATATATGTATAGAACTAAATATACCTTAAGTCCTGTGGGAGATGCTTCAACACAATCTTCTCAAAATCAAGTTGGTAATACCACTAAAGATGTTTCTATGAAAACAACATCAAGAGGGTATGAGAAAATGAAGGAAGTGTACTCAGAATATAAAAGTAAGGGATTAATTCCTGAAGATTTTCCTGAGATGACTTTACAAGAATTAGTTGTAAAACTTGAAGTACTTGAAAAGACTATCACAGATAGTTTAAGTAAAGCGGATATGGCTCCGATAACTGACGGTGAAAACTATCAAAATAATTTAACTGAATATGAAAAAGAGGTTTATTTTGCTAGAGGTAATTCTTGGTTTTATAAGTATATGAATACTACTGAGTTTTTTATTGATAAAGCTACAGGGTTAAAAATGTACACATTCAATAAAGAAACTATTGAAGGTAAGAAAAAATTAACTGCAATTACTGATTTATCAAAAGGTTTAATTCCGAAATGGAATAAAGTTTTGGCGGATAATAAAACTTTTGGTAATGGTGGAAAATATAAAGTTGGTGGTGAAGAATTTAATTCGGAGATTCAAAACAAGATTAATTTTTTAATGTTTACCATTAATTCTTCTCCTGACCAAATCAATTGGGATGAAACCTATAGACAAAGAACAGGTAAAGAAGCTAATGAGGTTGGTGTTACAGAATTAAAAACAAAATCATATCAAAACGTTTTACGTTCAGCAACTGTTGATGGTGAAGATGTTACATTTAATTGGTATGTTTTTGAGGGACCTGGTCGATTTGTCGACAGTATGCAGATTATGCACAATAAAGCGACCTCTAAATTAGATGAAATCCAAGAGAAGTTCTCTAAATTATTATCTACAAGGTTATCAGACCCTAAAAGTGGTTTAGGATTTAAACCTACATTAAAAAATGTTATTGCCGTTTTATTAGCGGGTAGTGAGGCGTTTTTACGAATAATGTGTGATGTTCACCAAAATGCTTGGAACCAAAGAAAAAACAAATATAGAGTTGGAGCGGTTTTAAGTAATGATAAATCTGCAACTTCCGTTGACGCTAAACAATCCGTGGAAACTACTGACGGTAATTTAATTCCTGTTTATCCTTGGCCTCAATATTTTGTTGAAACTAATAATGATAAAGGTGAGAAGTTTGAAATTGCATACCCTGGTGACCCTAAAGTTATTTCTAAAACTAAAGGGTATCTCTATGATGTGTGGCCTGAAGTAGAATTTGTTGAAGAATTTATTAAAGGTAAAACAGTTACCATAGTACCTAGTGCCGATACTCAATCAAGTACTTCGGCGTCTAATCTTGTTAATAGAGTATCGTTAAACGCCATAGATTTCCCAACAACTAATACATTCTTTTCAAACAAACAAGAATCTAAATTTATGTATGAAATTTGGGAAAGAATATTCTTACCTGCGAATTATCAAAGGTTTATGAGACCTAACGCTGAAAATGAGATTCTTGATGTTATTGCGGAATCAGAATATATTAACATTAGTAAATCATTATTACAAGAAGCCCCGTTCCTAATTGAAAAATTAAAAAGATATGGTTTTAATTCAAGTAACTATGTCCCTTTCTTAGCGAGTATATCAAATGATGGACTTGGAGAAAGTTGGCAAAAATTTATTAGAGATGAATTTGTAACAACCTACATCCAACAGGAGGTTAATAGTCAATTTGTTATTTTAGATAACACAGTTATTAGTTCAGGGTATCAAAATGTTGACCCTCAGCCTACCAATATAGATAAACTTAAAAGTTACTTAAAAAGTAATGTAACTAATAGTACTAACTTCTTAGATACATTACCGTATAATATGGAAGGATGGTATTCTAAAAATTTAGCAAATGGTAAAACTTCAGGTTCTATAAGGGACACATATAACACTAGTAAAGTTTATGTGTTGAATGAGGATAAGAAAATGGTTGCAAATTTTGACAGTAGTACTACCCCTAATGATAATAGACCCGTTAGTAGTTTTAATTATTTAAAACCTAATATCCCAACACAAGACGGATTGGGACTACAAAGTTTCTATTCTCAAAGAGCTGGTGACGATTTTGCTAATACACAACAAGTAACTGAAGGACAAGTTAATTATATTAATTATAGTGGTAATGTTTCGGCACAACAAACAACTTCTATGATGAATACCCCTATGTTTGTAAACTCAGTCTTACAAGGGGTTGATAATTGGTTATCGGGTAATACATATCCATATGTTAACGCGTCTTATTTGTTATTGAACAGTTTACCTATTGCAACTCTTAGAGAAAAATATAAATCATATTCAAATGGGGTTGCAACCGATTTAGATTATATTTTTGCGGTATTTAAAAAATTCGGTGCAATTCATAAAGTCCCATACGCTTGGGTTTTAAAATATGGGTCTATATGGCATAGATATAAGAATTGGGTAGAAAACGGTGTTGATATATTAGACACGGTATGGAAAGATTTTGATGCCGCGGGTAATTATGACCCTAATGTGAGTGACCCTGAGAGAACTTACACTTTAACAATTCCTGGTGATACAACAACTACCGACATTGTTTTACAAAGTGTAACACCTGTTGTTGGTGGAACTGTAACACAATTAAATTTAGGGTTTTACCCTAAGGTAATTGATAAGTTTAACTTATTCTATAGAGGTTATAATCTCTTCGATAACTATACTAATAGTGGAATTCAAGCTCAGTTAGATAACTCAACAAATGGTTTTACTTTAAAACCAGTTTCCGATGCAATAATTAACAAATATTCGGGATATAACGATTCTGATTTAACTGATATTTTATCAATTAAACCTTGGAATTGTACATTATTAGATAAGAAAAATAAAATCGAATATATTATACCTTCTTTTGGTAGTAATATAAATCAAATTGGTTCGGAATGTTTTAATAATAGTGGACAATTGATATTAAACATTACGTCAAATCCTGCCATTTTTAATGGTTCAGTTAGAAGTTTTTGGGCTTTACCAAATTACGGATATTTTGATTTATTTGAGGTGGATAAACCTGAACCGACACAACACCTTAAAACAATTTTAAGTGGTTCTCCAGACCAATTAGCGTTTACCTTAGGTAAATATAGTGCTTACACTTCTAATGAAGAAATGTTCTCAGTTTTCAATAGAGAGATTTTAGATATGTTAGAAAATGAGTTCTTAAAGTTCTCAAAATCTATGTACGAATATGAGACTAAACAAGTGGATGGTTTAGTTACAACTAGAGTTCAAATTGATAAATTATATTTGGACCCTAACGGTATTAATAAAAATTTCCAACTTTTGTTAAAAGATATGATGTCGGTTAACATAGTTACCCCAACATCTACTAGTTCTTTAAATCAGACTAATACATTAAAACAAGAACAATTTATTAAAGTTAATAATACTATTAAAAATTTCTTGGAATTTGATGTTATTTTAAAATATGGTAATCCTGGCGATTATAATAGACGATTGTTTGACAGTTTTGCGACTAATGTATTCATTGAAGATAAGATATCATTTAACTACTATGTTGAAGGTTCATTACCTAAATCAGGAGTTACAGGGACAACTCTTTCAGTTTATAAATCCGCAAATCCCGAAAGTTGGAAAGCTTTAGAAACGTATGTTGGATTTTCAACCGAGGAGGGGGTTAAATATACTAGTACGGGTAGTGTTATTACCGATTTCTTTATCGATATGAATGTTGAGTTTATTCCTGAGTCGGTGCAAACATTAGCACCTTTAATTAAGATTTATGCTACTCAAAAGAAATTAGACCCTACAATGAATCGTGGTAAATTTATTGCGTTATTAAATCAATATCTAAACGATAACAAGAAATTTAGTGATACATTATTAAATTCTGTATTTCAGAAAGTTAGGTTTGGACTACCTAATGTTGATATTATTCCTGAAAAACCTATGGATACTGCATTACAGGGGGAACAAACTAAAGTTGAATTATGGGAAACATTTAAAGCCTTGAATGATACTTGGGTTGCGGGATATGATTATACACAAACAACTTTCTTAGAGGATGTACTTTTATTAGATAGAGGTAATAGAAACATTGCTGATGAGGTTTTAATTGACCCTTTTAAGGTTAGAAATTTATTAAAGTCAATCAATCCTAGTGCTTCGGTATATTTCTATTTAGAATCATTATTAGACATTCATCATTTTGTTTGTATGATGCACCCAGCATATGTTAATTACTACAATGTACAGGAAGTTGAAAAAAACAATGTACCTAAAATTGAGGGTAGTTTGGAGTTTGGTAATACATTATTTGGTACCTACCTAAATGTTGATACTCGAGCATCATCACCAAAATTAGTTTGTATATATGCCGCAGAACCAAGTAAGCATTTAGAAAACGATAAAAATGAAAATAACAGATTTAAATCAGATTCATTTGATTTAAGAAGAAGTAGTGATAATCCTCTGACTGATAAGTTAGAAGGTAAAACAGATTGGGGGTTATCTAATAGGGTTGTTGGTTTTAATGTCGATATTGGAATTCGTAATCAAAATATATTTTACTATTTTGATGTATCTCAGGACAGTGGTAAACAAACATCGGAATCCTTACTTCAGATGGATAATCTTATTAACCAATCAAATGGTAAACAAACTGCAACTCAAAACGTTTCATTATGGAACTTTTATAAGAGTAGGTCATACCAATGTAGAGTTAATATGTTGGGTAATGTTATGATACAACCAACAATGTATTTTAATGTTAGACACGTACCAATGTTTAATGGTCCTTATTATATTATGGACGTTAATCACAGTATTTCACCAGGAAGATTTGAAACCACATTTACGGGTATTAGACAACAAGTGTTCGCATTACCGAAAATGGAGAATTATATTCAAACGTTAACTAAAAAGTTATTCCTTGATTTATATCAACAGGTTAAACAAAAAGTTAATACGGACGCTAAAAGTAATTCTACTGCTAATTCGAATCCAAATAGTGTTACTACTACAAGTTCAACCGCGGCACCAAGTACTAATAACTCAACTGTGACAAATACAGGTAAGGTTGATGACTCTCAAAATTGTTCAACTAAGTTAGACCCAAAATATAACAAATATGTTGGTACTAACCCTGAACAGTCTTCTTTAAGTCCTAAACAAGTGATTGATGGTATTAACTATAATGTATCAAGTGGTGACAATTTGGATATAACTAAGATGATGTCATTTGTTACCATTTATTTAGAATCGTTTAAAGATAATCAATTTTATACATTCAATAATAACTTTGCGGGAGTTAAATTAAATTATGATTGGCCAGGTGAATTACCTAAATTCTTTACTCCTGACAAATATCTATGTGTTCTTTCCAAAGACGGGTATTCATACCCATATGCGGAATTTAGTGATATTAATAATGTGTATAAATTACTTGGGGCTAAATGGGGACCCGTATCGTCATTATCAACAATGGACGCGGAATCACTAACTGAAAGTTGGATTAGAAGATGGAATAAAGGTACTATGAGTATTCCTGATTTTGAAAAATTCAAAACAGATAAAAAAACTGAGTACGATAATTTAGTTTATAAGGTAACTGAGGCAATGAAATTGGCGACTACTTTAGGATTATTAACACCACCACCTCCTCCTGTGACTATTAATTATTTAGGTGAGTTTGATACATTACAGGGTGGAGACGGAAGTTACTATAACTTAGAACAAACCAATGGTAAGTTTAAAGTTTTACGAATTGTTGACCCTAATTATAATTACAATAATGTTGGTAGTACGTTGTTTAAAGATTCTAATGGAGATATTATGGTCTATGGTTGTGTATCAGGCTCAGGTCCAAAGACTTGTACTGTGAATGGTAAAAACCCTGGAACATATACTATGAATGTTGAATATTACCCTAACGGACCATTAAATTCAACTAAGATAGAATTGGTTAGTCAACCATTTACACAATAACATTTACAATAACCGCAATATTTATAATAAAAATAAGATTATGGACGCAAATTTAATATTAGATAATTACTTAGGTAAAAAAACCAGAACCACAGAAAAAGATATGGGTGATGGTACTAAACAAGTATGTGATTTAGACACTAACGAATGTTATACTGTTAGAATGAAAGATGGTTTAATTGAAAGAGTTGACCATATGATGTCTAAAAATAAAAAAGTTCAAGTTGAAACACTAACAGGTGTGAAACAATTATTAAACGGATAAGAATATGGCAATCGATAAAAAAATTATAGAAGAGATTAAAAGATATAATTCAATTAACAAATATATCTTGGAACAAGAATTACCTGAACCACCAGATGGTGACACACCTCCATTACCTGTAGGTGATGAACCTGTTGGAGATGCACCACTACCAGGTGGTGAAGCACCTGTCGGAGGTGAAGTACCTGCGGAAGGAGAAGCCCAACCTATTGACACTGAAACAGACCCTGATGTTGAAAAAATTGACGACGAGGGAAATCCTGAAGGTGGTGAAAATGCTGAAGATACTGATAGTGAAGAATTAGATATCACAGATTTGGTGACTACTCAAAAAGATATGGGTCAAAAACAAGATGAATATTTTGATAAGTTATTTGGTCACTTAGACAATTTAGAATCTAAGTTAGGTGAAATGGACCAATTAATGAGTAAGATTAATTCTATGGAAGAGAAGATTGAGAAATACAGAGAAAAAACTCCACAAGAAAAATTAGAACTTAGAAGTTTAGACTCGGGACCTTTTAATCAGAAATTGACAGATTTCTTTATTGATAAAGAACCTGATATGGAAAAATCAGGTAAGAACGAATATATTTTAACAAGTGATGATGTTGAGAACTTCTCATCTGCAGATATAAAAAATTCGTTTACTCCTGAACCTAAAAAGAATTTCGGATTTTAATTTGACAAAGTAGGTAATTGGGTTTATTATTAGTTAACAAATAACTTAAAATTTTAAAAACAATTATTATGATGTCAACACTAGATTCTGTCTTAGCTCAGTACGAGAAATCACAACAGTCAGGAGGTAACTCCAACAAAATGTCTATGGACGAACGTATGAAGAAATACTTCGCAGCGATTCTTCCACAAGGACAAAATTCCGCACAAAAACGTATTCGTATCCTCCCAACTAAAGATGGTAGTTCACCATTTGTTGAGGCTTGGTTTCACGAAGTACAAGTAGGTGGTCAATGGAACAAACTATATGACCCGTCAAAAAACGACAACGAACGTTCACCTTTGAACGAAGTTTATGAAGAACTTACCGCTACAGGTAAAGAGTCTGACAAAGAACTTGCAAAAAATTACAAATCAAGAAAATTCTACATTGTCAAAGTAATCGACAGAGATAAACCTGAAGATGGTGTTAAATTCTGGCGTTTCAAACACAACTACAAAAACGAAGGTGTGTTAGACAAAATTATTCCAATTTGGAGAAATAAAGGAGATATTACTAACGCAGAAAACGGTCGTGATTTAATTATCGAATTAGCAAAGGCTAAAACTCCAAAAGGTAAAGATTACACCATCATTCAAACAATTATGTATGATGATGCACAACCATTACACGAAGATAAGGCTCAATTAGAGGCTTGGGTTAATGACGAATTAACTTGGAGAGATGTTTATTCTAAAAAACCAACTGACTATTTAGAGGCAATCGCAAGAGGTGAAACTCCACGTTGGGATTCTGAAAAAGGTGGTTATGTTTATGGTGATAGTTCATCTGAAGAAATGAGTATGGGTGGAGGAACAAGTGCTTCTTCATACAAAGACCCACAAGAGAATGCACAACCTGATGAGGATATGCCATTCTAATAATACAACCGAACTTGGACATCTACTTAGACAAGGTGTCCAAGTTCTTTATATTTTAAATAAAAAGAAATAATAACATAGACATATATGGCAATCAAAAAAAACGATTTTAAATCAATCAAAGATAAGTTCTCAACATCGGCAAAATACAAACCACAAAGATTTTTTGATTTGGGTACTGACTTTTTGGATGCGGTAGGATTACCAGGACCTGCGATAGGTCACTTGAATATGTTTTTAGGTCACTCGGACACAGGAAAAACAACTGCGTTAGTTAAAACTGCGGTTGATGCTCAGAAAAAAGGTATTTTACCTGTGTTTATTATTACCGAACAAAAATGGTCTTTTGAACACGCAAAACTTATGGGTTTTGAATGTGAAGAAGTTGTTGATGAAGCAACAGGGGAATTGGATTGGGATGGGTTTTATATCTTCAACAATAACTTTGACTATATTGAACAAATTACGGATTATATTAATTCATTGTTGGACGCTCAAGAGAAAGGTGAATTAGATTATAGTTTATGTTTTATGTGGGATTCTGTTGGTTCAGTTCCTTGTAAAATGACATTTGAAGGTAAGGGTGGTAAACAACATAACGCATCTACATTAGCAGATAAAATTGGTATGGGTATTAACCAACGTATCTCAGGTTCTCGTAAAGCGGATTCTAAATATGAAAATACTTTAATCATAGTTAATCAACCTTGGGTTGAATTACCTGATAATCCTTTTGGACAACCTAAAATTAAGGCTAAAGGTGGGGAGGCTATTTGGTTAAACTCATCATTAGTTTTCTTATTTGGAAATCAAAAAGGTGCGGGAACAACAAAAATTACCGCAACAAAAGACAAGAGAACAATCAAATTCGCGTCAAGAACTAAAGTATCTGTAATGAAAAACCACATCAATGGTCTTGGTTATGAGGATGGTAAAATCATTGTAACACCACACGGATTTATTGCGGGTAAAGAAGCGTCAGAAGAGAAGGCATCTATTGAGAAATACAAAAAGGAATATGCTGACTATTGGAAAGAGATTATCGGAACCGATGGTGATTTTGATTTAAGAGAAGAAAAAGAGTCGTAACAATATAAACAAAACTAAGTGACTAAAACATTATTAGTTGACGGTAATAATTTACTAAAAATAGGATTTCACGGGGTAAAAGATTTTTACCATAAGGGAGAACACGTTGGTGGGATATGGCATTTCATCAATACGTTACGTAAATTCATTGAAGAATATAACTACGATAAAGTTGTGGTATTTTGGGACGGTGAAAGTAGTTCATCCGCAAGAAAATTAATATATCCACAATACAAAGAAAACCGACATTCCGAAACCAATGTTTACAAGGAAGATTCTTTCACTAAACAGAAAGAACGAGTTAAACAATATTTGGAGGAAATGTTTGTAAGACAGATAGACATTGACAATAATGAGGCCGATGATTTAATCGCTTACTATTGTCAGGTGTCTCCTGACGAAAATAAGACAATATTTTCAGGTGATAGAGACTTAACACAGTTAATCTCAGAACGTGTCTCTATCTATTCCCCAAACACTAAGACGATGTATCAGAATGGTGATAAGATTAAAATATATCACTATGAATTCCCACATCAAAACATTAAAACTTATAAGATACTATCTGGTGATAAATCGGATAATATAGATGGTATCTATTACTTAGGTGAAAAAACTTTGGTTAAATTATTCCCTGAGTTACTTGAAAATACGGTAAATGTTTCCGATATTTTAACTAAGGCTGAAAAGTTATTTGAAACGGATAAAAACAACACTGCTTTAAATAATCTACTTACTGGTAAGACTAAAACAGGAGTGTATGGAAATGAATTTTTTATAATTAACGAAAAAATAGTAGATTTGTCTAATCCCTTAATAACTGATGAAGCTAAAGAATTGGTTGAACTTTATTACCGAGAAAGTTTAGACCCTGATGGTAGAGGGTATAAAAACTTGATAAAGATGATGATGGAGAACGGATTCTTTAAATACTTACCAAAAACTGATGATGCTTGGGTTAACTTCATCAGACCTTTTATGAAACTAACCCGAAAAGAAAAAAGAAATTATAAAACAAACAAAAATTAAATTATGACAAAAGAGCAAGACTTAACGAAAATGGAGTTTTTACTTACGTTAAACGACAGAATCATTGTACAAAGATTTTACAATGTTAAAGGATTTAATTCATCGGCAAAAAATTCGTTAGAGTTATACGAATTTATTAAAGAGGTTAAAGAGGATTTAGAGTTAGATTTGAAAAACAGAACGGTATCATATATGATTGATAACATCAATCAAATTATGGAAGACGAGAACGTTTTAAACACATCAATGACTGAAGGTGAAGAACACTTTAATTTATTTATTAAGGTTGGTGATGAGACACTTTGTCATAGACAATTTAACGCAAAATTATACCCGCCAAAAATAAGATACACCGTAGACGTACGTCCGTACCTAAAAACTGTACTTAAGGGTTTGACTGACATTTTTTCAGGTGAAAATTTAACTTATGAATATCTAGGCCTTCCGCTTTCAGTATAGTATTTATCAATTACACAAACAAATATAGAGTATGAATTCAGGCAAAAATTTTAATTATTTAGGGGAAACTTTCCAACTACAACTTCTTAATCAAACTATCTTAGACAAAGAATTCGCTCGCTCAATTATTGATGTTATTGAACTAAATTATTTTGAAAACAAGTATTTTAAAATCATCATTCAGATGATTAAAGAATACTATAAAAAGTACGAATCAAGTCCATCTTTTGAAACATTGGGTCAAATCGCCAAGTCAGAATTCCAACAGGAATTGGCTGCCAGAATGGTATTAGACACAATTAATAAAGTGGCTGAGGCACCTCTTGAGGGTAGTACTTATGTTCAGGAAAAGGCATTAAAATTCTGTAAACAACAAGAGTTACAGAAAGTAATGACAAAGGCTCAAAAAATCATTGATGGGGGTGAGTTTGAAAACTACGACACATTAGAAGAAATGGTTAGTAAAGCCTTACAGGTCGGAGAGGTTGATAAGGGGACTGAGGACGTTTTTCACAATTTAGATGAAGTTCTAAATGATGATTATAGACATCCAGTACCTATGGGGATTCCAGGTATTGACAAACTACTTAAAGGTGGTTTGGCTAAAGGAGAAATCGGTGTAATTTTAGCACCAACAGGTGTAGGTAAATCTACATTATTGACAAAAATTGCTAATCACGGTTTTAACTTAGGTTATAACGTATTACAAATATTCTTTGAAGACAACCCAAAGATTATTCAAAGAAAACATTTTACACTTTGGACAGGAATTGCCCCTGATGATATGGCAAATAAGAAAGAAGAAGTAATGGAGAAAGTTACGGCAATTAAAGAATCTATGCCTAACAAGTTAACTCTTAAAAAATTACCTTCTGATACTCTAACTATGATGCAAATCAAAAATCAAGTTAGAAAAATGATTGCTGAGGGAAATAAAATTGATATGATTCTTTTAGATTATATTGATTGTGTAGTACCTGATAAAAATCTTGGTGATGAATGGAAGAGTGAAGGTTCAGTTATGAGAGGTTTTGAGGCAATGTGTCACGAGTTGAACATTGTTGGATGGACTGCAACACAAGGAAATCGTTCCTCAATTTCATCAGAAGTGGTGACCACCGACCAAATGGGTGGTTCTATTAAGAAAGCACAAGTTGGTCACGTTATCATTTCCGTGGCAAAAACTTTACAACAAAAAGAAATGAAACTTGCAACTATTGCAATTACCAAATCTCGTATTGGTTCTGATGGTGTTGTTTTTGAAAACTGTAAATTCGATAATGAACTTATCGAAATTGACACTGAAAGTTCTGTTACTTTCTTAGGATTTGAAGAACAAAAAGAAGAACAAAAAAGAGATAGAGTAAAAGAACTTCTTGAGAAAAGAAAAGAAAGAGAACAACAAAAACAAAAACAGTCTTAAATTAAACTAAATTAAAATTACTATGGAAAAAATATTGGTAGAAAATCCCAACAGATTCGTTATCTTCCCTATCGAACACAATGATATTTGGGAATATTATAAACAACACCAAGCCGCTTTTTGGACGGCTGAAGAAATTGACCTAACAAACGATATTCGTGATTGGGAAAATTTATCTGATAATGAAAAATACTTTATTAAAAATATTTTATCATTTTTTGCAGCGTCTGATGGTATTGTAAATGAAAATTTAGCGGAGAATTTTCTGAAAGAAGTACAATACCCTGAAGCGAAATTCTTTTACGGGTTTCAACTTATGATGGAAAATATTCATTCATTGATGTACTCATTACTTATTGACACCTACGTATCAAGTCCTGAAGAAAAAGATGAATGTTTTAACGCTATTGATAAATTACCTGCGGTACAAAAGAAAGCTAAATGGGCTTTAAATTGGATTGAAAACTCAACTTTTGAGGAAAGATTAATTGCGTTTGCGGCGGTTGAAGGTATTTTCTTTTCAGGTTCATTCTGTTCAATTTTTTGGTTAAAATCAAGAGGAATTATGCAAGGTCTATGTAATGCTAATTCACTTATCTTTAAAGATGAAAACTTACATTGTGATTTTGCAATTCATTTATTAAACAATCACATTGAAAACAAACCGAGTGAAAAAAGAATTAGAGAAATATTATTGTCGGCATTAGAAATTGAGAAAGAGTTTATTATTGAATCGTTACCAGTATCTCTTATTGGTATGAATTCTAACTTAATGAAACAATATCTTGAATTTGTTACGGATGGTTTATTAATTAAACTTGGTTGTAAAAAAGAGTTTAATGTTGAACAACCATTTAAATTTATGGAACAAATTGCCGTTGAAACAAAAGGTAATTTCTTTGAATCAAGAACCGTAGAATACCAAAAAGCAAAGTTAGGTGAATCACTTTCATTTACCGATGATTTTTAATATATAAAAAAAATAAATATGATGTCATTAAGAATAAAAAAAAGAAGTGGAGACGACGCGTCGTTTAACCCACAAAAGATATATCAAAGAATTAAACGAGCGTCTAAAGGACTTAACGTTAATTCTGACGAAATCTTCATTAAGGTAATTACTTCAGTACCAACTGAGGGATTAATTACAACTAAAGAGTTAGATAAACTTATTTATGAAATTGCTGCGGCGTATACTGGTAGTCATCACGACTATTCAAGATTGGCGTCATCGGTAGCAATTTCTTCATACCATAAAGAAACTGATGATAGTTTTTCTAAAACTATGGAAGTTTTATATGGCGATGGTGTTGTAAATGAAAGGTTAATGGAAATCATTAACTCTTACGGTGCTAGTAATGTTGATTCAGTAATTAATCACGAAAATGATTATAATTTTGATTACTTCGCTTGGAGGTCATTAATTGAGATGTATTTGTTAAAAACACCACAGGGTAGAGTGATTGAAAGACCTCAACATATGTATATGAGAGTTGCATTATGGGTTACAAATACCTTTGAGGAAGCGGTTGACTATTACAATTCGTTATCAAACCAACTTATTTCACCAGCAACCCCAATTATGATTAATTCAGGTACCAAGACACCTCAATTAGCATCTTGTGTATTACATTACAATGATTCTGATTCAAGAAACGGTTTATTAAATACCTTTAACGACATCTCAACATATTCATCTGATGCAGCAGGTATTGGATTATGTTTGTCTAATATTCGTAGTAAAGAAAGTCGAATTAATTCATCAGGAGGATTTGCGGGTGGATTATTGAAATATTTGAAAATTGTAAATGAAGGTTTGAGATTCTTTAACCAACAAGGTAGAAGACCTGGTAGTGCGGCTATCTATTTAGAACCTTGGCATAAAGATATTATGGACTTACTTGAGATTAAAAAAAATACGGGGGCTGAAGAATTAAGAGCTCGTGATTTATTTACCGCATTATGGATTCCTGATAACTTTATGACTGCAGTTGAAAATAACGACGATTGGTATTTGTTCTGTCCTAATGATATTATTAAAGCAGGAATTAAACCATTACAAGAATGTTATGGTGATGAGTACGAAGAGAATTACCGTAAAGCGGTTGAGTTAGGTCTTGGTAAAAAAGTATCGGCACAAACAATTTGGAATAAAATTATTGAATCACAAGTTGAAACAGGTGTTCCTTATTTATGTTCTAAGGATAATGCAAACAGAAAAACTAACCATCAGAACATTGGGGTTATTAAACAATCTAACTTATGTAATGAGATTTATCAGTTTACAGATGAAGAAACTACCGCGATTTGTACATTGTCTTCTATGGTTTTGAAAAACTTTATTATTGATGGTAAGTTTGATTTTAAATTATTGTATAATGAAGTTAGAAAAGTTGTTAGAGCATTAAATAATGTGGTTGATAAAAATAACTACTCCACAGATAAAGGGCATAAAGGTGGTTTAGAACAAAGGGCGATTGCTATTGGAACACAGGGACTTGCAGATGTTTTCTATTTGATGGATTATATCTTCACTTCAGAAGATGCTAAAACATTAAATAAACAAATTTTTGAAACAATTTATTTTGCAGCTATTACTGAAAGTAATGACCTATGTAAAACTGAAAATAGAAAACCTTATAAATTCTTTAACGGCTCACCTATGTCTAAAGGAGATTTCCAATTTGATATGTGGGGATTAGGAGAGTCTGACTTGTCAGGTATGTTTGATTGGGAATCGTTAAAAAATGACGTTAAAAAATATGGTGTTTGTAATTCATTATTTACGGCTCAAATGCCTGTGGCATCTTCAGCCAAGATTACAGGTTCGTTTGAAATGACTGAACCCGCACACTCAGCGTTATTTAACAGACGAGTTGTTGGTGGTGAAATTATGATTGTTAACAAGTATTTAATCAATGACTTTGAGAAAATTGGAATATGGTGTGAAGATTTAAAAAATGAAATTATTTTCAATGAAGGGTCTATCCAAAAAATTAACTTTAATTCTTATTTAGATACTGAAGACAAAAATTACAATAAAAAAGTTAAAAGAATTGAACATTTAATTCCAAAATACAAAACTATTTGGGAAATTTCACAAAAAGAACTTATTGATATGGCGGCTGACAGAGCACCATTCATTGACCAATCACAATCAATGAATATCTATATGTCAAACCCAACATTATCTAAGATTTCATCATCACACTTCCACTCTTGGAAGAAAGGTTTGAAAACACTTTGTTATTATGTTAGAACAAAGGCAATTTCAACAGGGGCAAAACATTTGGCTATGGATATTTCAAAAATGGAATCACCTAAGAAAAATGTTGATGTACCTAAAGTAGATTACAGTCATATGAATCTACCACCAAAACCTGAGGGTATTGAGATTGAATGTTTTGGATGTTCCTCTTAAAATAAAATATAACGACAATTATCCCGACACTATGTCGGGATTTTTTATTTTACACTATTTATAAGAAATAATCACGACATATATTTATTGATATGGCTAATGGTAAAACATATGGAATTGCGTTTCCCTTCAACAGTTCTACTGAGGGAGATTATCTGAAATTAACTCAAACTGCGAATGACGAGATAAGAACGGATTTAATTCACCTACTTCTAACAAGAAAAGGGTCTAGATATTTTTTGCCTGATTTTGGAACTCGATTATATGAGTATATTTTCGAACCATTAGATACTCCAACATTTAATAGTATCGAATCTGAGATTCGTGAGTCTTGTGAAAAGTATTTACCTCAATTAAGAATAACTAGTATTAGTGTAAAAGCTTACGTTAGTGAAGAAACTGAAAGTGGTGGTGTTAGTTCAGGTAGTAATACTACTGAGTATAATATGCCAGGTATGGGTGCTGATGAATACACCGCGAAGGTTAAAATAGATTACGTAATAACCGACGATGTCTTTAGTAGTAAAGATTTCGTAATCTTAAATATTTAATTAATATGGCAGAAAAAAGAATATCCTATACCGTAAGGGACTTCCAAGAAGTTAGAACGGAATTAATAAATTTCACGAAAACCTATTATCCTGATTTAATAGATAACTTTAACGACGCATCTATTTTCTCTGCATTATTAGATTTAAACGCTGCCGTATCAGACAATTTACATTTTCATATTGATAGAAGTATTCAAGAAACGGTTTTACAATATGCTCAACAAAAATCTTCAATATTTAACATTGCAAGAACTTACGGATTAAAACTTCCAGGTCAAAGACCTTCAGTGGCTTTAGTCGACTTCTCAATTACGGTACCCGCGAATGGTGATAAGGATGATGAGAGATATGAAGGGATATTAAGAAGAGGAAGCCAAGTAACGGGAGTTGGACAAATTTTTGAAAACGTGTATGATATTGATTTTTCATCACCATATAATTCACAAGGTTTTCCAAACCGACTTAAAATACCTAATTTTGATGGTAATAATAATTTAATTAGTTATACAATAACTAAAAGAGAATTAGTTGTTAATGGTATTACTAAAGTATTCAAACAAGTAATAACCGCTAATGATGTTAGACCGTTTTTTGAGTTATTCTTACCTGAAAAGAATGTGTTGGGTGTTACATCTGTTATACAAAAGGATGGTACTAACTATGCTAATGTACCTACAGTGTCTGAGTTTTTATCACCTGCGGGTAAATGGTATGAAGTTGACGCGTTAGCCCAAGACAGGGTATTCATTGAGGACCCAACTAAACCAAGTGATTTACCTGGTGTTAAAGTTGGACAATGGGTTGTTACTAATGATAGATTTATAACTGAATATACACCTGAAGGGTTTTTAAAAATGACATTTGGAGGTGGTAATACATCGGCTGAAGACCAATTAAGAGAATTCGCAAGAAGTGGAATTGAAACTTTACCAATGCAGAATTATTTAAATAATTTCTCATTGGGTAGTACTTTAAAGGCTAATACAACAATATTCGTACAATATCGAATTGGTGGTGGATTAGCAACAAATATTGGGGTTAACACTATTAATCAGATTGGTACTGTTTCATTTTTTGTAAACGGACCTTCAGAGTCTACAAATACCGCAGTTGTTAATTCATTAAGATGTACTAACGTAACCGCAGCGATTGGTGGTGCTGGATTACCTACATTAGAAGAAATAAGAAATTTCGTATCATTTAACTTCTCGGCTCAAAATAGAGCGGTAACAATTAATGACTACGAAGCTTTAATTAGAAAAATGCCTGGTCAATTTGGTGCTCCTGCTAAAGTATCTGTTGTTGAGGAAGATAATAAAATTAAGGTTAAAATATTGTCATATGATACCTCAGGTTCCTTAACTTCTATAGTTTCAAATACTTTATTAAATAATCTTGCCGAGTACCTTTCAAACTATCGTATGATAAATGACTATATTTCAATTGAAACTGCGGATGTTATTGATTTAGCAGTTGAAGTTTCAGTTGTATTAGATGCTAGTCAAAATCAAGGTGTTGTTGTTGGTACGATTATTAATAAGATTTCGGATTATTTTAATCCGTCAACAAGACAATTAGGGGGTAATGTTAACATATCTGAAATTAATAAAATAATTCAATCAGAGAATGGTGTGATATCGTTAACCGAATTAAAAGTGTTTAACAAAGTTGGTGGAGAGTACTCATCATCAGAAACTTCAATGAAGTATGCGGATTCTTCTACAAAACAGATAGAACCTACCGATAATACTATCTTTGCACTCCCAACTCAAATCTATCAAATTAGATATCCTAATAAGGATATTACGGTTAAGGTTAAGAATTTCCAAACCGTATCAATTAGCTAAGGATTTATTTATTACATTATCTTTTTATGTTTAGAGTAACTTGTTTTTTCTAAACATAAAAACCAGTGCACAGACTTGAAAAACAGTCTATCAACTATTTATCGATTAAAGGAATATAATGGGGAATTCGTATAGAATTAAAGCTAATCCAGGCAAAGACCAAAACTTAGTAGTTCAAGTTGACCAAGATTTTGAACAACTTGAAATATTATCATTAAAAATTAGACAAGGTGATGTCTACTTAAGAATGTGCTCAGATTATGGGGTTATTGCAGGTAGAGTTTTTGCAAACAATGGTTATGGTATACCAAACGCTAAATTATCAATCTTTATCCCTGTAACTGACGAGGACTTAAAAAATCCTGTTATTAAATCAATATATCCTTATAAATCAGTTTTAGATACTAATGAGGATGGTTACAAATTTAATCTATTACCATATCTTCCTTCTTACAGTAATCACGTAGCCACAGGGACATTCCCTTCCCGAAAAGATAATTTAGTTGACCAAACTGTAGTTCAATTATATGACAAATATTACAAATATACCGTTCAAACAAACGATAGCGGTGATTACTTAATTTATGGTGTGCCTGTTGGTAGTCATACTATTGTAATGAATGTTGACCTATCCGATATTGGACCTTTTTCGTTAGGGCCTCAAGACTTGGTTAGAATGGGACTTGCAACAGAAGAACAATTCGATGGTAATAAATTTAATTCATCATCAAATTTTAATTCATTACCTCAGGTTATTGTTATTAATAAAAGTATTGAGGTAGCACCATTTTGGGGGGAACCCGAGATATGTCAAATAGGTATTACAAGAACAGATTTTGACATTACCAATGAAGCGAATATCGATATTAAACCTACCGCAATTTTTATGGGGTCTTTAGTTAGTACTTCTAACTCAATCGCTATTAAACAAAATTGTGTGTCGAGGAAAGAAACAGGAAATCAGTGTCAAATGACCACAGGTCCTGGTGAGATTTTAGCAATTACTCAAACAATCTTTAATGACTCTGACGGTTTACCAATACTTGAACAAGCCAAATTACCTAATGGGGGTAAAGTTATTGACGGAAATGGTACGTGGATGTTTGACCTACCAATGAATAATAACTACATATCGACAAATGAATATGGAGAACAGGTTATATCTAATGACCCTAAAGTCGGTATTCCTACTAAAGCGAAATATAGATTTAAAATTAAATGGCAACAAAGTAAGAGTATTGCTGAAGATTTTAAAAGAGGTTATTTCTTAGTACCAAATATTAAAGAAAAAGGTTGGGAGTTTTATGGTTCAGACCCATTACGTGGTGGACTTGGTGATTACAACGACGCGTTAACTTCATACGCATTTGATTTAGGTTGGTCTGGATATACAACAGGTCCTGTTGATTTAACGAATACTGAATTATTATCTTACATTAATTGTGAAGATAGATTTTATGAATTTGATTATAATAAAGTTTATACTGTTTCGGGGTTAATTGATAACTACAAGGTTGCCAATGGTAAAGAAAAGTTCTTGGCGATTAAAAGAATTGACGATGATACCTGTGATGATAGTGTAAATAAATTTCCCGCAAATGATGGGGTGTTCCACACATCCTTATTATGGATAATCTTAAATATATTAATTTCGATTATTGGGTTTTTAATGTTACCTGTCCTTATTGCTTATGATATTATCGCATTTATTGTAAACTTAATATTTCTAATTATAAATGCAATTCTTTGCGGACTTTGTGGTATTGGTTTTAGTATTGTTGCCATAAGTTGGTATCCATTTGGGTGGATTTGTAGTGCGTTAGGTATTAATTGTGATGACCCTCAACCACCAATCAAACCATTAGATATGCCAATGTTAACATATCCTGATTGTGAAGCTTGTAGTTGTGACGGTTCCGACGGTGAGAGTAATGACCCTACATCTGGAAATGGGGAACAAAACAGTAGTCAGGCTCAACAAATTCAAAACCAATTTATCACCCCGTTTAATACCCCAACGTCTTTTGGTAAGTTAGACAATCCAACAGTTTTTAATTCAGTCTTTAGTAACACACTTTTTTGGTCTCCGTCTAATGTACCTATTATCAAACAATTATTAGGGGGTAGATTTGAAAACGGTACTTATATGACCGCGGGTGGTGTTGGAAGAATAAATACTTCCTCAGGATTTATAGAATGTTATGATTTACCATTTGGGGAAAGAATTAATTTATTTAATACTAAAGGTTCTTACTATAATGGTGCTAATCAAGTAAAAGTAACATATGAACCAACCGCTAACGGTCCTGCCGCAGGGCATTTTGATAATGTAATAGCTATTTTAGTTAGTAAAGGTACAACTCTTACCGCGGGTAAGATGTTCTCCTTTAATAGTCCATATTCTTCTAAAGACCCTAACTTTACGGGGGCTACAGTTAATAATCTTGGGGGTAATCAGTTAACTGGTACTACTACAATACCTACAACATTAAGTGGTACTTACGCAAGTCCAACTAACCCGTTATCGAATATACCATTTTCTTACTCAACACCTACTATGTACAATACAAATGTGAATAAAACATTATATTATACATATCCTTCAGACATTGAGTATTTTCAAGTAATTACGGGAATGACGGTATCTGAGTTTAGAAGTTTGGTACCATCAATTCGTTTCGCAAATAGTTTTGGAGAAATAATAGAGAGTACTTCAACTATTACTAATTTTAACGGGATTGCTAGCGATACCGTAACTGTTAAACCAATTGATTTTATTGCTCAAGATAGTAAAGTTTTAATTGTTCAACGAGGTGTTGACCCTAATTCATTTATGGTACAAACTAAGTTTGACCTTAGTCGTATTTTTGGGTACACATCAATTAACCAACCTAATTGTATTGTTATAGGTGATTATAAAGTTAATGTTCCAATTAAAAATTCTACATTACCTGCATCATCATCACCTTTGAATATGTTTGACCACGATTTCGGTCCTGGTATGAATAACAACACCCCTAACAATGGGTTCAATTTGTATTTTAGTTCTCAATTTTTTGAACCCGCAAATTTACCATCATATTATTATTCGGGATATAGTACTAACGCTCATACGTTCTATTCTAGTTTAGATAATACTAAAGTGATTCCTTCAGTATTTGTACCCTCACCACCAGCTACGGTGTTGAGTCCATCTAAAATCGATAATACAACACTGTCTCCTAGAAGTGTACTTAGGTCATTATTCGGCCAGGCGTTATATAGTGGTACATTAAAACCAAGTAAATATAACCCTAACGAATTTGTTGATGGAGGTTCCTATGTATATACCCCGTCAACAACAACACCAAATAATTTAAAATCATATTATTATAGTCCAGGATATAATACAGGTAATACTTTAAGTATGTCTTATTATAAGAATATTGTTATGAGAAGTGATAGATTACCTACCTCGGATATACAAACAACAAATGGTAATAACACTTATTTCTTACAACAAAATCCATTGATAACGATTTACACCTATTCTACTAATGGGGTTGTTGTTGCGGGACCAGGTCAATCAAACGCATCTTACGCAGACGAATTTGAACCTAATGATAATGCGTTTGAAAGTAATAGTGCTTTGAATACGTTTACTTGTAGTAAGATGGTTTCGTTAAAATGTTATGCGGGTAATGGTTTAAATATTACCGTAGACCCTGGTTGTAAAAACGATGATGCGGTAACTGATTCTGGATGTTATCGTTTTTGTCCTCGTTGTGGTGACGCTAATGATATTTTTGGGCCTCTTGCGGGTATGTTAGATGACATTAAAAACTTCGGTGAGTATATTCTTAGATTTAAATTTTTCTTCGCATTATGCCAAGGAGTTCTAAGTCAGGTCTTTAATAATAATTGGGTTAACGGTGTTTTATTTGCGTACCCATTCAAAATTAACACTTACTATAATAGTAAGAACAAGGTTAACGGTAGAGAGTATTGTCGAGATATTGTTTTCTTACACCCGACAACAAATACGTTTTATTATAGAAGTACTCCTTGGGATGGTAGTAACTTTATTGGGTTTAAATCAAGAGGGGATGATGCTAAAGGGGCTAATGATACTAATTTAAAATACCCTACAACTCTTATTAATTTAGGTCCTAGAGATTCGTTTTTAAAAGAAATAATCTTAAATGGTAACTTTAATGGATATAATATGAAAGAGTTTGCGGAAACATCATATAACGATACTTCAGATATGGTTAATTTATTTGGTATTATGAGAATACTTGACTCAAGTTTCTTAGCTAACTTCTTTGGTAATCAAATTACTAAATTATTTTCAAGAGGAGGTAGAAAGGTTGACGCGGATTTCGCTCAGTCAGTCGCGGTTAACTCTCAAATTGGTGTTGTACCTTTAGATACTTCATTCTATACTACATCACCATCATCACCTGGTGGAGCATCTGTTATTGCTGCGGGAGGTAGTTCAAGTAGTATTATGATGGGTATTATGTTTACTTCAAGTACTGAATCAATACAAGTTAGAGATTTTATATCACCTGTTAGAACAATTAGATGGAACCCATTGACTAATGATTTTGCTTATGATTATACTGAAACTAAATCACAACTTACACCTCATTATATGTGGAGATTAAATTCAGGTCCTACGATTTTTGGTACTCAAACTAATAACTGGGCGACATCTCCAGACCCATCAAGTATTGTTGCGGTTAAATACCAACATATGGATAGATTACCAACACAAATACCTGGTAGTCCATATCCTGTATGGAACGCTTCGGTTAATGAATATAATGCTCGAGGTTATTTATTTGCAAGTAATTCAAATGATATGGCGTCAATAACTTACAATTATTCGGCACCAACAATTCAAGGTAAAACGATATTAGGAGGGGCTCCTTGGTATTTCTATTTTGGATTAAGAAAAGGTAATACCGCCATAAACAGATTTTCAAACAAGTTCATAGGGACTACAGGATTAAATGAGTAATCAAATTGAAACAAGAATAGTATTAGGGTCTAAAAGATATAAGACTGCGATTGATACTGATTTAGGTATTAAAGTACCACTAGAAAATACTCAAAAAGAAATTGATGAGTTTGATAGGAATAATCGAATCAGTTTAGCTCAAGTATTTGATGATGAAAGACAAGCGTCATCTACGTTTAGAATTAGTGCTAATATGGATTTTATGTTCTATAATGTGTACAGTGGAAGTACAGGTTTACTTGATTATAAACCTTTCACGTATAATATGTATTATGCGAATCAATTAAGTTCATTTAATACAACTATGTGGACAGGTTACCCATTATACAATGAATTTGATTTTATAAGAACAGATAACAATGTACCAGGTTACACCACAACATCAGGTACTGTCCAACCTCACATATATTTTGTTAATAAAAGTGCGACAACATATAATTGGACTCAATATATTAGTTATGCGTATCAAAACGATTATACTAAACGATTGGAATATTATGAAGAAGATGGTGGTACTAATGGATGGGCTGCGGGTGACGGGATTCCTTTCTATATTCAAAATCCGTATAACGAATCGGGACAAGATTTAATTTCATTTGTCTGTCCCGTTAAACACAATCTATCTGAAGGAGAATATGTTGAAATAAACATTCCAGGATGGTTGGGTTATGGAGGAAGCAAAATCTTTCAAGTTTACTCCTTAGGTCAATCAGGGTTTGGTTCAGGTGAGTATATTTTCAATATCTATAATTACGGATTCACAGGAGTTACATTTACAAATGATACTAAAGGTACTTTTAAAAGAATAATTGACATTTATAATTCAGGTGAAACTAAGTCAGAATATTATGTTAGAAAACACAAGATACTGACAAATGTAAGTGACACTATATTAACTAAGGCGGGGTTTGAATATAATCCATTTGATAATGTAAGACAATACGAATATAGTTCGTTAACTCCTGACCATACCGCTAGAATCACTCAAAAAGAAGGTAATCAGTCGTATCTAATTTCATTTAGTAAAGATATTAATATTAAACCTTACGTAGATAATCAAAATAGACCATTAAGTGAATTATTCATAACCATTATTAATAAAGGATACTTTGGTTGGATGAATAAACCACTTGATACTAACATACCAAATTTTCCAGCGATTAGAGAAGGTTTTGGATTTAATATAACTTCGGATGTTAATCCATATTGGGCGGCGTCTAATAGTTCAAGAAATAAAACTAATATTAGTACAGGTACTTATAGTAAGACAATAGGTAGTAACACTTTCAATTTTTATTATAATAATGATTTAAAAGAAGGTGATATTATTGATGGTGATTATTGTGAATTTAATCGATTTGAACAAAAAGAAAGAGTTATATCTCCTCTATATCATAAGATTGTTTTTAATAATAATTTATTTAAAGTTGGGTGTATTTTAAATGCTGACCCATTTAATTTTTCGTGTAGTCCTAATAACCCTCCAGGATATTATTATCAACCACATAATACTATTACACTTAAAGTATATTCTGACTATATTGAAGAAGGGGATATTAAATCAATTGAAGGTGTGCCTGATTATGCTTACTTCTCAGAATACTATCAAACATTAAGATGGAGAGATTTATATACTTATGGTTTTATTGATAGTAATGGATTGGGTGTGGATTACCCATTCTTAAACGGAACACATTATCCATCAAGAAAAATAATATTCAGATTATTTCCTGAAGGAAATGTACCTGAACAATTATACGCGATTTCAGACCCTGATACAGATGATTGTGAATAAATATAAAATATCATTACCTACTGATACTGATAAAGAATTAGTTATACCAGTACAAATGACTTGGGATTTAGCCGACAGGTCAGATTCTTTAGTCGCGTTTGAACGAAATGCGATTACTGAAATATTAAATGGTGATAAAGATTTTGAGGTTGCAAGATTTGCACCTGCGGGTATTGTTGACCCCACTAATAATGTGTTGAGGACTGATGTTAATTATTCATTTAACTTTGTACCTAATGGTGCTAGCGTTAGTACAACAATATGGGAACCGTCGTATGTTGTCCAAGGATTCTCAACTAATGAAGTTTATATGTATTCAAATCCGTTTAAAAGGTCATTCTTTAAATTGGACTTATACGATAGTACGGATTTAAAGACTCAGACGAATTACGTAACAATTATATTACCAACTCAACAAGGGGCTACAACCGCGGCAACAGTTAACTATGAGACTAAGAATATTAAAACTCCAATATTCAAATTGGATTATTTAGGGGACCAAGAAGGTATGTTTATTTATTGGTTAAAAAAACGAGATTTTTTAAATATTACAACATTTTATATGACCGCTAAGTTTTTTGATGCTAAAAATGGGTATTTTATTAAAATGATGAACAGACCTCAGTCAAGTTTGATTGGTGATAAGTTTAATTTCCCACAGGATAGATATTTTTATTATAAGGTCATCTTAGATTATAATACTTACACCTATAAAATCTATGATATTTCAGGTGGAGGACAAACTCTTGTAGGTCAAGAGTCTAATCCGATAAAATGGTACGAATATATTAACCCATAATGAACGAAGATAGATACTATATTAAAATTTCCCCTGAAGTTATTAATGGTGACATATTCAATATATGTTACCCAAGTGGTAATACATATCCGAGTGGTTGTACATATGTTTATTCTGGTATGAGTCAAATTCTTTCAGGAGGGACTAATGGAGATTCATTATTAACTGGACTAACAATTCCTATTATGATAACAGAGACTGCGGTTGATGTTGGATTATATTCGATATTTGACGGTAACTTGTTACAATCTGATGTTGTTAAGAATTTTGTGTTTTCGGCTCAAACAGTTTCACCTAAAAGATATTATTTCTATAATACTTCAGACCAGAAATATAAAAACTATTTAAAGTTCTCAACGTTTGAGGTTGATTGGGGAGATGGTGTTAGTGGTCAAACAATTACAACATTATCGCCAAATTATATTTATCACGACTACATTAATAACGGGACTTATACCATTACTTTAACTCAAAAAAACCCTTGGGGGGTTAATACAGTTAAGAAAACTATAGTAGTTCCATTTACAGGTACTACAATAGATAACCCTAACGGTACTGCATATTTCACGTCAAATGTTGGTTCTTGGAGCGCGACGCCAATATCCTATGATTATATATTTACAGGAGATTCTGAGAACAACATAGTCTCCCAAGTTTCGAGTAACTATACATCAACACCTTTTTTAATAACTGGTAACACAGATTCTCGAATAACTGAATTACAATCTTACGGTAAAAATCCTTACGTTCTTAATAAAGTTATTAAGGACAAAAATAATCAGTTTTTTGGGGTAATAAGTGCGATGACCCCAACATATACAGGGTATACAATACAAGATACTCAGTATCTTGATTTTATTGATGGAACGACATCCTACTTAACATATAGTAGTGGTTTAATTCCTGAGTGGATGGTTCAAGAACCAATAGTTAAAGATGAATCACTGATGAATATTGTTTACCAACCTGAAGTACAATCCGACGTTTTTATTGAACGAGGTAAGAACAGTGCTTTAGAACGAATTGAAAGATTAGGTGAGGTTGATAACATCGGAGACCTTGAAAACTACGGATACGGATTTTTTAATTTTATAAAACAAGAAAATCTATAATCAAAAAAGACTAATAAACTATTTATTAAATAACAAAATAAAACAAAATGGCAATAGGAACATATGGAACGATAAGACCGTCAGATGTATCACCCGAAGATGTTGATATTATTTTAAATTATACACCTTCAAGAGATGCTACGGACAACTTTATATTAAAATCGTTGGATGCTAAAACAATATTAAGACCTTACTTCAATAATGCAAGTACGGGTGGTAACGCCGACATTGAAATTCTTGGTGGGTTGTATAATTTAAAATTACCAGCAAATGAATTTAATAAACTTGGGATTTATACCTTATATCTTAGACCTGCACAAATTAGAACGCAGATTAATGATTGTGGTGTATTATCTGCGTTACCAAACATTAAAGGTATTGTAATTAATTTAGATAATGTTCCTGCACAATTTAAAAATAAATTTACCGCACAAGGTTTAGTTGGTTTTAGAATTGAATACTTAAATGATGACGGTACTAAGATACCTAATTTCTTTAGAGTAATTACGTCAAACTTTTACTGTCAACCCGTAACTCAAAACTTAACAAACACATCTCAAAAGGCTATTAGATATCGTTATGTTGACGGTGTGACTAATTTAATGTTTTGTACGTTAACACCTTCATCTGCTCCAACTAATAAACCAAATGCAACACCATTCATTGGTCAGCCTGGTCAAAATATCATTATCAGTAATACTTTTTTTAATCCAATAACGATTGATATCGAAGTTGCGGAACACGATTTCAATACATTGGCGATAGCTCTTTACGGTAATCAAACTAAGTCTATTGACGACGGTATCTACACAATCTACGACACTGAAAATAACATATATAGACAATATAATCTTTACGAGATTAGAGATGAATATAATAAATTGTTATTTGAAGTTAGACAAGATAGAGGTAATAATATTGATTTCAGTAAAAACTTCACAAGTATTACAACATAATGGCGAAAAAATTCTATAGATATCCCCCGAGACCCTCTAGCGGAGCTGGAACTTTCTCCGACAACATTGTAGGTTTACAAATTGTTGACGGTGGAGGTTTGACGCAAGGTAATTTTGAATTCACAACATCGGTAGTTGAAAAAGTTAATAGAAACTTTAATATTGGTGCGTTTTCAGAACCGATATCTTTAGATAGTTTAAAGATTGGTAATATTTTGGAATCTAAAGCAATTATCGCTAAAGATTTTAGAGTGTATCCTAATTTTGATTTATCTGAGATTTCAAGATTTACTTTGTACGGACCATTATCTAAAAGAATGTCAACGTCTATTCAAAAAATCATAAACTTCTTTCCAGGTGCTTTAGAAATATCGCCTGTTAACTATGACGCGTCTACCGCCAATACTGCGACAAATGCGGTTTATGATATACTTGAAAATCATACAACATTTGATATTAATATTGCTAAAATTAGAAATCCGTTTGGAGTTGATTTTAGTATAAACTCGACAAGAAACATTTCATTATTAGAGTATCAAGTTTCACCTTTAAGAAATTTAACCACAGAATATACTAAATACTCATTGTTTATTGGGGATAAGGAATATCCTATGGTTTACATTAACCCAACCCAAAGTCTATACAGTGGTATTTTAACTGTTACAATACTTGGTAAACCTTTTGGGGATAACTCAACAAGTTCCGAGTACTTAGTAATCAGACCTAACAGTTTTTATTCCGATAAGTCATTATTGGAACCATTTGATGAGGTTGAAAAATTCTTATTAAATAGGTTAATAGTTCCTCAGTACACTGCAGTTTTCCAAGTCCCAAAACAAACAGAAGAAGGATTATTTTATACTGATAACCAAAGAGTTACTTGGCCATTAAATGGTGTTTGGAATTTAGATATTGCGACAGAATCTTTCGATTTTTATTTAGCAACCGTTAGTGATATTGCGGATTCATTTGACTCGTTTAGAACTAATTTGGTTACTAGATTTTTAACAACACAAGCCTTTAAGGATTTTGACACGGAAGACCAAAAAGTTCAAAAAATATTGAACGTGTATGGTAGAAGTTTTGATGAGGTTAAAAAATTTATTGATACCTTATCGTTTATGAATTCTGTAAATTATAATGTTGGTAATGATATTCCATCTCAATTACTTAAAAATCTTGCTGAAACGGTTGGTTGGAAAATCAATGTCTCACCAATTACTAATGATAGTTTCTTAGAATCTGTATTTGGTAATGATAGTAAAATACAATACCCTGGTTTCTCAAGAGCCAACACCCCGACAGAATTGAATTATCAGTTTTATAGAAATTTAATATTAAATGCTGCTTACTTATTCAAGTCTAAAGGTACTCGAAAGTCTATTGAATTTATGCTTAGATTAGTTGGTGCCCCTGAAGCTTTAGTCGAATTTAATGAAAACATTTATGTTGCGGGACAAAAGATTAATATGGGGGATTTTGAAAGACAATATTCTTATATTTCAGGAGGAACATACTCTCAAGATTTACCTTCGTATGATAGCGGTACTACATTTTCAATACACGGTATAAAATATACAGGGTTTACTAGTCAAAAAAATATTGAAGATGCAAACGCAACACTTGCCGATTATCCGATAGACTCTGAAGGTTATCCTTCTTCATTATCAAATAATGAAAATTATTTCTTTCAAAAAGGTGCGGGTTGGTTTGAATTAGTTAAAGACCACCAAAGTATTCAACAGGTTAATAGAACCACTAGTGTATTTACAGGTCAAAACTTTAATATTCAAACTTACTTTGAACCGTTCACCTATGGACAAAAATATTTGGAAAGATATCGAACTTTCCCATATATGACTGAAGGGTTTAAAATAGTTAGAACAATTGATAATAAGAAAAGTTGGCCAATTAATGATGTTGGGTTAAGAGTTAGTGGGGGTAGGTCAAATTACAACGCATATTACTTTGTTAATAATGAAAAGTTAGTAATTAATGTTAAGAACATAGATTTATTTATGAATCCTGCTCAGGGGTTATTATATGATGTTTGGACAATGTCTACTAAATATGACTACCCAATCCCTAATACAGGTCTAACAACACCATATCCACAACCTGGAGGTGTCGATTGGACTTTTATTAATCCGAAACCAAGTAAGAAAACATTTTTTGAGTTTGCTCAAACATTTTGGAGTAATATGATTAATACTCGAAATAGACAATTCATCTCCGATGGTAAAACAGGAGGGTATCCTACATTACAGTCTATTTGGTGGAAATATCTACAGTCAGAATCGGCGGTTAATATCCCTAACGATAATTTTAATTATCAGACAATGATTAATTATATTAATGGTTTAGGTGATTATTGGGTAAGATTGGTGGAACAAATGATACCCGCATCCACTTTATGGATGGCTGGGTCTAAGTTTGAAAACTCAATTTTCCATAGACAAAAATTTGTTTATAGATTACAAAGAGGTTGTGAAATTGTACCTTTACCTTGTGACCCTTGTAGTATTAACGGTAACATATTCCCATATAATTGTAGTGAGGAAAAAGTTACTTGTTATGTATATCCTTGGGATAATGGACAAACTACTGTAACTTCATTTGGAGATGTATTGTACCAAACAATAAATAACTATTTAATATCTATTGGTGAATCCTTTACAACTTGTTCTGAACAATCAATCGTGTCTGATTGGTATGTTGACGTTAAATTAGGTGGGAATCAAATAATGAAAGTTCTGTTTTATAGTGGATTTGGTATTGGAGACGTACCGTCACCAACACAGTGGTTAAATACAATTACAACTTATTTACCTGATATATTATTAGAACAGGGTCTTGGTTTTACATTAGACGAAAGTACTAGCCAAAGTAAATTTGTTATTTATAATTTAGGATGTGACCCTAAATTTAACGATAAGACATTTGAGTTAAATGTCGGAATAAACTTTTCAATTAAGTGTGATTAATGTTTTATAACGCAATTGTAAATGGGGACTGTAATGGTTTGGGTGATGGTTCAATCCAAATATTCCCTATTGACGGTGTCGAACCATATACTATAGATTGGTACAATCCAAATTTAGGTGTTGATACTTTAGTGTATGATGGTGACGACTCAACTAGAACAGGACTTAGTGGAGGTTTATATCAGATAAGAATAAATGACTCGAATACACCACCAAACGATGAGATTTATGTGAATCTTTGGATTTCAACAGGTATGTGTCTTAGTTTAGAGACCATTACTGAGGCGAGTTGTGAAGGTAGTAATGGTATGTTATCTGTTACCGCAACAACACAAAACTATCCCGTAACTTATGATTTATATCAGTTATCAGGATTAAATAGTACCCTTATCAGTACTTCAGTTGCCGATGATATTCAAATTTTTGATTCATTACCGTCTGGAATTTATTACGTTATCGCCACAGATGATGGTGGTTGTACAGGTTCTACAGGTACTTGTGTTATTTCAGATTCAGGAAAATTCACATTTGGTTTATATACTATTGATGATTCCGCGTGTACTGCAGGTAATACTGGTGCCATTTATGTTACAGGATTAACGGGTACCGCTCCTTACACATATCAGTGGAGTAGTAGTCCATTAAATCAACCTTCATTAACAGGTTTAACAGGAGGGTCATATTCAGTTACTGTTACAGACGCTAATAATTGTTCAATTACTGAAAGTGTTGTAGTATCCGCAGCTACTCGTTTAGGTATTATTAATTTTGTTAACTCATCCCCGACTTGTTTTAATAATGATGGACAAGTTATCGTTAATATTTCAGGAGGTACTCCACCATTTTATTATCAGTTTTCAAATGGTGAAAATGATATTGATGGTGATAGAAGTTATACCTATAGTAATTTAGTTGCTGGTACCTATACTGTTATTGTAACTGATGCTGCATTATGTGTAGTTTCAGGTAGTACAACTATATTAACACCTAATTCATTTACATCAACTAGTGTTGTTGTAAAAAATTCCACCTGTTCTAACGGAAGTGGTTCTATTACAGTATCTGGTGGTGGAGGACAAACGCCTTATATTTTTGAATTATTAGATTCTAATGGAACTGTACTTAATACACAAAATACATCTCCTAGTGCGATTTTTAACAATTTAAATTCTGGTACTTATACCGTCACAATGACAACCCAAGGTGGTATATGTACTTATACTAAAACCGTAGTAATTGAAAACGTACAACCATTTGCAGTTAGTGCAACACCTATTGCGACCACCTGTGGAAATCAAAATGGTCAGGTTACAGTTTATGTTGATACACCAGGTATTTACACATATCAAGTTGGTAGTCAGATAATAGCCAATAGTACAAGTCAAACCGCTACTTTTACAAATTTACCCGCAGGATTTTACAACGCTTTAGTTACCGATGCCGACCCTGATAGTGAATCGTGTACAGTTAAAACAAGTTTTATAATCCTTTCATCGACTAAGACGGCATTTACTTTAACAAGTACTTCTTGTGGAAATGGTAATGAGGGTACGGTAACTGCGTTAATTACAGGGGGTAAACCACCATACACTTTTGGATGGTCTTCAAATGTCGGTTCTCAAACAGGTATTTTTCTTACAGGATTAACCGCAGGAACTTATAGTTTAATCCTAACGGACTCTGATGGATGTGTTGCAACTAAATCAATTTCGGTTAGTTGTAGTTCTAATAATTCAACATACTCATTGTTTAATGTTTGTGATAGTGAATTTATTGAAAACAGTGGTACTAAACAAGGTTTACGTCAAATGTTAAATGATGGATATGAAGTTTTAACTTCGGGAGAGACAGGATGTTCATTAACCGCAGCAACATTTACAATTTTAGTGAATGTTGGAGGTACAGGTTATACTAGTGAATTTTATAATTCGGTTGGGATTTTAGATTACCCGACAGATACTCAATATGTTACCGCGTTACGAAATCTATTAGATAGTATACCTGGTATTGGTTCTATTATAATTAACACCGAATCAAATACAATTCAGTTAAGTACCGATTGTTTAAAAGCTTTATCGGATAAGGACGTTATAATTAGACTAATGATTGATTACGGATTCTGTTGTGACGATTATTCCCCAACCCCAACACCGACTGTCACACCAAACACTACTCCTACAAACACACCAACACCAGGTCCTACCTCAACACCAGGACCTACCTCAACACCGACACCAACACCAATATTATATTATTATTTGGTAGATGCAATAAATTGTTGTGATGGTGGAATAATTACTAATCAATTAGTGTATTCGGTATTTCCAAATATAAATGTTGGAAGTGTATTTTCTTACGCCACTACACAAATTTGTTTTACCATAACAAATTCAACACCTACAATAAGTGGTAGTGGAGCTTGGGGGGTCGGAGGACCTTGGGTTAATTGTACCGATTGTTTAGATTTTTGGGGTAACTGTCCCACTCCTACACCGACAACAGGACCTACTTCAACGCCAGGACCAACTTCAACATCAACTCCTACCCCAACCCCAACCTCAACGCCAGGTCCAACCTCAACATCAACTCCTGAACCTACTTCAACACCAACTCCAGAACCTACTTCAACATCAACGCCTGAACCTACTTCAACCCCAACTCCAGAACCTACTTCAACATCAACGCCTGAACCTACTTCAACCCCAACCCCAACACCTACTGACGAAGTATCTTATGTTGGGTATTATGCTGATGAATTTACTTGTGAGTATGACCCTGATACAGGTGTTGCAATACAATGTAATTTAGTTACGTCATCTGTAGAAGTTCAATTCCCTACAACAGTGACTCCGTTATTTAATAGATATTACGCTCCGAACCCTGGTTCTTGTAGTGGAACTGTTTATTATATAACAGGTAATTCGGTTAATACTACGGGTCCAATAATTGGTGGTATAACCGCTCATAATGTTTGTACTGATGCTTGTCAAGAAGAGTGTCCGTTATAATTTATTATGATACTATAACCCTGTAATTGAGTAGTATTTCTATTCTTTTAAAAACTCTCACAAATATTATTACAACCTACAATAATAAAAAGGTTTCGTTAATATTTATAAAATGAGTTAATCATAAAAAAAAACGTAACATAATTTGTGGGGTCAGCAATAACTATTACAAGTATAACAGGAACATCGCCATATCAAGTATATGTGTGTAATGTACTTGGTGCTAGTTGTAATTATGTAGGGTCAGCAACAACAATGCCATATACAGTTGTTCTACCTGCGATGTACGATAGTGCCCCTGCGGTAATGATTAAAGTCATTGATTCAAATAATTGTGAAACTTTTATAATAGCTCCTTGCACTGAACCATTACCAACACCAACACCAACCGCAACGCCGATTCCTACCTCAACTCCAACTCCTACTCCAACACAAACAGAGACACCGACACCTACTCCTGGACCTACCTCAACTCCGACACCTACCCCAACTCCAAGTAGTACTCCTACCCCAACTCCAACACCAACACCTTCATTCTACGCTTATTTAACTATTGAACCATTTAGTGCGAGAACGTCAGTTAATAGTTGGATGTTATCACAAGGAAGTGCATTCAGAGGTTATAACATTAATGCACCTTCAATAAGTCAAGTAACATTTAATACTCAGATGAATGCTTACTTAAATTACTCAGGATGGGGTAGTTTAGGTGTACCTTCTATTAGAAGTGAACAAGTACCTATGTCTTCAGGAGGATTTGACTCACAAGGTAATCCGAT
>Ga0222714_10000080_pt1 | contig 115448 bp, 114 predicted proteins | sample C33_3DmetaG_FD_165048 | JGI IMG/M metagenome (GOLD analysis project Ga0222714, IMG submission 165048) | Estuarine water microbial communities from San Francisco Bay, California, United States - C33_3D | ecosystem: Environmental > Aquatic > Marine > Unclassified | place: USA: California...
GGTTATGAAGGATTTGAACCTGACAGTGGTTGGTCAAAAGATTTTATAATCGATTTGGACACACTAGAAACAACTAGGTAACCAAAGTTCTTGCATCCTCAAGTAGAGTATCATATAATATCTATACGCTGTTGAAAGACGGCGCATTTATAAGAGGAAAATTGAAAATGACTACTGTAACTGTAACGAAGCAAGAGCGTCTTTTAGAAGCTCTACGTAATGGCGAGCAATTGACTGCTGCTCAGATCAAGGCACGTTTTGGTATTGCCAATCCTACTGCCACTGTCTCTGACTTGCGTTTCAATGGTTTTGCTGTTTACGCAAATCGTCGCACCGACACTAAGGGTCGTGTCAGCACTAAGTATCGTCTCGGTACTCCGAGCCGCGCTGTTGTCGCTGCTGGCTACAAGGCTCTCGCTGCCGGTCTCGTCTAATATTGACGAAGGGTTTGCGGGCACCCTGAGTCCCGCTAACTATAAATCATAAAGTTTTGATAAAGTGATTATAGGTCGTAATTCAAATATTGACCCACAGTACCGATATAGTGATATGTCGGTACTTTTTCTTTTTTAGGAAATGTAAATATGAGTATGGAAGCACTAATTTATTTTCATATATTTTTGTTAGGATGGGTCAGTTGCCATTTCTATATGGCGTGGAAATTACGCAACGCCCTCAAAAAAGTCGCTGAAGATAATGGCATGACTTTGGATCAACTTGCTGACGCATATCTGCAAACCAAGGGTGTGAGGACTCATACTGTTCCTAATTACTTTACCGAAACTAACGGAAGTAGTATACTATTGTATAATAAAGATACAGGTGATTTTGTAAGTCAGGCATCATCATTGAACCAGTTAGCAGAAAATGTATATTACTTCAACAAAGTTGTATTTGCATTGGTCAAACATGAAGATCAGCAATATTGGTTTGTCGATGGCAAGGTCGAAAACGATTTGAAGAATATTGAATGAAAGTAAACATCGGTAAATATCCAAAAATAGCAGAGAGGCGTGTTAGTGTCGAGATAGAACGACACGATACCTATAGTTTTGATCAGACATTGGCATTGATCATACTACCAGCTTTATTACAACTGCGCGAGACACAACACGGTATTCCTACTGAATTTGCTACAGTGGGCGGAGAAGATTACGATACGCAAGATAGTTTCGATTTTTATAAAGAAACAAATAAAGAATGTTTTGATGTTGCGATTGAGCGTTGGAATGACGTATTAGACAAGATGATATGGAGTTTCCAACAAATTGTATATAGCGATTGGGAAGAAAAATATATTCACGGTAAGGCAAAATATGTTCATGTGCCCAGCGATCCTTTCCTCAATCCATTGACAGGCAGAACAGAAGCGACTTATACCATGGTCGATACAAATCCTGATGAGCATTGGACGGACTATGAAGGTATGCGATTACATGAAGAACGCATACAAGAAGGTCTAGAATTATTTGGCAAATATTACAAACACTTGTGGGACTAACATGAAACCTAAATTCGTTGATTATTACATGAAGATCGCTGAAGTCACAGCAGACCTAAGTTATGCTCAACGCCTGCATGTAGGTGCTGTCATCGTCAAAGACAATCAGATTCTTGCTACCGGCTACAATGGTATGCCTAGTGGTTGGGAAAATGTGTGTGAGCATGAAGTAGAAGGTGAACTAAAAACTAAGCCCGAAGTATTACATGCCGAGACAAACGCTATCGCTAAGGTCAGTCAAAGCACAGAGAGCAGTTTGGGTAGCACATTATTCTGTACTCATGCTCCTTGTATCGAATGTGCCAAATTGATTTACCAGAGCGGTATCAGTACTGTATACTATAGAGATGAATATAGAAGTGACGCAGGATTGAAGTTTTTACGATTGAGTGGAGTAGATGTCCATCAACATTCCAACAGCATATAAAACTAATGTAACTATACCATTCGGCAAACTTAGAGAACATGTTGGATGGTGCGAAGCTAATTTAGCCGGGGATTGGAAGTACAGCGAAAACCCCAACGGCGAGATGAATAATAGTTGGACTTTCTTTTTTGAACTAGAACGGGATTATGTAGCATATACAATGTGGATGAAATGAAATATTTTGCTTTCAAGGGTAGTAAAGAAGAACTCAGAGAAATACTGAAAGATAATGCCGTCGGCAAAAAGATCAGGGCTAAATTGCTCTGTGACACACATTTGATCATAGGCTTAGATATCGACAGCCAGACTGAGAGTTACATCGTCATCAAGTACGGTGATTATATGACAAACATATCTAAGGATAGATCGCCGGTCATATTCAAGGAATATACTCCTAAAGATTATAAAAAAATCAAATAAATATAACTATGCGTATTAGCGAGATACTTCTTGAACAAGAAGAAAAACCTAAAAAGATGCCACATCTCTGGTTAGATATGGATGGTGTCCAAGCTGACTTTTTCGGTGCTTGGAGCAAACGTAGCGGTGTAGATCACTGGAAAGCAATCGCTGATAAAGAGTCAGATATACAAAAGTTAGCCAATAGTTCAGCAAAAGAAGTCTACGACTTTTTCTATAAACTAAAACCACTGAGCGGGGGCATGGAAGTCATATCTTGGTTACGTCAAAACAAGATTCCATACACTGTATTGAGTGCCCCATTGCGCGGTCCATACAGAGAAGCTAGCGTACAAGCCAAGAAAGACTGGTTAGATAAGTATCATCCTGGTAGTTCTAGTAATGCTATTTTCACACAAGACAAGTATAAACATGCTATGGACGGTGGCAGACCTAACGTATTAGTAGACGATTTTGGTAAGTATTTGAGTGCTTGGGCTACGCATGGTGGCATAGCAGTCAAACACGAAGATCAGTATGAGGATCCTAGCACAGGGGCTCATACCATTGAAAAACTAGAAAAGATTTACGAGCCCTACTTGAATAAATAATAGTATATTTCAGGGACGAACCATGTCAGATATACAGAACTTTTTAGATATCGTAGAAGAATACAGCGAAGAAGAAACCCTTGTAGAAGCACAAGATAGTTTTGATATTGAATTAGGTGAAGACCTATTGATCGAAACTGGTGTCGTAGATATCACAGAAGATGGTATCGTAGTTGAGGGTGACGAAGAGACACTAAAACTATTAGCCGAGCATGGATTGGTCCTAGAAGAAACTGACTGGTCAAAGTACGATGAACCAACAGTCAGTCGTATCAAGAAGGGTGTGACAAAGCCCGTAGATCGTACAGATTATAATGTCCCACCTGCTATGCGTGATAAAGATCAGGGAAAACCTGGTTTTGAAAAGCGCAAGAGCAAAATCATGAAAGGCCTAGAGAAAGTTAGCGAAGAAGAAGTAGAAGAAAGCGGCCTTCAAGCATATCTTGGTAAAAAGAAGTATGGCGAAGAAGGTATGAAAGCACTTCAGAAAGCAGGTCGTGAAGGCGCAAGCAAAGAAAAGATGGCACAGATTCGTGCCAAGCATGATAAGTTAGACGAAAAGATGGTCATGGGTATGCCCGGCGATCAAGGTAGCAAAGTCATGGGCGAAGCCGAAATGGATGAAGCCAAGTATCAAGGTCGTGAAGTCCCACTTGGCAAGCCAATGGCAGGTGATGTCAAAAAGTCAAAAGTATATGTACGCAAACCAAACGGTAAGGTCGTCAAGGTCAACTTTGGTGACAAGAAGATGCGTATCAAAAAGTCAAATCCAAAGCGCCGTAAGAGTTTCCGCGCAAGACATAATTGCAAGAACCCTGGCCCACGTTGGAAAGCAAGATACTGGAGTTGCCGCGCTTGGTAATTTGCCCAGTTTCTTTGCAAAAATACAACAGCGATAATATAATAAGACATGCCTAAGAAAAATCCTGGCGCAGCAGATATCCGCTATGAGGTAATCACTCAAGAAGATCCTGAAACCGGCGATCTTATACTTCCTATACCTGAACCAGTACTCAAATCTATGGGCTGGAAAGAAGGTGACGAAATCGATATCGACATCGACAAAGAAGGCAAGTTATATCTCAAGAAAAAGTAATATGGACGAAAATAATATCAAAATTGACTTCTCGGAAATAGACAAACTTTTACAAAAGTTAGCAGATGACAAAACCTTTGCGCAAGGTGATTTGTTTTACGATGATAATATGATGACCTCGACTGCTAGCGCATCGACTATTTCTACAGTAGCAGGCAATACTTGGCCATATCCTAGTTCAAGCAGTGGTAGTTATACTTGGGCTACAAATAGTACAGGTGGCTATAGTCTAGGTAATATTAGCCCTTCACTAAGTTTTAGTGATACTTGGCAATATGCTGATCCCAAACTCAAAGTGCAAGGTGACGCTGAGTTTGAAGGCGATATAAAACTCAAAGGCAAAAGTCTTACCGAATCATTAGACAAGATTGAACAACGATTAGGTATATTACATCCTAATGAAGTGTTAGAAGAAAAGTGGGAAGAACTCAAAGCACTAGGTGATAAGTATCGTGAACTTGAAAAAGATATATTAGAAAAAGAAAAGATTTGGAACACACTCAAAAAATGATAGACAAACAAATCATATTAGACGCATTACCCGTATATCGTAATTGGCCCAAAGATGGCATCAATTATTTGAACACTGTTGATGTATGTGCAAAACCTGTAGCCTTTCGTGAAAGTATAGAATATTTCTATAATGTGGCGGCTGGCCATGATGTTGATTATATTTTCGCAGCCGATGCTAGAGGATTTATCTGGGGAAGCCCAATAGCATATAGATTAGGCATTCCATTACATGTTGTCAGAAAGAAAGGCAAGATGCCCGGCGAACTGATCAGCCGTGAATATGAATTAGAATATGGCACCGATACACTTGAATTACGCAAGTTTGATTATTCTAAAGGAAGTGTGATGATCGTTGATGATGTGTTAGCGACAGGCGGCACAGCAGAAGCGATATGTAAACTTGTACATGAATTAGGTGTACCTTATAATAGCATGACTGTAGCATGTCTATTGAATATCAGTTTCCTTCCTGGTAAACAAAAGTTACGTGAATTAGGCGTACATGTAGAGACGCTTATTGATGTCAATGAATGATCTAATCGTTTTCGCATTGCGTGATGAGGCTCCTAACTTATTCAGTAAGTATAGGAATGTGTTTTGTATCGGCATAGGCAAAGTCAATGCTGCGATCAGTGTCACAAATCTAATTGCTACATATAATCCAAAACGTGTAATCAATCTAGGCACCGCAGGTGGCATCACATTGTCATCTGGCATACATCGTGTCAACAATGTCATACAGCATGATGTCAATTTATTGGCTATGGGACTACAGCCCGGATATATCGCATTAGACAATACTAACGTTATAACTTTTGAAGGACAAGGTTACACTTGTGCGACAGGAGATATGCATGTCACAGAACGACACAAACTTAGAGTAAAGTGTGACATGGTAGATATGGAATGTTTCAGTATTGCTAAATCTTGCTTGATGGCAGGAGTTAGTTGTGAGATTTACAAATATATCAGCGATCAGGCAGATGAGAACGCTGCTACAACTTGGAAGGAACAAGTTGCTGCCGGAGAAGACCTGTATATGAAAGTATTACAGGATTTACAAGCAACATTAGAGGAGAAGTGAAAATATTATATGTCTAAAGAAGGTGGAATAAAGATGGAAGGTGAAATAATCGATGTTTTGCCTAACGCCATGTTCAAAGTAAAACTAAAAAATGGTGTAGAGGTATTAGGATATATTTCAGGTAAAATGCGACAACATGAAATAAGAATACTAGATGCTGATCGTGTAGAAATCGAAATGAGTCCCTATGACCTTACTAAGGGAAGAATCACTAGAAGGTTATAAGTACCAACATGCAAATGCGCGATGATCTGTTAGGCATGTTTGATAGTGATAAAACATTGCTGTTTTCAGGGATGGATTCAAAGAATCTTTTTTTCAAACATCTCAAAATAATGCCTCAAGACTGGTATTATAGAGATGTAGAAATCACTTATAGTTATAATAAAAATGGACATAGATGCAAGCAGATCGCAGACGTAGACTTTTCTAACTACATACTTTTTTTGGGAGATAGTCATACTGAGGGCGTAGGGCTAGAGTTAGAAAATACTTACGCATATAAAACATCAAAAGCACTAGGATGTGACTATTATAACATGGGCTTAGGCGGTACGGGCATCGACTTTATGATGCACAATCTATTAGTATGGCTTTCTAAATACCCCAAACCTAAATATATCGTACTATTCTTTAGCGATGAAAATAGATTTATGAGTCGAGCATATGGTGGGATCATGCCATTTGTAGAAAATGGATCCTGGTCCAGCGATGACGATTCTAAACAATTTCTTGTCTCTGGCTCAAATGTCGGCTTCTTTAGAACTAGACTAGAATTATATTGTCTACAGATAAAAAATTTATTAGCTCATTTTGACATTCCTTACTGTAACATATCAATCTTTCATCCGAACCTTCCCTATCTAGAATGCAAGACATTTGACAGAAATATGGAGTGCAGAGCTAGAGATTTGCAGCACATAGGTATCGATACGCACCAACTTATCACTGACTATCTAGTATCATATTATCACGATAAATATATAAATGCGCGAGATAATCAAGATATTAGAGGACAAAGCTAGTCCTAAAGATATTGAAATCATACCCTTGAATTTCAAGGAAAGTGAACTCAGTCCCGTATTATCTAAAGATGCATTAGACCTGCACTACGAAAAACTCGCTAAGGGCTATGCTACTCGCTATAACAAAGGTGAGGGCGATAAAGATTTCAACTATGCAGGGGTATTTCTGCACAATCTATTGTTCACACAGTATCGTGAAGTGCGCAATAGCAACCCACCAAACGGTCCTATGCTAGGATTTATCAACAAGCACCATGGAAGTTTCGATGAAATGAAATCTGCTTTTGAAGAAGAAGCCATGAAACTACAGGGTAGCAATTGGATATACCTAGCATATGACGGTAAGATCAAGATCATAAAGAATCACGAAGTGCGTGATGATATACTATTGTTAGTAGACTGGTGGGAACATGCCTGGATACTTGATTATGGTAGTGACAAGAAAAAGTATTTGAAAGAACAATGGAAGATCATAAACTGGAACGTAATCAACACACGTTGGGGTAAAAGTTTATGAGAGCAAAAGAATTCATAGTTGAATCTGCCTACGAAGAAGCATGGGAACTGATAAGTCAACCTGTGCCCGAAATACAGAAATTTGTAAAAGATTTAGGGCTTTTACAAAATAAAGAAAGTGCAGAAAAAATTTCACCACTTATAGATGCTGTTGCTGAAAAAGAAATTCCTGCATCTAGTATACCAAAATTAAAAAATCTTGCCAATAAGGGCAACGATGCACAAACATTACAATCAATTATAAAAATTAGTGGTCAACCTAATGCAGCAGAACAATATGCTAAATTGATGAAAGCGCGTGATGCTGGAGAAAAACGCAATCGTGGATATGATGTAAGTGGGCTTATAAATTCTATCAAGTCAGGTAATTACGAAGCACCAGTATTACTACAACTACCTACAGGATTATATGTAATTGGTGGTAGAACAAGACTATATGCAGCACTAGCACTAAATGTTCCAGCAAAAGTAAAAATAATAAGTGGAGATACTTTCAAACAAAAATTAGATGAGGTTCCACTACCCCCAGATTGGGATCCAGAAAAAATGAATTTGCGCCAAACTTTCAAGGATCGACTAAAGTACGCACTTGATCGTGCTAAAAGATTAGGTGGTGGTAGCAGTCGTGTAGCTATGACTATTGATTATGAAGGTCGCCCAACAGCACTCAAAGTCGCAAAGAATGCTAAAGGTCTAGCACAGAACGAAGCAGAGATTGAGATACTAGAAGATTTTTATGTAGGCAGACTACCAATCGTTATTCCTTTGATTGACTACGATAAAGCAAACAAGCGTCCAGTATGGTTACAAACAGAGATAGCAAAGAAAGTGCGCGGAGACACACTGTTGAAATTATTACATGCTCCTAATATGTGGCTCTTGACTAACTTAGTCAGAAACATATCAGGCAAGCGCGGTCCACATGACATGGATGATGAAAAAATAAAGAAATATTATTTTGAAACAGCAAATGACAATTGGAAACCAACAAAAGAAGGTTGGAATATTTTTAGACAATATAGCGAAGAAATAGCAGAATTAGTTATGTCCAGCACTTTAGATTCAGGTGATCTACAAAATCCAGCAAACTGGGGTGTTTATAACGGTAGACCAGTCATCATTGATCTCGGGTTTACTGACGAAGTAGCACCTTTATATGGGTACAATAGAAAATAATATAAGTAAGAGTTATGATCAATCTTACTGAATCTGCGATAGCGCAAATCAACACAATTGTCTCATCCAAAGAAGAAACCAACCTAAAACTGCGCATGTATATACAGGGCGGTGGATGCAGCGGTTTTTCATATGCATTTGAATTGACTGATGAGCAAGCAGAAGATGATTATATTGTTCCTGCTGACAGGACAGATGTGCTGATAGATCCTATCTCTTTACTATATGTTGAAGGGCTTACTATTGACTATAAAGATGATCTCCAAGGTGCAAGATTTGTCATGAATAATCCTTCAGCTAAAACTACGTGCGGGTGCGGGAGTTCGTTCAGCCCTTATTGATAAATACAATATCAGGACTGAACTATGAGTATTTCCGGACAACAAAACATAAGAATAGGATTGCCTAATGAGAGCGCGAATAGCGACTCTTTATATACTGCTTTTACTAAAACTAACGACAATTTCACGATTTTATTTGATAATGCAAGCAAAGTCGTTGCAGGAAACGGTATTGCTGTAACAAATAATCTAGGAAACACTGTCGTAAGTGCTAATCTAGTCGCAGGTACAGGTATCGTTTTATCTGAATCTAACGGTGCTGTAGTCATCACAGCCCCGGGAAGTGGCGGTTCAGGTGGTAATATCGTAGGAATTCTTCCAGGAAACGGCATACTTGTAAATGGAAGCAATTCAGCAGGAACTTACAGCGGCAATGTTACAGTAGCGTTGTCTACTACAGGGGTCTTAGCCCAATCATATACGAATCCTACACTTACAGTTGATAGATTCGGTCGTATAGTATCAGCAAGCAACAATTCAGTATCGGGCACAGTCACAAGCGTGGGTATCACAGCGGGTGCAGGTATCCAGGTAGCGGGTAGTCCTATCACTACGAGCGGACTGATGACGGTCACAAATACAGGTGTGACAAGTATAACAGCAGGAGCCGGCATATCAGTAAGTGGCACTAACGGTGCTGTGACGATCACAAGCACGGGTTCAGGCGGTGGTGGTTCAGTAACATCAGTTGGAATTACTAGCAATAATCTAACTGTATCAGGTAGTCCAATCATCACATCAGGCAATATATCAATCAATCTTCCAAACTCAATATCATTGTCAGGAAGCATTTCAGCAAACAATATAGGTAATATTACTCCGATAAATTTAGATGGCAACGCTAGCAATGTATTGCACGGTGACGGTACTTGGAGCGCAGACATAACAGATTACGGCAATAGCAATGTTGCAGCTTATCTTCCTACATATACAGGTAATATCACTGCCAACATAATTACAGCCAATAGATTTTCAGGTAGTGGAAATAGTTTATCAAATTTACAAGTTGCCAACATCACAGGTCTAGGTAATGTCGCATTATTGAACAGCGATGGTAACGGTAGCAACGTATTGTATGGTAACGGTGTGTTCGCTAGCGCAACTACAGTTGCCGGTGCTACAGGTGCTACTGGACCAACTGGTGCTACCGGCGCTACCGGGCCTGCTGGGTCTACAGGAGCTACTGGATTGACTGGACCAACTGGTGCTACTGGTTCAACAGGTCCAGAAGGTGCTACAGGTCTCACAGGACCAACTGGTGCTACTGGTCTGACAGGTGCTACAGGTCTCACAGGACCAACTGGTGCTACTGGAGTTGAAGGTGCTACTGGTGCTACTGGTGCTACTGGCTTTGTCTGGGTCACTGCTCCTACAGCAAATAACAGCGCAGGTGTAGCCGGACAGACAGCATATGATAGTGGCGGGAACTTCTATGTATGTGTTGCTACAAACACATGGTCTAAGTTTACTGGTAACATTACTTGGACTTGATAGGATAAAATAAATGGCTGCAAATATAAAAATATCACAACTTCCTAATATCAATGCTAATCTAAGCAATGTTTCATTATTGCCTATCGTCAGCGTTAACGGTGCTGCCACGACAGATAAAGTTACAGTTGAACAATTAGCAAATTATATCTTAGGCGAAAGCGGCAATCTATTTGTTAGTGCCGATCTAGCAAATCTATCTTATAATGTAGTCAACGCTGCGCAGCCAAATATCACAAGCGTGGGTACATTGACAGGACTTACTGTCACTGGTACTAGTAACATAGGTTATCCTAACAATGTCGTTATCTTAGGTGGTACAGCAGGACAAGTACTTGCTACATTTGGGGATGGAAGTTTAGGTTGGATCGATCAGATAGGTGCTACTGGTGCTACAGGTCCACAAGGTGACAAGTATGCTACTGAAAGCACAACTACATTATCAATCACTACAGGCAATGTCACGCTCACAGTAGATACAGGATTAGCATATACTGTAGGACAAGATATCACAGTAAGCCATGATCCTAACAATTACATGGCAGGTCCTATATTGACATATGATAGTGCTAACGGCGAACTTATCTTTGATAGCATCACCGTAGCAGGTAGTGGTAGTTATAGTGTATGGTATGTCAACTTAGATGGTGCTGTTGGCGCAGTAGGTGCTACAGGTAGCACAGGCCCAGAAGGCAGCACAGGCCCAGAAGGGGCAACAGGTGCTACAGGCATACAGGGTGTTGAAGGACCTACTGGTGCTACAGGTCTGACGGGTGCGACCGGTGCATTTGAAGGTACATTGTTATCAAACGTTGACGCTAATGGTTATAATATCAGCAACGCAGGTAATATATCAGCAAATTATTTTGTCGGCGCTGCTACAGATATAGTAGTAGAAGAGGTCAATAATAATTATAGTTACCACGTTGTATTGACAACTGGTCACGGTGATAGTACTGTACATATTGATGCTGATGATGATTTACAGTATAATCCACAAGACGGTGTTCTAACTGTCACAAGAGCCGATCTACAATTTTTATCAGTTGCAGACAGCGTATTATCAAATCTAGTACCATTGGATAGTTTACCACTAACATTAGGCAATGCTAATAATCGTTGGCAAGATTTATATCTAAGTAATAGCACGATCTATATCGGTGATGCTACTATCAGTGCTAACAGCGACACTATTGTTGTTGATAATATCAGGTCTAATGGAAAAGTATTAGCAGATTACGTAGAGTTTATTGACGGCGGTGTAGCCACAGAATCTTATATAAGCGAATCAGGTTTCATTGTAGGCAGCAACAATTCAATGACACTTGCTACTTTGCAGGAACAGAATGTTAGCATCATTACAGGTTTTGACGGAAATGCTACTACTTGGACATTTGACACTAATGGTGACTTGACTGTTCCAAATTACATAAATTTCAGAGATGGATCATTTATAGGTGATGAAGGTGGCGCAGCACCTCCGGTATTCAGAATTGATTCTCCACTTGGTCTAGGAATAAATCTTACAACAGACAGTGATATAAGTGGTAACAATCATACTTGGCAGTTTGGAATAGATAGTGTTCTAACAGTACCAGGCAATATTGCAGGTGATGGTCTAGCAAGTCCTGCTCCGTTTCTTACTGGCTTTAGCAGTGTTGAAACATACGACGGTGCTAACATTGCTGGATTCGTATTTGATCAAAGTAATCTAACATTACCAAGCAATAGTTTCAGCATCAACTATGCTAACGGCAATCCAGTATTATTAGATAGCGGTGCGACTGGCGCAACTGGCCCAGCCGGTGTTGATGGAGCAACAGGTGCTACTGGTGTTGCAGGTGTTGACGGAGCAACAGGTGCTACTGGTGTTGCAGGCGTTGATGGAGCAACAGGTGCTACAGGTCCTGCAGGAACTATAGGTGTTGATGGAAGCACAGGTGCTACTGGTGCGACAGGCGATACCGGTATCGTAGCACAAGCGACAGCACCAACAGATACAAGTGTGTTATGGGTTGATACTACCGCGACAGGAAGCGCAGGCGCTACAGGCGCGACTGGTCCAGCTGGTGCTACTGGTCCACAAGGTGCTACTGGTGCATCAGCAAATACAGGCAACTTTACATTCACCAATAATCAAATACAGACAGGCAATGGTGCTACTGGCATAGAACTATCAATCTTTGGCCCAGACGGTAATGATCCTCCAGCACTGATTAGCAAGCAATGGTATTTTGACACAGATGGTAGTTTCACTGCTGGCAATCTAATCTCAACAGGCGAAGCAAATATTTACTCACTATATGTTGGTGCCGGTGGTGCTAACATAAATGGCAATGTGAAGATCGGTGGTGACATCAGCAATGTTCAATATATCTTTGCTAACGCAAACATCAGCACTAATAACAATTTCATATCATTAGCCAATGTATATGCTGTTGATGGTATCTTTACTGGAAATATATCTGCTAATGTTGATGGTTATAATATAGGTTATCTAGAACTTCCTCAAGTAGTGCTAAACAGTAATGCTACAGCAGGTCTTACTGATAGCGGAAAACATTTCTTTTCTAATACAGCAGGTGATCTAACATTGACTATACCTGAAAACTCAAGTGTTGCTTTCCCTATCGGTTCAGCATTATCAGTAGTAGTACAAGCAGTAGGTAATGTGTTAGTCAACGCAGCCGCAAATGTGAATTTATATCTTGCCGGCAATGCCACTGCAGGAAATAGAATAGTAGGCACATATGGCATGGCTACTATCATCAAAACTGGCACAGACACTTGGTTCATAAACGGCACCGGGGTAAGCTAAATGACTGGCGTCATGATGGCTATCATGAACAATGTTCAGCCTACAAATGTGGATGTACCAGGACTGCGTTTATTCTTAGATAGTGGCAATACAAGTAGTTACAGTGGCTCAGGATCGACATGGACTGATCTAAGCGGTTATGATAATAACGGTACATTAGTCAATAGTCCAACATATATTACTAATAATTATGGCGTTTTAGATTTCAATGGAACTACGCAATATGCCACAGTGAGTTCAACTATCACTCCATCACGCACAGAAGGTTTTAGTTTCAATGTCTGGGTCAACTTTGACGATCTCACTGGCTGGCAAACTTTTATTGGACAAGATACATCTAACACTAGTGTTCCCCGAGCAGCATATTACTTCCAGAAAGCCACTAATGGCAGTACCGGCGGTGATGGCACATCAAACACAGTGTGTATCAAGATCGTAGATAATACCGACACTACCATATATGCTGAAGACACTACCACAGTGACTACGGGTGTCTGGTATAACTATGTAGGAACAGTCAGTTCCACAGCACTGAAACTATATAAAAATGGTGTTTTGGTATCTACAACTAACAACAGCACAGACATGATACCAGCCACTGGAAATATAGCAGTAGCAGCAGGTTATTATGGTCGTAACATCACGGATTATGTCAATGGCAAATTGCCAGTGGCACAATACTACAACAAAGTATTATCAGACAGTGAAGTAAGTGATCTATATGAAGAATTCAGTTATAGATATATCTCAGGCAGTCCTTACTTCTGGTATGATCCATCTAGTTACAGTGGCAGTGGTACAGTATTGCCTGATCTAAGCGGTAATAATCGTGATGCTACTATCTCAGGTTCACCTGCTTATAACACAGATTACTTCACATTTGATGGCACTAATGATTATATCGTCAGTCCTAACTTCTATCATGGCATAGATGAAGCACATACTATTGAAGTTTGGATATATCCTACTACTACTAACACTTGTTTGTGGAGCCAGCTCAGTACTACTACACCAAATGATCTATATCATTTTGCCAGTGGACAAATCTATGCTGGTCCTATAAGCAACAATACTATCATTTCTGGATTATGGAACGGTACAAGTGTAAGCCGTGTAGTCAACGGTGTTAGCCTCAATTTCCTCAATAACTGGCAGCAAGTGGCTTTTACTTATAATGGCACTACATTGACACCCTATCTCAATGGTGTGTCCGGCAGTAGCATTACAATGAATTATGATCCACCCTATGCTACTACCGCTGGACAGTGGTATCTAGCATTTGGTGCTAGAGATGATACTGAATATACAGGTACTACCGCAGGCTGGTATGCTGGACGATATGGCGTCATTAGAGTATATTCAACAGCACTAACCGGTGCACAGATACTAGCAAATTACAACGCAACAAAGAGTATCTACGGATTATAATAAATACATAGAACTGGAGTTTTTTAGATAATGAGCGTCCTAAAATATTACAACACATTGACAAGCACATGGGAACCAGCATCACTGGGTGATCAGGGTGCGACCGGAGCAACGGGGCCACAAGGGGCTACTGGAGCAGGTGTTGATGGGGCGACTGGTAGTACAGGCGTTGCAGGAGCAGACGGAGCCACTGGTAGTACAGGTCCAGCCGGAACTAACGGCACAGATGGAGCAACAGGTGCCACTGGTCCGCAAGGTGATCCAGGTACACCCGGTATAGCAGGCGATACAGGAAGCACAGGTGCTACTGGCCCAGCCGGAACTAACGGCACAGATGGAGCCACTGGTGCCACTGGCACAGCAGGTGTAGATGGAGCAACTGGTGCAACAGGTGTTGCAGGTGTTGATGGGGCAACGGGAGCAACAGGTGTTGCAGGTGTCGATGGAGCCACTGGTGCTACAGGTGCAACAGGTCCAGTTGCTGGTAGTAACACACAAGTCATATTCAACGATGCCGGTGTTGCCGGTGCATCAGCAAATCTAACATTTGATAAGACAACAAATTTATTGACGGTCAATGGTAACATCAGTGGTAACACCGCAGGTTTCGCTATCGGCTACCGTGATATACCTCAACTATCATTTACAGGTGATAGTACACTTGCTCTTACCGATGCAGGCAAGCATTATTATTCAACACTAGCCACAGCAAATACATTGACTATACCATTGAATAGTTCAGTAGCATTCAATATCGGTGCTGCTATCAACATCTACAATCAAGGTTCAGCAAATATACTAGTCAATGCTACTAGCGGTGTCACACTTTATATCGCTGGTAATAGCACAGCAGGTAATAGAACAGTTACAAGTTATGGTGTAGCAACACTAACAAAAGTAGCAACTGATACTTGGTTCATAGTTGGCGCCGGAGTACAATAATGGGTGGCATATTGTTGCCTATCGTTGGTGTTGGCGCTAGCAACAACATCAATCCTAGTCAATTGCCTAGTTTGAACCTATGGTATGACGCTACCACAGGCAATGCAGCACAGTTCGGTAGCACACTTTCAGATGGTAGTGTAGTCACTACTTGGAAAGATTTATCAGGTACAGGACATGATGCTAACAAAGCAGGTTCATCAACAGTAAAACCAACTTGGCAAGCAAACGAACAAAATGGTTGTGGCGTTGTAGAGTTTACTGCTAGCGAGACAGATAGCCTTGATATCAATCCTATCGCCTGGGCACAGAGTTTACCCGGCGCAACGATCTATGTAGTCAGCAAAGCATATAGATTAGGCACAAGCAATAACACTATTGTAACAAGTAACCAAGGTGATTTCAATATCAGTTGGGACGGTAATTATTGGCAAGTAAAACAAGCAGGCGGCACTGGTCGTGCTACTAGTTTAGCAGCAGATACAAATAATTATCATATATTTGGTCAAATCTTTGACGGCACACAGTCAGGCAATGATAATAGATTGAAGTTTAGATATGATGGTCAACCTATCACACTAGATTTCGGTGCTACCACTGTAGGCACAGCAACAAATGCTAGTGCTAATTATTTGTATCTAGGTCGTGATGCCGCTGGCACAGTATATTTTCAAGGTGCTATAGGCACCATCATGATATGGACTAGAGCATTGAGCATAACAGAATGTTTACAGGTTGAAGCATATCTGAAATCTATATGGAACTTACCATCAAATAATACAATCGTTACAGACAGTTTACAAGTATATTTGAGTGGCGGTAGTTATCAGGGTAGTGGTACTACTTGGACTGGATTGAAAAATGCTGTGAATGCTACATTAGTTAACACTCCTACATATACTGTAACTAGCCCGGGATATTTCAACTTTGCTCCTGCCAGTTTAGAAGAAGCCACATTACCTGCAATTTCAAGTTTGTCAAACTGGACAATAGAATCTTGGTTTAGAGTAACAAGTTCATTATCAGGTAAATGCACTGCGGTAGTTACAGATATATTCGATCTAGCTAAAATAAATTTCAGTATGGGGACGAATACTTTTCCAACTAATTCTAATATCTGTATAGGATTTTATAACGGTGCTTGGAGAACTACAACTGGGTTCGCTCCGTCGTTAAATACTTGGTATCATGTTGTAGGAACTTATGACGGAAATACTATAACACAGTACGTAAACGGATCATCAAATACCACACTTAGTTACGCAGGAACTAGTCAAGCAAGCGGGTTAGGGATGAGAATAGCCAGACGTTGGGATGAAGCTACTACCTCTACAAATTATTTTCCGGGTGATATCTCAGTAGTGCGCATATACAGCAATGCATTATCAGCCTCACAAGTACTAAAAAACTATAACGCATCAAAGGCCATGTACGGCCTTTGATAAATACTAGATAAGGATAATAAGATGGCAATACGTGGCACTAAAATAACAGGATTGAATTCTATCGCGAATTTATCTGGTAACATCATAATACCAGTAGTCGATCCTACGGTCACGCTTGCTACCCCAGACGGACAGTCTCTAAAGTCAAATGTAAATCAATTAGCAAACTACGTACTTTCTGAAGCCGGAAATCTCTTTCCAGAAGCTAATGTTGCAAATACTGTAAAAAATAATGCGCAGCCAAACATTACTAGTGTCGGTACATTAGTAAGTCTTACAGTTTCCGGTAATACATCTATCGGTAGCAACTTGTCAGTAACGGGAAATGTCACTAGTAACAATATAAACACTCAAAATATAAATGCTGCTGACATAAATGCTGACGATATTATCGCAAATACACTAACTGCTAATACTATTGTCGCAAATATAGTGACAGCAAAATTAGCAAATGGATCAAGTAACGTAGACATAGCCACTGCTAGTGGAAATGTAACAATATCTGTATCAGGCACATCAAATGTAGCTACATTTTCTAGTCAGGGAATGTACATCAATGGAATTAGCGATCTGGGCGACATCTCAAATGTAAAAATTTACGGCGGTAATAGTCAATATGTGATGTCAACTGACGGTCTTGGAAATCTATATTGGCAGCAAGCAGCAGTAGCAGCAGCCCCAAATAGATCGGTACAATATAATGATGACGGAAAGTTCGGTGGCAGCAGCACTTTCACTTACGACGAAGATACAGACGTTGTAAGTTTATCTAAAATCTCATATCCTAATGGTACAGCGTATACACTACCCGATAATGCAGGTACAGGGCAGCAAGTCTTGGGAGTCACAAATCAAGGTACACAACAATTAGGCTGGAAAACGGTTCCAGTATACTATATTACAGTGGAATTACGTGACGGTAGTACATATCTTTCTAGCCCAAATGCTGTTTTAAGAGTATATCCGTTGCAGCAAAGAGACGGCTCTTTCTTAGACCTCAATGTTACGCAAATATGATAAATACAACTATTAGGAAGTAAAAATGGCTAATAAGTATCCGTTAGTTTCTAACTCAAGTACTCTTACAATTCAGGAATTACCTGCAGGGGACACCCTACTGGTAGACAATCTTGCTGTTACAGGCGAGGGTAATATTGTTGGAAATTTGGGGGTAAGCGGAAACGTCACAGTAGACGGAAACGTTACAGTCTTAGGTAGCATCAATGCAAACTTAGGTAATGTCGAAGTTGAAAATCTTGTTGTCGAGGGTAAGACAAATTTAGGTTTAGTAGGAAATGTTACTATCACAGGTGGCAGTAATAATTATGTGTTGCGCACAGATGGTACAGGAAATCTAAACTGGGCAAATATTCAAAGCGAGATTGCAAACGCAGGTGGTTCAAACACTGCTGTTCAATATAATAACGATGGTTTATTTGGTGGTAGTGCATCTTTCACGTTTGATAAAGACACTAGTCTGCTAAGATTACAAGGAACAGCCAACCTTGACTATGCTAATATTGGTAATGCTAACATTGATTCATTATTTGCATCTAGCCCATCTAATGTTCATATAGGTGGCGGTAGCAATGGATATGTATTAGCAACAGATGGTTCAGGGAATCTAAGTTGGGTCTATATAGATCCTAGCGTCAGCGGAGATGGCGGCGACGCAAGTAGTTCAGTTTTACTATTAGCAAGCCTAAATGGTGGGAATGCTTTTAGTGCATAATTTATATCGTCAGATGACGGAGGAAATGTATAATGTCGGTCTTGATACAATTTAGAAGGGATACAGCAGCTAATTGGGCTCTGGCTAATCCCGTACTCGCATCAGGCGAGATGGGTATAGAAACTGATACAGATCAGTTCAAAATCGGTAATGGTGCTACACCTTGGAATAGTTTACCATATGGTGGTATAGCAGGTGGCCCTGGTGCTACTGGCGCTACTGGCGTAGGTGCTACTGGTGCAACTGGTATACAAGGCCCGGTAGGCGCAACAGGTAGTACAGGTCCAGTAGGCCCACAAGGAGCTACAGGTAGTACAGGCGCAACGGGACTAACAGGCCCTACAGGATCAACAGGTGCTACTGGTAACACTGGACCGACAGGTGCTACTGGTCTAACCGGATCTACAGGTGCTACTGGTGATACAGGCCCAACTGGTGCTACTGGTCCAACTGGTCTAACTGGTTCTACTGGTGCAACAGGTCTAACTGGTGCGACAGGTGATCGCTTCTCAACTACTAGCTTGTCAAGCATTACAATCGGTAATGGCAGCAAGTCATTAGTTGTAGGCACTGGTTTACAATGGATACCAAATCAACTCATCATCATTTCAGCAACAAGCGCAGTTCAAAATTACATGACTGGTGTTGTAGTAAGTTATGATGCAATGACTGGTTCTATGTCTACAAACATTCTAGACAACTATGGTTCAGGCACATTTACAGCATGGACAGTAGGTCTATATACACAGGTAGGTGCGACAGGTCTAACTGGTGCTACTGGTTCAACAGGTCCAGTAGGTCCAGCAGGTGCTACAGGTCCTTCAGGTGGTCCAACTGGTGCTACTGGTTCAACAGGCCCACAAGGAGCTACAGGTGATCCAGGTGGTGCGACAGGAAGCACAGGTGCCACTGGTCCTATCGGTGCTACTGGTATCATAGGTGTTGACGGTGCTACTGGTGCAACAGGTCTAACTGGGGCTACTGGTGCAACTGGTCTTTATGGTCCTCTACCAAACGTAGGCGGCGTGACTGGTTCTGTACAATATAACGATTCAGATCCAGCTGCATTCACTGGCTTCATCGACAACGGTGCAGGTGGTGCAGGTACACAATTGACTGTTACTGCTGTAGCATCAGGTGCTCTACAAGTTGGTTCATTGATATCAGGTGCAGGTGTCGTAGCTTACACTTATGTAACAGCATTCATTTCTGGTACAGGTGGTACAGGTACTTACTCAGTCAGCACAACACAGTCAGTAGGCGTAGGTTCACCTATCGCTATGACTGCAAATCAAAACCTAGGCGGTGATGCAAATCTATTATGGGATAAGGCAGCACAGTTATTAGATTTGACTGGTACAGCAAATGTTTCAATCGATGTCAATATCGGCGGTAACTTAGACGTACTAGGCACTGCACAGATTCATGGTAACTTGACTGTTGGTAACAGCCAGGGTAACATCAATGGTGTAGGTGATGGTATACAGTTATATGATGAGACTGGTACAGGTTTTGCTCAACTCAACTGGGCTGACGATCAGATCGTCAAGACAGATAACACAGGTATCACATTCACAGCAAATGATGGCAATGGTCCATTCACTGCTACATTTGGTATTGATGGTAATCTTTCACTTCCAGTCAACTTGTCAGTAACAGGCAATGTTGATTCAGGCAATCTAATTGCTACAGGTAATATCGATGCAGCAACAGGTAATATCACAGGTAACTTAGAAGTAGGTAACTTGAATATTGCTAACGGTCGTGCAAACATCGACGGTGTTGCTGATGCAGTAGGTGCAGGTGCTACAGTTGGTGTCAAGTCTGTTCTAGCAGTTGACGCAAGTTTCGGTAGCAATGATCCAAATAACCCAGCAAGCGCACAAGCAGTTCGCGGTCGTATCACTGGTACAAACTTGACAGGTAACAGCAACTATCTAACTGGTGTTACTGGTCAGTACTTGATCACTGGTACAAACGCAAGTGACTTCTTGAAGACTGGCGTACTTGGTGTTGTAGGTGATCAAACAACTACAGCCGACGCAGCAGTTGTCGCTTACTTAGACGGTGACGGTGGATTGACTACAGCAGGCGCCGCATATGGTGTCAGCATGAAGAATAGCACAAGTGGTTCAGGATTCAATTACGGTCTTGACCTACAATGGATCGATCTTGGTCTAACTGGTCTAGATGTTCCATTCATCAACGCTGACATTCGTTTCAACAACGGTGTTGAGTTGGTAGCCAATGTTGCTAACACAGTAAGCATCGATGCAAACATCGTACTAGGTGCATTAGAAGTAACTAATGATGCAAACGTAGTAGGTAATTTGGTTGTAGGTGTTGATGCAAACGTTGCAGGTAATGTTATAGGTGGAAACTTAGTAACATTAGGAATGGTCGACGCAGCAACAGGTAACATCTCAGGTAACTTAGACGTAGGCGGTGAAGCAAACGTTTCAGGTAACTTAGTAGTAACATTAGATGTTAGCGCAAATGCTTTCAGCGGTGACGGTACAAACGTAAGCAACGTAACTGCTGAATATGTAAACGTCAGTTCTGCAAACGCAAACACTGTAGGTACATTCTACCCACTATTCGCTAATGCAACAAGCGGTGTTGTCGAATTAGACAACTTCGGACCAACAATCGAATTCAACCCACAAGGTAGTATTCTATCATTTGGTCAGGCAAATGTCAGTGTCGTAACTAACGGCGGTGATGAGCAAATGAATCTTGATGGTAACAACAACAAGATTCGCTTCAGTGTCACAGGCGCAGCAAACGCACTAGCAGTCGCAAGCACATCAGTTAGCGCAACGCTACCATTGCAATTAGCAACTTACGCAAGTAACGCTGCTAGAGACAGCGCGATCACTTCACCAAATCCTGGCATGATGATTTTCGTCACAGGAGAAGGCATGCAAGTTCGCGGTGCTACACAATGGAACCTAATCGCAGGATCAGGTACTTGATACTAAACTAAAAATTTAGCACAAATGGTTACCTAGTATAAGTAATTATTACATATACTAGGTTTTCCATATCTATGAGATTTCACATTTTAGGACTGCCGCACACAGTCACTAGCAAAGAATATAACGCTTGTGCTTACACACAGAAAGTCCTCAAGTTCGGTAAGATGATGAAAGCCCGCGGGCATGAAATCATCCACTATGGTCATGAAGAATCAGATTTAGTTTGCGACGAACATGTTACAGTAGTCACAAACAAAGATTTAGAGATTGCTTACGGTAACTATGACTGGCGCAAAAATTTCTTTACATATAACACAAGTGATCATGCTTATCAAACTTTTTATAAGAATGCGATAACAGAGATTGGTAAACGCAAACAAAAATATGACTTTGTGCTTCCGTTTTGGGGTAGCGGAGTAAGACCTATCTGTGATGCACATAATGACCTCATCGTTGTTGAACCCGGTATCGGTTATGCAGGTGGACACTGGGCACGTTGGAAAGTCTTTGAGAGTTATGCGATCATGCATGCCTATTATGGTATGCAAGGTGTAGGAACTTGTAAGAGTGATTGGTACGATGTCGTAATACCTAACTACTTTGATTTAGATGACTTTCAATACAACGACAAGAAAGAAGATTACATGTTATTCTTAGGTCGTGTGTATAGTGGTAAAGGTGTTCATGTAGCAATGCAGGCTAGCGAAGCAGCAGGATGCAGGCTAGTGATCGCCGGACAAAAGCCAGATGACATCAGCTTTCCAAAACATGTAGAATTCGTAGGTTACGCAGATGTACCAACACGTAAGAAACTTATGGCTAATGCTAAAGGTGCATATGTACCTAGCATGTACATAGAACCATTTGGTGGTGTTCAGATTGAGATGCTATTGAGCGGTACTCCTACTATCACAACAGATTGGGGATCATTTACAGAGAACAACATTCACGGGTACACCGGATATCGTTGTCGCACGTTCGATCACTTTGTTTGGGCTACTGAGAATATTGGTAACATCAAGCCTGCAAACTGTCGCAAGTTCGGTGAGAATTTCAGCCTAGAAAATGTCGCCCCAATGTATGAAGAATACTTCCAAAACGTGCTAGACGTATATACAGGTAAGGGCTGGTACGAACGACATAGCAACAGAGTTGCCCTAGATTATCTACGTAGAGACCTACCTACACTCTAAGTCATTGATTCTATTGGCCGTATAACGCAATAGGACCGCATTAGAGCGGATCAGAGCAGGGGGTATATCTGAGTATAGCTAGCCCCAAAATAGGTCCCTATAGAAGGTCCTGTTAGGTCCATAATACCTCACCAGATATGGAAAAGCCCCGTTACCGGGGCTTTTCACATTCAGTATTGAGTTACTGATTACGCATCAACGCTAGCATTCACCTTAGCGCGACTCTTGATAGCGTCGAGCGAGGGCTTAGCCTGAACACGCACTTCACCCTTGCGAGCCTCACGCTCACGATCAGCAAGAGTCTCGCTAATCGTAGCCTGATCCTCAGCAGACGCGAAATTCGGCAGCGTCAAAAGATACTTCAGAGCATCGATCTTGTTCATAGCATTCGGGAGCGTAACGAAATCAACACGCGAAGCGCCGCCCTTGCTAAACTGCTTGACGCGACGACTCATGTCGTCAGTAAAGCGGACCTTAGCATTGCCATTGTGAACAGTGATACCAGCAACAGTAAACAACTTAGTAGACATATAAATTACCTCATCAAGTTAAAAATAAACAACACACACATTTGTAGAATTTCACTCTACATGATTAGTATAACAAAACGATCTCCAAATGTCAACCGTTTTGTTACCCAATTTATACCGGCATCGCATAGTCGCTAATGAGCAACTTGCCATACTGGGCTTTCAACATCTGAGTCGCCGCGTAGGGGTTCTCAGCCATGATATAGACACGGGTCGTACCTGCGCCCGGTTCATCTTTCAATCTGCAAAGCATCCAATATTGTTTCAACTGTGACATGTCGGTTCTCCTGTTCCTATAGATATTTAGTAGGAAACAGTTTTAGTAAAGCCAGGCTTACAATCCCAGTTCAGACCCTCACCGGCCCAGCGGGCTCGTCCCCAACAATCGGCCAAGAATTGATTGATCTCCTCTACCGAAATCTCATTCAACGGTTTAGTCGCATGAGTTTCCAAAAAGTCAATCGTATCCTGTACCAACTCACTATGGTCCTTGATTTGGACAAAATAATTATATTTGGGACGCTGTAAATTGTTCGTAGCCATTATTTGGTCACCACGTAGGGCTTGTCCCAACGACCGATATTGATATCCATGTAGTACGCGGTGTCGAAATAATCGGTCATCGCATCGCTACGATCATACCAAGAAGCCGACTTGAGCGCAGCATACGCCTCAGTCAAGAACGCCTTGGCGTCACCATCATAGTGTTCGTGGAACCAAAACTGATTCACATCACAGTAGCCGCCAGTGTTGAGCTTGAACCCGCGAGACACTTGAAACGGGTTGCTACCACAGACACGATTGCTGTTAGCGATAAAATCAATCTTGCCACTCTTGAGGGTCAAGACAATCGCCATATGATTACGAACACGCAACGTACCCTTGATACCATACTTCTTGAGGATGGGCTTGAGGTTCGCAGTAATCTTCGCCTTTCGTTCTTGGTTCATGTAAGCCATTTCGTAATCTCCGTTAATCAACTATAGATACATTATGCGCCCAATCCATTCCTAGGTCAAGCCTTTTTATCAAATTCCTGCGAAAAATAAACCGTTATAAATCAATGACTTACGATAAGTGCTAAGTTGTTGATTTTATTAGGTTTTCCTAAAACCGCCTATAACGCTCTATAAGCGACCCCGGGCGGGGAATGAAATTGAGTATAAACTACCCCGCCCGGGGGCTTATAAGTGGTCCTATGCGGTGATCCAGTCCTGAGTATCCTTCAGTTTGATGCTCTCCGCGCCGTCATATTCCTCTACTTGGAACTCTGTACCCTGGGGTATCCACATGATCGTGAGGTCGTGGACGCCGCCCGTATAGATATCATCCTCCTCATATACGGAGTTGATGTAGGCCTCAATATCGTGATGGCTGTCCTGATTGAGAACCATTTCTACGACACGGGGCAGGAACAGTAGTTCCGGATGAGATTGATTCCAAGTATACCAACCCGCACCAAAGCCCGGGCTGAATAGTACCGCGACCTTACCGTCGCGGACTACCTTGTCTTGGATAATGTCAAATGAATGGACTTTCATATTACACCGTTTCTAACATTGAAGCGGGCACTCGCCAAGTCATGGGCAAATATCCGCCGCGATTCTCTTTCACTAACACAAACTTACGATTGACCTTAGTCACACTACCAATCACATACTGACCGTTGCGACCAGGGAACTTTACACTGTCACCGATACACAAGCCGCGCTTGACATCCTTAGATATCTGATTGCGACGATACTTGACAGCCTGCGCAATCGCATTCAACTGGTCGTTAGTAAAGTCACCAAACATAATCGCATGAGTAACATCATTGATTTTCATTGTCATACTCCTATTAGGCTCCAGTCCAACTCAGTGTATTATAAGTCTGCGTGAGTACATTGCCACGCACAAAATTCTTAGCAGGGGCGTTCCAACTCGCAGCCTTCAATACATCGCCAACCTTCCACTTGTCATGCGCCTTGCGGCAGATGAAACTGTGTGCGCTATTGTTGACCACACACTTATAAAATTTGCTACCGCGAACAAAGGTGATGTTCAATTGCGGGCGCGTGTATTCTAGGTCGCGGAAGGACTTTAGATAATCCTCAGTCTTACCCTGAAACTCATTGTAACTGGCCTGGATCTTGTCCATGTACTCAGTTAGCGCCATATCCATATCGTGTTCTTGATACATTTCAATTACTCCGTGAATCAACTATAGATATATGGTAACACCAAACTACCCAAATGTCAAGCCTTGACAGGCCAGACATCTCCTTCCTCACAATAGACCAGTCGACCGTCGCTAGTGCGAATGCCGATATCGTGACTGTAATCCTCGGGATCGTCGGTGATAAACTCGTAGATGCCCTCGACCATAATCTCGTCGAAATTAGCATCGTATGAAACACCCTTTACCTTGTCACCGATCTTCATATCTATCTCCGTTTCTCAACTATAGATATAGTCTATGCCCAAACCCAGATAAGGTCAAGCCTTTTTCTCACATTTTTAGCAAGAAAAAGGCTTTATAAATCAACAACTTACGTAACCTATTGATTTTGTTAGGTTTTTAGTAATGTGCGCCCCAGTGTACGAATTCGATCATATCAGGATCCGTCACAGCAGGACCGTACACGATCTCCTCGACCTCTGGAACTGTCAACTCAAGTTTACGGGCTATAGTATGACAGTCCATACCCTCGGACCTCAGGTCTACAACCATCTGTCTAATTTCAGGCGAAGTCATAATCGCTCCATTTGTTGTATTTTGGTTTACGCTTGTAGGCGTGCTTATCATCATGACGCTTACCACGGAAGTTAAAATCCCTATCAAATAGCGCACGATGATTGCGCTGCTTGGGGGCCTTTACGACAAAACTAATGCGTTCAGTTTTCATGATATTAATTATAGTGGGTATCCAATCCGATGTCAAGCCTTATTGAATTCCTGGTCTGTGTAATATTGTAACAATCGTAACTGCATCTGGGCAATAGTATTGCCATTACCTGATGTAGCGAATTTTACAGGACACTTGCCCCAAGACCTAGATTTTGTAAACTCACCAAGCCATTGTCTATGCTCAGGATTACTTACATCAAATAATACAGTAGGCCTAAAAGGATAATTTGCAAAAGACACAAAAACTCCTAAAGAAAAATAAACACATGAATAGTATTACAAATTGAACTACTGTTGTATAGTATTTTGGGTAAACTGTAATTCCTTTTTGATTTGATTGTCTATGCGTCTTTTATGTTGCTTCAAGAATTCCAAAATCTGCTTTTGTTTTTGATTAGCGTCAAACTCCCAGGGTAAGTTTAGATACTCATCATAAGACAGTTTAGATGAATCAGACTTATAAATCTGTCCTTCCCAAAGTATCTTGCCGCCCGATCTCGCTTGTAATTTATTAGTATAAATCTGGTGAAGATGTACAAGTTCATGGGTCAAGGGCAGTAGAAATTCTTCTAATGATAAATCCTGATTGATACGGATCCTGTTAGGAAATCGTGGATCGAGCATAGTCATACCATAAATGCTTGGACCCATTTCCTCAAATTGAACTTCTATAATTTTCGGTAATACGTATAATGTATTGACGAGATTGGTTACTTTTTCTGCGAGTTTACAATATATATCGGGAGGCTTTATAGAGCCTTTATATATAAAAGTAATTTTTATCAATCTGGTATTATACCATTACTATGAACTTCTGCATGTCCCCATTTTTTTATCGGGCAGGCCTGCTCTGGCATCCAGCTTTTTACGTTCATAAAGCATCCGCACAACCTGCATTGTGCTGTAGGTTTGTAAAACTTTTCACATGAATGACAGATAGAAATACGTTCTAGCTGGACGTCTGGATGAACTTTATCTACTAATAATTTTTCTACAGCTTTTTCTTCTGCAATTTTTTGCAGAGCTGCCATTTTATTTTTCAATTTATCAAACATGTACTCACCAGTTTATGTTGTATTTATATTTTACGAGTTTAGCCTCATATTTATTTCGGAATAATAAATCAAAATTTCTATCGGATCTGAAAAATCCTTTTGCTAATCTATCTTGTAGGGTAACAGGTTTTTTATTCTGTGTGTCATAATAGTCTTTGATTTTTTCGAAACCGTTTTGTTTATTATCTTGCGGAATAACAGGATAATCATTTTGATGATAGATGTCAATCTTTCGCTTGTATCCTAATTTCATTTCTTTATTTTGCTGTCGTACTTCAAAAGAATCTATCACAGGTTTGTGTGTGATATTATGATCATAAATCCAAGAATATGTTATCGTTTCTGTTTCGATAAAAAACCACGGCACGATTGGTCGTTTATCTATGCTTCCGTAATAATATAATCCCATACTGTTTAGGTCTGGAATAGCTAGGGGAGGATCATCTCTTACAAATGTAAAAAAAGGTCTACATTCTCCTGAAAAAATCACTGTGCCTTTTTCTGTCATTTGCGCCATTTTTATAAATGTAGTAAATTGGGGACTTCCTGTTTTATATTTTATGGCGTAATCATGATGTTCTGTTTCAAGAAAATTTATTAGGTCAAAATGATGATAGGAAATTTTCACATCTAATATTTTTGCGAACAAATTACATGTCGCGAGATCATTCCAGTTACTATCAAAATTATAGATTCCTGAAAATGTGTTGAACGGCACTTTTGATTTTACCCAGGCATATAGCATAGCTTGGCTATCGACGCCGCCGCTCAAATATAAGGTATACGGCGCAGGATAATTTTCTGTGATATAATTGATATTATAAAAAGCCGCTTCTAAACCTGTTAGATGCGGCTCTTTATTTTTTCTTTTGCAGTCAAAATTTAGTGTATTATTTGATACGCTAAAATTAGTCCAATCGATCATTTCATCCCTATCATACCATAGTCGACCATATAGTATCCGCTAGAATGAACTGATACTGCTTGAGGCATGACTTCTAATAATTCTTCTGCCATCACGCCTGTAGTTCTTTTACCAAATATATCGTATTCATATAAGCCTATTCCTAAGCTATGTGTTCCTATTCTTACAATATTAGATTTTAGTCGTCGATCACTGAAAGCGTTAGTGCATTCACAGAATGCCATTGACTTGTAAATGTGATAGCAGCACTGACTGTTGGGGCAATTGTTCAAGCAATTTGCAAAATAAGTGCTAATTGTGCAGCTAGGAACATAGAAATTTCTCCAGCAGTTTGCTGCTAGCGTTATATTGATAACGTGATCATCAGGTAAATCGCTAGGTTGAAAATCTTCCTTAGTTACGTATATATTGACTGTCACTGTCTCTGAAACATCTTCAAAATTTGTCTTGGTGAATTGCCATACGTATTGTTTATAAACTTCACCGTCTTGTGGTCCATCTTCTAAAGAAGGAGATGCATATAAACCTGCGCTAGGTAATAATTGACAGAAAGATGGTAATGGAGTTATATCAACTATTGATTTAGTTGTTAGTGGATCTACTACATATCCTAATAAATCTTTTTGCCCAGCTGGCATACCGTAGTTCAACTCATCAGTTGGGGGAACTGTAGGACTGATTGCAGTATCGTTGATAGTTGCTATCTTATTTACAGAGTTAGCATATTTAGGATCGCTAAGGTCAAGTAAATCTTTTCTTGAAAATGCTAGCACTTGACTTGTATTAGGATTTGCGCTATCCAAATTCCAGTCATGAGTGTATGGAAGTCTTGATCCAGTGTTACCGCAATATCGATGTAAATTATTTACTACTATAGCTGAGGTGATAGCTGCGGCAGGGGATGTTCCCTGAATCCAACCATACACTGTACCATATGACCAAATTCTATCCCCGGGTGCCCAACCATCTAATTCGCCGTGATTAGTTGTTCCGAGCTGATCAGAAGTATTTAGATCGCTATAAGCAGAAAATGAGCAAGGTTCTAAATCTTTATTATAAGCACCGACTGTAAGAGCTTCTACCATGCTAGCAGGTGTAACGTCTTCAATCTCAACGCCTGTGTTACCGGCAGCTGCAACGACATAAACTCCGCTTTGAGTCAAAGTACGGAATTTAGATTCGATCCAAGCATTTTTTGGAATAGTCCAGCTACAATTTACTACGCCGAACTTGCTAGGATCATGATCGGCGATGATAGCATCTAATGCATCAAGAAACTGACTCTGTAATGTAGGAGTGTTATCATCAAATATTTTTACTACTTTGATAGTCGCGTTAGTGATTCCGCATGTACGTCCTGATATCAAACTTGACATAGCTGTTCCGTGACCGTTGCAATCAGCAAAATCAGTGCCTAATATACTGTAAAGATTGACTACATTTACACCTGCGAATTCGCCGTTAGAGTTATCAGTGAAACCGCTATCCATTACATAAACGCTAATATGATCTCCAAATCTTTTCAAAGTAAGAGTTGGCTCATCAAATACAGGTTGTGCGTAACTGTAATTTTTCCACCAGTCTTGTTCATTACCAGTATCTACTGTGATACTCTCTGAATTTGGATCGTCATGACGGCCCCAGTGTGTATTGATGTCATAATGTGGGGTGATTGCGACTCCCTCTTCAAGAACAACGTGTTCGGTGAGATCAGTTACTGGTGGTGCTGATGCGACCTCTACGAGAAAAACTTTATCAAAATTGTCCCACTCTTTTAGGACTGTGCAGCCATGTGCTGACAAATAGCTCTGGATTTCTGCATCTGTTGCGGTGTTCTTAAAATCTACTAAATACTTCATTGTATGACTCCTGACAGTATACTATTATATTTATGCCAAATACAATTCTTTAGTAAAACATATGGTCATTCAAGCAGATTTTTCTAAGATTTTCCCAATTTGGAAACACGACTTGTGGCCTGATAGGATATCAGAGATCACAGAAACAAGTGCTATGTGTTTCCTAGGCGGATATAGTTTAGATAACATGGTAAAACCGGCTACTTTTTTTGCTTATAAGATCGATAATATGATAGTAGGAGTGAATAGCGTTCATCCATGTAGCGACGGGGGATATCGCAGCAGGGGCTTATATGTAAATCCAGACTTTAGAAATAAAGGTATAGGCACAGTCTTACTGAAAGAATCTATCGATTTTGCTACTAGTAAAGGTGCAGGATATATATGGAGCTATCCCAAATATAATAGCTGGTCAACTTATAATAAAGCTGGATTCAAGTTAGCTAGTGATTGGGAAGATAGTGAATTAGGTAAAAATGCTTATTGTGTAAGGCATCTCTAGTACCTAGCACCCTCTTGCCTAATGCGTCTTATAAACGTTAGATAAGTGCTGATTACTCCATAATTGCGTAGATGCACTGTGCTAAACAATCCCTTATCATCAATCTCAGGTAAAAAGATAACGCTATCATTGTTGACAGGCACGGTGCCCGGCGTGATCAATTTACCGTTACTTGCTGTGACATATGGCGGAGGAGGAGTAGGAGTAGTGAAGTAGAACCAGTTAGGATATAGTTTCTGATTCTGTGTAGGTAACCAATTTTGCATTGCAGTGTTTCTAGCATTGATCCACCAACGATTGCCCTGTATGTATTTCTCTGTGACTTCAGTCAATGGTTGATCATTACCTAGATAGAACTTGTCGTCCACTTTCCATATATCGATCATGCATGAAAAGCCCATGCCCATAGCTTTGCCTAACTGGCTAGGAGTGTTAGCGTCTTCATAATTGGTGCCGTCGTAAATACCACGATAAGAAATGTAAAGCATGTAGTATTTAGTTTATAATGGAGCGGGTGAGGCGGCTCGAACGCCCGACATTTACCTTGGCAAGGTAATGCTCTACCAACTGAGCTACACCCGCAGTGTATTATTATATATCTATCTTTTGTTTCTTCTTATTTTTTTCAATAACTTTTTTATTGCTATTTTTACCGAATATCTTGTCCCAGTTACTTTCATATATTTTTCGATCTACACTGAAAGGTCTAGGCTTACTTCCTTTACCGCTCATTTTCCTTGTCCACGATATTTCTTGTAAGTACGTTTGCGATCTTTGTTCATAGCACTAGTCTTTGGATTAGCTCCGCCCTGGCTTGTACGCTTGATCACTGTTTGTCTTTTTGATGTTGTTGAACCAATAGCCACTGAAAATCTCCTGTTGTAACAATAATATTTATAATCATATTTTTTTTACAAAAGAAAAGAGGAGATATTTCTATCTCCCCTGTTCCTGACTGAAATGTTAGTTCTAAATTAGAACATGTAATTCAAGTCTAGTTGTAGACGCTTTACATCAGCATTTCCGATTTCAACATCGAAATACTTGGCGTTTACTTTCCAACCGTCTGCTACAACATAGCCACCGACTAGACCATAGCCTTTGTGACCACCTTGTGATAGAGCAAAGTCAGAATCATTCCACAAACCAAACTGAGCATTGGCTTCTACATCTTGATGGAATACGCTTAGATCCCACTCTTGTGGTTTCTTAGCATGTCCAAACTTGATACCATATGCTAGGGCTGTGTCCTCTGCACTTGCCTTGTCGTTCTTCATGTAGTCTGCGAACAATACTACTGGCTTACCAGCGAATTTTGTTCCTACTGAAGCAAATGCTTGCTGTAATTTAGCATCACTGATGCCGCCGATAGCAACGTGCTTGATCTTATGATCATGTAGTGCTACTGCGCCCTTGAAGTGAAGTCCTGCTAGATTCTTATGCAAGCCGACTTGTAGGCTCTGTACCTTAGAATCATCGTTGATGCCGCCTTCTACAAGTTTTAGACTTGAAGCATTAGCAAACAATCCTGATTCACTCTTCCAACTTACTGCCACGCCTTCTGGCTTTACGTCACGGTCAAAAAATAGACTTGGTGAACTTGCCCAAGGTTGATGCATCTTGCCAAGTGTTACCTTGACATTATCCATAGCAGCGTATTCAACATATGCTAGGTGTAGATTCACATCCTTCAACTGACCACCTGGACCCATATCATCGTATTGGCTGTTGAAACTACCAGTACGTAGACCTACGACAGCATTGATCTTGTCGTTGACCTTGTTTGATAATACCAACTCTGCTCCAAGACGATCTTTTTCTGATTTTGGTCCTGCTGCTAGTTCTACACTGTCAAAACGATAGCCGATGCCACCATTTAGATTTAGTTCACCAGCAATAGCAGTTGCAGAAAGTGATCCTAACATAACTAATGTCAAAAATGCTTTACGCATATAATTTTATCTCCTTGTTGTTATGCCAAATAAATGGCATGATGTCCCGTTCGATCCAAATAACATACACATAAGTCAAAGACCTATAGGAATGTTAGATATGAACCTCTCGGGACATAAGAATATTTACCTAGTTGAATGTAACAATAATGTAATACTATATTACTGAATGAATATAGTTGTATATTTTACGCAAAGTTTGACACAAAAAATAACATAGTCAATATCAAGCCTATACCAATAGTGCATGATATTAGACAATACAATAGTAGCCATAACGGACTTTCTATATCCAAAAAAGAAGGGGAGTTTTTGCTCCCCTTCTTGTTGTCATATTTCAAATTCATTAGAACTTGAACTTGACACCGAGCTGCATCGCCCAGCGTGATTCACCACGGTTGTCGCGGAGAGTCAAGTCACGTAGATCCGAAGCACGGAAATCGTAGACATACTTTCCTGAAGCGTCAACACCAGCGAAACGAGCAACACCAAAGGCACCTGGGAATCCGACTTCTTCAATCACACCCCAATCCTTATTGATCATGTTGCCAACGTTCATGATGTCGAGCCATACTTCACCCTTCACATCACCAAAGACTGGCAATTCTTGTGAGAGGCGAATGTCAACGTTATGAACCCAAGGAGCATTGTTGTTGTTTACTTCAGCAATACCACCTTGATACTTAGCGAGTTCACCGTTTGAAGCAAGATAATCAAAGAATGCTTGCTCCATAGCAGCACCGCCCTTGAATACAACATCACCTCTGTTTGGCACAAAGAATGGATCGTTTACACGACCATCGCCGTTTGCGTCATTGACGAAAGTGAAAGTGTATGGGCGACCAATGCGACCTTCATAGAACACACCAACTGAGCTTACTAAGTCAGCAAAGAACTTCTTACGATAACTTACAGTTGCCGTGAAACGATCTTTGATGGCATACACTGACTTCTCGGCAACATCGGCGTTGGTATCAACACGAACTGCGTTGTTCCAATTTGATGCGGCTTGTGAAGATGTCAATGTATTGACTTCAGTTGCTTCAGTGTAGGTGTATCCAACGTTCCAGTACCAGTTCTCATTCTGAGGACCTTGTAATGAAACAGTGAACTGCTTACCATCACCTTTCGATGTTGGTAGAGCAATCGTTGAATCTACACCAAAGTCACGATTTGTGTTGGCTGTACGCTGTGAACTTGAACCAGTGAAGGTAGCAGGATTCACAGTTGACCAATACAATGGACGACCATCTGGAGCAACTCCTGTTGGTGCGCCTAAGTTTGGCTTCACATAGCGAATGCCTTCATCGACTTCAGTTAGAACAGTCTCAAAACTTGCAACCAATCCGTACCATGGCAACTCATGATCAACAGCGAAAGAAACTTTATATGCTGCTGGGAGTTGTAGGTCTGGACTCAAGAAGTCAACGTTACCACCAAGTCCTGGTGGTGGACGAACTCCTGGCTGATTGTTTGGATCTGGACTGAACACGATGCCATTCTGAGCAGCACGATTATCAAAGATTGCTCCCTGAGTCACGTTATTGTTGCTGAATGGATTGCTCAACCACACGTTAGCGGCGATACCTTGGAACAAGCCAACGCCACCACGAACCTGTGTCTTACGATCAGACCATTCTGGTTGCCAGTTGAATCCAACACGTGGTTGAATGAGATAGTTACCATCTGGAGTGCTGTCGTTGCGTAGACCAAAGAAGTCACTGGCAACAGCATTGTATGGAGGAGTATCTCCCACGATTGGCATATCAACACGAACACCTGCTGTGACATTCAACGTTGGGCTGATTGTCCAAGTATCCTGTAAGAACACGGCAGCATTCTCTAATGTCCAAGCAGCAGCACGGCTGTTTACATCACCATTGACTGGATAGAAAAGGTTGTAAACTGCTGGTGTACCTGAACGGAAGTTATTCAAGCCATAGAACTCATAGTAACCAAACTGATCACGTCCGAAGAGATTGAAGATATCTCTTGTTTCGTATTCAGCACCGAACTTGATAGCATGATCACCAACAACATAAGTTGCTGCTGCGAATGCGTTCAATGTTTCAGTTTCAAGAATGTTCACATGACGGAATCTCTCGCTACCCAACCAAATGCTATCAGCACCAGAACAGGATGAACTGTTCAAGCAGATGCGAACTGTTGGACGAGGATCGCCGATATCCCAAAGTGAACTTTGATTGGCGACACTGACTGACATCTCAGTTGAAAGATTGTCTGTCCAGTTGCTATACAAATGAGCAACCGCACTTTCAAACTTCTTGTTATTGATGTGCCAGTAACCACTCAATGAAAGATCACGTGGTCCGATATTACGTAAGTATGGATCGCTTTGCTCTGTGCGATTGACACGTAGAGCAGCACGATGACTGTCATTGATGTTCCAGTCAAACTTGACCATGATATCTTCAATCTCAGTGTTTAGAGCACCGGGAGGATTGAATGAACCAGCGTCGAAACCCCATACATCTTTAGCGATTGCTGCGGCTTCATCAAGTTGTGCTTGTGAAATACCTGTTACGATCTGTGCGCTATCAGAACCAGTTGGACCAAATGTTGGAGCCAATGCTGCGCGTTCAAACTTCTCATAAGAAGCAAAGACGAACAACTTGTCTTCAATGATTGGACCGCCGATAGTCAAGCCAACTGTTTCTTCTTTATCGAAACCGTTGAACTTTTGACCATTGCGCTTTCCGACCCAGTCAGCATCGCGTGTGAGGAAGTATGAAGTTCCCCTCCACTTGTTTGTACCTGACTTAGTGATTGCGTCGATGCTTGCGCCAGTGAATGACGAACGAGCAACGTCGAAATCTGTCAATGCGATATTGATTGATTCGATTGCATCCAACGGAATTGGTTGACGATCAGTTGGTAGATTGTTTGCTTCAAGACCAAACGCATCGTTGGTGCTGACACCGTCAATACGAATGTTGTTGAAGCGAGTGTTTTGTCCACCTGCTGAAATTTCACCACGCTCTTTATCAGTCTGAGCGATACGAGGATCTGTTCTTACGAGATCCTGAATATTACGACTGATTGTTGGGAGTGCTACGATCTGTTCGTTGCTAACTGTAGTACCTGTACCAGTGCGTGAACTATCAAATACTAGATCAGCACGACCGGCTAACACTACTACTTCTGCTAGATCACTTGATTCTGTAACGAGGTTCAAGTTACCGTTATCTCCGAGGGCTAAAAACTGATTTTCTAATACTACAGTTTTGTACCCTTCACCTTTGACAGTGACCTTATAAGGACCACCTACACGCAAACCGCGTAGAACATATCTACCGTTTGCATCAGTAGTTGATTTGCTGACTGTTCCTGATGGAACGTGTAGCACTTCAACTGATAGGCCGCTAGCTGCACCCTGTTCAGATTGAACAACACCTGCAGCACTGGCAGCCGTCTCTTGCGCATTCACGGGATTACCCATGAGTGACACTAGAGCTATTGAAGCGACAGCTAAACTAACTGTTAGCCTGCTCCAAATCTTACCAGATAATTGACTCATTTATAGTCTCCTTTGTTTTTATACGAGATTATTTACATGGATCACGATGACCCAAATAAAACTTACGGGCAACGGTATTTAGAGGCACATGGTGTGTAAAACAGTTACAGTTTTGTGACAGTATCTAGATATCCTTTTTGTATCAATAACTGTTGTTTTAGAAGCCCTTGATATTGCTTATTTGCCCATAGATACTTTGTTAGATTGTGGCCTTCTATATGCGCCGGTAAAACATGATCTGTGATTGTGATATTTGATCTTTTTGGTAATTGATTTGCCCTGTTTCTGAAATATAGGTCCGTTCCTTTTACATTAGATGCCCAATGCATATTCAATAAACTGTCTGGTTCTTGTGTATAACGATCATAATATTGTAAAGTATCGTAATAATCCCTAAATTCCTGTGCATCGTGATATATTTCAACACACAACTCCCTAGAATACCACAATGTATATTGATTAGTATCGAACTCATTTTCTGAACCGACTATTGTCAGATAGGGAGTAGTCACATTTATGCTATGATATTTTACTATGGTAGAACTCAAAATAGCGGGGATAGTGCCACCGCAATCTGCGAACACGATACATCGTTTTGTTTTACTATTTAGGTAGATTTTGTCGTTTAGTAATTTCGATAACTCCCAAACATTGTTACAAACATTTTCTATGCCAAAATAATTGGCGATATAATGTCTATTATTACCTCTATCTGTTACTATAACTATGTTGCAATCAGAACCAGCTAACTTTCGTGACAGAGTTTTCCAAAATCTTAACAAATGTTCGATAGGTTTTTGTTTTACTTCATAGCCTAAAAATTTTATCAAAGTTATTTCACTATTATCTCTAAAATCAAATGCCAGCCCGTTAGGGTTCACGTAGTAATTAGTATTGAGATGTAGTAGATCGCTCATACAAAATTGATGTTGATTATTAGTTTATCGAACATATTTGGTATGGCGCCTGCATGATATGTCAACCCATCAAATAATATTGCACTACCCTGTTTACTAATAGCGGTATGAATGTGTGTTTTCTTGTCGAGATTAGGTTTTCCATCAAATTTTTCTTTGAATATCCTAGTGCCAGCATCATGTGTATTGATATTGTATATAACTGTCTGGTGTGTAGTAACCCTGTCGACATGCGGACAAAAGTATTGAGTAGGTTTATAAGTTATATCAGGCAAAGTAAGTCCAACCATAATTCTAAGTATTTGATTGACTTCAACAGAGAATTTTGACTTTATTGCTTTAGAAAATAATTCTATAAAATTTAAATTTTCATATAGTCGTTTATCATATTTTTGATTTTCTCCATAAATCAAGTGTTGAAAACCATATCCCTCTCTAATGTTGGAATCTTCTTTACACAAGCTAGCCATCTCTGCTGCGTCGAGACCGCTTACATTTTTGTAATAAAGCCAGGGAAAAATATTTGATCCAAACAAACCTTGTAGCCTTTTTTGATAAAAAAGAGGAAGAAAATTTTCACACTCTTTCATAAATAGATTAGCACGGTAGCAAGACTATAGTAGTATAACATGATAATTTATTTACCATCTCCATTGCACTATGCTATATCTTGTTCCATTGGTAATATCAGAAACCCCATGAGGGAAAAGAAAATTTGAGGGAAAAATTACAATATCTCCTTTTTGTAAAGAAATATTATAATTTTCAAAAAAAAGAAAATCTCCTCCCTCAAAATCATCATTTAACAATCCAACAATGCTCAAGACTGGAATACCTTTTTTTTGTCCGTCGAACAACGAATTTATGTGATCGAAATGCGGTCTCATTCTAGTACTGACATTATATCGATTTAGAAGTACCTCACTTTCCCCAATCAAACTGAAATGATCTGAAAAAGGTCCTTTTTCTATACATTTATCCAGAATCGGTTTCAAAAATAGATAGTGTTTTGTTTTGACAGATGATCGATCAAAATCTTTATTATCACCCGGTACTGCACCATTGATGTTTGTATACCAGTGGTGCTTATAGTATTCATAGGAATCATTTATTATTGTATCGCACAATTTGTCTGGTATAACTTTATCAAATTTTTTTATAAAATTAGATAATGGCGTAGATTCACAAATCATTGATACAATATTCCCTATTAATAGATTTGGCGGAGGGGGTGAGATTCGAACTCACGGAACGCTTTCACGTTCGACAGTTTTCAAGACTGTTGCAATCAACCGCTCTGCCACCTCTCCGTGTAATCTAGTTATTTACTTAGTTTTCTATCTATAATAAAAAACCCGCTTGATTGCTCAAGCGGGTCCATTGTCATCAATGAGATCGTTCTTACTTCTTATTCCAAGCCCAGAACAATACCCATAGTGCTACCAAGCCTACTAGGCCTTTTTCACCTAAAGCACCCACAAAGTTTGTGATTGCTCCGACTACATCAAGACCCAAGAACGGTACTGCTGCACCGAATAGGATCTGGAATAGTACTCCTACTGCTAGTAATTTGACTCCTAGATCCATTAAATGGCCTAGAAAGCCGCTTACGTGTTCAAATACTTTATCCATTTTATTTCCTCCAGAGGATTGGTAAGTTTCCTCAGTAGTATTTACGGTGGAAATAGGGTGTATTATAGATAGATATAAAAAAATGGTGGGCCCACTAGGATTTGAACCTAGACTCAACGGATTATGAGTCCGCTGCATTAACCGTTATGCTATAGGCCCTTATATACTTTATCAAACCCCATACTTACTCCAACTCTAGAAGTTAGAGGTTCCGTGCTATGCCACATTCCTTTAGGTATGTATATGACATCATTTGGGTGAAGTTCGTACTTGAAAACAGTATCATCCTGTTTTACGCTAAACAGTGTAGTCCCTATTGCTTGCCAAAATATAACTTCAGTAAAATCTTTATGCCAGCCAAAAGTTTTTGATTTTTCAGAAAAAGAAATATACAAATGTGCTGTAGGATTTTTTTCAGGTTGCAAGATAGCGAACTCGTCAAGTACATCTAAAATTTTTGGTAAGTTAGAACAACTATGTAAAACTAGTCCCAAATTTTCTTGTGTTTTATGTGGAATTTTTTCTTTGACATTATAATTCATGCAAGACACTACCTCGTCCCACGACAAATCAGGCAAGTCAGGCATATGAAATACATAATGTTTTGCTAACGTTCTACTTTCTTGTAATTGATGATTGGCAGAAAATCTATTCATAAATCAAATTCTATATATATGGTGCCTCGGGCCGGACTCGAACCGGCACAGCGAATCGCCGACAGATTTTAAGTCTGTTGTGTCTACCAATTTCACCACCGAGGCATAATTCATGTTTATTATGTTACTACAGAATGTATATAATTTCAAGAGAATTGGTGCGGGATGAGAGGGTCGAACTCCCGACATTCGCCGTGTAAAGGCGCTACTCTACCACTGAGTTAATCCCGCACTATTCTAAAAGAAGTTTATATGATACTGTAATCCTTAGCTCTTTGCAATGTCTTGTGGGCTCCAGACCTGCGTGTGTGATATTACTTTTATAAAAAAGCCCTGCGTTTGGTTTAGGCGAAAATTGCTGTACTTCACTCTTACTGGTATCTCCCTTGAGAGTAGCTGCTGTAAGTTTATTTTGTATTGGATTTGTTATTTCCGTGAATATCGTGCTGCCGCCCCACTGTACCATCCATTTAGGATTCGTATAGTACAAAAAAGTATGTGCATTCAACCTTGAATCATCATAGTGTAGATCGCCGGACAGTCCATATGTCTGTCCGTTAGCGTATACTCTGAGTAAAGTAAATTTAGTTTCGGTTACCTCACAAATTTTTTCAAACAATACCTTAGTAAATAACTCATCATTCATTAAGTCTTTGAGCCAGAAAACTAGTTTATTTTCACTTTCTTTAGATTTATCCGAAGCATTATCATACTTCCAACCGGGCTCCCTACAAAGTCTGTCATGCAAACCGTTGAATAAGTGTTTCGGCAATAAGTTTTCATAAACTGTAAACATATTTTATTTAGTGGTCGGGATACAAGGATTCGAACCTTGGACCCTTTGCTCCCAAAGCAAATGCTCTACCAGGCTGAGCTACATCCCGAGTCATCATAAGTTTATTATACATGATTTATATGATTATTCAATTATAATTGGGTTGGCTGGCGAAGCAGGGATCGAACCTGCGACAGGGTGATTAACAGTCACCTGCTCTACCGACTGAGCTATTCGCCAACACTTTGATATTTAGATGAAATTGACACTTAGTAAAATTCTTTTATCTTGATTTGATATCCTACCAGCATGATGTATCAGTCCGTCAAATAATACAGCCTTGCCTTGTTTTGGTTTTACAGCGTAATAGGTGTCAGGTAAAATATAATTTAGCAACTGTTCATTATATGATTGATCAAAAAATACAGTCTCGGCATCATTAGTGTTTATATAATAAAGCAGAGTTTGATGAGGGGTCATTAAGTCAATATGTGGCATCAATATATTATCTGGACGTGCTTTAGAATTGGGTGGAGAGAAAATAAACCTTCCCCGTAATATTTGATTCACCTCGACATTGAAATGTTTTTGAATGTAAAATTTTATATTCGCTAGCAAACTTTTATCTTTTCCGCTTTCTAAGTCAAGGATATGAACAAATGCATAATCGTCTACGACTCTTTCATTTTTCAACCATTTTTGCACAAGAAGTTGATCTTCAGAATTGATGCTACGTGTATATCCCCATACAAAGTCAGTCTTGAGTATGGTAGCCATTAGGTCTTTTTGTAAGAAAATAGGAAAAAAATTGTCTACTTCGCGCAAATTCATATATTTTTATTTATGGCCTAAACAAAAGGGGCGATATTTCTATCGCCCCACAACCCTCTGGAGGTGAGTTGTAAAACTAACACCTACTATCAGGCGTTCTTTTCTTCCTTACCGCACTTGCTAAACAAATATGCTTTAGCAGTACGCATCTCACCATTACTCAATGCACCATCATTATCCTTGTCAGCCTTCATAAAAAGATTCTGGCTAACTTCACATACTGATGTTAGTTCAGCAAAGTCTACCTTTGCGTCACCGTTTTTATCAAACTTGCTGACACGATCCTGTGCCATTGCTGTTACAGAAACCAATGCCAATAGACCAATTGCTAACTTCTTCATAACGAACTCCTGTATAGTAGATTGTGCATCCTTGCACAAACTTATTTATACTTACTGGCCGAAATGTAGAAGTTTTGTACAGTACAAAAGCTGTACAATTCTTATTTTAGACTATCTTTTCCGTCAGTTTTTGGAATTTCGCCGCCGCTTCCGCTGCTTCCATTAGCACCACGATTAGCGTCTGCTTTCTTTTTTCTGAGGTATAGAAATGCTCCAAAACCTACTAAAACTATGATAGCCAATATTACTTCAAATGACATAATAATTTCTCCTTATGTTAGGGTTACTATTATATTTATAGCTAAAAGAGATGGTGCCCACTGAGAGATTTGAACTCCCGACCTACTGATTACAAATCAGTTGCACTACCGCTGTGCTAAGTGGGCGACTCGTTTATTTAGATCAGTGTACTATACTGATTCTTTTTCTACAAGATTAAAGGCAATAATTGTCTTTCTACCGACAGATTTGTTGGGAGGGCTCCGATGTTTTATCCAGCTAGGAAAAATGAGTATATCTCCTTCTTTTACATCAGGACATATTGGTAATCCAAACTCGTTTTCAAACTCGGTTTTAGGACCATCTTCCGGTAACTCTAGATAGTATACTAATGCCCATCTTGAACCCGGATGCCAGTGATAAAAATAATAATTCATCTTTTTATACTGGTGAAACCATCCTTGACCCACATAAAAAGATTTCTTATTTTTATCAGGAATAACTTCATGAATAATTTTGTCTATATGATGTTCCAATAGAGAATAATAATTAGGTTCTTTGTTCAATACGAAATTTTTTCTAAAATAAGTGGCATCCTGATTAGTATTCCAATCTGACTTGCTTATTGTTTCAAAACTCTGTACAGAATTGATTCCATCTATCTTCTCAAGTAAAGGAATCAATTTGGACTTTAGATCCTCATGATCTTCTACTTTATAAATGTAATATGGAACCTCGAATTTATTCTTTTGAACTAGCATAACAAAACTCTACTATGTTTGGGTACACCAGATAGTAGATATTCCATTTGATCCGCGAGGATATTCCTATTTTGTAATATAAGATTCTCAAAATGATTAGGAACATAAGGTACATAGATCAACTCAAGGCGTGCCTCTTTCAGTGACTTTTGACCCTTATGTGTGTTGCAACGTTTACAAGCAGTGACAACATTCATCCAATCGTCTACTCCGCCTTTGCTACGTGGTACGATATGATCTCTGCTCAATTGGGTAGTGTTGGGGAAATGTCCTCCGCAATAGGCACAGATATGTCTGTCTCGACCGAATAAAGTTTTATTTGTCAATGTTACCCGTCCCTGTCTTGCAGGATTGAACCCATTTCCCCTGATAGCTATTATGCTAGGAGTTTCGATATAGGATTGATTACCGTTATTTTGGTAGCCGCCCCTATACTTCGCGATCACTTCTCCTAAAGACCAAGCGACAGATTTTTTTGCATGGTAAACGATAGCCATGTCGTGACTTATCCACTGTCGAGGATTTCCACTGATATCTAATGCTAAAACTGCCATATGTCCTCTTTATTTATTTACCTTCTTTACATAGTCTCTGCGAATTAATACTTCTCGCTGAGTTCCTTCCAAAACAACTTTTATGTATTCAACCCCATCAATATACTTTTTAGTTTGCTTACCCACACTGGTATATCGTTCCTTGTTATAAATATTTTCCAAAGTTACCTGTTTCATAAGCTAATCTCCGTATGATTATTATACTAAATACCCTTGATTCATTCAAAAATAAAGGTAATCCTAGATGCGTATCCTTATTGTTTCCAGACATAGAACTAGAAGTAGTTTATTATGTTATACATTAGCCGAATTTTATAAAATATCAAATAAAATGGAATACTATCACAGAATTCCGCTTTCGCTACAAATCGACCCGTTACTCAGATTAGTGCCCAAACTACAACTTAGGAATTATAAAATAGAACTTGATCAATTTGAGACCCAAACTAAAAAATTTACAGAAGAGCTATTTTCTGACCCTAGAGGATTCGTGATAAAGTTTTTTCCAAAACACCTTCTTCTTTATAATGATTTAGATGATTTCCAATACATCCAAAACATTAGCAGCACCTATGACTTCAAAAAGTATGATGCGATTTATAATATCGACAGGGATCCAGTAGACAGCACAATGAGCTATCTATATGCCGATTATAAAAACAAATGGATGGTGCATACAAATTACTGGCATAAGGATTATCAAATCAAAAAAAGACCCATCACTATCACAGACGAAATGCATAAAGTCATAGATCTTAAAGTACTAGAATATCTGATACAGCAAAAAATAAACACCTTTATAAAAAATATTGGACTCTCTGTGATAGATTTACATTATGATACATTACCTGCTTTTTGCGAACAAAATTTCGTAAAGAGCAATACAATCTTAGATTTAGAAAACAATTACAAGGATCTTATAACAAACTATGCTGACATAGAAGGATTGATACATGAAAAAATAAACAAATTACAAGTCTATGCTGATAAGATCGATTTTACATAGATGGTGCCCAGGAGAGGACTCGAACCTCCATGCACAAGGCAGTGGCTTCTAAGACCACCGTGTATACCATTCCACCACCTGGGCTCATATATTGTTTATATATTATACTTATTATACGCAAATTGTCAACCAATATTATTCCAAAATAAATATATCATCATGCGAATTTTAGTTTGCTCTACCCCCAGATCAAGATCGACCATATTCAATGAATATCTTGTAAAAAAATATGATTGCCATAATCATCACGAAAAACTAAACTTTCCCCATGAAAGCTCTAGTAGTATCCATCCCAACTTTTTTATAAAAAAATCAAGAAAAGAGTTTTATATCAAAAAATGGCATGATCAGATCAATGAGATTTTTAGCCATCAGGCAGTTGTTGCTAAATTATGGGGAACAATGCTCACCTATACTAACAACTACAAACCTTTCATTTGTGGTCCTCTATCTAGAACATTTCCACTAAGTAAAGCAGATTATGAACTCGACTATGATCAACAATTTATTTTTCAAGAAATCAGTAAATTGATTCCATTTGATCGATTTGATAAAATATACTATCTACAACGAGATATCTATGACGTAGCAAGCAGCTGGTTTTATCATGCGATGAAAGCTAATGATATGGAATATAAATTCAAATATGATTGTAAAACAATAATATGTCGTGCTGTGTTAGATGTACTACTATTGGAAAAGCTCAAAAAATTCTTGACTACAACTAATAGAAACATAATAGAATTATCTTTCGACGAAATTCCTGATCATATAAAAGAATTTACATATCGAAAACAACCAAATAATATCAACTATTCAACTGCGATCGGTAATCATGATCAACTTATTGATTGTGTCAATGAGTGCATACAAGATTACAGGCACATAGACGATCTAGAATTCAGCTAATATTATTTCTCTTCTAATCTTCGCAGATATTCTTTTTCTGCATGAACCATAGTAGAATCTTCATCTATATCAAACTCTTCTCCTACTTCGCGCATAGCAGAAAACAACTTTCCTAGTTGCTCTTCTAATTGTTTTTTAGCTTTACGTTTATCAAGGCTATGCACATTTTTTGTGCATACACTAGACATGCGGTTAGCCTCTTCCATGAGATATACTAACGCTAATTGTTTGCTGTCCATCATATAACTTTACCTTTTGTAATTGGAGCGGGATGAGAGAATCGAACTCTCGACCGAAGATTGGAAATCTGCTGTTTTACCATTAAACTAATCCCGCTCATAAAACTGTTTTAGCCAAATCTACGAATGGCTTTATATCTTTTCTTGTCACTTCTAAATCAAATTCTGTCTTGAGATACTTAGTACCGCTTGTTGCCATGTAAGCATTTATTTCATCTACTATCACACTATTAGTGTACCCTTTTTCTTTCAACCCTGCTGTTAACTTTTTACGTAAATCGGGTCGCATATGCTTTACTAATGTATTTGCTGCTTGTTTATAAACAGGATTGAGATAGTAGTGCGCATGAACTAATTCATGACGTAATGTATCGGTGTCATTCTTTTTACTAGCAATAAAATAATATGGTTTATTGCTGTAAGGTCTTGTGACGTTATACAGCTTTTGTTCACGTTTGGTCAATTCAAACTTACTAAAGAAATCTTCTAGTACATAACTGGGTATGTTGAAGCCTGACCAAATACTAAAGTAACTCAAGTGCCCATCATCTTGTGTATAGTGGTCGACGAGTTTTTCGTATGAAAATACTTTACCGCGTAACTTAATGCTATCACACTCATAATACTCTTGTGGTCTACACATAGTCAACGTCAGTTCCTTTTGCGTAGTAAACGCTGCGTATATAATATTTTTGTTATAAACTTTTATCTTCATACACACCTCATATTGGCGACCCCGGCAGGATTCGAACCTGCGACCCACAGCTTAGAAGGCTGTTGCTCTATCCCCTGAGCTACGAGGCCATAAATTGGTAGGACCTGGGAGGATCGAACTCCCGACCAATAGATTAAAAGTCTACTGCTCTACCATCTGAGCTAAGGTCCCGTAATATCTCAAGTGTACAATCACTATCTTGAATTATAATATATTCGTCGGAACAATGCAAATTTATATCACCCATAGAAAAAATACTATAGATTAGAGATAGTTCCATACTTAGCAGCATAGATATCATGATAATTTCCCACTTTGTCAACGTAATTTATTTCGGTCAATTCTTTTATTTTGGTAAAATTATGTCTATAGATATCGATGCCCTTTCTATACCAATACGTGATATCTTCTATTTTTTGTATTCGATCTAGCTCTCGCAAAACCATATTCATTCTTTTGGACAAATTTTCTTCTTTATCATACTCTTCATTGATTAGTTTGCCAAAAGATCGAAAACCTAATTTTTTACAGGCTTCGATAGTATGTGCTGATGAAATCCAGATTGACGGCATTCCAAATACGAATGTTTTGTATGTCTTCTCTGTTATGAATCCTTTATAGTATAAATCATTAGTGCAATGTGTCTCTGTAGGAATATAACACGCCGATTCACTAATAAATTTTTTTGAGAGACAATCTTGATATTCGATATCAAGGGTTTTTTTAGCATCCGGTGTGTCAAGACACCAAGGTAAAGAATCTACAAATGCATAGTAGTTTTCGGGATCTTTCATTTTATTATCATGAAAGCCTAAATTAATGCCTTTGAACCATTTTTTTATAAGAGCTTTGTCTGCTACCTCATATGAACCGGACATCATTCGATAGCTTATATGAGCCGGTCTTCGTTTATTCTTGTACCACCAATATGCTAGATTGGTTCTGTGCTGTCTTACATTTCTGTTGAGACTCAAAAACCAATGGGTTTTGTTTACAAAATAGTCTGGTTCTCCCAACAACAGTATAAGTTCTTTGCAACGTGGTAGATAGCTACTGTAGTAAAAACTATTGACCGTTGTTTTGTCATATGATGTTTCTTGCGCTAACCATTCCGGAACGAATGGGTTGCTGTACAGCCACGTCAGTTTTGCTAAATCAACTCTGTTATATCTAAATTTGTCTATTATGAGTTTGATCAAACTTTTATTTTCGTAACAGCTTACATTATGTTCATCCCAGTCTGTACCAGACACTATCCTAGTATCCGGTCTATTTTTACAAAGTAACAGACATCTATCCAATAAACTAAACCATTTAGTGTTGTTATCTTTGTAATTTTCATCTAATAGATACGTGCTTTGTAAAGGCATAGGAAATATGATTATCAATTTATATTCACATAACAGATTATTATTTTGTAATATCTCTTCTAACCCCACAGTGTTTTCAAGAAAATTTGGGGAATCGAACTTGAATGCATCATCTATGTGTGCAAAAGAATAATCTTTCGACCAACTTAAGTTAGTAAACTCTTTTGGTAAAACATAGATGTTTTGCTTCATGTTTTATTTACTGTTGGTACCCCCGGCCGGAGTCGAACCGACACTGTGCGCTAATCTGGCGCCAAAGCCTGTGTATAAGACAGGTGTTCTACCATTAAACTACAGGGGCAAAAAATGGGGTGACCGGTTGGATTCGAACCAACGAATACCGGGATCACAACCCGGGGTCTTAGGCCACTTGACAACGGTCACAATTATATTGATTTAGGACCGTGATTGAAGACAGTCCAAACTATAATTCCTAATTTACTTTCCATTCTTGTTGGAAAATTATCACTACCATGAAACTTATATCTACTCATCCCAAGACATGATCCCCTTTTCCAAGGGAAAATAGTATCGATTGAAAGATACCTCATATATTCTCTATATTCTGCGCTGAGGTGCTTCTCATAAATTTCATCTGTTATGACATCTTTTTTAGGCATGTCAGGGTTTTCTAAGAACCATTCGTCTAATAATTTACCTTTATCAAAATATTCATTGAAAACTATCGTATATGAATCAACCGTCTCTAAAGGTATGACAAAAGTATACGCTCCGTAATGTTGAGCGTCTATTTTTGCTTGTCCGTCCTCGCCGTCTGTGTGACATTTATATGGCTGATAGCTACGTAATACGTGCGCAGTGCCGATATTGATGTCGTCACCAAAATGCATAGCCAGTCTAGCTTTCAACAACTCTGCTGTTCTAGCGAATTGCCTGACATGAACCTGTCGTCCGTTGTCGATAGCAATTATGCCTTGCGTATAATTCTGTAATACGCCATCTCTGTAGAATGGATTTTCTCTGCTAACTCTATTTGCATTATGGTACTCTTGCAAAATCATATCTACTTCTTCATCAGTAAAGAAGTTTTCTACAACTTTTGTATCGACGATAGGTAGTGTCATATCCAGCTCAGTTCCTGTAATTTCGGCATGATGACTTGTTCGGCAAATATTGCCCCGGACTCGGGAGCCGGATGGTAGTCATCATCCCACATCTTCAATTTATTATTTTTTATCCAATCTACATAGAATTCTTTTATGTATTGAACATTATGTCTATCTAGGTATTGAAAAAATATATCTTTTTCTTTATCGTTCAACATCTGAGACCATCCAAACAAGATCATAGTTTTGGGATATATTTTACTACATAAAACTATGTTAGTTAGTATGTTTTGTAACTGTTCGTTAGAGTCAAATTCAACCAAACTATATGGACTATTGCATAGCATATCAAGCCTTGACAAATTGTCAAACACATTCATACTATTCTGAATATAATGATATCTATCGTTAGGTGCAAAATCTTTTTCTTGAATGTCTTTTACTTTCTTTGTGTTGACAATATTAGGATACAATCTAACATGGTTCCTAGTAGGACTTGTGATTTGCCATAATACTAAATCTTGTTTATCGACATCGTTTTCTAAAACATATTCATGAAATTTGTTTATCTGCAAGCCATTACTGCCGGCAGTCTGAGCATGACTTATGAGGTCATATGCTAGCAATTCAGCTAACCGTTCTTTCATTCCTATATCATAAGTTAGGCTGCAACCTAATGTTATCAAGCGTGACATACCTAATTATTTATAACTAAAATTGGCGACTCGGACGGGACTTGAACCCGTGACCCTCGGCGTGACAGGCCGATATTCTAACCAACTGAACTACCGAGCCGAATACTATTGGTGGTGAAGGGGAGAATCGAACTCCCGACCTATGGGTTATGAATCCATCGCTCTAACCGTCTGAGCTACCTCACCAATAAATATATTTATGGAAGTAGGAAAACTATTAGACAAGTATATACCTCTCATAGATCCTGTATATACAAAAGAAGAACTTGCTAAACCCAAAGATACAAGTTTGCTTGTCACATCACCTGAAGAGATACAACGTAATCTTGAGGCATGGCGCAAACGTGAAGAACGATTACACATCGTAGTCTAAATCTGGCGGAGACTATTGGATTCGAACCAATGGTACGGTGTTATCCATACAACGCCTTAGCAGGGCGCCGCTTTCGACCACTCAGCCAAGTCTCCAGAAAATTGGTGGGACAACATGGGTTCGAACCATGGACCTAAGCGTTATCAACACTTTGCTCTACCAACTGAGCTATTGTCCCTTAGGTAATCCTAACATATGTCTGACGGGAACACCGTTCTCATCGACACATACAAAAACCATTTCATCTATATTTACGATAACCTTTTGCGTGACTAGATTTCGTACCTGCACTTCTAAAGTTACACTTGTCTTGCCTACACGTTTTAGCGCGACGCCGATCTCAACGATGTCACCTTGAAATGCAGGCGCGATAAAATCGATTGCTGAAATCTTTTTAGTCACCACCTTATTGTGTCTAGTTTCAACACCAGCAAAGATCGCTGCTTCTTCGTCAACCCAAGCCAATAAGCGACCACCAAAGAGTGTGCCTCTTACGTTTAGATCGCCGGGCTGTACTAACTTCCTTGTTAGAAATCTCATATATACTCCGTTTTTTTTGTAACACTATTTACAAAATAATGTGTTACAAAATGATTACATTGGTGGGTGAAGTAGGATTCGAACCTACTCAGTCGTAAGACAACGGATTTACAGTCCGGCGCGACTCTCCAACTTCGCCGTTCACCCAAAATAAGTTGCTTCCTCTCTGCGGCGGTCGCTCGTACCGCATCACGACCAAAGAGGATTTTCGCATTGCCAGCGCCAGTTCGGTTAGACTGGAACCACCCTACGGACATCACTCCGTTTCTCATCGTCTGGGTAGACTAGCAGTTGATTAGACTGCACGTTTGGAGTGGAAGGTCGGAGTCGAACCGACGGCTTTAGAGTTTTGCAGACTCTTCCCTTGGGCCTCTCGGGCACTTCCACATAATCAAAATGAGTGTGTCTAGTGTTGCTAGTAGGGCATCCCGGTCCTCACGGGGACAGTCCCCACTACATACCACCCTTTGTATTGTTTTCACACTCAGAATTTGGTAGCGGGAGATGGATTTGCACCACCGATCTTCAGGTTATGAGCCTGACGAGTTGCTACTTCTCTATCCCGCAATAGAATTGGTGGAGATGGACGGGATCGAACCGACGACATCCAGCTTGCAAAGCTGGCGCTCTCCCAACTGAGCTACATCCCCTTAGAACTTTAGACTAGTTATCGTTTTCAAATTGTTTTGACAACTTGCTTTTGACGAATAACCTTCACAACTTGCACCTATAATCTCACCTGTATGTGAGATTATACGCCAGCGAAATTCACCTTTCTTATCTTTGTAAACTTCTGCTGTTGGCTTTTTCTTGATACGAACTGGTTCTTCTAATCTGTCATTAGAAGTATCTCTAACGACTTTAGGATTCAACCATTCTAAAAAAGCCTCAAACATAAACACTTCCTATATAGGTGTGAGAGTGCTATCATATCCGTTGAAGGGCAGATCGCCCTCTGTTGTTTCCAGTGCCACCACAGCACACCCTAATAAGCGGGAACAGAACTAACAACAGATCGGTTCATCCTCGATAGCCAGGTAGTGGGTTAGACTCTTCGCTCTCGGACTCTCACAAAACTTATTTAGCAAATACATATGTTAGGTCTTTATTTTTCACAGTTCTAATGTTTGCGATAGGACTCTGAAAACCTAATGTGTACTTACAACTATAATTCAACTTTGTATGGATGTCAATGACACTACTTGCCAGATGACAATTGTTGAAATTCATGACATTCCATACTGATAGTCCATCATCTTTGAGCATATCGACACAATTATTGATCAATGGTTCTAACCAATTGGTTACCCATATATCAAATGTATTATGCTTATGATAACTTTGATTGCTATCAGTAGTATAAACCTCAAGATTGAAGTAAGGTGGACTTGTCAATACGACATCTACCTTACTATGATTCTTGTAGTCAAACGTCTCTGCTGGTATATTGTATAATGTAACACTATCACGTATACCAAGAAAATCAATTAGAATGTTGAGATTGTTATATGTCTCGACGTTTGGCTCGCAAGCAATATAATGCCAGCCAGCACTAACAGTGCCTAACATACGACCGCCCCAACCCGCGCAAGGATCAAACAATGTGCCTTCATCCTTACCAGTATTCAATATGACTTGTCTTGAAAAGTGCGGGCGATAGAAACTACTGTTAGGTAGTCCACCAGCCATGAACACGGCACGGCGCACCCAAGAGAGCCACAACTGACTCATGCCTTGTTTGCCCCACAATCGTACTTTATCCATTAGAGCATGGTCTTGCCAGCAATCAGCAAATGACACACCGCCACTACTTTTGATATTCCAAAAGTTAGGAAAGAAGTGTTGACAGAGTTTCATGCCGGGCTTGAATTGACTGCCCTTCTTGAACTCTGTTGTATTTTTGAGTTTTACCCAATCAGCCAATAGTTCTTTCTCAGTATAGTTGTAACGATAATCTATCGCCATCAACTCCTGAGTTGTGATATTGGGATCTAGTGCGGGTTCACTCATTGTACAAATGTCGCTCCTATATTTACAAGGCTCTCACGATTACCATAATAAAGATATGTACCGCTATCAGCCTTGTTGCCACCATGTTGCTTCTTGAAATTGCCATTAGCAATGTTTTCAAGAACCTTTGATTTAGTCATCTCCATGATGACTAATTCAGTGGGATAGAACATAGTGAAATAAATTTTATCATAATCTTGATCGGGTCGTATCTGCAAGAATGAGAAATGATCTGTATTCTTGTTTAGAGTGCTACCTTTGATCTCGACTTTCAAACCATCCACGATACGATCATGATCAGTATCAGTTGGCTTACTGACAGTATGTCCTAATTTACGGACTACGCATTCAGTAATCAGTTCATAGCGTTTGCCTTTTTGTTTGGCACTTAGTTGTTTTAGATGGCGAAAAGGACTATTCACATAACGTGGATCTTCAACTTCAGCATCTAACAACTTTGGATCAATAAGATTCAGTATAGTCACAAATATCTCCTGTTGTTAGATACTAATTATAACATAATATAATTACATTACAACTAATATGGCGTGGGCTAACCGCACGGCTATCAACCATTCAGTTTAGTTTCATCTATGCCCCCACGCAACATAGACTATTCTGTTTCCATTTGTTGTATTCACGCTACTAACAGACAACCTCGCATTATACCAGTAACTACCATCTAAGGCTTGTTCTTAACCATATGGTTACAACATATGGTTTACATTCCGTTCTACCTCATATATCAATCAGTGCTACCGAAACGGAAAAGCCCTCACACTGATAGGATGAACCCGTCAGACATGCCTGCAGGTCATCAAGCCTGGCTGAGGCGCATGGATTCGAACCACGATAAGCAGGATCAAAACCTGCTGTCCTGCCGTTAGACGACGCCTCAATAAAATGGCCCCGAGTGACGGAGTCGAACCGCCCCTAACGGTTTTGGAGACCGCTGTCATACCGATAGACCAACCCGGGAAAAGTGATAGTCGCCCGCACACCCGCGAACTATCGTGATGATGCCTAATCAATCATCTTACCACAAAAATATGGTGAACCCAAGGGAATTCGAATCCCTATTGCAGCCGTGAAAGGGCTGAGTCCTAACCGTTAGACGATGGGTCCATAAACTAAAATTTCCAACTGCCGTTATTTGACAGATCCTCGATGTCAGGCATTATAGGTTCAGGGTCAGTTTTACTGAGAACATCAAACGCCCACTGTCTTTCTTCGCATCCCGTACACATATTACAAGTACCTATGGATTGTTTTGTACATGTATGAGTGTAAGGTATGAGGCTATCAAGATTCATTTGATAGTACAAATCAACTACATGATATTTATATAAATGAGTCAAAGGTTGTACCACCTTGTAATTCCGCAATCCAATATTAGGAATATTGCTCATCGACTCTTTATATACAAAATCTTTTTCTTTGCTATCAGGATAAGACATCAGTCCTGTAAAAAATAATGTATCTTTATATTGACCAACCAACTCTGCTATCGTTGAAAACGACAAGGGTGTCGGTGTTTTATCAATATCAGGATTATCTAAGTTAGTGATATGATTTATATCACAATCAAATACTTTTCTGACCTTTTCTAGCATCCTACTAGCATAATAAGTAGAGCCAGATGTTTTGACTACAGTAAAACATGTTACTGAAACTTCTTCTATTTTTCTTGATTTACGCAATTCATCAAGTATCAAACATAATGTAATCGTAGAATCTAACCCACCAGAAAAGTATACACCCAACTTAGTGTATCCACCTAAAATGCCTGGCACAGTCAAGCCTTTATTCCTAAAAGGAATAAGATGAAAATCTAATTCTTTTTGTTTGCCTATAGGTCCTAAAGTATACTTCATAAAAAATGGTGCCCCAGAGAAGGGTTGAACTTCCGACCTGCGGGTTACTAATCCGCTGCTCTACCAACTGAGCTACCGGGGCGCAATCTATTTACTATTCTGTAAACATACACAATGCCTTTTCCATGCGTCAGGGGCCTGGGGCCTCTTTCTTGTATATGTTTACAGAATAGCAAAGTTTCCTTTGCTATACTAGGGTCAAGCCCTAGTCAGTAGTCTTACTTGGGTAGTTGTCGCCAACCCTTTCATGTATACTGTCCGCCCGTATGCGATAATTTTAAAGTGTCTCGCGGAGCCTCGTTCCCCTTTCAACACTATCTAAGCATTATATACGATTTCTAAACAAAGTCAATAGATAAAACGAAAAACCCCGGGTTTTTTATGCCCGGGGTCGAAAGTCTAATCAAATCAACAACTTACACTCCGGTTACGCTATGTCTCCTGTATAGGCACATAGGTCTTTACCCATTTCTTGCTGGGTAGTACTTTGCCATATATGTGAGTTATTGAACATGACTTTATTTATACTTACTCTGGTTGTGCTTCGCCGTCTGCTACAGACTTTTCAGCCTGATTCTCTTCAGCAGCAACCTTTGCCTCTTCCAATACAGCAGCGGCATCAGCCTCTGCATTTTCTTCTACGACAGGTGCTTCAACTGCTGCGGCTTCAACTGCGGCTTCTTCCTTTGCACCGCAACCAACTAATGCTAGAGCGGCTAAACCAAGTACTAATACATTCTTCATTTTTTTCTCCTAGGTATAAATGAAAATGTGAACACTATGTCCACGCTTTATTTATAAAACCTTATTTGTATCGTAAATAATAATATGGATTTTTCAGCATTTAGTCATGGGCAAATTCAAAGCAAGCTTTGGTTATGTGAGAGTTTAGAACCGTTACTATCAGAAAAGCCACAATCAGTCGCCATAATAGGATCTTGGTATAATGTCTTAGCGTTCATGCTCCTAGCTAGAAATCAAGACCTTTACAATCATATTGACGGATATGATGTTGACATAGAGTCAATATCTAAATCCAATCAAATCAATGATGCATGGATGATCAATAAAGACCAAAAAGTCAGCAATATTTGTAAAGATGCAAAAGACGTAGACTATAAATCATATGATGTTATAGTATCAACTAGCGTAGAAGACATCGGTATTGACTGGTATGACCTAGTTCCTGAAGGGAAACTAATTTGCCTACAGACTATAAATCTTTCGCCGGAAATAAAAAATCAATATCCAAACTGGATAATTCGTAATCATATTCCAGATATGGAAACCTTCAAACAGAAATATCCTTTATCGAATATTCTATTTGAAGGTTGCCGAACTTATGACTATGATCATCTAAAATATGATCGCTATATGCTTATAGGCAAGAAATGATTAGACTGGTGGGGCGACCTTTCCAATCGAATTGATAACACTAGCGATCTTACCAGCGTGATGCAACTCTTGTACAGTCATGCCTTCTTTGCGTAATACATCATAGTGATTCTTTACACAGAAATGACACTTACCGATAGCACTTGCTACTAATGCATAGAGTTCAAACTTTTTCTTTGATACTCCACCGTGTGTAGCATAAGCATTCATGCGTAGTCCTGCAGGTAGTCCCTTTAGTTCAGGATCGTTACACATTTCAACAAATGGATACCAGACATTATTCATGCCCATAAGACTAGCAGCAGTTTTCGCTGCTTCCATCTCGGCTGTGAAATTATCTAGTTCGCCACTTGTCATGATAGCATATGCTAGTTCACCGTTGCCGGCTGCTAGTGCTGCTGTTAGTGCGCAAGCATGTGTATCTTCTACACTCAATAGACTACGATTGATAACACTATCAAGATTCAATCTGATATCTTTGCTATGATCAGGAATGCTATCCTTGATAATTTCTACCCAACCGCGCATTATAGTGTCTCGCCACCAATAGTGCGATTACATGGGCATAGTTCGCCTGTCTGGCAAGCGTCTAATACACGCAATGTTTCTTCTGGGCTACGACCAACATTCAAGTTGTTGACAGTAACGTGCTGAATGACGTTCTCTGGATCAACGATGAAAGTGGCACGTAATGCTGCGCCGGCTGGTGCATAGAATGCACCTAACTGATCGACTAGGCTTAGATTCTTCCAACCATCGCTGTCGCTGTATGAATCACGTTGTGTGTCAGCAAACATCCAGCTATTGGTCTTCTTCAAATCTTCATGTGCTGAACGCCATGCTAACTTACAGAATTCATTGTCAGTTGAACCGATCAATAATACAGCGTCACGGTCAGCGAAATCCTTGTTTAGTTTGTCATAAGCAACGATCTCAGTTGGGCAGACGAATGTGAAATCTTTTGGATAGTAAACGATTACCTTCCACTTGCCTTCAAAACTCTTATCCGTAATTGTTTCAAAAGCGTCATCTGGGGTCAACTTACCTGGCTTTACACCAGTTACTGCGAATGAACCTAACTTATCTCCGACTGTTTTCATCTTTATCTCCTGTAAATGAATAGTATGTAGCTTGCCTTCATTTGACCAATTTATTTATAGTAAAAATTGATCAACCGCCGCAAATACAAATATTGCAACACATACTATAGGAAGTAAAAATCGTAACTTACTTTTACTTTTTATAGCTGTATGGCAAGATTCACATTTCTTCAAAGGTTTTTTTGCGTGTTCGGGCATCTTCTACAATCTGTTTTTTTCTAGGAGTATCGGCATCGTACCACTCCATGATCTCTTTACTTGATCTAAAGCAGCCAATACATATTCCATTTTTTACTCTGCATACACTGATGCAGGGACTTTCTACTTTATCCATGATGTTTAGAAAATGTTTTTAGGGCGCGTACCTGGGCTGTACACGTTTTTCTGTTTCTTGACAGATTTATATTGATTTTGCTTTGTCCATGGCTGGTTGGCAGGTTTACTTTTGCCCATGACTTCCTTTATCAATTTTTTCCCACCACCTAAATTACGCAAATCTATCATATGGTTATTTATCAATCTTCGCTAACTATAATTATCCAACCTAGTTTCAATAGATCATCTCGTATTTCATCTGTGACATGACCTTCACTAACAAACTTGTTATCCTTGTCAGCTCCAATCCCGCTACAATACCAATCTATGTAATCGCCTTCTTCGCGTAGATCAGCAATGATTCCGCCCGCATAACGCCAACTACAACCCCAGCGTTTATCTTCTAGTATAGGCCATACATCATTTTTTACGAATTGATTATTACACATAGCAGCATAAAGGTTTTGTGCATAGCTTTCACTTTCACACACTTTATTGCGAAACCAGTCAGCACTCATCATTTCAAGTTCTAGATCAAAGTGTTTGGATTCCATCTGTGCCATCTTCGTTGACTTCGATCCAAGTGTAATCGCCCAACCATCTTACTCTACAGACGTACTCATAATCTCTAGGTACTCCAGTCACCCAATCATTAGGTCCTAATGGTGTTAGCCTTGAGAGATTTTTAGTATGGTCCCATACCAACCAGTAGCATTGATTATGATACAATTGAAACTTGTATTCTGCTCCATGTACCATGTCTGTTAGTTCAAGCCTGCGTTTGATCTGCTGTGCTTGCTTTTGTAAGACATTGACTAGTTCCATGATACGATCATATTCTTGGCTAGCATGTAATCTAGCCACATTGATCATGATATCTTTTTGTTTAGTTACTGGAACTAGATCAAACTTAGGTGCGCCTACTTCTGTAGGATATTCAGTGATGTTCCTATTGAAAAAGGAAACAAGAGAGTTTCCAACTGTTATGTCGAAACTCTCTCGTCCTTTTGCTGTGTTTGTTTTTTTAGGTTCGTCGCTCACTTTCTATTTAAAGAAGATCAGAGCCATCAAAATACTTTGTCCGATAAATCCTGCGCCTATAATGATTAGGCTAACAACATTCTTTTCGATGATCGCCTTGACATAGAACAATGCTAGCGCAGCATATAGTATCAAGACCATGTCGATAGGTGGCACATCATCTGTGAGACCTGACATCAATCCAAACAATGACGGCAACAGTATCGCTTGTAATGTGAGCAATGCTGTCCAGTTGATGCCTTCAATGCTGATGCCCTTGATGCTGTTCTTGAATTCCTGATATAGGTTCTTCAGTAACAGTTTGACTTTATCAACTAAAACGAAAATATATTGTTTCATATTATGTATAGAAAATATGTTGACCGATCTTGGCAACTCGTTTCTTTTTCCAGTTTGGTTTGATGTAGTCGGCATGATAGTATAAAGCACCTTCAACTGATTGTAATCTAAAATTTTCTAACAAAACTTTCTTTGCTACTTCGTATGATTCGTTGTATGCTTCTTCACCTACGGGACGATTACGATGTTTGCTATCGCAATACCAACTAAACTGGCATACAACCTTTTCAGTAAATCTATTTTTTTGATGTACTACTGAACAGATATCGTTTGGGAATTGATCGCTTTCAACACGATTCATTGTGACTTGCGCCACAGCAACCTTACCCTCAAACGGCTCGTATCCAGCCTCTTTATAGATATTCATCGCAAGACATTGTAGATTCTTCTCTACTTCTGCTGCGGTCATATACTCTGTTGTGAAATCACGGTTTCTATATTCAGAAAACTTATGATTTGCTACAGCAGTTGTTAGAAATGAAACGAAAATAAGACCTAAAACTATATTTAGGGCGATCAACGATTGTTTCAACATGCCTTTTCCTCCAGCAGAATCTCTGCCTTTAGTTGGTACATTATGTATGTATCATAAGCTGTTGATTATAATAATACAACTATTTTGGGTATCAATTTACCCAACAATCACAGTTACATTCTATGACTTTATCGATAGCATCGTTGACATCGTATTGGCTAGGCAACAATATGCCCGAAATGTAGTTGATGTTTAGATTGTCTGGTATGACATTTCCTATAGAAACATTCAAATCTAAATCTAGGAAACTAGGAATTCCTGTACTTAGAAGTTCAGAGTCACCTACCGGTATTTGTGGACCGGCAACTACGCTACAATCAGGGTTACCGAGTAACGGAGCGATTGTGCCCGGTTTGACATCCTCATAGAGACGTAACGCTGATTCTGTATTATCATAAGTGGTATTTTTCTCTATAGTCAAAACTGTACCATCGCATGCCTCAGTATTTGGGAATGCCGGCATAGGGAAACTTAGACCGTTATCTGCGTTCACCCCGCCCTCATCAGTTGCACCACACTTCGTTCCATTAGCCATCAATTCTCTCTGATCTTCGACTGATAAAGAATTTGGAATGTTGTTATCTAACGGGATTCCTATTTCTGCCAATCTTTGCTGATTACGTTCCTGACGCATCATGGCTACTATACTTTGACCGCCCGGAGTACAGAAGTCAGCAAGCATTTCTAAACTTTGTGCCGGACCATGCGGCATAGTATTTGCTGCAAGTTCGGGTAGTGCATCAACAAAGTTGTACAATGCTGTAGGATATAATGCTAAGAAAGGATCTCTTGGAATTGGTACCGGTGGTACCGCAGTGTATCTTGCTCTTTGTTCTATTTTTAGTGCTGTGCCTAACTGATACCAATTAGCATTGAGTAATTTTGCTCTTGCAAAATTCTCAGGGCTGCTTGATAAAATGTTTTGTATTTCAGCATCAGCCTCGATAATAAGTTCGTTTATTCTCTCGTTACGTTGTAGCCAAAAATCGTCTATAGGACCAAACGCATCATTTGGTGGGTCTGGTTCTACTCTAGGTATTAAAGCCCCGGTAATAATTTTATTTTGATAAGCAGGTAGTAGGGTTACGCCCGTAATTCTTTTATAAGTAGCAGCATCATTAGGATCATTACCTACAGTCAATGTACCTATTTGTAGTGTGTACGGCCCCTGTTCTTGTTTTAAAATTGGTGGACTATTAGGATCATATCCTCCACCTGGATATAAAATACTTGCCCCTGTAATTCTAAATTCCTCAGGTGGTAATGGATTTTCTAACTCATCAAATTGACTAAACGTGATATTAATAATGGCGCGACTATACGTGCAAAGAGCCCATATTTCTTTATAGATTTCTATCAATCTATCAGTTTGCAATTCTTTGATTCCATCATAAATGTCTTGTAATGCATAGGGCAATGCAGTCATAGAGCCCATAAAATCACTATGCGTATATGTGCCATAAAGGCCTGAACCTATAGCAACTTTTCTCAATGCGGCATCAACAGTAAAAGCATTAGTCGGCACATTAGTACCGTTAGTCAAAGGTAGTCCGTTATTTGTTTCAAGTGAGTATACAATTTTTGCAAACGTCTGCGGATCAATATTTTCTATATTTTTGATCTGCTGCATACTGATGCCAAAAGCACCAGCCAATACTCCTAATTCTTCCGGAATAATATTTCTAAGATATGAATCATATCCTCGAGGCGGTATTTGAAAATTTAGTTCGTCTGCCATAATTATTTCTTATCGTAGTCGAATCCATCTTTGATTGGTACGTTGTGGTGTAGTATAAATGATCCAGGACGTTCGCCTGCCCAAAAACTATTATTACCTGCGTCAATTACACGCACAAACTTCATACCAACATCTTCTAGTCCAACAACTTCATCATACCATGTTACGCCATTACGCATGACTGCTACACGTTTACCATATACTTCTGTTGCTGGAATAAACCCTTTGTCTTTTGTCAATATAGGAGCAGTTGTACTGCACACAAGTGTTATACCGTCGCTTGTGCTAATTCTAACACAAGGCTGATAATCGTTGAGTGTTTTTACTACGTTGCCGTCTACTATCTCTAACTCTTCTGTGCCAAGACTTATCTTCATACCGCTTTCTAGCATCCAGGCTTTTGTTATTTCTCTGCCATTGTGCTTTTGTTCTGTTTCTACCAGTGGCACGAAACTCTCTAGTGCTACGCAACCACCACCGCCTTGTTTGACTGGAGCAGGTGGAGGCACTGGTTGTGGTGGAGGAGGTGGTTGCACTGCTGGCGGAATAGGAATATCCGGTGTCGGTGGCGGAGGTAATAATATAGGAGGTTCTGCGATTACCTCTAAAATTTCTTCTATCACCGGAGTAGGGAGAGGATCCGGCAAAGGCGGGGGTGGTTCTACTATCGGTTCTATCGTTCCCACCATCTCTTTCATTCTCTTTGTAAAAAGCTGAGGATTAACTTCTCTATCAACAAATAATAAGTAATAGGTTTTACTATTTGTAGGTCCGGGGCTAGTGTTATATACCGGAACAGTCAAACTAGTATAGCTGATTGGAAACATTTTTTTGACGTTCAATAAGTCTATGAGTTGCAAAATTCCTTTAGTTTTACATCCTAATGTTTTCAATATAGTTTTACAATCTTGACCGGTTATTACACTAAAAGCTCCATAAATTTTTTGCTCTTGATCAACACTTGGTGTAAGATTTCCTGCACTGATGTCATTTATTTCATTTTGCGACAACCCGCTTGTGAGTAAAGCCAATATTACAGGTTGTGTCAATGCATTATTTTGTTGCAGTGTTTGTAACAACACGCTAGGCAAACCAAACTTAGCGATTGATGATAGTGGTATCGCTTTTCCTAAATTAGTCAAATCTTCACCAAATGCTTGAGTAGATAAACTTACACCGGTAATATCGCCGGTAATAAGATCATTCATATTACTATATGTCCCGTCAAGAAATTCGACTGAATTGCGCAATGTCATCAATGCTTTATTGGATTGTTCTATAAATCCATCTAGATTCAAAAATTGAGTAGTATAATTTTTATATTCTGGATCTTCGTTTAGCGGGCTTGATCCTTGCCAGTTGAATACGTTCCATGCTTGCAATGCTAGGCAACGTAAAAAACCCCATTGCGTGACAGAAAAGTTATTGTTGTCAGTATCGTAGGGAAACCACTTTGCTTCTTGTCCTTGACCTACATTACCTGATATCGCATATCCGCTTGTTGCTTGCCCTCCCCAAACGTTTGAAGGATCATTGATTAGATATGTTGGAGGCAAACTGTTTGATAATGCAGGAATTCTGCTTTGTCCCATTGCAAGTAAATTATCATAGGTATCTTTATCAATATTAGAATTATAATATGTTATATTTGGTACTTGGAATCTAAATGTATGGTCTGTAAAATTCATATATTCAGCTACATCTGGTGTATAATCCAGACACCATTTACCGGCTGCGCCTGGGCCAGGATCAAGAAAATATACTTGCCATTGACTACCCGGTGTATTACCGTCACCCGAAACTAAGTTACCTATAAAGAATCCTAAAGTTAGTGCTTGTCCTTTACCGTTGATACCATAACCTATTCCACTACCGTTTGAGACTATTACTGTCCCGACACTGTATCCCAATCTTCTAACTTGACCTTGTGTATAGCCCGGTAGTGATGGTCCTGAAACCGTGCATTCAAACACAGTGCCTACGTCATTTGAGGGTGCTCCTACTACTGTAAAATCTGTCTGATACACTCCCGGACTAGATTGGGGATTAATTTCAATTACATATTGATATCTCCCCATGTCATCACTATATGGAGGAAAACCATATACGTCTTGTCTAGCCCAGTCTGTATCGCCCATTTCTGTGATTACGAATCTAGCACCAAATCCCGTCATTTGATTGCTAGGTAATATAATAGGCATATCTTGCACTAAAATTTGACCGCGAGGAATTATTCCTCCTCTTATAACTTTTTTTACAGTCAATATACCGAGATAGTTTGTAATCCCAACTAAATCACCTATGATTTCTGTAGGTGATAAGCCGTCACTGTCTCTAAAACCATTTGAATAATATGCCGCTTGTATTGATTGTGTAGCCCAAGACAAGCAAGTATCGTTTATTATTGATCCTGGTGTGTAAGTATCATTTGTCTGACTAGTTCCGATCAAACGCTGTGCGACCGGATTGATACTTAGTCCTTCATTTAGGATGGTTGATGCAACAACGTTTACACCTAACGGACTTTGTATACCTGTGTCTGACATAAGTTATGGAACGAAAACGTTCTCGCTTCCTTCAACAATTTTGTGACCGCAGTTGTTTCCAGAATCTACACGAACAACTGGCTTATTTTCAGCAAAAACAGTAGGACTTCCTTCAGTAGTCACAGCATTCTTATGTATGCTAGGTTTAGGAGGACTATGCGGTGTAATTTTATTAGGATGTGTTGCTACTGGTTTGTTATTGGCAAATACAGTATTGCATCCTTTTTGTAACACCCCACCTGTTGTATTCTTGTCTCCCTTCCTACTGAGTTTTTTTGCTGCCATAGTTTATCCTATCAATACTTTCTTTGCAGGCACTTGTAATCCAGTAGTTGCTTCGATGTACTTTGTCTTTACATTATCGTCTGTTTGGGCTACTAGTGCAAGGCTACTAGTATTTAGTCTGACATTTTCTCGGTTATTGTAGGTAAATAAACTTGGTACTAGTCCAAGTCCGCCTTGTGGGCTAGGACCGATACTCACGGGTTCAGTGAGAACTAGATATGTTTCTGTCACTTCTACGATTTTAGCGATCAATTCTTCACCGCTATTGAGTTTGAATGTATAAATCTCGTCTTTTACTAATTGCATTTATTTTGCCTCATTGAAATATTTTTTTAGATCGTCGCTTCCGCCGATATACTGTCCATCTAAAAATATCTGCGGTACTGTACGTGCGTGCGGTACTGCTTCAAGCAATTGTTCTCTATTCCACCCGAATCCTATTCTTCTTTCTTCCACTTGATATCCTTTAGTTTCTAATAATTTTTTTGCTACTACGCAATAGGGACAATCAGGTTTGCTCCATACAATGGCTTTCATTTTATTCTCCTTATGTTTATTATATATTATAGTGACGGTAGATCGTCATAATTTAGTTGGTCACTCATCACGCCAATGACGTAATTAGTACTTTCGTTTTCCTGCAATGCTGTTTGCTTTTTGCTAGTATCGCTATGCTTGTTGAACCAAGGTATAGGAGTAATTTTGGGTGCAGGATTTTGGTACTTGATACCAATGTCTTTGAGTGCTGTGTTGGCAGTGAAGTCAACGAAATCTTTCAATATATTTGCATTGAGTCCAATAACATTGCCCTTGATGAACAAATAGTCTGCCCAATCTTTTTCTTCGCGGATAACATCCATATACATCTCATAAACTTCAGTTTCACATTGTTCTTTTGCTTTTGCGAATCTTGGATCTTCTTTGACAACTTGATTGATGATCCATGCTGTCCATTCTTTATGTAGCAATTCGTCTTGTAATATCAAACTGATGACATTCCCATTACCGATAAAGATTTTATTTTCAACCATTGCGAGGCTTGTGGCAAAACTGACCATGAATCTAAATGCTTCAAGTGCGTAACTTGCGTTGAGTGCTAACCAGATCGCTTTGATATGATCACTTTCTTTTACCTTTTCCCCTGCTTCTACTTTACAGTTGAGCAAATGTAAATCATCATAATACTTGCCAACACTACTTGCCATATCAACGATTTCTTTAGTATCGTGTATAGTATTGAAAACATCTTTTGGTACATTATAGATGTTGCGAATGATGTGTGAATAAGAACGACTATGAATATTAGTTTCAAAGAATGTCCAATTATAGACTAATGCTTCTAGTTCTGGTAATGAGATGACTGGAGTGAATATCTGGCTAGGGCCGCGACCTTGTAAACTATCAAGGGCAGTCTGACGTAATAGGTTGCTTGTAAAGATATGCTTCACAGCATCACTACTTTCTTTGAAATCATTAGCATCTTTAGTGAGACTGACTTCTTCTGGAACCCAGAAGAAACCTCTAGCTGTTTGTTCTAGTTTCTGTAATTTGTTGTATTTTACTTCTTCAAATCTTTGAATGGTTACTGGACCTTTTGGATCCAAGAACATCTTGCGATTCAAATAATCAGTTTTAGTTTTTAGGTTATATTGTTCTTTGCTCATTTGTAATTTCCTGATGCTAGTACTATTTTACAGAGTCGTGTTCACAAATCTTGATCAATCATTTCCCAACGACAAGTAATTCCTGTTTCTGTAAGCCATCGATTGAAGTATTCTTCCCAAATAGGATCTTGATACTTATGTTGTGCGAATGCTTCTTGATCTTTCCATGTATATTGACCGTCATCAGTTAAAATCAATCTGCCTTCATCTATAGCCTGCTGTCTTCCTATATCTGTGTTTTTTCGTGCCTCTTCGAATCGTTTTTGTTCATATTCACTTAAAGTCAATACCCAATCATCTAATGTTGACTGTATACCGTCAGGATATTCCCAAATAAATTTTTGGACTATTGTCATATTATAGTTTACAGCTTTCGCAATCTTCTTCGCTTACTACTTGATGTTCAGCTTGTTCGGTCTGTTGTTCTTCTTCTACTTTAGATCCAGCCTTATTGATCAAACTGTAGTAGAAAGTCTTCAATCCATATTGATGTGCTAACATCAAATTCTTAGCGATCAATGTTGAAGGAACTTTACGCCCTTCAAAGTGTGCAGGATTATAGAATGTGTTTGTGCTAATACTTTGATCAACATACGCAGCGAGTACTGCTGCTGTTTTCAAGTATCCGATACAGTCAGTTTGATCCCACATGAGTTGATATTTATTCTTCAGCTTGTTGTATTCTGGTACGACCTGTGTGAACGAACCCGCTTTTGACTCTTTGACCGTGATCAACGACATAGGCATTTCTATGCCGTTAGTAGAGTTTATCACTACTGACGAACTCTCAACAGGGGCGATTGCCATCAGTGTGGCATTTCTAACACCATATTGCTTCATCTCTTCTCGGAGTGGTTCCCAGTCTAACTCGGGCTTGAAATCTGCGAGTTTGTTCACACCGGAAGCTCTATGCTCCCAAGGGAAAATACCTTGACCATAACGTGTCTTATCACTATCTACACACTTACCTCGTTCTTTGGCAAGTTCAACAGTGGCTTCAGTCAAATAATATGCCTGATGCTCCATCCAAGTTTTGACTTCTTGTAGACTATCACTCTCGCCATACTTTATGCCACGCTTTGCATGCCAGTAAGCAAGATTAGTAACACCAATTCCTAATGGTTGTATTTCATCGTTACTCAACTTGCTTTGTATTGACAAGAAGTCCTGATAGTCAAGTATGTTACACAAACTACGTTGTAATATGCGACATGCTCTACGCATATCTTCTGGGTTACGGAAAGCACCCCAATTGATGCTGCCCAATGTACATAGTGCGATACGACCGTCTGGATCATCTAATCTTTTGAATGGCTTAGTTGGGAGCAATATCTCGCAACATAGATTGCTTTGATAGATTGTGTGATATTCTGGATCAAACGGACCCTGGTTCATTACGTTATCGATGAATACTAGATAGATACGTCCAGTATCCGTTCTTTCTTTCAATATACCGCCCTTGAATACATCTTCAGCGTTCATCACTTTTTTGCGTAAATCCTTACGTTTTTCATATTTGACGTAAAGTTCTTCAAACTTCTGAGTATTTGTATAGAACGCTTCGTATAAATCAGGAACTTCGTTGGGGTCAAAAAACGTTATATTTTCACGGTTTTTGAACCTTTTGAAGAAGAATGCTGATAGTACTACGCCATAGTCCATATGACGTACTCTAGTTTCATCAGTTCCTTGGTTATTCTTCAATACGATCAAATCGTCAAACTGATAGTGCCATATTGGGTAGAATATTGTTGCTGACGCATTACGAATACCACCCTGTGAGCATGAACGTAAATCACCATACCACTTCTTTAAGAACGGGATCATGCCAGTGTGCATGACTTCGCCACCGCGAATAGGACTACCCAATGGGCGTAAACGTCCGATCTCAAGACCGATGCCAGCACGTTTGCTAGCATACTTAGCCATCATCTCGCCTGATGCGAATATTGAATCGAGGTCATCATCTGATCTGATGAGAACACAAGAACTAAACTGCTTAGTCGGTGTTCCAAGACCAGCAAGAACGGGAGTGGCTAATGTGAATAATCCGTCACTAGCACAAGTGTAATATTCTTTGATATATTTTAGTCGTTGTGCCTTATCTTCATTATGAAATACTGTTGCTGCCGCGATCATGTAGCGAATTTGGGGTGTCTCATAGATTTCTTTGGTAGCACGATTGCGGACAAGATATTTCTCAATCAATTGTTCGATGGCTGCGTAACTATATTGTTCATCTTTTTCATGGTCGATCATCTCGTCCATTTTATTGAATTCTTCTTCAGTGTACCATTCTAATAAATCACTAGTGTATAGCCCCAACTCTACATTTTTCTTTACTATACCGTATAGACTGGGCGGTGTGTAACTTCCATAAACATCTTTGCGTAGCATTGATAATCTTTGCTTACCTGCTACGAATTGATAATTGGTATGACCGATATCTGGATTAGTGTCGCTGTCGATCAAATCTACGATAGCACGTAATGTAATCTCGTCAATTTCTCTAGTAGTGATACCGTCATGAAAGTGTGGTTGAGCCTTGATCTCAATCATACTCTGACTGATATCTGCTACGCCATTACAAACTTTTGCTACTTGTTGTTGCCATTTTTCTATGGCCAGTGGTTCTTTATTTCCGTTTCTTTTTACTACATTTATTTTCATTATCGACCTATCTTAGAGTAAAGCGGTGTTATATCGTGTTGTCTAGTTATCGCAAAGTCACTGATGCAATTATTTACTGCCGTGTCGGGCCAGTAATTCAGCACATATTTTGCGTTATCAACTAGGACTAATACCACTTCGTTACTATTATCGTCTACTGCGTCAACAAGGTCAATGTTTCTGTTGCCCAGTAACAACAATGTGTATATCATACCCAAAGCACGGGCATAATAACAATATGTATTGTCTGATAATAATTGCCAAGGATTAGGCCAATCTTTTATAAAATCCGTGTGTAGATAATGTTGTTGGGTTGGAACACGTTGCCAAAATTGATCAACCTCTAAACAAATTTTATCTAGAGGTTTATCATATAAGTCAAATCTAAGTTTTGCCCAAGATTGTAGGCGAGACTCGTAGTCTGCGAGGAAAATATTCGTCACAGTGTACTTATCGTCAAAGATAAGCCGGTAGAGATTATACTCTACCGACTACAACTTCAATTATACCTGAACCGCCTTCAAAGTTTTGAAGCGCCTTACCAAGTATTGTACCTGCACGTGCCATGTTGTTAGCGACTGCGTGACCGTTTTCACCAGTTACCATCAAGTCACCCTTAGCGACTGGACCATGTACCTTGACTGGGACACGACCTGTCAATGCTAAGTCAACTACATGTTCACCTTCGCATCCTGCATTCATGATGTATGCTGCATTATGAGATACTACACCTGCTACGCGATGTGAATCAAACTCATTTGCTAGAGTTACTTCATGTTCTCCGCCGAATACAAGAACTGTGCCGACTTCATAATCTGCGTCTGAGACATATTTTTCTGCCAAGTCAGCGTATGTTGCTTGTAATCTTGATCCAGTAGTCAATGTCCAGTTACCAGTTATGCTACCTGCTGTACTGTTTGCACCGGTTGTTAGGTTAGCATTCGTGATGCTACCACTTACACTTAGTGAAGTTAGTGTACCAACGCTAGTGATGTTTGGCTGTGCAGCACTTGATACTGTTGCAGCATAACCAGTTGTGTTTTGGTTCAATGTTGCAACGCGGGCTGCTGCGATTGTACCAGTACTGATATTGCTACCATTCAATGATGTCAACGCTGCACCGCTGCCACTTACAGTTGTAAACACACCTGCTGCTGCACCGATGTTGCCAACGTTTGCGTTACCACTTACACTTAGTGATGACAATGTACCAACACTAGTGATGTTTGGTTGTGCTGCTGTTGTTACAGTACCTGCTGTAGTTGCGCTACCTGCGCTACCTGCGCTTACTGCGTAAGTAGCATTTGCTACCGTACCAGTTACGTTACCACCTGCGATAGAACTTAAGTTAGAACCATCACCGTCAAAATAAGTAGCACTTACTAAGTATACACCATTGATGTTTGAACCAGTGCCGCTCATTGAGATATCACCGTTTGCTGCGATAGTCAATGATGATAGTGTACCAACACTAGTGATGTTAGGCTGTGCTGCTGTTGTTACAGTACCTGCTGTAGTTGCTGCACCAGTCAATGCACCAACAAATGTTGTTGATGTTACGCTTGACAAGCCTGCAACTGTAGTAGTTGTACCACCTAATGTTAGTGTAGTGCTACCAAGTGTCAAACTTGCGTTTGCTAATCTTGCTTGAGCAAGAGTACCAGTTGAGATATTGCTTGCGTTTAGTGCAGTTAGAGCAGAACCATTGCCGCTTACGCTTGTGAACACGCCTGCTGCTGCGCCGATATTACCGACGTTAGCATTGCCAGTCACGCTCAATGTGCCACCTGTTGATAAGTTGCCAGCAGTTGCAGTACCAGTCACAGTTAGTGAACCTAGTGTACCAACACTAGTGATCTGTGTCTGACTTGCATTGACACTAAACTGACTACCAGTCAATGTCAAACCAGTACCTGCTGTGTAAGTACCTGCACCTGAGAATTGTACCCAGTTTACATCACTTGTACCAACTGTTGTGACTGGATCAGTCATTACCCAACCGGTGTTATCATACAATGAGCCGCCGTTGACGAATGTAAAGTCACCACCTGCCATCTCTGCTGGTGTGTCAAAGTCAGTTGCTCTTGTTAGAACAGTTGAACTTGATCTTACATAGATGCCGTTGTGTGCTGCGTTTGCTTCGTTCTTGACAAGGATACGCATACCATCTGATAGTGTTACGCTATCAATAGTTGTATATGATCCTGTAGTTGTCAATGTTGCGCCAACACCACTTGAACCGTTGTTATAAGTTACAGTACCACCTGAGATTGTTGCCAATGTGCCTGTTGTAGCAGCATTACAACTATCATGAGTGTGTAGACCTTCAGCAACACTATCAACATATTGCTTAGTTGCTGCGTCAGTTGAATTTACTGGCTCAGCAAGACCTGTGATATTATAGTTGCCCATCGCTAGATTGCCACCTAGTGTCAATCCAGTCAATGTACCTACGCTAGTGATGTTAGGTTGAGCATTAGTGTATACTGTACCTGATACAAGAGCATTGCCTACTTGACCAGTTACGTTAGCACCAGTAAGTGCTGTTAGTGCTGAACCATTGCCGCTCACACTTGTGAACACGCCATTAGTTGCACCGATATTACCGACGTTAGCGTTGCCTGTTACACTTAGTACACCACCTGTTGAGATGTTACCGGCACTTGCGTTACCTGTAACTGCTAGTGATGATAAAGTACCAACTGATGTGATATTTGGTTGTGCTGCTGTTGTTACAGTACCTGCTGTAGTTGCAGCGCCAGTCAATGCGCCAACAAACGTTGTTGATGTTACGCTTGATAGACCTGTAACAGTTGTTACAGTTGCTCCAAGTGTCAATGCTGTGCTACCTAATGTTACGCTAGCATTTGCTAATCTTGCTTGAGCAAGTGTACCAGTTGATATATTGCTTGCGTTTAGTGCTGTTAGGGCAGAACCGTTACCGCTTACTGATGTGAAGTCGCCAGCTGTTGCACTTACATTACCTGCTGACACATTACCTGTGACTGCTAGTGATGTCAATGTACCAACTGATGTGATATTTGGTTGAGCCGCAGTATATACAGTACCGGCTACAAGTGCGTTTGCTACTTGGCCGCTTACATTAGCACCTGCTACACTATTAGCTACTGCTGCGAATCCTACTTCACCGCTTACATTAGCACCTGCTACTGCATTTGCTGTAGCTGCGAATGTTACTTCACCTGTTACATTAGCACCTGCGATTGCTGATAAGCCGCTACCATTACCACTGAAGATACCTGCTGTTGATATATTACCAGCACTTGCGTTACCTGTGACTGCTAGTGATGTCAATGTACCAACTGATGTGATGTTTGGTTGTGCCGCATCTACTACTGTATTAGCTGTTGATGCGTGTGTTGCATTTGCTACAGTACCAGTTACATTAGCACCTGCTAGTGCGGATAGACCGCTACCATTACCAACAAACACACCATTTGCTAGTGTGATGTTTGAACCGTCGACACTAAGACCTGTGAGTGTACCGACCGAAGTAATATTTGCCTGTGCTGCATCAACCACTGTATTTGCTGTGCTTGAATGTGTTGCATTTGCTACAGTGCCAGTTACGTTTGCGCCGGCGATTGCTGATAGACCGCTACCATTACCTGTAAACACGCCAGTATTTGCTGTGATATTAGCAGCAGTGATGTTGCCATTTACTGCTAGACCAGTCAATGTACCAACTGCTGTTACGTTTGGTTGACTTGCTGTCGTTAGCGTGCCAGTCAATAGACTTGCACCGATAGTACCGCTATTAGAATATACGTTACCAGCAGCCACATTGCCTGTTACTGCCAATGAACTTAGAGTACCAAGTGATGTTACGTTTGGTTGTGCTGCTGTTGTCAATGTACCTGTAAGTAATGATGCACCAACTGTACCGCTATTAGCGTAAACATTTCCAGCAGTAGCATTACCTGTAACTGCTAGTGATGTCAATGTACCTACTGAAGTGATGTTTGGTTGTGCTGCATCAACAACAGTATTTGCAGTTGAAGCATGTGTAGCATTTGCTACTGTACCTGTGACATTAGCGCCTGCAAGTGCTGACAAGCCACTACCATTACCAGTAAACACACCTGTATTTGCAGTGATGTTTGCTGCTGTGATATTGCCGTTGACACTTAGTCCGCTCAATGTGCCTAAGCTAGTCACGTTTGGCTGACTTGCTGTAGTCAATGTACCAGTTAGTAAACTTGCACCGATAGTGCCGCTGTTAGCCCAAACATTTCCTGATGTGATATGTGTTGTCGCGTTTAGGTTGTTTGCATCTAAGTTGGCAGTGACGCTAACTAAGTTGCTTGACTTATCGAATGTAAATGCTGCGCTGCCACCAAATGATTCGTCATCATTGAATTGGATCGCAGTATTACTGCCGCCTGGATCGCTTAGGTCCCAAGGATTACCGTTTGCATATAGTAGGTTGTCAGTTTTGACATTGCCTGCTGATAGAGTTGCAGTAACAGTTGCGTTATTTGACTGAATTAGACCTGAGTTGGCATAAACGTTTCCGCCATGAAGATTTCTATTGGCAGTGACATCTGTGTTAGCTGACACGAAATCTCCAGCAACTGTACCTGCATTAGCATATACGCTAGATGCTACTACATATGTTGCAGCATTGAAGTTATTTGCTGAAGCGTTTCCTGTTACAGCAACACTTGACAGTGTACCGACTGAAGTGATATTTGGCTGTGCTGCATCGACTACCGTATTAGCTGTTGATGCATGTGTTGCATTTGCTACTGTACCTGTTACGTTAGCACCAGTTAGACCAGACAATGCCTGACCATTACCGATGATGTTTGCTACACGCAAGTTACCATACGTACTAAAAGTTACTACATCATTGACAATAGAGACAACTGCACCCATGCCGAATTCAGCGTTGCTATTGTCCCAGCCCATGAATGCATTTTTTGCGCTACCGCTATAATATTGGAGTTGTGTACCGCGATCTTTACCGTCATCAGTAGTAGGTGCTGCACCGTTTGGACCGCCACCTAATACGATGATAGGATCTTCGACATCAAGTGTCTCGACGTTTACATAAACTACGTTTCCGTTTACTGCAAGGTTACCAGTGATGACTGCGTTACCTGAAACTGCAAGTTCGCCGACGCTACCTGTACCTGATGTGACTAGATTACCGCCAGTAACATTGCCAGTCGCTACGATAAGACCAGCTGTGCCTAGATTGCCTACGTTTGCGTTTCCTGTTACTGATAATACACCGCCTGTTGACAAGTTGCCTGCGCTTGCATTGCCTGTAACTGTGAGTGCGCCGCCCATTGAAACTGCATTAGTTGTTTTGTTGAATGTAAATGCTGATGAGCCGCCGAACGATTCATCGTCATTGAATTGAATTTCTGTGTTACTACCGCCTGGATCGCTTAGATCCCAGGGATTGCCGTTTGCATATAAGAGATTGTCAGTTTTGACATTGCCTGCTGCTACATTACCGGTCAATGTCAACACGTTAGTATTGAAATTGTATAATAGCGAGTTATCTCCTGATAGTGATGTTCCATCGATGAAAACAACTTGTGAGTTGGATGCTGCTACTGTTGGAAAATTTTCGACGTTTCCATCACTAGTTTTGACGCTCAATACGTCACTATCATCCAAGAAAATAGTACCCTTACCACTTGGGGGTGTTGGTACTGTATTCGCTGCGTTCTGTTTTAAAATTAGCATTTGTCAAATCTCCTACTATAATAGACACTCTCTACTATATTGTTGTATTTATCTAAATTCATTGTTATCTACTTGTAATCGCTGCGTTATCACTTACATAAGCCCAACGATTATTACTTGCGTCCCAAAAAACTAATTGTCCTATAGGGCTACTATCATTGAGTACTGCTAGTTGTCCTAAAATTCCTGTTATATTACCTAAATCTGCTTTACTGTACGCAGGGAAAGTAAAAAATGCACCTACACTAATACTACCTGGAATATTGACATTTCCGGTAGTTTTGTTGAATGTAAATCCATTATTACCCGCAGGGTTACCCTCATCATTGAAACTGATCTGCGCGTTGCTTCCTGGGGCACCTTGACCACTAACATCAATCAATGCTCCGTCAATCGTAAGAGTACCATCGATAGTTAGTGGAGTACCGAACAAACCTTGGTAATTTGATCTGATAGTAAGTGTGTTGCCCTCATCAACAACAATGGGCATTGGATCTGCTGGAACTGATGCTTGAGCATCTGCCCAAGATAGTGTTCCGTTACCGTTGGTGCTAAGAAAATACCCACTGTTTCCGCCGGATATATGTAGGCTGCTAACATTACCTAATGTAACATTGCCTTCGCTGACAAGCAAGTTGCCAGTCGTCATTCCATTTTTGACGTTAAAATACTTAGTACTCACAGTTCCCAATATTCCCTGTTTGTTACTAAACCAGATTCTGGTTCAATATTTCTATTGAACCAGAAATTTTATGCTAGTCTAATATTATGTTTTTATGTAGCTGCTTACTAAGTTCACATAGCAATTGTCGCTATCTGAAGTTGCATAAACAGTCACGTTACCACTTACTCCATCTATGTTTGCTGATAATTCATACAGATCAGCACTGACGTTTGAGCATACGCTACCATAGATTGATATGTATGCGTCACTTCCATCATGTACCAAAATAACTTCTGCTGATTGATATCCATCATCACCGCTACCGCTGATGACATACTTAGCAGTTCTCCAACTAGTTGGATCAAATTGATCGATCACTGTTGCTGAATTACCTACTGCTACATTCGCACGATTGCTTGTGATACCAATCTGTACTTTGACGTTGCCACCGATTACTGCGTTACCTGAAGTTGCTAGGCTAGTCAATGTACCTAAACTTGTTACGTTTGGTTGCGCAGCAGTTGTTAGTGTACCACCTAATGTAGTACCAGAAACATCTGTCGCGCTCACGTTACCAGCAGTTACGTTACCTGTTACTGCTAATGAACTTAGAGTACCAACACTAGTGATGTTTGGCTGTGCGTTAGTGTATACTGTACCGGCAACTAATGCGTTAGCAACTTGACCAGTTACGTTAGCACCTGCTAAGTGATGTAAACCACTACCGTTACCGCTGAATACACCAGTGTTTGCTGTGATGTTAGCAGCAACAATGTTGCCGTTTACATCAAGACTTGTTAGTGTACCAAGACTTGTTACGTTAGGTTGAGCAGCAGTTGTTAGTGTACCTGTTACTAATGTGAATACTGCGTTATTAGCACCAATATTACCAACGTTAGCATTACCAGTTACGCTCAATGCACCTGCAGTAGTTAGATTGCCGCCGGTAATATTACCTGTAGCAACAATCAATCCACCTGTGCCTAAATTGCCAACGTTAGCATTACCAGTTACGCTCAATGCGCCAGCAGTAGTTAGATTGCCACCACTTACGTTACCAGTTGCACTTACTACACCTGCTGTAGTGATGTTGCCACCTGCTACGTTACCAACTGCATCTACAGCACCGGCAGTAGTTAGATTACCACCGCTTACGTTGCCTGTTGCACTTACTGTTGAACTGAATACACCTGCTGCTGCGCCGATGTTGCCAACGTTTGCGTTACCAGTTACACTCAATGCACCAGCAGTCGTTAGGTTACCACCACTTACGTTGCCTGTTGCACTTACTACACCTGCTGTAGTGATGTTACCACCACTTACGTTGCCTGTTGCACTTACTACACCTGCTGTAGTGATGTTGCCACCACTTACGTTACCAGTTGCTGCAACTAGACCTGTTGTGTTGAAGTTAGCAGCGTCTACGTTGCCTGTAAAGACACCGATGCCGCCACCAATGTTGCCAACGTTTGCATTACCAGTTACACTCAATGCTCCCGCAGTTGAGATGTTGCCAGCACTTGCGTTACCTGTTACACTTAGTGCGCCACCTGTACTGATGTTACCAGCACTTGCGTTGCCTGTTACGGCTAATGCACCTGATGAACTTAGGTTGCCTGCGCTTACGTTTGCTGTGAATACGCCGTTTGTAGCACCAATGTTACCAACGTTAGCATTACCAGTTACACTTAGTGAAGTTAGTGTACCAACACTTGTAACGTTTGGCTGACTTGCTGTTGTTAGTGTACCGCCTAATGTAGTACCGCTGATATCAGTTGCGCTGACATTACCTGCACTTACGTTACCAGTTACACTCAATGAGCCTAGTGTACCAACACTTGTCAAACTTGAATTTATAATGTTTGATGAAAGTGTAGTACCAGTCAAGTTTGCTGCGTTAGCAGCGATAACTACGTTACTTGCTGAAACTAATTGACCTTGAGCATTGACTTGGAAACTTGCTACAGCATCACTATTACCATAAGTACCTGCTACGACAGCAGTATTGCTGATACTGAACTCAGTGCCATTTAGTGTTAGACCTGTGCCTGCACTATATGTACCAGCACCTGAGAACTGTACAAAGTTTACAGCACTTGTACCTACAGTTGCTACTGGGTCAGTCATTACCCAACCAGTATCATTATATAGTGTGCCGTTCTGTACGAATGTGAAGTCACCACCGCCCATTTCAGTTGGTGTGTCGAAATCACTTGCTCTTGTTAGTGTTGTGCCGTCTGTATAAACATAGATACCGTTATGTGCGGCATTTGCTTCGTTCTTGACAAGAACTCTTGTGCCAACTGTAGCAATGTTTACACCGTCAATCAATGTATATGTACCAGTTGTTACAAGAGTTGCACCGACACCGCTACTACCATTGTTATATGTGATAGTGCCTGATGTGATAGTTGCTAATGTGTCTGGAGTTGCTGCTGCGCAAGGTGCATGTATGTGCAAGCCTTCAACGGCTGCGTCAACATAACCCTTAGTTGCTGCATCAGTGCTTGCTACTGGTGTAGCAACGTTTGAAATAACTTTGTTCCAAACATCAACTGTACCGTTACCGGTTGGCTTCAAGAAGATATTGCTATCTGCACCTGTTGCTGTGATAGTAACACTTGTTGTCTTACCGACAATCAAATCTGTTACGATGTTTGCGCTTGTTGTAACGTTGCCAGTTACATCTAATGAACTTAGTGTACCAACGCTAGTAATATTTGGTTGAGCAGCAGTTGATAATGTACCGCTGATGTTATTACCACTAATATTTGCGTTAGCATCACGTACAACAACTGTATTTGCTGTTGCTGCTACGTCTGTGTTATGACCATCTAATAAATCTGCGTTTAGGTTAGTAACTAATGTAGTTGATAATACAGATAGTGGAGCAGTACCTGTTGATACATTACTTTCTAATGTGCTTGCTACTACTTTACCTGATGCGTTTACATTGCCACCGTCTACGTTACCAGTTGCGCTAACTAGACCAGTAGTAACTAAGTTACCACCTGATACGTTACCAGTTGCGTCAACAGCACCTACTGTTGTTAGATTACCGCCACTTACGTTACCAGTTGCTGCGACTAGGCCTGTTGTGTTGAAGTTAGCAGCATCTACGTTACCAGTGAATACACCAACACCGCCGCCGATATTACCGACGTTAGCATTGCCTGTTACACTTAGTGTACCGCCTGTGCTGATGTTACCTGCGCTTGCGTTACCAGTTACGGTTAATGCACCGCCTGTTGAAATATTACCAGCACTTGCATTACCTGTTACTGCTAATGCACCACCTGTGCTGATGTTACCAGCACTTAGGTTACCTGTTGCTGAGACGACACCACTAGTGTTTAGATTACCACCATCGATGTTGCCAGTTGCAACGATAAGACCTGCTGTGCCTAAATTACCTACGTTAGCATTGCCTGTAGCATTTAGTGTGCCTGATACATTGATGCCTGTATCTGTAACAACAACGACATTTGCGTTGCCGTTTACAGACATATTGATGTTGCCGTTAGTTACAGGAATCGCAACATTTGATGTACCGTTTGTAACACCTGAAGTGACAATCGTTGTCCAGGCTAAGTTACCGTTACCGTTAGTTTGTAAGAACTGTCCATCAGTACCACCAGTGATGATGACGTTACCGTTACCACCTAAGCTAGTGACGCCGTTTACTGTGAGCCCAGTCAGTGTACCTACTGAAGTGATGTTTGGTTGAGCATTGGTGTATACAGTACCTGATACAAGAGCATTACCTACTTGACCAGTGACATTACCACCTGTGATGCTTGATAATGATGCACCATTACCACTTATGAAGTTCGCTACTGCTAGATTACCTAGATTAGCGTTACCTGCAAATAGATTACCAGATGTCGCATCAATATTTGCTACACCTACTGTCAATCCATTTTTGACTACGAAATTTTTTAGGCTCATTTTTTATATTCCTGTTATATTACTGGGACATACATCCCTAATAGTTTTATTTCCGTGTTACCGGCTGTACCAGTAGCACGCAATTCTACATTTCCGCTGTTTATCCCAGTGCTTATTGTTATTGTATTTCCACCGCCATCATTGATAGCGCCGTAAACTGTTGCATAACTATTTATGTCATTATGGATCAAAAGCACTTCTAGGCTCTCATATCCATTATCATTTTGACTGCTTATCACGTATTTTGCTGATCTAAATTCATTTAGAGCAAAACTATCTATAACTGTAAGTGTAGTGACTGCAACGCTACTACGCTTACTTTCAACACTATTTGTTTTTACTGTATTTGCATTAGCAATATTACCTACAATATTACCAGAAACGTTCAAGTTACCTAGTGTACCTACTGTAGTAATATTTGCTTGTGCTGCTGTTGTTAGTGTACCAGTAATGAGATTTGCAGTAAGATTACCAGTAGTTGAAATATTGTTAGCGATTAGATTGCCACGGGCAGTTACATCACCTGTAGTACTACCCATAGTGATATTTGCAGCAAGACCTAGATTGATATCTGTTGGTCCGCTAGTGAAAATACCGCCTGCACCTGTGCTGTTATTATAAGCTAAGAACGCTCCATTGATGCTTACGCAACCGCTGTTAGATACTAAGAAATTAGCTGCAATTGCATTAGCACCTGAAATATTACCAGGAGAAATATTACCTGATACTGTTAGTGAACTTAGTGTGCCTACAGTTGTGATATTGCTTTGTGTGGCAGTTGTAAGATTACCGGCAATTGTTGTTGCTTCGATATTACCTTTGAATGTCTGCGCACGTACATTGCCTAATGTATCAAATGTGACAACTTCGCTTGCTATAGTCGTTTGGCTACCGAATGCGAACTCACTATTGCTAGTATCCCAACCCATGAATGCTACACGGGCTTGTGTGTCGTAATAGTTTAGTGCTGAACCAACATCTTTACCACTATTGCTGCTAGGCGGTGTGCCGTTTGGACCAGTTTGTAAATTGATGATTGGATCTTCTATTGATAACTCTTCAACATTTACATAAACAAGATTACCATTGATAGTTAGATTGCCATCAATTATCCCATTGCCGCTAACATTCAAATCTGTGACATTTGCTGTACCAGCAAGTGTCAATAAATTAGTAGCCTTATTGAATGTGAAGTTTGCTGTTGCAGCGAAATTACCATCATCGTTGAATTGAATCTGTGTATTGCTACCGCCCGGATCTTGTCCAAAATTCCATGCGGTGCCATTTGCATAATAAAGATTATCTGTTTTTATACCACCAGTAGTCAAGTTTCCAGTAAGGTTGGCTCCTGCTGAAGTAACTTGCATAACATTAGCAACACCTGCAATATTGAATGTCACATTGCCGTTCGCTAAAACTTTTACATTACTTGTTCCGTTTTCAATTTCAGATGTATCACTGGGGCTTGTGCCTTCGACAGTGAATGTACCACCAACTTCGTTAGTGATGACAACAAATCCGTTAGCATCAATACTAATTGATGCACCACCTATATAAACAGTATTACCGCCAAAATAACCATTCGCAAAACGATAGTTTGCGCTACCAAGATCATATGTATCATCTGCACTAGGAATAACACTTCCAGTTACATTTATGTTACCTGGTACATTCAAATTACCGTTATATGCTAAAAATGTAAATCCGTTGTTACCAGTAGCGACACCGTTAGTATCAAATAAAACTTGTGTGGGATCAGATTGAATGCTATCTTGAATTTCGATCAGCATACCGTCGACGGCTAGTTCACCATCAATAGTTATTGGTTGTGAATATAAACCTTGAAAGTTTTCATTGACGATATATGATTCACCAGTAGGAATCAAATATGGCATTGGAGCAGCACGATTGCTCTCGACATTGAATGTAGTGAAACTTAGATTACCGTTACCATCAGTAGTAAGTGCTTGACCATTACTACCACCTGTAAGTATTAGATTGCTGACAGGGCCAAGATTACTAATACCGTTAGCAGTAAGGTTTATTGTAGTTATGTCGGCATTAGCCTGTACTACGACAATTGCAGGATCCCCAGTCGAGAATCCTGCAATACTATTGAGTGGTCTTACTGCCATTGTTTAGGCCCCTATTTTTTTTATACTAATCTATACTGAGTAGTCCATACTGTACTGTTTGAACTACTTGGTGTCACTCTCAATTCTACGTTACTACCAACTACTGCAACACTTAGTGAACCTGTTGTTCCACCTAGATATACAGTGCCGTATGTAGTATAATCAACATTTGAGCCATCTGTTACCGCAGTAACATGTGCCATACTATATTTGGCCCCGGTGCTATCTTCACCTTTTACGATAAAGTCAACACCAGTCACACCACTATATGGTGCTTGAGCAATTGTTTGGTTAGCAGTAATACTTGTAGTTGTTACTGTGCCCCATTCAATTACTGTGTTGCCTACGTTTACAGATGTATTTGCTGTAATTGTATTTGAAGTGAAATTATTTGCATCGATATTAGCAACTGTTAGATTGCCCGAAGCATTCAAATCACCTGCATATACTGTTGCCCAACGTTGACCTGTATCACCTAAATCTAATGTCAAGTTAGCATTTGGTAATAGATCGCTTACTACGTTTGCTGTAACGTTCAAGTCAGCAACATTTGCTTCACCTGCTGTTACAATATTTCCACCAGTGATATTGCCTACTGCATCAATAGCACCTGAAGCATCTACATTACCTGCATAGATATCTGCCCAACGCTGACTTGTGTCACCTAAGTTTAGTGTCAAGTTAGCGTTTGGTAGTAGATCGCTTACAACATTTGCTGTGACGTTTAGATTACCAACGTTTGCTTCACCTGCTGTTTCAAAGTTTGCTGCTACAACATTACCAGTAAAGTTTGCTGTATTGCCTGCTAACTCTAAGTTTACAGTCAAGTTAGGTAGTATGACGTTACCACTAAAGTTTGCTGTGTTACCAGCAAGTTCTAGGTTAGTTGTCAAATTATTGACTACAACGTTGCTGCTGAAGTTTGCTGTGTTACCAGCAAGTTCTAAGTTTACAGTCAAGTTGTTTAGTATGACGTTGCCTGCAAAGTTTGCAGTGTTACCTGACAACTCGTTAGTGATGTCAACATTACCTGCATTGACAATATTTGAAACGTTAGCAGTTGGAACAGTGATCAATGTATTTGCATTGACATTGTTTGCTAGTACGTTACCACTTGCTTGAACATTGCCGCTTGTAGTTAGATTCAAGCCACTTACGTTAGCATTTGAACTAATAGTACCGTTTGCTTGAATATTACCACCGACTGTTAGATCCAGTGTGATATTAGCAATGCTGCTGATACTCAAGTTGTTAGCACTGACGTTGCCGTTGCTTAGTGTGTTCCAAGTCAAGCTGCTGAATGTCGCATCACCTATATTTGGTGTTGTTAGATTTGCGCTTGCTTTGACAACGATGTTACCACTTACGATAGCAGTTGTCACACCATCAGTATTTGCGCTGATAGTAGTGCCACTGATAGCAATACCATTACCTGCTGTATATGCACCTGCTGCGCTGAACTGTGTCCAAGTAATATTAGTTGTACCGATAATGACTTCGCCACTTGGAGCAGTCATCACATAACTTTCACCTGCACCTGTTAGACCTTGTTGTACGAATACATATGATCCTTTACCTAATCCAGATGATGAAGCAGGGATATACTTGTCTGCGTCAGTTGTACGTGTCAATACCCATGCTGTTGAACCGTCACCTACTGTTGTTACTTCATAGATACCGTTTTCATAAGCATTTGATTGTGTGTAAACAAGAACACGATCACTTGTTGATAGTGATATGCCATCGATTGACAATGCAGCATTTGCGCCAGCATTTGTCAATGTTGCACCAACACCTGGATTTGCTCTTGAACTTTGTGACAAGCCAGTGCCGTTAGTCAATCCTGTGACTTGCGCACCGAAATAACCATCTTTGACTGTGATAGTAGTTGCGTTGACTACGCTATATACCCAGTAACCTTCACCTGCTGTCAAGCCATTGAATGAGTTATCAAATACGATACCGTCGTTAGCACTTAGACCGTGACTTGCACTGAATACGATATCAGTACCATTCTGAATGTCTGTTACAGTTGGTGTTGTACCGCCTTGAGCATAAGTTGCGTTTAGTGCTGATTCTGATTCAACACGAACTGGGCTGTGGATGTCTAGACCTTCACCTGCTAATGCGTCAACATATTCTTTTGTTGTTGCATCAGTTGGGTTTACTGGATCTGCTAGTTCAGTGATTCTGAAACCACTTACACTAACTGTACCATTACCTGTTGGTACAAGATCAATACTACCATCAGCACCTGCTGCGTTGATTGCGATATCACCTGAAGTTGCTGTAATATTAGCAGTTACTAAACTGCCAACATTTGCTTCGCCAGTTACAACAGCATTTGCACCAACTAAGAAACCGTTAGCAGTGACGTTACCATTTGCTAACATGCTTCCTGTAGTTGCTTGGATGTTACCTGCTACTAAGAAACCTGTTCCTGTAATTGTTGCTACGTTAGCATTGCCTGCTACGCTGATCTCAACGTTAGCATCTTGGAATATTCTGACGTTGCTTGTACCGTTAGCAAGAGGACCTACTAAGTTACCTGCATTGACATTACCAATAACGTTTAGATCATTAGCAACGTTTACATAATTTGCTAATGCTAGATTGCCTAGATCAGCATTCAATGAATATAAGTTGCCACTAAAGTTAGCGATATTACCGTTTACTTGTTGTGCAACATTTACATAATTGGCTACTGCTAAGTTACCTAAATCAGCATTTAGTGATGTGATGTTACCAGTAAAGTTTGCTGTGTTACCTGCTAACTCTAAGTTGATTGTTAGATTTGGTAATATGACATTACCACTGAAGTTTGCTGTGTTGCCAGCAATCTCATTGTTTACTGTCAAGTTAGGTAGTATAACATTACCACTAAAGTTTGCTGTATTAGCGACTAATTCAAGATTTACTTCAAAATTATTGACAACAACATTACTGCTGAAGTTTGCTGTGTTGCCAGCAAGTTCAAGATTTACAGTTAGATTGTTGATTTGAGCATTTGATGAAATGTCAATGAAGTTCGCTATTGCTAAGTTACCTAGATCAGCATTTTCTACTGTCAAGTTACCGTTAGCAGTTAGTGCGCCTGGTAGATCAACTAGTCCGTTCGCACCATAGAATGATGAAACATAACCGTTAGCATTGATTGTGACATCAGTACCGCCGCCAACAACATTGCTTGTGTTGACAGTTGTGATGTTAGCATTACCTGCTACTGTTAGTGTATTTGTGCCGCTATCAAAAGTAAAATTGGCACTAGCACCAAAATCATCATTATCGTTGAATTGAATTTCTGTGTTGCCGCCTGCAGGTTGCTGGAAGTCAACTGGGGCGCCGTTAGCGTAGTAATAGTTGTCAGTTAAGATAGCACCGACTTCAGTATTACCTGTGATATTTGCTGTACCATCAACAGTCAATACATTGCTTGAATAATCCCAAGTAAATGCGTTGCTACCTACTGCTGCACCGTTAGCACTATAGATGATGCTAGTGTTTGGAGCAGTGATTGTTAGGTTACCTTCAATGTTACCTATGAAATATGCTGCTGTGACATTACCGGAGAAATTAGCGGTGTTACCATCAAGCTCATTTGTTATGTTAACATTGTTGGCATCAACATTGGCACTTGTTGTGATCAACCCTGTTGTGTTAATCTCACCATTAGCATAGAGATCGATGTTACCTGAACCAATATTAGCATTTGTAGCATTGATGTTACCAGTAACAGCAAGAATATTTGTCGAACTGTCAAACGTGAAATTTGCACTTGCACCAAAATCATTATTGTTATTAAACTGAACTTGAGTATTAGAACCTGCTGCTTCTTGCAAGTCCCAAGGTACGCCGTTTGCGTAATACAAGTTATCAGTCAAGATACCATATGCAGGATTTGAATTTGAAACTGCAAGGTTTCCTGTGAATGTACCTTTGTTTGCTGTGATGTCTGCGTTTGCAAGAATCACGTTTGCAGGGACTTCTCCAACTGAGAAGCCGCCTACGGAATTGAGTGGTTTAAGTGCCATAATTGCTAATCTCCAATAAAGTATTTATCTCAATATACATAATACGTTGTCACTTGCATCCTGTGAGTCATCAAATTTGCGCTCTGAGGTGTCATGACTAACTGAACTGTTGCTGGAACTATAATGTTTCCTGCATTATATTCAACAGCAAAATCTCCAGTATATCCGTTTACCGGTAGTGTGCTGTGTTCAACATAGTTGACTACGCTTCCTTTTACTACCGCTGAAATTTTTATAAAGTTTCTAATTGATGCGTCATCGCTAATTATAGTCAAATCTAATGCTGCAAGATCATCTGCTTCAATAGACAATAAAACTTGAGAACTAGTGCTATTTGTTGTAGCAAAATATACGTTTGCCTTGCTGAATTCATAGACGCCCGAACCCATTTGGAATGAGTTCGCGATCAGATTTCCCGCTACATTGACTTCATTTGTAACATCGTTGAATGTCAAATAAGGACTACCAGCAAAAGTACCTTGATTGTTGTACTGTATCTGTGTGTTACTACCTCCCGGTGTACCACCGCCGTTGCTGCCACCTGCATTCTTCCAACTTAAGTTACCAAGACCGTCTGTGCTTAGTACATATCCATTCACACCGCCGCTGATATGAATATTTGATATGTTGCCTAGATTTATATTTGGGGAACCTGCAGTGTTTAGATTGCCCGCTACAGATAATGTCTTAGTTGCTAATAATGTAGTATTGGCTAAATTGACAGTTCCGTTTAGATTTGCTGTGCCCGAGTTTACCAAGTTTACTACATTCAATGTAGTATTGACATTCATGGTTCCTGTCACTGTAGCATTACCACCAACATACATGAAATTAGTGGCTTTGTTCCAAGTTAGATCAGTGTCACCGCCAAACGATCCATTGTCGTTGAATTGAAGTTGAGTATTACTTCCAGCAGGTGTTCCGCCGTTGCCGCCGGTTTGTGGTACCCAGCTTAGATTTCCTGCGCCGTCAGTACTGAGAACATAATTTGCATTTCCGCCAGCGATAGTAATGTTAGAAACATTTCCTAAATCACTTTCTCCTACTACTGTCAATGATGTCAAGTTGCCTAAACTTGTTATATTTGGCTGCGATGAAGATGTGAGGGTTCCTATAAGCAAATTAGCTTCTATATAATTACCGGCATTGAGGTTTCCTGTTATGACTATATTACTGCCTGGCCCTATGCCGCTCATACTACCGTTGAAAGTAATGTTTCCGTTAGCATTAGGTATACTTGTATCTACATTGAGCCATCCAACATTACCCAAATAATTGATATTGGCTTGTGCATTTGTAGTCAATGTGCCTGCTATAAAATTAGCCGTCAATAAATTTCCAGCATTTATATTTCCTGCTGTTATGTTACCTGAATTTGTTATAGTGTTAGAAGTTAGTCTATTTGCACTTATATTGCTAGATGTGATATTATTTGCTACAGCTAAGTTACCAGAAACTGTCAATACACTTGTTGTATCATTCCAAGTGAAATTAGGTGTACCTGCAAAACTACCGTTTGAGTTGAACTGAACTTGTGTGTTGCTACCGCCTGGTATAGCATTACCACCACCATTACTTTGAGCAGTCCAACTTAGATTACCTGTGCCATCAGTTGATAACACATAACCATTTGTGCCACCTGTGATTTTTACGTTAGCGACATTACCTAAATTTGCTGTTCCGTTTACTGCAAGTCCTGTCAACGTACCTACGCTAGTAATGTTAGGTTGACTGTTTGTGCGTATTCCACCAATAAATGAATTTGCTGTGACAATACCAGAAACATTCAATGAAGTCAATGTGCCTACACTTGTGATATTTGGTTGCGCTGAATTTACTACAGCTCCTGCAAAATTTGCATAGTTAGCGTTGCTAATATCACCTACAAAGTTACCTACAAAATTAGCAGCAGTAACATTACCACTTACGTTCAATGATGATAGTGTACCTACTGAAGTAATATTTGGTTGTGCATTGACTGTTACTGTTCCTGCAATGTTGGCTGCGTTTGCTAATGTTGCTGTGTTTGCTAATGTAGCAATATTTGCTGTGTTGGCAATAACAGCACTGTTGGCAACACCATAAAGATTACCTACAAAATAATTTGCTGTTACACTATTACCTAAAGTTGTGTTACCGCTAACAGTCAATGATGTTAGTGTACCAACGCTAGTGATGTTTGGTTGACTTGCTAATGTAACGTTACGTGCTAGATTGGCTGTACCAAATAAATTGCCAATAAAATAGTTGGCTACTGCTTGATTACCTAATGTAGTATTGCCAATAACAGTTAGTGAAGTCAAGTTGCCAACACTTGTGATGTTGGCCTGTGTTGAGTTATAAACTGTTCCTGCTACTAATGCGTTAGCAACTTGACCTGAAACATTTGCGCCTGCTACGTTATTTGCTACGTTAGCAAAACTGACTTGACCTGTTACATTTGCTCCTGCTACGCTATTAGCAACAGCAGCAAAATCTACTTCACCTACAACATTACTACCGTCAACACTATATGCAACTAATGCTGTATCGGCTGCGACATCGGTGATGTTACTACCGTCACCTATAAAAAAGTTTGCTGTGATATTGTTAGCAGAAATATCATTGACTGATAGATCATCAGCAGATACGTTGCCTGTTGATATCTCAGTGACGGTCAATACGTTGGTGACTTTATTATATGTGAATCCTGCATCTCCGCCGAAATCACCTACATCGTTGAACTGTACTTGTGTATTTGCACCACCTGGTGTGCCGTTACCTGCATTTCCACCATTACCTGCAGGTGCCCATGTTAGATTACCTGCACCGTCTGTCTGTAAGAAGTATCCGTTAGTACCACCTAAGATGACTACGTTTGCTACGTTTCCTAGATTTGCATTGCTTCCTACTTGAAGTTTAGTGACTGTAAGCAAGTTAGTAGCACTATTGAACGTGAATGCTGAACTTGCACCTAACAATCCGTTGTTATTATATTGGACTTGTGTGTTGGAACCTGACGCACCGATACTAAGAGGTTGACCGTTAGCATATAGATATGCATTAGCAAATACACGATTAGCGGTGACGTTGGAACTAGGTGCGTTGACATTATTGACAACGTTACCATTTGCATCTATAACTAGTTCCGGTGGGATACCTACTGAGTAGCCACCTAACGTATTAAACGGTTCTGAACTCGACATTATTACACAGGTCCTCTATTATAATATTTATCAAATTATATTTTTCTATACCATGAAAAAAAGACCCGATTAGAACTTTTTTCTAAATATTATCATGCTAACTAAACAAAAATCACGTCCTGTATGCAGTCATTGTGGATTAGTACCAGCAAAACCAAACGGTATTAGTAAGTTAGGTTATAAAAAATGGCACAAGTATTGTATAGATTGTAGCAAGATGATGTACAATGACGACTACAAACATCTACAACATAAGGGTGACAAATGTGACTTTTGTGGTTTCAAAGCAATCGATAAATGTCAACTAGAGATTGTCTATAAAGACGGTAATAAAAAGAATAAAAAACCTGCTAATTTGAAAACATGCTGTAAAAACTGTAGCAGTCTTTATAAAAAACGATTGCGCAAGGGTAAAAAATCTGTCATGAACATGACAGTGGATGCTGATATCCGCATCGCATAAAAGAAAGGGCGCACAAGGCGCCCAATCTTTTGAACTGATCGATCCAACTATTATTGGAAAGTCAAATTCTGTACAGCGATCTCACCAACGTAGTCTGCTGCGTTGCCGAAGCTGCTTGCAGTGTTAGTTAATTCGATGTAACCATAACGTGTCATGAATGACACGACTGGTTCGAATGTTGATGGATCTAGAACAACGCCACTGCTCATCAATGGGATGTATGGGCAGTAGAATGCTGCTGCGTCTGTCTCACTTGAACCCTTATAACCAACCAATACTGGCTGAGTATCTGGAGCATATGAGTCAACGAATACGCGCATTGCACCGTTCAATGTGCCAACGAACTTAGTGTTAGTTGGTGCTTCGAATGTGCCTTCAGTTGTTCTTGCGAATGCTGAAGTTGTTGCTGACTGTAGAACAGTCAATGATGCTGGTGATACAACTGCCCAGTTACCTGCACCGCGACGTGTGCGCTGTGCAATCAAGTTTGCTACGCGGTTGATTAGAACAGCTAATGCAGCGTGTTCGTCACCAACGTATGTTGCAGTACCTGATACTGTTGCTTGGTTGTATGTGAACTCAGTTGAAGCTAGAGTGCGCAATGACAACAAGATTTCCTGATCGATTTCAGCAGTGATTTCTTGGGCTAGTGCAGCCATGATTTCTGCTTCAACGTCGATACCGTGTTGTGACTGTGCGTCTTGTGCAGCTTCAAATGTCCAACGTGCTTGCAACTTACGTGATTTGGCTTCAACAGCCTGACGTAAGATTTGTACGCTGATTTGCTTACCACCGTTACCTTCTAATGCAGCAGTATCATTACCAGTGTAGTAATTTGATGATGTTGCACTTGATGGTGAACGTGAATATGCTTGAGCAATTTTGAATGGGCTCAATGCTTCTTCACCAGCAGTTACGCTTGTTGCGGCTGCTGAGTTGTCAGTCAATGACTGAGCATAACGTACACGCAATGTGTGGATCTGACCAACTGGACCAGTCATTGGCTGAACGCCGACTAGTTCGTTAGCAATAACTGTTGGCATAACACGACGGATTACTGGAAGAATAACGCGGTTTAGAGTTGCGATATTACCTGCAGTAGTTGTACCAGCTGTGCTTTCTGACAACAATGATTTGCGAGTGTTTTCTAAAACAACACCCATCGTTGAACGACGAGTTCCCTTCAAGCCTTCTAGTAGGGCTTCCTTGGTCTCGTCCCAACGGCTTTCTAAGAGTACTTTTGACATTTTCATTATCTCCTAATTTATGTCTTACTTAAGCCCTGCCAGGCGCTTGAGATCGATCACATTGTTTTTTGCTTCTGGATCTTGCTCAACTTCTTTTTTGGCAGTTTCTTTATCACCAGTAATTTCTTTGACAACACTTTCAGTTAGGGCAGTTTTAGCGCCTGCTTTTTCACTTCCAGTGTTTAGAACTGCTGGTAAATATTTGTCGAAAGCGGACTTCAATTTTGGTGTCTGTACGCTTTCTAGTAAAGCCTTCATCACTTCAGCCTTCTCTTTGTTTAGAGGTGATAGAAGTTTTTCCATCTCCTTTTCACGCTGAGTTGATTCTTTGATGATGCGGACTTCACGATCCTTTGATTCTACTAGCTTTTGGGCTTCAACAGCCTTTGCTGTAGCTTCAGCTAATGCTCTCTCTTTTTCTGCGATTGCTGACATTAACTTGCGTGCTTCAGCCTTATCATTTAGATAAGTTACTGAATACTCGCTAGCAAATGCTTCAAACAATTTGCGTCCAAATGAGTTTTCACGGGCTGATTTGATATCTTCTTTGAGTTGTGATAGTTCACCCTTCAAGTGAGATGTAACAGCGGCGTTGACTCTCTTGGCACTTTCTGCAACAAATTTTTGCTTGAGTGCTTCAAGTTTCTCACGACCTTCTGCGACCAATTTGACACGGGCTTCAACAACTGCTTGTTTGTCAGTTGCAAATTCCTTGATCTCTTTTGCGAGAGCATGGACAATGAACTGTTCAAGTTTTTGTTGATTTTCCATCTGTACTTTGCGGTCATTGCGCAATTCACGAATTTCTTCGGCTAGTTTAGTAACCATGAATTCATTGAATTTTGCAGCATTTTCTTGTAGCTTGACTTTTGCTTGTACGCGGTCTTCGTTTAGAGCTTTTTTCTCTTCATGAAATTCTGCAATTTCAGTTGAGAGGCTCTCTGTTACCATCTTATCTAGGGCTTCTACCATAACGCTACGATCATGTTCGTAACGCTGTGCAAACTCTTCACGTAGTTCTGCACGTACTTGATCACGGGCTTCGGTCAACTTTGATTCCCAAACTTTTTGAAGTTCGTTTGAGACATCTTCGTTGATGAGTCCGCTCTCAACTAATGGTTTGATAGCATCTAACATGCTCATATCCCCTTTATTTTATTTTTAGATCATTGATGAGGCGTTTTATTTCCTCAGCCAAGTATCTTTGTACCTTTTTGTCGCCCCTTGCTTCTCTAGCGATATCTAAAACTTTATGACCATGCTTCATATTCATGAGGCTTTCATAAATTGCTTTAGGATATGCGTTAGGTGCGCTTGGTTGTGCGACTATATCAACAGTGATTATTTCAAAATCACTTACCTTGCCGTCCAAATCGTTTACATTACCTGATCCACGACTTGAAACGCCTAGTTTTACACCACTCTCCAACATAGTCTTTACTAATTGACCCATTGGAGTTGGTAGAATCTTTAGTTTACCGAAACCGTTTGCGCCATCCATCCACATGCTTGTGATCATGTGGCTTACACGGTCTAGATTGATCTTTAGATCATCTGGGTGGTCAACTTCACCCAATACAGAGTAACCTTCTGTAATTTGCTTATTCAACGTATCGACAGCGGTTTCAATTTCAGAAACAGGGTAAACACGCTCATTTGCGTTCTTTACCCCGCCCTGAATAAAGATGCCCTTCATGTAGAGGGTCTTTAGTTCGTCGTTGCCTTCTTTGACAGACTCAACGACCATGTTCGCTCTATCGAACGTTAGGTGCTCTTTGAGATACAAAGCCATTGTTCTCCAAGTTCCCCTTATTAGCCTTTTGCTACTGGGCTACGATCATTTGAAGCACCGTCCTTAGTTACTGGCTTAGGAGCTGCTGTCAAATCTACTTTTGCCTTACCGCCTGGTACATTCTTGAATGAACCTGCGCCTGGCAAGTCGCCTTCTTTCTTACTATATTCGTTATGTGGACCTTTTGGACCAGTTGGATTTGGTTCTGCGTCACCGCTGAACTTAACTGGCTTGCTGTCCATACCCTTTGCACCTGAGTTTGCTGCTACAACGCTCTTCTTGTTTGCGCCGTCGTCACCGTGGTGTACAGCAACTTTCTGCAATTGGACTGCTTCCATTACTTCTTCGTCCATCTCTTCTTCGTTGATTTCGACTTCTTCTTCGCTTTCAACTTCTTCTTCGCCTGCATCGCCGCTCATTAGAGCTTCGAATTCTGCCATCAAATCATCTAGTTTGTCTTTGATGTCACCTAGGTCTTCTTTATCTACTGAACCTTCAGCATCATGCTCGTCTTCTAGGTCATGAGTTAGGTCTTTGCCGGCTTCTTCAGCATCGTCATCAAAATCGATGTCTGCTTCATCTTCTTCAGCTTCTACAACGTCACCTGACTCTTCTGCTGAGATTTCGTCCATTAGATCGCCTACTTCGCCGACCATGCCAGCTTCTTCGTCCATCATCTCTTCGTCCATGATTGATTCATAGATTTCGCGTGATTTTTCGACGACGATCTCGTGGAATAATTCTTGTGCTTTCTCTTCTTGCTCATTGATGATTAGGTCAATAAGCTGTTCAAATTTCTTGTTTTCCATTGTAATTTCTCCTGGATAAAAATGGCTTTGTAGAATTATTTAGTGTATAGCACAAAAAAGTGTTCAATAAGTGCGATTTTTTTGCGTTTTTGGATGTTTTAAGCTGAAGCAGCTTGATTTTGCTGGGACGCGCTATATTGTTCGCGTACCTTTTTGAGATATTCTTTCTTTTCAAAGTTCCTGACATCTAACATCTTTCTTAGTTTTCTAATTTGTTTTAGAGTTAGTTTAGTCTTTCTTGATGTTCTCCATACAGGTTTGCTGTTGTCTTGATCAACATCTTGAAAACCTGCTACCGGTGGATCAAACATTTCAAACAATTTCATAATCTTATTTATCTTATGCTGGAGGACTTCCGGGAGTAGCCGGTGCTGCTGGCGCCGGCTCTGCAGGTGCACCGCCTGCTCCTGCATCAGCTACTGGTCCTGCTGCTTCTAAATCTTCTCCACCTTCTGGTGCTTGTTCTAATTCGTCTGCTGTTTCTAGATCAGTTTCGATATCAGCATTGCTTACGCCTACGCTGCGTAGATCATTTCCTTTAGGTTCTTCCAGATCAGTTTTACCATTTTCTTCTCGCCACATTTTTTCGTTCTTGTTGATCTCATCTTCAGTAAGACCTAAAAAACGTTCCATAGCAAAACGCTTGCTCATATATGGAAATGCTTCCATGCTAGTAAATGTACTGACTCTAGCAGTATCTAATTCACTTTGACGATATGCAGCAAAATTTTGTGGAGCATTGAACTGTAATTTGAATAATCCACTATGAATATTCAATCCGCGCCAACGTAAGAATAATTTGAATTCTTCGTCCAATGTGATAGACATATAATTTTGTAATCTTTCACAATATTGATTGAAACGAAATTCTTGAATCAATGCTGTACCAACACGACCGTCACTTAATGGACGATCACTATCATCTGGGCCAGTTGGTAGATAGCTGCTTGGAACACGTAAACCACGCGCTAATCTATTGTTGAAATAACGTAAGTCGTCAATCTCGCCTAGATTCTGCCCACCAGGCATGACTTCTACACTTGATCCACGTCCATCTGCGGTGACTGGGAAGAAGTAATCTTCGTTCATTGACAGTGGATTATAGCTAGCATCTACGATACTTGAACCGCCGTATACGCTAGGAATTCTACGTTGATGTATCTCATTTTTGATACGTTCTACGAATGCCATAGCCATATGACTTGGCATGTTACCAACGTCGATCTTGAACAATCTACGTTCTGGTGCGCGTTGTACACGATAGATCAACACAGCGTCTTCAAGCAATTCTTTTTGTTTATAAACTTTGAAAATATTTTCTAATATGGACTGACCGAAAGGCCAGAAACGGTCAAGTCCTTCTGTTAGACTCAAATGTACTATATGTTTCGCGTCGATAGCGGCTTCGCTCTGACCTAATGTGAAACGGCTACCTGACGTATTATATGGCATTGCCGGTACTGTATAAGGAGTATTTGTTCCGCCACCAGTACCGCCCAATCCAGTTGCCGGATTAGCGGCAAAGTCCGTATTAGTTTTCTGCGCAACTGATAAATTTTGTAGATTGATATTCAAGTCTTTGATTACATATTGTTCTGGCTTTTTGCCTTCACTCTCATTGACGATGACTTTGATAACTTTGACCATATCGACCCAATATAACTTGAAGTTTTCTGGGTCACGGACGAACACTTGATCTCCGTATTTTACAACATTACGAAATATCTTGAAGATTCTTTGATCGAATTGATTTAGTTTGCACCACTGCTGCAATTGTTCTTTTAGAATTTGAATCTCATGACTAGTAGGTTCATCTAAAAACTCTATATTGAATGGTGTTTGATTGTGATCATTTTTCTGTGTACTAAATTCGCTGATGATGTCTAAACATGCATTGATTTCAGCATCCACGTCCATCATCTCATATTGATTATAGCGTTCAATTCTATTTGGGTGACCAGTATAGACTTCGGGAAGTCTGCTCATGTAATTGCGATATCCCCATTCAGCATTGTTATATGCGTCAGGAGTATAATTATTACCCGGTGTGCTATTCCAAGCGCCGCTATTGCTATTAGCACCACTGATAGGGCTTACAAAACCCGATTTGTTTACGAATTTTTTCTTGAATGGCATAATGTTTTTTTAGGCTATTGAAGTATTTAGTACTAAGCCTGACTATAACGTAATAACTTAGTTTGTGTATCGTTGCTTGTATCGAGGTGTTTTATCATGCTATCTAGTTTGTCAGAAAGCATTTCGATCATAGCTTGATTTTGGCGCAACACATCAGACATTCCTGATGAGTCTTTTGTAGCAGTTACATTATTTTGGATAGACTCCATCTGACTAGAAATTTGTGATGCTGATTTTTTACCCAATTCTGCTAATATACTATTGGGATCTAATGGCACAATGAGTTCACTTCCGTGCAACGTTGCAGGATAACCAGAGTTTGGACCTTTAGCTATTCCTCCCATCCTTGCTGATATTGAACTCATAAGTTCTTGTCTATCAGCATGTGCAGCATTGCTTCCTACACCTGCATAATAGCTTTGACCATTTGGCATAGGCATGCTAGCCCATTCTTTTGCAATGTTATTTGCATAAGTGTTGGCATCTATTCTACCTGACTTGAATTTTTCACGCCCTCTTATATCTAATAGACCTATAGCTGCTTTATCCTGAGTAGATTGATCAAATTTATCATCTAATCCAACTACGCCTCGTTTGACAAGTCCTTGCAGAGTGCCTCGAATGATTTGATACTTGCCCAATGCAGTGGTTTCGTGTCCCATTCCACGCATAGATTTTTGAAAATCAAGAACTTCTGCTACCGTCATATCTGTAAGAGCTGGATCTGTTTTAGTTTTGCCTCCTACAAGAATATTATAATTTCCTCTTGATTCATATTTTGCGATAAAGTCTAAAAGTTTACCATCTGGGCCCGGGGTTGGTCCTTGACCTTCTGTGTCTCCTGCTGGTAAAACGTCCTCGCCCCCAAATCCAAACATTCCAAGAACACGACTTAGGAATCCTTCTCCTCTTGATCTTGAACCAGGAACTCCGCTGCCGCCTGCACCTCCACCTGCTGCTGCTGGTGCTGCACCGCCACCACCGCCTGCACCACCGGCACCGCCTGCACCACCACCGCCTGCACCACCACCGCCTGCACCACCGGCACCGCCACTAAGCCCCAACTCCCTCATCAGCGCCTCTCTCTCAAAGTCAGAACGACGAGTGGCAAAACCTGCATCCCTAGACATTGTAAATGGGCTACCCATGCCGGACATCGCGCCACCGCCGAATGCGCTTTGTGACAGCATTTCATTTGCTTTTTTCATTGTTTCGCTAAAATCCTGTACAGGAGTTTTTGCATCTGTAAGCTGACTGCCGAATTTGTCAAGCGGTTCTTTCGTGCCTTCTAGATCCTTAATAAGACTGTCAAATACTTCATATTCTTGTGCGCTTTTATCTGTTGCTATAGTTTCTTCTGCTATTCTAGCCGCTTGTTCTTCTTCTGTTTCTCCTAAACCTAATGTCTTGTTTAGGAACCCGCCTATAGTTTTCGCATCTATGGCGCCAAAAGTTAGTGAGGATAATGCGCCTGCTGCGCCTGCTGCAACTTTTTGACCTGTTGTAGCTTTTTGACCCTCTCTCAATCCGCCCATTGTTCCTTCTACATCTTGATAGGCATCGTAAGCCCCTTTTGCTGCTAAACCTGCAGTGATTACTTGACCTACACCGGGAATAAATTTACCAAATCGACCTAATGCAGCACCTGCTCTACCGAGCATACCTGCGCCTTTCGCTGCTGCATTAGCGGCAGGAGATGCTGCGCTAGCTGCCGTTGTGGCAGCTTTTGTCGCTGCTGCTTCGGCTGCTTCTTTTGCTGCTTTTTCTGCTGCTTTTTCTGCTGCTACTCTAGCAGCTTTATCTTCTGCTGATTTTAGTGCTGCACCACGCAATGGTTTACCATCTTTTCCTACTGGTACAGTAGGTTTAGGTGGTGCTGTCGTAGTAGGTATTGCCGGTGTTTTCTTGCTCTTGAACCAGTCGCTTGCACCTTTCAATACTTTGCCTGCACCTTTAGCAACATTGATTATACCTTTTATGCCGGTTACTGTTAACAAGGCACCTAAAGCGACCGTTAGCATGTTTAGCATTTCTGTCATCTTTTCAGCAGCATCAGTGAATTTTGGCAATGTGCCTTGATACATTATATTTGTTGCATCTAGAGCCGCTTCGGCTGCTATTTGCATTTGTCTTTCTGTTTCTGCTAGTCTGGCTTGATTTGTTGCCATTGGATCGGCGCCAACTTCGCCTTCACCTTTCAAAGCCTCTGCTGTTGCTTTTCGACGTTTCTCTTCTTCTTCAGCAAAGTTTTTTGTACGGTTAGCTTGTGCCCATAAAATTTCTTCCTGGCTTACACCTACATCTTTGGCTAATTTTTCTGCTTCTGCGCCAGCAGCGACTATGCCTGCACCTACTGCTTGTACCCTTTTAGTAATAGCGTTTCGATATTCTTCCATGAATTGAGCTTGATCAAACGAACCATCTGCCATTTGTTGTCTATACTTTTCTAAATCCATTCCAAGTTGACCAAACTTACGACTTGCCTCTTCGCTTAGACCACCGTCAGCTAAAAATTGTTGCATCGCTGCACCGGCTTCCTTGCCGCCGCCGCCGATCGCCGCCATGGCTTTGTTCATATCTTCCATGGCAGTATCTTGTTTCTTATGAAGATCGATAGATTTTTGAATAGCAGCAGCTTCTTCCGTTCTACCTGCTTTTGTTGCAGCTGCCAACTGTTCTTCCATTTTTCCTAATTTTTCACTACGCTGCATACCAATTACAGCCATCTGAATAGTATTAGTAGTTTCTTGCATCCTTTTTCTTGCTTGCTCAAGTTCTAGACCGGTAAGATCGCTGAGTTCTTGCATTTGCAAAGTATAACGCAGTGCAGCTTTTTGTAATTGACCGTTGTCTATTTCTTGCTGTTTGATTACACGACCGGATGCTTTTTGTAACGAAATATAATCAGCCATGCTTTGTGTTAGGTCTTGATTAGTCAATCCTAATTTGAAGAAACCTTCACGGGCTTTTTCGCCTACATTACTAAATTTGGCAAAATTTTCAGTGCTTTGTTTAGCATTATCACCTATCGCAGTGATAGCATCGCCCATGCTTTTTAGTGGGCCTAAAAATTCATTGAATCTTTTTATAGGGATATCAGCAGCGTGAGATAATTCTATCATCTGCTTGCTACTGATTTGTCCAGCTGCGCCTAATTTACTTAATTCTACGATAGCACTACGCTGTGCGTCAGCTTGTTTTAGTTGCGCTTCTATAACCATAGTGCCTGCTTTTATCAAGCCGCCTATGATAGTACCTAAAATCCCAAACTTGCTACCAATCTCTAATGCTGCGTCACCTGCTTTACCTACAGCTTCTCCATACTTGCTTACACCCTGTTGGCTGCTCAATAAAGCATCACCAAATTTCACAGCAGTCGCCGCTGCCCCTTTGGCAAGACTTCCCATCGCACCTTTTAGTGCTTCAGTAGATTCTTCTAATTCTTCTTGTGCTTCAGTAAGAGCATCAGTGACATTTTTATTTTTGGTGACCGCTTTGGTTTGATCTTCAGTAGCTTTAGTTCCATCTTTTTCTGCTTTTGCTTTTTTCTCTGTCTGTGATGCTGCAGCCTTCATTTGATCTGCAAACTTACCAGCTGGATCTAGCATCTTAGCAAAAGCAGGACCTAAGACTTTTACGCTGTCTTTGAAATCCTGTAACTCATCCGTAGTAAGCCTGAGCTGGTTACTAAATTGTTCAAGTATTCGTAATTGTTCTGGATCCATTATTTTACGCCAATTTTAAGAGAACTAAATATCTAAGTATTTATGACCCAAAAAACCACGCATATAAAGAGGTTGACAAGCTTATGAACAATAATCCATTAAGTCAGTATTTCCGCAGACCAGCTGTGTACATCAGATTACCTAGCAATGGTATAGGATATAAAGAAGGATCTATAAACATTCCTGAAAACGGCGAATTACCCGTATATCCTATGACTGCGATTGACGAGATCACAAGTCGCACACCTGATGCTTTATATAACGGTGTTGCTGTCATCAATATAGTGAAAAGCTGTATTCCTGATATAAAAGATCCTTGGGAAATCAGCGCATTAGATATGGACACAATATTATTATCAATACGCGCTGCTAGCGGCAATGGTGTATTGGAGATTGAAACGGTTTGTCCTAAGTGTTCTAACACAGCATCATATGGATTAGAGATACCTAGAATGCTAGCATCATTGAAATCGGGCGATTACAAATCTGAGCTAGAACTCAATAATCTATCCATCAAATTCAAACCTATCAAATTCAAGCAAATCAATGAAGCAGGAGTAGCTCAGTTTGAATTGACAAAACGTTTTGCTTCAGTGACTGAGGCTCAGACGGAAGAAGAAAAAATAAAGATAAGCCAGGATGCATTGAAAAAAATCACTGAACTCACAATGGAAATTGTAGCAAAAGGAATCGAATATATCAAGACTCCTGATGTAACAGTAACAGAATATGCTCACATACTCGATTTTTTGAGGAATTGTGATAGAAATTCTTATATCAAAATTAGAGACCATAGCACAACGCTAAAAGAACAATCAGAATTGCAACCAGTATCAATCACCTGTGATGCAGTCGAATGTCAAAACGAATATAAACAACCTATACAGTTGAACCCAAGCGATTTTTTCGCATAATGCTTCTTACTCTAGATCCGGATGGAGTAAAGAAGCTCATTGACAGATACGATTCGGACGTAAAGGCTATAAAAAATGCTTGTATGCAGATGTCTTGGCACCTAAGAGGAGGTGCATCCTATCAAGACATACTCAACATGAGTACTGAAGAAAGAGATAATATCAATAAAATAATCGAACAGCATATGGAAACAACTAAAAATTCGGGACTGCCGTATTTCTAGTTGTCCTTCGGACAACACTTCGTTCGCTATCGCTCACTCAGTATTTTTATCATATAAGGATTTAGATTACTTGCCGCTTTGAATCCATGGTAGTGCTATCTCAGCACTACCAAAGGTTGGACTTGCCTGCCCCTCACCCATGTCGTTTGTTCCCGTATAACTACCCTGTTGTGATGTTATACGCTACCGGTTATACTGTAAAGTTTATGGACTGTAGTTGTAGACTTTCATCTACTATAACGCATGTTACATATCCGCAAAACGAAATAAGATATGTACTCATTGTGGGTTCGCAAACCTGTCGATTGCCCACTCGGTATACGGCACTTAATTAAATGAGTGCCTTTACTCCAGATCCGCAGGTGACTAGTATACTAGACTTGCTCAAGGAGGATAGGGCTACCCCTATCAGACTAATTGTTTGTGTTTACTAACGTGTTTAGTTGAATTGTGTTTGACTTGGTGTCTGCGGTGCCTGAACAATATGTTTTTAGAAGTTCTGTGTTTAGTTTGAAAAAATGTTCAAATTCAATAATGAGCCAGTCTTTGTGTTTTTCACTTGTGTAATATAAGAATTGATCTGTGATCCAAGTTTTATTTGTTTGTACGCAGACGAAACTACCCTTGCGATTGAATTTCATAAAAAGAATATTCAGATCATCAGGTTCGCTTACGTCCATCATTTGATCTATCCAGCCATCTAATACCTTACAATGTCCTGTAAGCACTAGATGAAAGGGGAAATCGGCATAGCTTTTACATTCAGCATTGAATTTAGGAAAACTTTGTCCCGGGACGATATCGCCTTTGAAACTGCGTATCTGTCCTTCATGTAAAATCTGTGTACGCGCCTTATTTTTACCACCTACATAAGCACCTGAACCAGGAGCGCGAATGAAACTCTCATTATATGTTTCGCTAAGATGTCTTGCTACTTCGCGTTCCCAACTGGAACCTTTTTGTTTTTGTGGACTAGGCATGTCTATATTTTATCTCTGTACAAGGTGATCGTAAAATTTATACCAAATCATGACTAGTATTATACGTAGTAAATCCATTTTCTTTCACTACCTTCAATACGCTAGGTACACGCCCTGCTAATTCTTCTCTGTGCGAGACGAGCCACACAGATTTATTTCTGTTACGACTCATATCTTTCAAGATAGCCATGCTGTTTTCAACACCAATGCTATCTAATCCACTATCAATCAATTCGTCAATGAACAACGTATTGATCGGGCTATACAAACTTTCCCATACATCACGGAAAGCAAATGACAAGCCTAGAATTAGTCGATTGCGTTCACCGCGACTTAGATTGTCGAAATCTAATTCACGTCCAAGTTCAGTTATCTCAACCGATAGGTCATTCAAAAATATAACTTGATGAGGCAGACCTATCTTGTCCAAGTAGTGTGTGAGCCTTGCGTTGAGATAACTGAGGTTTTGGTCTATGATTTTCTTTCGCACAAAACTATCCTTGCTTGTCAATAAGTCAAGCAAGAACTTTTGATGATCAACCATTCTAGTATATTCGTTGATTTTATCAAAACTTATAGTTTGAAGTGCTTGGTTTTCCATTTCACTTATTTGATCGTTGTATGGGTTTGCATCGTTGGCTTTTTCGTCTATCGACTTCACTAAACCATCAACTAAACTACGATGCTGGAACGCCTCTTGTTCCGTATCGTAATATAGTTTAGGTTGCTTGCCGATAGGGCCTAATTCTTCTTTTGTTTTCTTTAGTTCTACTAACAATTCACTATATTCCTTGATGTTCTTTTCACATTCACGTTTTGACTTTTCTTTTTCTTTCAAAACTTTAGTATGTTTTTCATCGTGGAAGTCTTGACCACAAGCATAGCACTTGTGGTCTTGTAGTTGTTCTAATTCTTTTACGATTTTCTTTAGTGACTTTTCTTCTTTACTAATATCTTCTTCGGTTCTATTGATACTTTTATCTAAGTCTGCGTGATCTTTTTTCCGCTGATTGTAAAGGGTAAGGTCTTTATGACCCTGCAACTCAAGATCGATGTCAATCTTTTGTAGTTCCTCTAAATCATCACGTAGTTTTTGTAAATCTTCATCGTGTTTACTATCCCATAACTTTGCTCTACGCTTTAGATTATCGATTTGTTCTTGTATGCGTTTATTTGCTTCTTCAATTGCCTTGTTCTTATATTCTTCTTCAGTAATCTTGTCTTTTGTGCTTTTGATTTGTTCTTTGATGAGGTCTGCTTTTTCACTTAGTAACGTGATACCAAGCAACTGTTCTATGATATTACGCTGATCATTGGCCTTCATAGCCAAAAACGGTTCACTATAGGTATTCAATGCTATGATATGCTTGAACATATCAGGCGTCATGTTTATAGCACGTTCAATATGCTCTTGTGTTTCTTTGTTCTCACCCTGAGCATCATTGATACATTCTTCTTCTTTATTATCTACATAAAATTTGAGTACGTTTGGCTTACGACCACGTTCGATCTTATAGTCAATGCCGTTCACACTAAACTCTAGTGTGACCATCATGCCTTTACCATTAGTGCGATTGACTAGATTATCTTTGCGAATGTTGTTGATAGGAGTTCCGAACAATACGTAAGAAAGACCTTGGATGAGGGTAGTTTTACCAGTACCATTTCTAGCACCATCTCCCCCTAAATCAAGATTCTCACCCAAGATCAATGTCAATTCTTTGCTATCAAAGTTTACAGCCTGTGTGACTGCGCCAATAGACAAAAAGTTTCGTAATGTAATGTTCTTTAGATGGATCATAAGTTCCTGTAAATCTCTAGTAATAATTTATTGTCATAAAACTGACTTTCAATATTACTGATTTGATCTGTTATTATCTGATCAACTGATTCAAATTTCAACTCTCCTGGAGCAAGATCCAGTTGATGTTGTTCTAGTTTGATCGGTATCAATGCCATTTCACGTAGTTGATGTTTTGGTATCAATGTTTCTTTGATATAGTTTGCTTCTTCATAACTGATATCAATATCAAGATGTACTCTAACACTTGCGCGAGGCAATAACAAACCTTCTGGATTCTCTAATACATCGCTTAGTTTGTAAACTCTGAATACAGGTTGATTAGGCCATGATTTGAATACTGGGTCTTGGCCCCATTCTAATATCATCATACCTCTAGCATCATCACCTGCGTCAGCATAGTTATGTGGGAAAGCATTACCCATGTACCAGATATTCTTACGTGCTTGACGTTTATGGAAGTGACCACTATAAACTTGTTCAAAGTTTCCTACGTGGTCGTCATTGATCTCACCTAGATCAGGCATCTCGACCATAGCGTTCATGTAGAAGCGTGGCAGTTCAAGATGCGAAAACAAATATTTTGTTTTGAACTTGACCAGTTTCTTATATTCATCTCCTACAATCCAAGGCGCTATGGTCACATCACCTTCGCTAAACCAATCATTGACGATGACTACATTCTTTAGATGCTTTGCCCACTCTACGCTATGAATGTCTCTACGGTCACGATAATAAAGATCATGATTACCTGGAATGAAATATACAGTATCAAATGCATCATTTAGTTTTTCTAATGCACGTAAACCATATTGCATGGTATGTATGTTGATACTCGCTCTATGGTGATTGTAGTCACCTAAGAAAAGACAAGTTTCACAGCCTTCATCTTTAGCAGTTTGTATGAACCAGTCGACGAAATCGGAACAGTCTTGATTATGCTCAAGACTGTTTGACTTCAGACCAAAATGTATATCAGTAAATACCGCTGCCTTCTTGAATAAGTTGGACATTTAGTTAGTATATGTAAGTTATTGATTTATATCAAGTTTTTTGGTTATTCTTCGTATTGATTGAACTTTTGGTCTCGCATCTGACGAGTGAAACTTGGGTTCAAGCCATTCATTTCAAGAATATCATCACGGATATTTTGATTACGCTTTTCAGTATTCAATACACGGCAGAAACTGTTTGTGATAGCTGCTGTGTAATATGCGAATGGGTTAGCACTCTTTGCCTCATTGAAACGCAATCCAACATATGTCAATTGTAAGATCGCGCTACCGCGCATCTCATCGTTGTAAGTATATCCGCGCCAATTGAACTTCATGGCATACTTTTCACACAACATGATGAACATCTTTGCTAACTTGTTAGTGATCTTACCGTGCTCCTTGCTGAAATGACCGGTCTTGACACCGCCCTTCCAATGACTCTTGCCTACGCAAACAGCACTATTAGTTTCATCTAGTTTGTAATGTTGAAAAGGAGGAAAGTTGACTTTGACATGAACCATGTCATCTATATCATCTTTTGTTTCTGGAATTTCTAAATCTTCAAAAAGGCTTTCTTCTTCCATATCATCAAAATCAAGTATGTCTTTTACTGTTTTCTTTTTGACGACTTTTCTAGGTTGTTTTGGACTGACTGGAATATGATCCCAAGTCATGACACGAAATACTAAGTCAGTGACAGGAATATCTTTTAGCTTGATTTCTTTACCTGTCTCATTGAGAATTCTTGCTGCTCTTACTTCTCTAGCAGCCTTGATGTTTTTTGGTCTTGATAATTGATCTAATGACTTCTCTAATGAGCTTTGTGGCATATCGATGATTAGATCATATTGATGATATTCTTGCCTAGAAAAACTGCAAAAGCTAGTCTTGCTAGCATGTATCTCTTTTAGAATATCTTTATTGTTTAGATAGTTTACTGGTTTTTTTGCTGTAGACATGTTTCCTCTTATAATTGTGTTGTAAAAATAATACAACGCCCGACGATAAATGTCAAGTCCTTAGAGTAAAAATTGGTGATTTTGTGGGCGATAAATACACACTGACATGCTATTTATACTAGCATTGCGGGACAAAAACAATGGCAACATGCGCAGAACTTGAACAACAGGCATCTCAAAAAGCAAACGAACTATCGCGACTTACTGGGCAAGTTAATAGTGCGGTAAGTTACAATATTACTAGTGCCGATATTGCCGAGGAGCTAGGCGGCGAGGCTGCTACTATTCTTATAAGAATTAACCAAGCGTTAGCCGACTTAGAAAAAATACAGCTTGAACAGGTTCGCCAAAACTGTCCTAGAGCAGGATATCTACCAGAAAAAAGAGCAGCGCGTGACGCACTACCTAAATTAAACGCCTTCATAGACAAAGCTGATGCTATCATCAGCAAGGCAAGAGAAGAACAACAAAAAAGTCAAAAAGCAACCGAAAAAGAAAATAATGCAGGAACAGGAACGCCCGGCACTGCTGGTCAGGGGCCCGGTGCGACACCTGATGCAGATGAATTAGAAGAGGTTGAAGTATCAAGCAAGAAAAAACCTGAACCAATAGACCCACTAACAGAACCGATAGATAGCGGACCACTGGAGCTTACAGAACCAACTATCAACACCGGTGATGATTTGACTGTGGACGATCCTAACATACCCGGTCAAGTCGATGTAGATGTTACTGCTCCGCCTGATATCGCGTTTGACGAAGAGGAAGAAAATGAAAATACTGCTGCCGGCGTGAAGAAAGCTCAGGCTCAGGCAGTGCTAAAAGACACCACAAATTTTGAAGCAAAAAAAGATTGGCGCGTTAGATTGAGCTTGAGCCCAGGTGCTAATTACTTGTATAAATCAGCGAACCCGGGTATTCTAGCACCTTTGAAAGTCACAGACGGTATATTGTTCCCGTACACTCCTACAATATCTGTATCATATAATGCGCAATATGATCAAACACAGCTTACTCATAATAATTACAAGTACTATCAATATGTAGGAAGTAATGTTGACAACATAAACATCACTTGCGACTTTACAGCACAAGATACATTCGAGGCAAATTATCTATTAGCTGTGATACATTTTTTCCGTTCAGCGACAAAAATGTTTTATGGTCAGGACGAGAATCCTAAACCAGGAACACCTCCCCCATTGTGCTATCTTTTTGGAATGGGAGAATTTCAATTCAACGCACACCCATTAGCCATCACAAATTTCGCATACAGTTTACCAAATACTGTTGACTACATTAGAGCAGGAGATCCTGTAGCTGCCCCTGGACAAAATAGAAGTAGTCCTCCTATCAAAGCTCCCGAAAAACCTAAAGATAATGTTTTCGATGCTATATTAGGAGCAGTGTCACAATCAAGATTAGTTCAAGGTATTGCAAAAATAGGAAATGCTGTTGGTCTAGAATTGATTCCAGGTGGGGGCATAGGTTCTAGTTCACCTACCAATAACACAGGATTCAATAGTCTCATACCTCCTGGAACCAACGAACCGACATATGTGCCAACTAGCATCCAATTATCTATCACATGTGTGCCGATAGTAAGTAGATACGATATAAGCAATGAATTTAGTTTAGACAAATATGCCAGCGGCGAATTGTTGCGCGGCATCAAACGTAGCGGCGGAGGAATCTGGTAATGGCATCTAACAATTTATATCCTGCAACAAGTCCATATAGAGATACAGGAGTATTCAATGGGAAGTTTTTAGACTTCATGGTAAATCGTCCTATACCAAAACAACCCAGCGATGTTTTATACACGATACCTGAAGTTTATCAATATAGACCAGACATGTTAGCATTCGACTTATATAGTGACAGCAAGCTGTGGTGGGTGTTTGCTGCTAGAAATCCCAATCGATTAGGACCTGATCCTTATTTCGATTTCAAAGCAGGCGTCGAGATTTACATTCCCAAGTTATCTACATTGAGGCAAGTATTAGGCATCTAATTTTATGGCTTTTGAAACGCTCAATAAAAATTTAGGAAATGCATCTGGACCGATCACCTTGGACGGCGACGGTATATATTGGACGTTTTCTAATAAAAATACATCTCTTGCTTATGGCGGCGGCTCGGCTTCAGTAGAACAAGTAAAAAATGGTACTGCAAAAGCAGAATTAGAAAGAACGGCAAAAAATGCTGTTCGCAATTCTGAGAGTAGTATTCAATTTTTTGATAAGAAGATTGCAGCAGAACAAGCAATCATAGGGGATCCTAACTCAAATTCAATTCAAATTGATGGTGCAAAAAGAAGATTAGCTATAGCTCAAGAAAATAAAAGTCTGGCGCAGAACGAACTGGCAGGCGCTCAGAGTTTATTATCGTATGCAACTTCAGGGTTTCAATCTGATCTTGATTCACTAGCAAGTAAAATTCCTCCTGTACCTGAATCTGCACCCCCGGGTAATGATGGTACTGCTACCGGTAGCGATGAGTTAGAAGAAGTAGAAGTAACTGGAAAAAAGGTTCAAGAACCTGATGCAGATCCAGAAAGTGCTACGGCAGATAATGCCACTAATGATGACGGCACCCCGCCATCAGTTCCAGGCGAAAATCAAGGACAAGAAGTTCTACCTGAATCAGGACAACCCACTAGTGTGTCAGCCGGCGGCAGCGGTCAAGGCACTAGCGCCAGCCCAGGCCCATCAGGTACTTCTGGTGCTGACATCATGCCAGGACGTAGAACATATAACCCACTATCAAAATTATCAAGTTCTACTTATAATATCACATTATACATGATTACTCCTGATGCTTATGATGCATTTATACAAAGCGGCAGAAAAAAAATCGATGCATTTTCTCAGGCAAGTCCAATTGGAGGTGGGGGAGTGTCAGGCTCAGGAGCGTTCATCATAGCGCAAAGCGGCGGTATAAACAATAAAACTCAAACTAGAGCCCCTGGTTTTGAATTAGATTATTATATAGATAATGTATCATTTACTATGACAACATCCCAAAGTCAGACACTAGCTGCTGCTTTTACCGGAAGTTTAAAAATGACCATTACCGAACCATATGGATTTAGTTTTCTAAGTAATCTAAGACGAGCATTAGATGGTCTAAAAGACTATTCTAGTAGAATCGGTTATAAAGAAATGGTAAACTATATGAATCAATTTTTTATAATAGGTGTACGTTTTTATGGGTACGATAAAAATGGTAACTACATAAAAGGTTCTGATTTATTAGACGGCGATGCTTTAGACCCCGAGAACGGAACTAATGCTCTATTTGAAAAATTCTTTGATGTAACACTTGTAGATATGAAGTTTCAACTTCAGGCAAAAGGATCGACTCAATACGATATTAATTTCGGCACAACTAATGGCAGAGAAAATTTTGGAACAAAAAGAGGTAGAGTACAGACAGGTGCAAGAGTTATAGGCACAACAGTAAAAGATATGTTGAAAGGTACAGACGGACTTTTGACAAAACTCAACAAAGAACAAGAAGAACAAGTATCAAAAAAAGTTAGAAAACTTCCTAATACCTATGATGTGAAATTTATGGGTGAAGCTGAGAAGAGGATAGGTGCAGCTAGCATGGTGCTAGATAGTGACTTGCTAAAATATCGCTGGCCCGGTAGTAAGGCAGAATCGACATCATCTGTAAATGATAATGTTGGCATAAAGGCAATACCAGATAGCAATTCTAGAGAGCTTATTTTCAATAATGACACGATGATCATACGTGCTATCAGTAATATCATAATGAAAAGTCAGTTTATGGAAAAAGCATTGCAAACTGTCTATAATAATGTGACGCAGCCTGATCCTAAACAAAAAGGTATACAGCAAACTAAAAACGACGAACCTCAAAAACTGAGCTGGTTCAATATCAGCGCAGAGATAACAGATTGTAAATGGGATACAGATATAAATGATTGGGCATATAAAACAACCTATGTCATAACTCTATATGAAATACCATCAATCTCTACTCCTTTTAGTAGAAATACCGAGAAGTATTATGGTCCGCACAAATATTTTTATTATTGGTTGAGCGGAAAAAATACTGAAGTAATAGATTTTTCTTTGACCTTCAACAATGCCTATTATAATACAGTAGTCACTCCTTTACCTGATAAAGGTGCAGGACTTTCAGGTTTACCTGAAGGTACTAATGCAGGGCGCACGGCTATTGCTCCTATGACGATGAGCGGAGGCGATAGTACAGGAAGTTTAGCGGTAGGCGGTCAAGCGCAAGCGGCAGTTCAAACAGTGATACAGGATCCTGGAGCATTTACTAATGGTAAAATAACTATTTTAGGTGATCCGGATTTCCTACTAAGAGATAGTACGACATCTGTTGACTCGCTCTATCAAAAATTTTATGACTCAGATCAATTTACTGTAAGTGCAGCCGGAGGACTTGTTTATGTAGAGGTTGTACTTTATGAGGCACAAGATTATCAACATAGCACGGGTCTACAAAAAGTCAATAGAAGCATACAGTTATGGCCATACCCAGCTTCAGTCGCTAAAGTGGCAAAAGGTATAATTTATAGAGTAGATCAGGTTACATCTAATTTTGCAGCAGGTAAATTTACACAAACATTGGTGATACGCGGAGCCGATGAGTGGCCGAGTGAAGATGTTGAAGCAGCATCGACCGGAGAAACAAGAGAAGATCAAACTGATGCGGGCCCAGCTCAACAAGGTACAGATAGCGGAGCAACTTCAGGAGCAGGTACAGGCACAACTAATGATCCTGGTTTATTGCGTGAACCTGATTTACCTAAGGAACAAATATCAGGACTGGAAAACTCACAGCCGTTGACAAACACTATAGGCAATGAGACCCAAGGCACAATCGATACAGATACTGGATTAGTAGCAGACGATGATAGTCTAAGCGACACAGAAACATTGACTATAAGTAATACAATCAGCAATGAACAAGATAATGGTCGTGAATTCACAGAAGAATTTACACTGCAAACAAGAGTCAAGGTCGATATTACAGGACCTACCGATATATAATTCGAGGTTTTAGATGGCAGAGAACGTAGAAACTAGTAAAGGAACTTTGAACAGAAGCAAACCAGATGCAGGCGGCGCCAATCCGCAAATGGTTCCTTTGCTTGGAATCGTCAAAGATAACATTGATCCTAATCGTAGCGGAAAGATATTTGTTTATCTTACTAACAACAGCGGACTTGACCCTGAGAATAGAGCGAACTGGCGCCCGGTGACTTTTCTAAGTCCTTTTTATGGATTGACTAGGGGAGACGCAGCAACAGATAATTTCGGAAACTTTAAAAACAATCCTAGCAGTTATGGTATGTGGACTTCTCCACCAGACATAGGCACTACAGTACTATGTTTATTCGTGAACGGCGACTTGAACTATGGTTTTTATATAGGCTGCGTTCCCGATCCAGAAGCATTACAGATGGTTCCTGCCATAGGTGCTACAGATAACATTGTTCCAAATAAAGGTGAGGCGCAAAGTTATGGCGGCGCACTAAAACTACCTGTCACTAATATCAATAAAAATAATAAAGCAATCGCAGACACGGCAGATTTCTTGACAGCAGCGAAACCCATACACAGTTACAGCAGCACGATCATGTTCCAGCAGGGCATATTGCGTGATCCTGTACGTGGTCCTATCAGTTCAAGCAGCCAGCGTGAGACTCCAAGTAGAGTTGGCTGGGGCGTAAGCACACCGGGCAGACCTATTTATGAAGGCGGCTTTGACGATACCAGCATAGCAAAAAACTTGAATGATTCTAAGAATCAACAGCTAAGAGTTGTTTCGCGCAGAGGCGGCCATACTATCGTAATGGACGACGGCGATGTGATCGGTCGCGATAATCTAATAAGAATTCGCACAAGTTTAGGCCATCAAATACTAATGAGTGATGATGGTCAAACATTGATGCTATTACATAGTAATGGTCAAAGTTATATTGAGTTGGGCAAAGAAGGTACAGTTGATATCTATTCGACAAACAGCATCAATCTTAGAACACAAGGTGATCTAAATTTACATGCAGACAACAACGTGAATATTCATGCAACCAAAAACTTGAATATCCAAGGTGAAAACATTCACATCAATAGCGAAAAAGAATTCAAACAAAAAACTGGCGCTGACCATATGGTATCAGCGACAGGAAAACATACAACAAAAGTCGGCGGTGCGATGAGCATGGAAAGCGGTGGTGACATCAGCATGGCTAGCGGAGCACAAGCTTATGTGAACGGTAGCAAAGTATTATTGAATAGCGGTCAAACATCTACTAAACCTCAAGAAGTGCCTGCAATTGAAAAAATCTTACATACTGATACATTGTTCGATCAAGAAAAAGGATTCTTGGCAGCACCTGCTAAACTAGTAAGCATCACAAGCCGCGCCCCAGCACATGCCCCTTGGTCCGCTGCAGGACAAGGCGTTGATATCAAGACAGACCTGAATGCATCAAGCAACCTACCAGCGGCGCCAAGCGGATCGGTATCTGCTACCAATGCAACCGCAGCATCAGCCGGAGTAACGAATCCCGTATCACCGTCTACTATAGCAAGCGTGCCTAACGTACCAGCAGCAAGTTCTGTGATGGACAAAGCAGCGACCACAGCAGTAGTTGGTCAGATAGCCACTGATGCCGCTACAGGTTCTTTATCAGCGGCAGTAAAACAAGGTGCTGCGATAGTAGAAACAGCAGAAGGCAAGGTAACAGCAGCAGTAGGACAATTCGCACAAACTCCTCAACAATTAGAAAGCGCGGGTATATTGAAGAAAGGTTCAGCAGCATTAGTAGACTCTATCGCTGCCACGACCGGGAACATACAACAAGCCATGCCGCAATCGTTGTTCACTGGTAAGCCAGGAGCAGAAAGTTTAGGTTCTTTAGTTCAAAACGTTCAAGCACAAGCAGAATCGGTCGTAACTAATCTAGCGAAGGCACAAACAAGTCTACAATCAACAGGTGTTATAACCGGTAATGAAAGTCCAACGCAAGTTGGAGGACTCATCATGAGTACCGCACAAAATGGTCTTGACTCTACGTTGGGGGCAGTAAAGGGATCAGTCTCTCAATTGGGTGGTGGTATATCAGGGGCACTCGCTGCAGGTGCAGGTGATATAGGAGCAGGTCTGTCAGGCAAAGTAGATGGTGTCATGAAAAACATCAGCGCGGGTAATTTTGCAGCCAAGTTGGGAGAAAGTGCAGGCGGTGCATTGTCAGGATTACAGACTTCTCTTGATAGCATGATACAGTCACCATCTTTAGAAAGCGTAATAAATCAATCTGCAGGAATCAGCGCCGGCGCATTCAGCGCGATAAAAGAATCAATGAAACCATTGCAAGCAGGAGTGCCACAAAATCTTTCTGCTATCGCTAAAGCACAACAAGATGCCTTAGCAGCGACCTCGGCTTCATCAATCAGCAGCGCAGCAAAGCAAGCCACTGGTTCTTTACTAAGCAGCGCGAAAAACGGATTGGCTGGAGTTACTGACAGTTTAGGGGCGCAAGTGTCAGGTGCAGCGGCAACAGCATTAGGTGCAAGCCCCGCATCATTGATTTCAAAAGGTACTAGCATAGCAGATTCGTTAGTAGCCACAGCGAAATCTAAAGCCTCAACAGTTTCTACAAATATTCTAAGTGTATCTGAAACGGTAAGCACCGGCGGAACTTTAGATTTAGGTAGTCAAGCATTTACCGATGCAAAATCATTATTGAAAAATCCATCTAGCGCAGTTGATAGTTTGACTAGTGCGGCAGCAAGCGCAGGTAGCGGATTGGCTGGGTCAGTTTCTGGCTCAATCGCTAGCGGTCTCACAAAATTACCCGGCGGTGAATCAGCAGTATCAAGCATCACTAATCTCGCTAAAGGAGCATTGCCTAATTTACCAGGCACGGGCGATCTCAAGGGAGCCTTGCAAGGTAAAGCAACTGATCTCCTCAACAATGCTACTGGAGGTTTAGCAGGAAAAGCAAGTGATTTATTGAATAAAGCTGGAAGTGCTGCAGGCGGTTTAGCCTCGTTGATACCATCTAATCTGCCTTCAGGTGCAGCAGCAGCACTGCAAGGTGCATTAGGATCTATAACCGCAGCAGGATCGGGAATCAAATTGCCAAGCATCGCATTGAACACTACCGACCGTTCAACTATCACACAGGCAGTGACATCACAACTTGACGATCCAGGTATACCTGTACCGAAATTTGGTGAAGTTGATGAAGCGGCAAAATCTGAAGTCGATAGCAAGGCATCTGAACGTCAAGCTTATCTAGAAAAATCTTCTGAAGCTGCCGATAAATTGATGAAAGCTTGGAAGAAACGCGACAAAGCACAAAAAGCTTTGGATAAAGCAAGGAAGAAATTGCCGCAAGGCGATCCTGGCATCGCAGCCGCACAGGAAGAATATAATGCTGCATATTATGAAGCCGATGCAGCGAATGAGGAATTTCTAAAAATACGAGACGAAGGACGCACCTCAGGCTTGTTAGATACCGGACCATTTGGATAACTATAAATAAATTTATGTCACAATATATAGGTTTCAGCACAAAAAATGCCAACACCCCGCGAACTACAAACGCAAGAACGGGTATTGCAGGTGGTGTAGGTACGATCACACAACCCGTAGTACCAGGAAAGAAATACAGACTTACAGATCAAAATTTAGTTGTTCAAGACTTGATCAACGCACTAAACATCAGACAGGGTGAAAAAGTAGGTCAACCGGGATATGGTACAACACTGTGGAATTTCGTATTCGAACCTAACACGCAGGATGTAGCATTCAATCTTGAAAATGAAGTCAGACGTATTGCAGGTCAGGATCCTAGAGTAGTGATCAATTTTGTAAGAACATATCCACAAGAAAACGGATTACTTGTCGAGATACAGATCACCATCGCTCCCTATAATCAAGCGTCTTTGCTAAGTGTGTTTTTTGATAGCAATACCAACACTGCAAGCGTTCTCCCATAAAATACGCACTTTTTAGGACTGATAAATAATAAAAACAGGGATAATTCATGGCTACTAGTTCTAGACAAGCAGCACTATTTGGTATCAACGACTGGAAAACTATATACCAGACTTTTCGTGAAGCCGATTTTCGCAGCTATGATTATGAAACTTTGCGCAAGAGTTTCATCGATTACTTGCGTGTCTATTATCCCGAAACGTTCAATGACTATATCGAAAGTAGCGAGTTTATCGCATTGATGGACGTTATGGCGTTCATGGGACAAGGTCTTGCCTTTAGAAATGATTTGAATGCGCGTGAAAATTTTATAGACACTGCGGAACGCCGTGATAGCGTCATCAAATTAGCAAATCTTGTCAGCTATACACCCAAAAGAAATATAGAGTCGCAGGGATACCTCAAAGTCATCAGCATACAAACAAGTCAAAATGTCACAGACTTGAACGGTGTCAATCTAAGCAACATCCCTATATTATGGAATGACCCTGCAAACAGCAATTGGTTCGAACAATTCAACACTATCATCAATGCTGCATTGATCAATAGTCAGCGCGTAGGCAGACCCGGAAATGTTAGCGATATCCTAGGAGTATTGACTGCTGAATATAGTTTGCAGATACCGCAAAATACATTACCAGTCGTACCATTCGGTACTGTCATCGATGGTAATAACATGAGCTTTGAATTAGTAAGCGTGACGAGCGTAGATGAAGATTATCTATATGAGATTCCTCCTGCACCAACTGGGCGTTTCAATATGCTATATCGAAATGACAAATTAGGTTTCGGTAGCGCAAACACAGGTTATTTCTTTTATTTCAAGCAAGGTTCGTTGAAGAATTTTGATTTCGTATTAGAACAACAGATCGCTAACCAAACTGTCAACATTGATATACAAGGTATCAATAATGAAGATACATGGTTGTACCAGTTGAATAACAATAACAATTCAAGATTGCTATGGAAGAAAGTAGACAACGTATATGCTAACGCTTATTTGCAGACTGAAACTAGCGACAAGAAAATCTTTAGTGTCAGCAGTCGTTTCAATGATCAAGTCACCTATGTGTTTGGAGACGGTGTTTTCTCTGAGATTCCAGTAGGAACATTCAGAGCTTATGTAAGATCAAGCAACGGTCTTACTTATACCATTGACCAAAGCGAGATGCAAAATATCAATGTGACTTTCACTTATGTTTCAAGAGAAGGAAGATTAGAAAATCTTACAGTAGGATTACAACTCACTCAACCAGTAAGTAATGCTCAGGCGCGTGAAAGTTTAGCAAGCATCAAGCAACGTGCTCCTACACGTTACTACACACAGAATCGTATGGTCAACGGAGAAGATTATAACAACTTCCCATATACATTATACAGTTCGATCATCAAATCAAAAGCGATCAATCGCAGCAGCATCGGTGTATCAAAAAATTTAGATTTATTAGACCCCACAGGCAAATATAGCAGTATCAACAGTTTTGGAAGTGATGGTGCGCTTTGGCAAGATGACAGCAACGGGGTACTGTCTTTATCAGTAAACAATACCAGTGACATCATTTCGTTTTATACTGATACGTTGAATGCTGTACTAGCACAAAATCGTGCCAACCAATTTTATATAGCCAATTCAAATGAAGCAGCAACCACATGGTATAAAAGATTCAATGTTGATTCCGATACTGGCGATGGAGTAGTATACTGGCAAACAAGCACTACCGATGCTAGCTCACAAACAGGTTACTTTTACACATTAGATTTCACGCAAAGAGTGCCTGACCAATTGGGAATTTTTAGCACAACAAATACAAAATATGTAACGAAGGGAGCTTTGTTATTACTTTCTGCCCCTGAAGGATTCTATTTTGATAATAACAATAGATTAGTAGCGGGAATTCCAGGAAGCAACCCAACATCAATATGGACTACTGTGTTGAACGTTATCGGCGACGGAACAAATAATGGCGACGGTAATTTTAGTAACGGTACAGGCCCCGTGACACTAAATGGTTATATTCCCAACGGCGTGATTTTATCACAAGTGATTCCTGTGTTCGACAATTCACTAAGCATTGAAATATTGCAAGAATCTATACTAAAAATTGAATTGCAACAAAGCTTTAGCCTAGTGTTCAACAATTCTTTGACTGTTGATCAAGAGCGTTGGAGCATCAAACCATTTGATAATACGAACTGGTTCATAAGATTTCAAAGTTTAGGCGGCAACAGATATTCCGTCACATATCGTTCATTACGTTATTATTATGGTAGCGTAGCAGATACCAGATTTACATATGCCTTGAATGAATTAGTATACGATCCATTCACAGGAAAAATTTTACAAGATTTCATAAACATTTTAGGTATCAATACACAACCTAATTCATCTACTGCTTTAGGTAGAGATAGCAAAATCAATATCATAGGTCAAACAGTAGAAAGTGATGGTTATGTCAATGATTTTGAAGTAGAGGTCGCTGCTACTGATGTCAATAATAAGCAGTTGATATTGAATCCTGACTATTTTACTGAAATCACAGGTGTAGTAAATGGTTCTACTAATTATGGAAAATATGTTTTCTTTAGAACTATACAGGATGCTTATGATTTATCAAGAGAACAAATCGTCCCATCTACAAATATCATCTATCAATATCCTACCAAAGATAGCATCGAAGTAATCAAATATGAATATCCTGTAGGACAAATTTTCTTTGCGTTCTCTGACGATAAATTCTATAAAACAGTGCAAGACACATCAGTGCGCACACCTCTTTATATCTTAGTTGAGCAAAACGATTATAGTTACAAATATGGCAGACAAGGACTAAGCTTCCAGTATAGACATAACAGTAATAACACTACACGTATTGATCCTGCCACTACAAATATCATCGATCTATATGTTGTAACTCAAGCATATTATACTCAATATCAGAATTATATTCAAGACAGCACCAATACTATACCTGAACCTAGCAGACCAACTATCAACGAACTTAGCGCAGCATATGGTAAAGTAAATGATTACAAAATGTTGAGCGATTCTGTGGTTCTAAATAGTGTAGTGTTCAAACCACTATTTGGTAGCAAAGCATCATCAGCATTACAAGGGACAATAAAAGTGATCAAGAATTCTACGACTACTGCTAGCGATAGCGAAATAAGAAGTGCTGTTCTTGCATCTATGAATGATTACTTCAATATCAATAATTGGAGTTTCGGTGATACATTTTATTTCTCAGAACTTACTGCATACCTACATAATCGTTTAGGTAGTCTGATTAGTTCTACTGTTTTAGTTCCAAACGATCCTACAGAACCTTTTGGAACATTGTATGAAATAAAATGCGCACCTTATGAGATTTTTGTCAATGCGGCTACATCGGACAACGTTGTTGTGATCGCAGCATTGACTCCAGACGAACTACAACCTGTATAAAATGACTAGAATACGCACATTAGAATTTTTACCACAAATATTTCAAACTGAGACTAACAGTCAGTTTTTAGGTGCCACGCTCGACCAATTAGTAAATCCTCCAGTCACACGAAAGATAGAAGGATATGTAGGTAGTAAATTAGGATATGGTATTGATGCCACTGATTATTATGTTACTGAACCTAC
>Ga0222714_10000081_pt1 | contig 115209 bp, 115 predicted proteins | sample C33_3DmetaG_FD_165048 | JGI IMG/M metagenome (GOLD analysis project Ga0222714, IMG submission 165048) | Estuarine water microbial communities from San Francisco Bay, California, United States - C33_3D | ecosystem: Environmental > Aquatic > Marine > Unclassified | place: USA: California...
TGTTTGATATATCAAACACATCAGCTGCTGGTGTTTTGGGGAAATCTTTTATTGCATTAGCGTATGCCTTTACTGCTAGACTATTTGATTCAATTGCAGCTTTATCTAGTTCAAGTAATTGAAAACTCTTTAACCCTGCCCAAGGACTTGTATCAACACCTATCAGTTTGGCCAGTCCCTGTTTGAATATATCAAATAAACTAGCTTCAGGTGTTGTGGGGAAATCTTTTATTGCATTAGCATATGCTTTTACTGCTAGACCATTTGATTCAATTGCAGCTTTATCTAGTTCAAGTAATTGAAAACTCTTTAACCCTGCCCAAGGATCGGCATCAACACCCATCATCTTGGCCAGTCCCTGTTTGAATATATCAAACACATCAGGACCTGGCGTTTGAGGGAAATCTTTTATTGCATCAGCATAAGCTTTAATTGCTTCGGCATTTTGTTTTACTGCTGCTGTGTCGAATTTTTCGTTTGAAATTGCTCTTACTCTTTCAAGTATTGTAGGACCTGGTAGCATTTCAAATAAATTTGCTATTGCATTACTAATTGCGCCGGCGGCTGCGCCTGCACCCATTTTAGCTATAGCACCAGCAACTCCTGCCATTCCTTCTGCGGCTTGACGTAACTTTGCTCCGTCTACATTTTCAAAGCTCTTCATGCCTTCTGAAAACTTAGGCAGAGCGGCACCCATTAACCAGGTAGCACCGGCGATTGCAGCACCAATTCCTATAATAGCACCGGCAAGAACAACAGCGCCGATTGCTACTTGAGGCGACGCAAATGCACTTAATCCGGCTGCTGCACCACGCATCACGCCTGCGCCCATTTGACCTATAAAGTTGCCAATGCCTGAGCCTGCTGCTCCTCCAACTGCTCCAACTCCTCTACCACTACCGCCAATTCTGCCTCTTCTGCCGCCGCCAGCGCTGCCGCTCCCTAAAACACTACTAAACAGGGTTGCTATGCCTCCGGTAAATGCTTTAATAATAAGAGGTCCTGCAAATACTGCTGCTAATGTTCCTAAAACAGCTGGACTAGTTAATGCACTCTTAATTGCGTCTGCTAACCATGTTCCCATTTTATCAAGTGCGCCGTGTATAGCTTTACCAAGAACACCGTCCTCTGCAAACAGTTTCTTCATTACACCTTCAAAGCCAAGCTCTCTAAAATCTTTAATAATGCCATTTAGAGTTGTTTTTAAACTTTCAAGTTGTCGTTTAAACTCAGGACTGCCTATCCACTCTTGTAAATTGTTAGCTACATCTTCAAACGCAGCAGTTATAGCACCAAGTGGACTGTTTTCGCCACCTGCTGTAAAAACATCCATTAAATTTCCACGAACTCGATTTAAAGTTTCTGAAAAGTTTTTAAGAGCTGGTTGTCTTGCTTGTTCCCTACGTTGTCTCTCTTGAAGTGCTGCATAGGCTTCCTCATCCAGGAATCGTTTGTCTGTAAGTTTACTGTATGCCATTAATGCGTCAGCCATTGGACCGCCAGCTCTAATTATAGCAGCAACACTAGTATTGTTCTTTTTAGCATATGCTTGTATATCTTGACCAACTTGAAATAGCATATTGTTTGCCATTCTAGGATCCATGTTTTTAAAGTCTTTAGCTTTTTCTCTAAAAGTAGCAGACATAGTCATTAGACCCTGTGTTATAGGTGATATTGCTTGACCTAGTGCTTGTTCGTTAAATGCTGCCTTCATTTCTTCTGGTACTGTTGCCATATTAGCTTGGAAACGTTTTTGTTGTTCCGCAGACATTCCTACCATTGCAGCCTGCATGGTAATATTCCCAGCGTTTTGTTTTAGTTCGGCAGCTAACTGATCTCTATGCTTGCCTGTAATTGCAGAAAGCTCAGTTAATGTAGTTAGGTATTCTTTTGCTCCTTTTTCTGTAACTCGTCCTCTTCTTTGATCAAAGCTAAATTGCATTTGCATTAGCTCTGCGTAATCTATTAGCCCTTGATTTAATTCTTGTGATGTAAAGCCTAAAGCCATTAAATCTTTATTGTTTTTTCTCAAGTTCATTGACAATCTTGCAAAATTTTCTGCACCAGATGTTACATCTGATCCAAAATATCTTATTTGTTTAGAATTAGTTGCAATTAACTCAGTAAATTCGCCCAATGGCATTGCTGCTTGTGCAGATAAGTTTCTTAACCCGGTTAAACCTTCGCCAAAAATAGCACCCGATGCACTTAGTTTTCTAAACGATGATATATTTTCATCAATGAGTCCAGTAAGAACTGATAAAGGGCCGCCTACAATTGGTATTACTTTAGCAAAACTAGTTAAGTCGTTTTTTCCGTCAAGAAATTGTTTTGCTAGTTCGCCTGCTGTTCCTAATAAAGCACCTAATCCTTTTGCAGTTGCGTTGCCAACTAAATTTCCAAATCTAGATACTGCTTCTGTAGACTTGCTTACTGCTGAAGTGTTATCATTAACACCTTTTGTATGTTTAATTTCTGCAGATGTGCCTTGTTCAACTGCTTTATTATGTAATTCTTGTACTTTTGCAGCAGAGCCACTTCCGCTGCGGCCGCCCATTTTTTCTACAGCTCGTAAGAGAGCCTGAAGTGTTATTTCACTAGCAACACCGTCATTACCGCCTACATTACCAATAATTACTTCATCAGCCACTTTGTTCAACCTAAATTATATGCGCATATAAATAGAATAGATACATACTTATACAATGTATTTATTCGGAGATAGAAATGGCAGAATTTAACCCTTTAACTAGTGGTCTTAACAAACCTCAAAGCAATCCTTTACAAAAATATTTTAGACAACCAAAAGTTTATATTACGTTACCTAGTAAAGGTGAGTTTTATAAGTCGGGGTCGCTCGAATTGCCCGAAAATGGTGAACTGCCAGTTTTTCCAATGACTGCTAGAGACGAATTAACAATGAAAACTCCAGATGCGTTGTTAAATGGACAGGCTACTGTTGATGTTATACAAAGTTGTATTCCGGCAATTAAAGATGCATGGCAAATGCCTAGTATTGATTTAGATGCTGTACTAATAGCAATTAGAATTGCAACTTATGGCGAAAAAATGGATATATCTGCTATTGTCCCTGTAACTGACGAAGAACGTTCTTATAGTGTTGATTGCAGGAACATTCTTAACAAATTAGTAACTGCTGAATTTGATAGTGAGCTTGCTTATAACAATATGCTTGTTAAAATACGTCCGTTAACTTATAAAGAGTTTACACAAAGCAGTATTAAAACTTTTGAAGAGCAACGTATATTTGCATTAGTTAATGATGACACTATGCCTGAAGAAGAAAAAATTAGTCGCTTTAGTCAAAGTTTTAAAAAACTAACACAACTAACTGTTGAAACAATGTCAAAAACTGTTGTTAGCATCACTGTTGACGATAATGAAGTCACAAATACTGATCATATTCAAGAATTTGTTATGAATGCTCCAAAAGATTTCTTTGCTGCTATTATTGAACATATTGAAGCACAAAAAGATAAATTTGCTCTAGAGCCAATAAAAGTAAGCAGCACTGATGAAGATATAGAAAAAGGTGCTCCAGAAACCTTTGAAGTTCCAATAACGTTTGATCAATCAAATTTTTTCGCATAAGGATCTTGACCTGGACCCTTGACGAGATCCTAGATGAGGTCCGCAATTTTGAAAACCAACAAAAAGAAATAAAACTAGAACTTCTTAAGGTATGTTGGTACATGCGTGGTGGTGTATCCTACGAAGAAGCCATGTTCATGTCTTATGAAGATAGAGAAATTGTAGGAAGAATAATAAAAGAAAACCTAACTACAACAAAAGAGTCAGGTCTTCCTTTCTTTTAAATTTTGCTTATACCAAAGTAAGCGTTTGTACCTTCAACTAAGTGAATTCTTAGTCCTAGATCGCTCCAGCGAAGTCCATGCTCGCGCAACATCTTAGAAATTTCAAAATATTGGCTCTGTGTTAGGAATCTTTCACCTGCTTTAGAGTTTGCAAGCCACTTAGCTTGAATGTCTTTAACATCCATACCAAGTTTTGCAAGTTTCATAATCTTGTCTGCTGCAAACACACCGCTTTCTTTATCCCCCTTGGCCATCTTAGCTAAATCAGCTTGAATGCCTTGGGCAATGTTAGCCGGTAATGGCTTTTCGCCCCCTTGCACACTACGAATGTTTGCTTTTGATTTTTCGTAGGTGTCATTAGCAGCAGCATTCTTACCTGTTGCAGGTGCAGTTTTTGCTCCGGGTGCTGCTGGCGCTGTTCTACTTTGTGCAGGTGCTGTGCTAGCAGCTGGTTTAGCAGTAGGTTGTCCAGGAACAGCAGGTTGACTAGCTGCTGTTTGTGGGTTAGTTCTAGCAGCTGGTTTAGCAGTAGGTTGTCCAGCTGTTGTTTGTGGGTTAGTTTGAGTGTTCTGAGATGTCTGCGGTGTTGCAGTAGCAGCTGATTTAGCCAAAGTGTCAATGTGTTTGCGTAAATCAGCTAACTGTTCAGCATTAAGTTTACTAATTGCTGCTTTAATATCTTTTAGTGGATCTTTTGTTGAGACTCCGGCTTGTTTTCCCATAAGTCCTTGACCAAAACCTTTAGCAAAATTAGCAATGCCAGACCCAACAGATTTAACTCCCTTACCTAGACCAGTTACTACTTCACCAGGAGAAAGCTCATCTAGTTTATTTTCAGAGACCATATCATTAAATTTCATCGCGATTATTCCTTAGAATGTTCTATTGTAGTATTTATTAAAGAAATGAGCTAAAGCTCATTTAGTTTTCGCTATCGCTCAAACTACTCACTTCGTTTTTTAATAGATGTGATGTAAAATGATATTAATTAAAAAGCAATTTTACGAATGTAAAATTGTAATAATTTCATGTAGATCGTTTCAGTCAGATGGAACCTACTACGGTTCCATCTAATCTCAAAACTTCATGTGAGTCTTATCCAGCCGAGACTTGGAAGTAGGTGTTTTCTGCTGTACAATGGGCTCTGACCTTTCCCAACCTACGTCGACATCAAACTATAGTGCATAAACTATAAAACGCATTTATAGCTTGTACACTATACTCTTATCCCTCGCTTCGTTCCTAGTGCTAAAGGGTTTTTATGTACAATGTGCAGTGTTTCGACAGCCAACATTCCATCTATATCAACCAGTAGCCCAATTTGTCTGATGGCTTCCGCACTCTGGTGCGTCGATCAATATGTTACGTGTCCGGCTCTCACCCCGGTTTTTCCACAGCGGTATTACAATCTGGCCCGCCAACCTTATGTGTTGGATTGTTTTGCCTGTTCTAGTAGTGCCTGTCGCAATTTATCTGAGCCGCCAACTCTACAATTAATAATTCCGTTATAATATTCGTCGCTCTCTAATACACGGCGGTCAAATTGCTCTCTTGCCTCTATGTAGGACATTTCTGCCTTTGATGTACAATAATAAAGTATTTGTCTTGTGAAGTTTTCTGGACCTAAGGCTGCAACATCTGCTTGTAGGCGTTCTGAAGAACCCCAATACTCGCGCCAGTCGCTTTCTACAGTGGATCGTCTTTTGAGTTTTTTGCCTTTTAATGGTGGTTTAGTACGTTTGAACTGTGCTAGTTTCTTGCCTATGTACTTTTGTCCAGTAGTTAGATTTGTTATAAGGTAAACAAAGCCTATTTTGCCTTCAGGTATTTCATCTACTATAACATTACGGTAAGTCCACTGCATGAACTTACTTATGGATTAGCTTTTTTTGCTGCCTCTCTTTTGAGTTGTTTTTCTTTTTGATGTGCCTGATGTATTTCATCCATACGAATCTTAGCTAGTTCTCGTATTTTTCGCAAACAGCGTCTTGTGTACACATGATTTCGAACAGAATTACTAGTTTCAAACCGTTCGCTAGATTTGAAATATTCTAAATATGCCTGTACAAGTTTATCGTGTGTATCTGAATCCATTTTACTCTACATAGTCGATATCATTCGCGTAGCTAGTAAAACCATTTTCTTTGATTACTTTTAGAACATTGTTTACACGACCAATTAATTCGTCTTTGTGACTAATCAAATAAATGTTTTTGTTTCTTTCTCTACCCATCTTTTTAAGAATACTTAGAGAGTTTTCAACACCTGCGGTGTCCATGCCGCTATCAAAAAGCTCGTCAATAAACAATAGGTTAACATTTTGATATAGACTTTCCCAAACATCACGGAATGCAAAAGAAAGACCAAGGATAAGCCTGTTGCGTTCTCCTCGAGATAGATTGTCAAAATCTAGATCTTGACCTAACTGTGTAATTTCTACATTCAAGTCGTTTAAAAATACAACTTGGTGAGGTAAGCCTAGTTTATCGAGATAATAAGTAAGCCTGTTGTTTAGATATGCTAAGTTTTGATCAATAATCTTCTTTCTAATGAAACTATCTTTGTTGGTTAACAATTTAAGTAAGAATTCTTGATGTTCTTTAACTGAATTTAAATTGTTAATTTTAGACCAGTCAATTTCTTGAATAGCAGACTTATGCAATTCGTCAATCTGTGCTTGATAAGGATCAGATTCTGCCTGTTTATCAGCTAGGCTTTTCTTTAAACTTTCAACATTATTTCGATGTTCGTATGCTTCTTTTGCAGTATCATAAAATGTTATCGGTTTACCGTTAATGTCGCCTATTTCGGTAATACCTTTAAGCACTTCTTCTAATTTATTTGACACTTCAAACTGATAAGTGTCAGCATCTTTTAACTCTAACAGTTTAGCTGACATTATTTCTTGTTTTTTATCAGCATGTAACGGTTGTCCGCAAGTATAACACAATGCTTCTTCTAAGTTTGTTATATCTGACTGTATTTTCTTAACACGTTTATCAGCTTGCAACAAGGCACTTTCTAGTGTGCTCTTTTCTTTATTGAATCCGTTAATTTTGTTGTTTAACTCAGTCCAAACAGCAAGTTTCTCGTGTAATTCTAACTCCTTGTCAATGTCTAGGTGCTCTAATTCAGTAATACCACGCTGTAATTTAGCACAGTCTTGCTCTTTTTTAGCATACCATGCTTTTTGAGTAGTTCCAAGACTATTGATAGTAGTTTCAATTTTAGAATTAGCAGATTGAATTGCATTAATTTTTAATGTTTCTTCTGTTATGGTATCTTTTGTTATTTTTACCTGTTCTTTTAGCATTTCTGCCTTTTCACTAAGGATAGTAATGCCTAATAGTTGTTCAATAATTTCTCGTTGATCATTTGTACGCATACTAAGAAACGGTTCTGTGTACGTGTTTAATGCCACAACATGTTTAAACATGTTGTGACTCATTCCTAGCAGCTCAATAATAGTTTTCTGAGTTTCTCTACTATCACCTTGAGACTCATCAGTTAACTCTTGCTCTTCCTCGTTAATATAGAACTTCAACACGTTAGGACTTCGACCTCGTTCAATTCGGTAGCCAACACCGTCTCGCTCAAAGTGCAATGTTACTAACATTCCCTTATTATTTGTCTTGTTAATAAGGTTGTTCTTTTTGATATTGGTTAGTGCTTGGCCGTACAGTGCATAACTTAATGCATTGATTATAGTAGTTTTGCCTGTACCGTTACGAGATCCGGTGTCGTCACCTCCTTGGTCTAAGTTTTCGCCAAGCACTAGTGTTAGCTGCTCCTTATTAAAGTTAACAGCTTGGGTCTGGTTACCCACACTCATAAAGTTTTTTACAGTTAGATCTTTAATTTTTATAGTCATTACAATCCGTGATATATGTCTAGTAGTAACTTTTTGTCAAAGTTATCAGTGTCTAGTTGCGAAATTTCATTTGCAACAATTTCGTCTACGCTTTCAAATGCAGAAATGTCTAGGTCTGTGCTTATTTCTTCGATTTGTTTTTGTGGTATTAGTGTAATTTCTCTACAATCATACTGACTTATAAAAGTTTCTTTGATAAAACTTGCTTCTTCGTAACTGATTGGAATGTCAATTGTTACTCGAAGATACATTTTTGATTTTAACAAAGACTCTGTTTCGTTTAATAATCTAGATAACGGTAATGAACGATATTTAGGACAGTTATCCCAATTAATGTATTCTGGCTCTTTGTTATCTTCTTTGTTAATAACCATCATGCCACGTTCGTCGTCCCACACATCGGCATAGTTATGTGGGAAAGCATTGCCGATGTAATGTATTTTACCTTGTTTTTGTCTTTTATGAAAGTGCCCACTAAACACATAGTCTTGGTTTTCAAAATGAGATGCTTGTAAATCACCATGATCTGGCATTTGTACCATTGCATTCATGTAAAAATGCGGAAGTTCAAAATGACCAAACATATATTTGGCTTTGATATTTTTTATATTTTTCCATTCGTCACCAACTAACCACGGAACGAGTGCAACATTGTCTTGTTCATAGATTCTGTCAACTAAAGTAATTCCTGGAATGTGTTTTCCAAAAATAGTTGAAGACACATCACGTTTATCTTTGTAGTAAAGATCGTGATTTCCAACAAACATATAAAACTTATCAAATGCTTTACCAAGTTTTTCTAAGCTACGTATTGTTGCATCCATTGTGGTAAGGTTAAGACTGTTGCGATTATGATGCCAGTCACCACAAAAAATGCCAGTTTCGCAACCATGAGATTTTGCAGTTTCGATAAACCAATCTACAAATTCTTCACAGTCATCATTATGAACCTTGCTGTTGCCTTTTAGTCCAAAGTGGATATCTGTAAATACCGCCGCCTTTTTAAACAAGATAGTTTACTCCAATGATCTTTTTAATATACACTATTTTTATTATTATGTCAAGTGTTATTCTGATTCTGAATGCCGTCTTTGTGCAGCTTCCCATTCGCCTTGATATTGTCTAGTAAAGCTAGGGTTTAAATCGTTCATTTCGAGAATGTCGTCGCGGATGTTTTGATTGCGTTTTTCAATGTTAATAACACGTACAAATGAGTTTGTAACTGCTGCTGTGTAGTAAGCAAAGGGGTTTTGACTTTTAGACTCATCAAACTGTAAACCAATTTGAGTAAGTTGTAGTATCGCTTGTCCTCGCATTTCGTCATTGTAGGTATATCCTCTTACATTTCCTCTAGTAGCATACCTGTCACATAATTTCATCCACATAAGTGCAAGTGTGTTTGTTGCTTTACCGTGGTCTTTGCTAAAATGTCCGTTCTCCATACCTCCGATCCAGTGACTTTTTCCAACACAAATTAATTCGTCTGCATCATTAAATCTAAAATGTTGATAAGGAGGAAAATTTAGTTTAATTTTTTTATCTGCCTCAGTTTTTGGATTCTTTTTTCTTGTTAAATCTTCTGGTATATGATCAAATGTCATAATCCTAAAAACTAAATCAGATTTTTGAATTTTTTTATAATCAATTTCGCAGTCAGCTTGCTTTATACGCTCTCCGTTTTTTCGTCGTGCTTCATAATCTTGCTGTGATAGCATTTTAGCACGATTTCGTTTTGCTTCTGCAATAGTTCTAACATTTATCTTGTCAATGCTAGATAAAATTATATCGTAATTGCTGTCTTCATCTTGTACATAACTACTAAATGTTTTTTTAGATTTATGTATTTCTGATAATATGTCCTTGTTGTTTAAATAGTTCTTCTTCTTCATAGTTTCTCCAACTCCAAGTTAATTATAATATATGTAGATAATTTTGTCAACTAAATACATAGAGGAGATTAACATCTATGGGATTATTTGACGGTTTCAATATTGGTGGCGCAATTAGCAGTGCAATATCTAATTTCTCAAGCGTTACAAGTTCTATAAGTAGCGTAACAGGAGGTTTAAACACTGCACTAAGCACGTTTAATAACACGTTCGGCGGAGCTCTTGCTGGCACAAGTATTGGAAACACAATTAACAAGGTTACTAGAGTTGCTGGCATTGTTGACAGTTTACTAGGTAATGGCGGTAAATTAACTGAAATTGGGTCAGCATTTAGATCTTTAGGTAATGCATCACAAAATGTTTTTGTAGGAGCTAACCCACCTGATCGAGGCAGTATACCAGCTATAGCACGAGAAGACATAGCATCTAATCGAACAGATTCGCAAACCGCAGGCGACTGGCGTGTTAGTTTAAGTGTTCCAATGGAAATAGCATCAAGTCCTGTATTTGCTTCATTTACAGCAGAAGGCGGAACAAAAGGAAGAATGGTATTTCCGTTTAATCCGGTTATTTTGTTAGGCCATTCAGCAGCCTATTCTAATATTACTCCTACTCATACTAATTATCATTATCATGCCTATCAAAGTAGCAGTATTGACAATATAACAATTACTGGAGAGTTTTTTAATGAAAATGAAGCTGATGCGCTGTATTGGGTAGCGTGTGTACATTTCTTAAGAACTATGACTAAGATGTTTTATGGAAACGGAGCAAATGTTGGACTGCCGCCATTAGTGTCACACCTTAATGGTTACGGAAAATTTGTTCTAAACGATATTCCAGTTGTAATTACAAACTTTACAGTTGATCTACCTGCAGATGTCGATTATATTCCAGTACTTGTGCCTGGAGATAAAGATGTCAACATGGTACCAACACAGTCACAGATAGCAGTAACTTGTGTTCCAAACTATGCAAGAAGATCAGCAGCTAGATTTAATCTTACAGAATTTGCCAATGGCAACTTTGTTGGAAGACCGGAGGGCTTTGTATAATGAGCGATAGTAAAGCAGCAGGACCATACGGTTCAACACCAATTGCTGCCGGAGGGTACCTTGACATTATGAGGATTCGTCCAGTACCAGAAGCAAGCAACGATATTTTATACGAAATAACACCGTCGTATACTCATAGACCTGATCTGTTAGCATTTGATTTATATGGCGACAAAAATCTATGGTGGATTTTTGCTCAGAGAAATTTAAATGTATTGAAAGATCCAATATATGATTTTGTGGCTGGAACTAAAATATATCTTCCACAAGGACAAAAAATTTCTCAGATATTAGGACAATAACATGGCATTTTCAATAGGAGGACTAACATCAGCTGTTCCATCAATTGGTAGTACAGTTCAAACTATTTCTAATAGTATTAATACTGCTAATCCTGCAGGCATATCGTCAGCCTTGTCAGCAGCTAACTCCGCATTGTCTGGAAATACCAGCAGTTTGTCAACTGCAAACTTAACTGCTGGGGTAAACAATTTAGGTAGTCTTGCCAACAACTTATTAGGACCAGCAAACTCCATTACAAAATCTTTAGGACAAGTTTCTGGAACACTTGGAGTAATTAGTAAATTAACAGGAGCATTAGGAGGGACAACTAACCCCCTTCAAAGTCTACTTAGTAACGCATTAACAGGAACAGGACTTGAAGGACTATCAAAATCTATAGAGCAATTAACCTCAGTTGGTGCAGCAGTAGCCGGCGCTGTGTCTGTTCTTAATCCAGATACTTCAACAACAAGAACACTACAAGAATTAGCAACATCTAGCGATAGATCTTATCTAGAATCATTTAAACCTTTACTAACTTCTATTGGAAGTTCTACATCATTTAAAGCAACTGACTTTACTACAAACAATGGCAGAGTAGTAAATCCGTTAAGAAACGCAAACAGTTTTAACTATGTTATTACATTAGGAATTGTTGATGCTGCAACAGTTGCTAATCCTACCGGAATTTATAACGGACAAGAATTCAAACAGGTACTCCTAAAAAGCGGTGGCGGCTCTGTTGATTCAGGATATTCTAACAGAATACGAACAAGTCACGAAGGCCAAGAAAATGCAGAATATTACCTTGAAGATTTTGAATTATCAGCAGTAGTAGCACCTAACCCAAGTACAGGAACAACATTAGGAACAACTATTACTTTTAAAATTATTGAACCTTTTAGTCTCGGCAAAGTTATAGAAGCTATGATGGTTGGAGCAAAAGCAGCTGGTTTTAACTCTTATACCAACGCTCCGTTTTGTTGGAAAATTGAGTTTTTAGGATGGGATGAAAGAGGTGAAAGACGAATAGTACTTGATAAGCCAAAATATGTGTTAACGCTAATATCTGAAATGAATATGAGCTACTCTGAAAAAGGCACAGTATATGATTGTAAAGGAGTTGCATGGTCTGACGGAGCATTATCTAACACGGCCAATAAAATTAAAGTACCAGTTACTGCCTTTGGTAAAAAGGTTCATGAAGTACTCGAAAACAGTGCAAAGTCTGTAACAAACGTAGTTAATGGACATATCGAAAAACTTGAAGAAAAGAAATTTATAGTTGGGTATGACAGATATATAATTTGTTTTCCAAAAACTAAAACAGCAATACATAAAGCAGTACAAGGACAAGGTGTTGATGTTTCTCAACTAAGAGCAACTACTGATGCGGCGGAACAGGAAAGAATACGACTGGGCTTGTATCAAAAACCAAAAATAGATGATCCAGATACTAACAATCAAGCAATTAGAATTATCCCTTCAACATCGCCTAATCAATATTTGTTTTTAAAAGCTTGGGCTACTGACACTGCAAACATAAATGAATGGGGAATGAGCGACATTATTGATGACACTAGAGACGGCGGAAACGTACAAAACCCACCTGCAGGAGCATCTCAAGATAGCGGTACACGAGTTATAAGACGACAAATGAATGCATCTCGAACACCTGAAAAGGCTAGAAAAGCTGATTGGAACGAAGGAACTACAATAACGGCTATCATTGATCAAGTTCTTAAAACATCAGTACTGGCTAAAGAACAAGCAACAGCCGAATCTAGAAATGGATTTAAAAAAGCATGGCGAATTGAAACACTGGTTTTTATTGAAAATGGTGGTACAGGAGTTGAAGGTCAACTTGGTCGTCCAAGAAAAACTTATGTTTATGCAGTGCATACTTTTTGGACCCACGAAGCAAGACACCTTGGTCCTGGACAAAAACCTAAAGGAATAGAACAGTTAAAAAAACTAGCTAAAAAAGAATACAATTATTATTATACTGGTAAAAACGAAGATATTATTAAATTAGACCTAAAATTTAATAACTCTTTTTTCCAAAACATGAGAGCAGACATTGGCCAAAACTCATCCACTACAACCGGACAGGAAGTTACATCTACAGGAAAAACACAAGGTTCTCAGCTATCTAATGCCGGATCAGATGGATTGGAGGACTTCGAAGAGCCAAAACAGGCAATGGAACTAAGTGCTGACGACAAACAAGCATCTAAAGGTGGCTTTCAAGTTTCAACTGTAAATGATAAGACAAAGGTTGCTATTTTTGAACAATTCTACAATAGATTAATAAACAGTCCTGCAGACATGGTTCAGGTAGAGTTTGACATATGGGGTGATCCGTATTTTATACCTGGGGAGACAGCACAACGAGGGCAAGAACCAGCAGCCCCAGGAGTATATGCTGATGGCTCAATGGCGTATGTAACAGATGAAGTTTATTGTGTAATAAATTTTAAAACTCCGTTAGATTATTTTGTTCTTGGATCTAGAATGGATATTCCAAAAAATATTCCAGCATTTACTGGACTATATCAGATAATTGGTGTTGTTAACAAATTTAGTCAAGGAAAATTTATTCAAAGTATAAAAGCAGTCAGACTGGCCAACCAGGGGGGTGAAAATAAGTTTGAATCATCTTCGGGTTCAGTTACAGGATCAGGAGCAATACAAGCAGGTTATTCTGTAGCAAATGCTGGACCAGCAGCAAATGCTAATCCTAACCCACAAAGTTCTCCTGCGCTGCCAGCATCTATTGGACAGAATGTAGTAAGTACAATCACTAATAAAATTAATACAAATAATCTAACAGGTCTTGCTTCTAGTTTCTCACAAGAACGAATAATGACAGGTACTGCTGGTGTAGGCACACAAGCAGTTATTAATAGTACAATTTCAACTATTACTGGAGCATTAACTAGCAAAGACGCACAAGCTGCACTTGCGTCATTAAGTAGTATTACGCGATTAGGCGTTGCAGCAAATGCGTCAAAAACTATATTCCCAATGCAGTTACCTAATCCAATTATGGGAACGGCTGGCGCACAAGGTGTTATTAGTTCTGTTGGTATAGCAGCAAATCTTCTTTCAAAAGGTTTGAATGGCCCTGCAGGCTCGTCTCTTGCAGGTTTGGGTAATATTGTATCAGGCCTAGCATCAGGAAATTTACCTGCAACACTTAATCAAGTAGCTAGCAAACTCGGTAGTACAGTTAATCCAGCAGCATCAGGGGTAAGTAGTCAAGCAAGGCCTGAATCTGCAAGGCCGCCGGTAGGAGCAGATGCATTTGGTTCAAATTTCTCAGCGTTTTAATGTAGGATAAAAGATGTCATTTACACTAACAGAACAAGATAAATCACTTATTCACTTGGCAACAAGTAAAGAAGCCAAAACCTATGACACTGTATATGGCGGACAAAGAATAGCAAATTTAACAACAATGACCATTGCTGAAGTTATGCGTTGGCAACAAAATAGAAGAGGTAATTCGGCTGTTGGGAAATATCAAATGATTCCTCCTGTTCTAGAAGAAGAAACAAGGAAAGCCGGCCTTAATCCCCTCACAACTAGATTTACCAAAGACACACAAGATTTTTTGATGATGGGTCGTCTAAAAAGTAAACGAGGGTATGAACAATTTAAAAGTATGAGTTTAGGTAGCAGTGAGCTAGCAAACGCACAAGCGTTTGCATTAAAGTTGGCACAGGAATTTGCCAGTTTGCCTGTTCCTTATGCAGTTAGAGGAGCCAGAGCCCAAGTTCAAAAAGGAATGAGCTACTATTCAGGAGTTGCTGGAAATAAATCGCATCATGATCCGGATACTGTTGTTAACACTCTAATAGAAATTAGAAAAAAAGGACCCGGTGCAGTAGTTCGCAACGTTACAGTTTCAAACGGCACACCAGCCGGCAGTGCCGCAGCACGGCCAACCGGAGAAAGTGCAAGAACCCAAGCTCGAAACATGGGACTTGGTGGAGGTACACGACCTACAGAACGTGCAAACACTGATTCGCCAGCACAAAATATAGCAAGACAGAAAAACGGATTACCACCAGCAGACAAAGTATATGTCTATGAACTAATACATGCGTTTGACGATAGGTATGATTTTAGAACAGGTAAAAAAGTAACTGACATTACTCTGTTAGGAACACAGTCTGTTGCTGCATATAATCAAGCAAACAGTGCAACAACTCCCACGGGAAGTACCGCTGCTGGACAAGTTGGCGTTGCACCTATAGAACCACTGCCAGAAAATTGGACCGTACAAGACATTATTGATATAGTAAATAGACGTGATCAAGTAGCAACAAGCCCTGGAAGATATACAGATTTCTTCCAGGATCCTTATGATCCTGCTGCACTATTAACAGTTCCTGGAAGACAACCTCCAGCACAGATTCCTGGAAATGCTACAAATGTTGGAACATCTTCCTCGGGTACAGTAGGTAGCGCAACACCAAACCAAAGCATCCCTCAAGCAGTAACACAAGCTGCTGGCGCTGCTGCAATTGCAAACACAGTTGCAGGATCTGGTATAGGACCCGATGGTAACCCTGCATCAGCAGCATCAACACCTGCGCAACAGCAAGCTACTGATCTAAGAGCAATACAAATTGATCTTCAGCGTCAGTATGATGTTTATAGAAGAAATATAGCAACTTTAATAGCAAGTGCAACATCAGTATTAAACAGTCAACCTGCAAAATATTTAATAACATTGCGTACTCAGCTTGTGCAGGCAAATGCTACACTAGAACAAGCTAAAGCTACAGGAAATTCTGAATCTATATTTGCAGCTGAAAGCGAAGTACTAAGAATACAATCTAAAATTAATCTAGGATCACCATATGGACTTACGGCGTCTAGCAAAGAACAACTAGCTAAAAACGATCCTGAATACATAGGAATAGTTTCTCAAATACAAACCAATTTATCAGGCGCCGAAGCAATATATGAAAAAGCAAGAAGTCAAGGAGTTGATTTAGCATATCCTAATATTACTTCAAATCTAACTGCTATTCCGCCTAGAGTAGTTTTTGAATAAGGAATTAATGAATGCCACCACCTAATGTAGTATCAAGAACTAGACTAAGTGATAATCCAATAACTGATGCAGGCCCGTACGAAGCAGTGGTAGTAAGCCACTTAGATCCTAGAATGATGGGAAGCCTTGAAGTTGAAATCTTGCGTCATACTAAATCAGGATCTACGCCTTTGAGATCTGGACAGATAGTAACAGTAAGATACCTAAGTCCGTTTTATGGTACAACTCCAGTAAACGGTTTAACACCTAACGAAGGATTTCAGCACACTCAAAAAAGCTACGGTATGTGGATGGTACCTCCTGATGTAGGCACTAGAGTTCTTGTAATATTTGCAGAAGGTAATAACGCATATGGTTATTGGATAGGTTGTATCCCTGAACAAGGTATGAACTTTATGATACCTGGCGGCGGTCAAGCCGCAACAGAACTTCATAGAGATGATACACCAGCAAATTTAAAACAAAATAAGTTACCAGTTGGCGAGTACAATAAACTTATTGAAAAAGGCGAAAAAGTAGATCCAACTTTGTTTAAAAAGCCGTATAACAAAGACTTTACAGAAGTACTAGAAGTGCAAGGCCTTTTGGGTGACGAACATAGAGGAACAACAACTTCTAGCGCCAGACGTGAAGTACCAAGCAGTGTTTTTGGTATCAGCACACCTGGCCCGTTAGACAAGCGAAATAAACATCCTACTGCAAAATACGGCGCAGAAAATGAACAAATAGACCATCCGTTTAATAGACTAGGCGGTTCTAGCTTCGTTATGGATGATGGCGATGACAAATTTGTTCGTGCGACGAGTGCAGCAGATGGCCCTCCGATCTATATTAACAAAGAAAAAGGTGAAGCCGGCGGCGACGAAACAATTCCGCAAAATGAACTTATTCGTTTTAGAACAAGAACCGGTCATCAAATTCTAATGCATAATAGTGAAGATTTTATCTACATTGCAAACAGTCGAGGAACAGCATGGATAGAATTAACGTCAGATGGCAAAATCGATGTATACGCATATGACAGTATTAGTATCAGTTCAGATGAAGATATTAATCTTTGTGCAGAAAGAGATATTAATATAGATGCCGGCAGAAATCTTAACATGCGAGCACAAGCACGTTATTCAGACGGTAAAGAATCTGAGAACGGCATTCCGAGCGGTCGTGTTCAAATTGAAAGTGCATTCTCTACTAATGTTTCGGCTGGTAAAGATCTTGCATTGTCTATGAAAAATAACATGCATCTAGCACCAGATGAAAATTTTTACATACATGTTAAGGGCGATATAACATTAGTATCGGATGCTAGTATAGAATTACATGCAAAAGACAGTATACATCAAAGAGCAGAAAATGGTAGTTTTTATAGACAAGCACTAAGAAGTATTCATGATATTGTTATTGATCCCGACGATGAAAAGAAAGCAATGGGCTACTACTTAACTGCCCCGTCAATTGATTTTAAAGCAGGACGTTATATTCATTCTACTGCTGGTGCAGAAATTATTGAAAATGCTGGCGCTAGTATCAACAATAACGCTGGAACAGGAATTCATCTTTCAGCAGCCGCAGGAGTACATTTACTAGGAGGAAGTATTGTTGCAGGCGACGCCGGCGTAATACATTGGAACAGTGGAGAAGCTGTAGATGGTACTAAAACTAATGCAATACAAGCATTAAAAGTTAGAGCGTCTAATAGAACTGGTGATGGCACAAGCGGTACTAAAAAAGGCGGCAACGTTTCAAGACCGTCTACTTCTGAAGCACCTACAAAATTAAGACAAATTACATTGCCTTGTATTATACCAGGTGCGCAAAATGCTACTACGTTTGATACTATTTGTTCAAGAGTTCCACAACACGAACCTTGGCCTCATCATGAAAATCTAAATCCACAAGGGTTTAAACCAGACAAAACGGATAGAGAAGCAGCAAATGGACTAGGACTAGTAAATCGTGTGTTAACTCCTGATACTTTCCGCAAGAATTTAGATGGCCGTGCATCTAGTGTTTATGTTAACATAATTGGTCCATTAAATATACAAGCGTTTGGGAATAACGGCTGTTTAGATCCTGCAGGATTAACAGCAAATCTTGGTGCTACTCCTGGCGGAGCAAGCGGTGGCGGCACAGGTGGCGCCCAAGGTGCACCTAGTAGTGGTCAAGTTAATGGGTATGGCGGAACTCCTGGAAGTGCAGAATACAGCGGTCAAGGAGCATTAGCTACTATTACTGGCGGCGGCCGGTCAGTACAGGTTGCAAAAGTATTTCAAAAATACTTCCAAGGATTTATTAATGATCTTGAAGCAACAGGATATAAAATTACATCACTTGGCGGCTATTGCAGACGTACAACTTCAAAAGGTCGTTGGAGTTATCATGCTAGCGGCGCAGCTATTGACATTAATCCTAGAAAAAATCCCATGATCGAGCCAAAACCTGCTAGTGGCCCTGTTACTGATATGCCAATTGATACTGTAAGAGCACTATGTAAGAAATGGCATCTTGGATGGGGCGGCGACTGGCGATCAATGACTGATGCCATGCACTTCTCTGCAGCCAAGAAAGAGTACGGCGGTTGGGATATTCCAGCTGATGGTAGAATACCAACAAGTATAACAGAAAAAGATGTTCCGGGAACAATAACTGAAGGAGCACCAAAAAAAGAAGATGGCGCAGAAAACGACAAAGAAGGAATTAAGGAAGCAGAAAAAGCAGAAGACGAAGCATGGGATCCACCTCCCTTTACTGAAGATGACTTTAGTGGCTAAAAATAAACAGGTAAATACAGTATGAGTACTTTAGAAAAAAATCTTTATAAAAGAGTTACAGTATCAACTGGACCTCAGAGGGGATCTGTAGGCCGAGCCTACAGAGGTTTCTCTACAGTAAACGAAGAATCAGAAGGATTTGCACTATATGATTTTGCTCTAATAAAGCAAGATATCATCAATCATTTTCATATACGTCAAGGCGAAAAGCTATCTGATCCTGCGTTTGGGACCATTATATGGGATTTACTGTTTGAACCTTTTACAGCACAGGTAAAAGCAGCAATTATTCAAAATGTAACAGAGATAGTTAACTACGACCCTCGTGTACAAGTAGAAGAAATAATCGTAGATACTTATGAATCTGGAATAACAATAGACTGTACTTTATCATATTTGCCTTATAACATTTCTGAACAAATGCAGTTCCGGTTTGATCAAGCTGCAATAAAGTAAGCAGTTAATTCAAGCAGATAAATATCTAATATAAGCGAGGAAACAGAAATGTCTTCAACTGACAGGCAATCGAGACTATTAGCAACTGAAGATTGGAAAACAATATACCAATCTTTCCGTAATGCAGACTTCCAGAGTTACGACTTTGACAATCTTCGTCGTACAATGATTAACTATCTGCGTCAAAACTATCCCGAAGATTTTAATGACTACATTGAATCGAGCGAATATCTTGCACTAATAGACCTTATTGCTTTCCTTGGCCAGAATTTAAGTTTCCGTGTCGATCTGAATGCAAGGGAAAACTATCTAGAAACTGCTGAACGCAGAGAATCAGTATTGAGATTAGCACGTTTAATTTCATATAATGCTACTAGAAACCAAGCAGCTAATGGTCTTTTAAAAATTGACACTATAAAAACAACTGAGTCTGTATATGACAGTACTGGATTAAATTTAGCTGGTGCTGTTATATTATGGAATGATAGAGCTAATTCAAATTATTTTGAACAGTTTATTAAAATTTTAAATTCAGCACTTCCTGTGAACGGTACATACGGCCGCCCAGTCAAAAGTGAAACAATAGCTAACGTGTTAACGCAACAGTATAGACTTAATACTGCTAACACTGACATTCCGGTTTATCCTTTTACAAAAAATATTGAAGGAATTAGCACTCGTTTTGAAGTTGTAAGTTCTGATATTTTAAATGGAGCAATCGTTGAAGAGCCGCCGTTACCTGGTAATAATACAGCATTGCTATATCGTGACGACGGAGTTGGTGCAGGATCAAATAACACCGGCTTTTTTATGCATTTTCGTCAGGGACGGTTAGATCAAGGCGATTTTACAGTAACTAACCCAGTACCTAATCAGGTTATTTCAATCGATGCAGTTAACATTAATAACACAGACGTTTGGCTTTATAGAACTGATTCTAACGGCATAGAATCAGAATTGTGGAATAAATTAGAAGCAGTTGAAGGTAATAATATTATTTACAACAGTATGTTTAGAGGTGTACGTAATGTATATGCAGTACAAACACGTATAGAAGATAGAATCAATTTAATTTTTAGTGACGGCATGTTTGGTAACTTGCCTGCTGGTAATTTTAAAGTATATTATAGAGTAAGCGACAATAAAAACAGTGTTATTAATCCAGGAGCACTAAACAATATTAATATTGAAATACCCTATATTAGTAGAGCAAATGTTCAAGAAACGTTAACAATTGGACTTAGTTTAAACTATACAGTTATTAACGGATCTGTTTCTGAAACTAACGAAGAAATCAAAGCCAATGCCCCTGCAACATACTACACACAAAATCGCTTAATTACCGCAGAAGATTATAATATTGGGCCTCTAGGTATCAGTCAAGACATTATAAAAACAAAAAGTGTAAACAGGATTGCTAGCGGCATTAGTCGTTATTATGATTTAAAAGATGCTAGCGGAAAGTACTCTAATACTAGTATTTTTTCTGAAGATGGGGTTATTTACAAAGAAGAATTTAAAAAGAAAACTTCTTTTTCTTTTACAACACAAAGTGATGTTGAAGGAGTAATATATAATTTAATAGAGCCAATACTAGCTAGTAGTAATACAAAGAATTTTTACCTAGCAAATTATAGTAGAAGCTTGCTTTCAGATCTCAATTTAACATGGGATCAGATATCGTATAGTACAAATAGATGTAGTGGCTTTTTTATTGATTCTGATTTAAGAAGGCAAAAAGTTGGATCATTTACTGCAAACGCATTGCGTTTTATAGAACCTGGTGCAATGGTAAAATTTACTGCACCTGCTGGCTACCATTTTATGTCCGATAACACCTTAATGGTAGGAGAGCCTGATCATTTTGGCTCATCTACATATAAATGGGTTAAAATAGTTAGCGTGTTCGCAGATGGAAGTAGTTATACCGCAGATGGCAATGCTCCAATTACTATAAACGATCTAATACCCAGTGGTGCTATAATAAGTGAAGTTATTCCAAAACTTTCTCGAGTATTAATTGATGATATTAAATCACAAGTTATTGATCGAGTATTTGCCTATAAAGATTTTGCACTAAGGTATGATAAAGAAGCCCGCCAGTGGAAGATTATTATAGCAGAGAACATTAATACAGTTAATAATTGGTCTATTGGCAAATCTGGCGACACTAGCGGTCAAAATCTTGATTCAAGTTGGTTATTACATTTTAAAACAAATGGGGAAGTATATACTATAACTTACAGAAATTTGAGATATATATTTGAAAGTGCTGACGAGGTAAAATTCTTCTTTGATAGTGCAGATAAAATATATGATCCTAAAACAGGAAAATTAATAAAAGATAAGATATCTGTATTAAATTTAAATAGAGCGCCTGACTCATTAATTCCCCTGACACACGATTATGACTGGACAATTTCTGATGCTTATCGTGATAAAGACGGATATATTGATGCTAGAAAAATACAAATAGAATTTTTTGACAGCGATGATGACGGAATAATAGATAATCCTGATATATTTGAAGATATTGTTAATACTGACGTAAATCCATTAACAAAACTGGTATTTCAAAAAAAATATATAACAACTGATAATATTGAAGATTTTAAATATTTTGATAATTCTGCTGGAACAATTATTGTTAAAACAAATGAAACAACAATAGGTTCGCCTAGCAGTTATAATGACGGACAGATATTTTATCTAGTAGAAGAAGGTGTGTTTAAAGTTTTAAATAAAGAAAATAATAGCATATCTATTACTGTTGATTACAAAGCATTCTACGGTCGAGATAAATTAAAGTTTCATTATTTGCATGTTGCAGATAGCAATTATAGAATAGACCCAAGTTCAACAAATATAATAGATACCTATCTGTTAACTAAAGGGTATGATACGCAAATGAGACAATGGGTAAATGGTGCAGTTGGTACAATGCCTTCTCCGCCTAGCAGCGACCAACTCTACATAAGCTACGGACAAGAGTTAAACAAAATTAAATCAATAAGTGATGAGATTGTTTATCACCCGGTTAAGTATAAATTGTTATTTGGGTCAAAATCAAAAGAAGATTTGCAAGCTAAGTTTAAAATTGTAAAAAATCCAGGATTAACTATCAATAACAATGAAATAAAATCAAAAGTTATTGAAGCAATTAATCGATTCTTTAGTATAGAATATTGGAACTTTGGAGACACTTTTTATTTTTCTGAGCTTAGTGCATATATTATGAATACGTTATCACCACAACTAGTTACAGTTGTTATTGTACCTGTACAAGATCAACAAGGCTTTGGCAGTTTATATGAAATTAAGTCAGAGTCCGATGAAATTTTCTTATCAACTGCAACAGTTGCTGATGTTGAAATAATAGATGAAATAACGGCAACAAACTTAAAAGCATTAGGAAAAGTTGTAACTAGTGTATCATCATCTAACACAGGAGTTCAAAGTGCATCTACTAGCGGGAGTTCTTATTAATGGCTAATGAATATCAAAACGAGAACGCACTTCCAATTCCGGGCTCGGACAAAAGAACAGTTTCAGATTTATTACCACGCTTTTTTAGAACCGAAGCGAACAGAAAATTTTTACAAGCAACACTAGACCAGCTAGTACAGCCAGGCGTTGCTGAAAAATTAAGCGGATATATAGGTCGTAAGAATGCAAAAGCGTTTAATGCAGCAGACAATTATATAGGTGATGTCACCAAATCAAGAACATCATACCAATTTGAGCCTGCTACTGTTATTAAAGATGAATTAGATAACGTTACATTTTATAAAGATTATAACGATTATATATCTCAGCTAAAAATATTTGGAGCCAACGTAGACAATTTAAGTAGGCTTAATAGTCAAGAAACATACGCTTGGAACCCAAATATTGATTGGGACAAGTTTACAAATTTCCGTGAGTACTATTGGTTGCCATCTGGTCCCAAACCTGTAAGAGTTGCCGGACAGTCAAAAGAGGTTGTTAGTACATATACCGTTACTTTAGTTGATAACGGCGATAATACAACATATCTATTCACCCCAGACGGTTTTACAGCAAATCCAACACTAAAGCTATATAGAGGACAAACATACAGATTTGAAATTAATTGCCCCGGCCATCCGATGGCATTTTCAATTTCTAGAACATTTACTCCGGGCAATGCTGTTGTAGTTGCAGGTAGAGAAGGAATTCGCGGTGAAGGATTATTTGATGCTCAACTATACGGCAACGATTACGACCTAGGAGAATATATTATTCTTCCAAGTAGTGGTAGTGTTACGTTTGAAGACGATGCAAACGTTTCAACACTATTTCCTGATGGTATTAGAAAATTAGGAGAAGAAGGGGAAGAAATTGCCAACGTATACATTGAAAAAGGAACTATAGAATTTACAATTCCAGAAAACGCACCAGATAGGCTTTATTATATATCAAAGAATAATATCGATACTAGCGGACTAGTTAGAATCTATGATATTGAAGAAAATACTGAACTTGATGTTGCTGCTGAGATAGTTGGTAAAAAAACTTATACTAGTGCAAACGGTGTAGAATTTACAAATGGATTAAAAATTGAATTTATAGGAGACGTTACTCCAACAAACTATGCTGAAGGATTTTTTTATATCGAAGGCGTTGGTGAAGAAATACAATTAGTACCTGCAAAAAATTTAGATTTATCAGCACCGTATGCACAAGTTCAGCCAGTGGCATATGATTCGGATCAATTTGATACACTACCGTTCCAAAGTGCAGATGCTTATGCAGCAAATAAAGACTATATTACTATTAACAGGTCTAGCCCAGATAAAAATTCTTGGTCTAGATACAATAAATGGTTCCACAAAGATGTGTTAGTTAAATCAGCTGAGTATAACAATAGTCCGTTAGACATTGATGAAAATGCAAGAGCTAAACGTCCAATCATTGAATTTGTTTCTGGATTAAAACTATATAATTTTGGAACCTCTGCAAAGAACGACGTATCAGTAGTAGATACAACTACTACTGATGTGTTTTCAACAATTGAAGGAAGTTTAGGGTATAACATTGACGGAGTTGATCTTGCTGAAGGAATGCGAGTTTTGTTCTTAGCAGATCCTGATCCGCTAGTCAGTGGTAAAATTTTTAGAGTAACTTATATTACTAAAGGAGCAACTAGGCAAATAAGTCTAGTTGAAACATTTGACTCCAACCCTAAAGAATTAGAAACTGTTGTTGCATCAAACGGTCAAACTCTACGAGGTAGAGCATTTTATTACGAGCGCGGCGCTTGGCAACTTGCACAACAAAAATATACTGTAAATCAAGAACCTCTGTTTGATTTATGTTGTCCTCAAGGAAACGCTTATAGTAATTTAGATATTTTTGGAGAGTCATCTTTTAGAGGTACTAAAGTTTTTAGTTATGCGCTTGGAACTGGAGAAAATGATTCTGAATTAGGATTTCCTTTAAAATATAAAAATATTGAAAACAGTGGAGATATATTATTTAATTTTGATTTGTTAAACGATACTATCAAATATATTAATAATAACGAAGTTGTTAGTGTAAACGCATCAGTTGGAAATTTAAGGAAATATAGAACTAGAACTAATTTTAAATGGGTTAACGGTTGGGCGTCAACGCCTATTATTTCCAAGCAAAAAGTTCTAAGGCAATATGTTGTTACGGCGGGATTAAATAATAATTTTGAAATTGATGTTTATAACACACCTGCTCTACTCACAGACCTTAGAGTTAACGTATTTGTTAATAATAAAATTAAAAAAGAAGAGGTTGACTATACACTAGATAGAATTAATAAACGAATTCTTATAAGATTTTTTAACAACTTAGCATTAAATGATGTTGTTTTAATTAAAACGCACTCTTCTGAACCTAAAAACGATAATGGTTGGTATGATTTTCCAATTAATTTTGAGCGTAATCCTCTTAATGAAGAAATAGGAAATTTTACACTCGGTGAAGTTATTGATCATGTTGATAGCATGATTGAAGATTTACAATTATTTGAAGGAGCATTTCCTGGACCTAGTAATTTACGAGACCTCGGAAATGTAAACAGTTATGGTAAACGATTTGTAAAACATAGCGGTCCTATAAATCTTCCATTGTATCATATTACTGATAAAAATTACAACATTGTTAAAGCTATACAACATAGCTCAAATGAATATGCAAGGTTTAAAAGAATTTTTGTTGAAACCGCAACAAATCTAGGATATGACGGTCCCGTTCGCGAGCATGTTAACAAAGTTCTAAAAGAGATTAATTCAGATAAAGTTAAAACCCAACCATTTTGTTATTCAGACATGCTAGAAACTGGAACAACTAGTACAGTTCTAGAATATGAAATTTTAGACCCTCGAAACCCATACTACCCAATAACTAAAGCATTTAATTTAGATAGTTTAAGCCAACGTGCAATAACAGTTTATCTTAACGGTGAACAACTTATCTATGGAAGAGATTATACTTTTTCTGAAACCTATCTACTGCTAGTAAGCCGTCAACAAGAAGGCGATATTTTGCAAATATATGAATCAACCTCTACAGACGGTTCGTATATACCACCTACTCCAACTAAACTAGGGTTATACCCAAAGTTTCATCCTGTAATTGAGTTTGATGACACAGTAATTGCTACTGAACCAACATCAAACGGCCCTTTTAAAATTTATGGAGCAGAAGAAACAACAGAAAAACTAGGATGGTTCTATCCTATATATACAAGCCGCCGTGCAGCACAAAACGCAGATTCATCTAATTCAGCAGAACAAATTTCGTTTCCTGGCTTAAACAGAATATTATATATTCCAACAAATACAAGAACAGTTGCTGGATATGATAATATTGACTATGAAGAATATCCAGTTGGTGTTGCATTTATTAAAGGACACGACGGGAGCCTAGTTAAAGTATTTAAAGATTACAGAGATAGTTTAATACTTGAACTAGAAAGAAGAATATTTAACAACATTAAAGTTTCTTATGATGATAGTCAACTTGATATACACAGTTTTGTTCCAGGTAAATTTAGAAAAACAGGTTTTACTAAACAAGAAATTGATGCTACTTTAAGAAGCAGGTTTGTTATGTGGTCGCAGTTTGTTGAACTCGAATTTTCTGAGCATAACTTCCACGATAGAAATAATCAATTTACATTTAATTACTCTGAAATGACCAGTCCTGTTGATAATGCCAAGTTACCTGGATTCTGGAGAGCAGTATACAAAGAACTATATGACACTGACCGTCCTCATAGTCATCCATGGGAAATGTTAGGATTTACAATTAAGCCGGTATGGTGGAATGAAGTATATGGTCCTGCTCCTTATACTAATAACAATCTTGTTTTATGGTCTGACTTAGAGAATGGTTATATTCGTGAACCTAATAAGCAACTAAAAATTAAAGATAAATTTGTTCGCCCTGGATTGATAAACTTTATTCCTGCCGACGAACATGGTCGCCTACGTTCTCCTATTGCATCAGGTGCAGCTGAAAACTTTTTCTTTAGGTACACACCACAAAGTTGGAAGTTTGGAGACGAAGCACCAGTTGAAACAGCATGGAGAAGGAGTAGCGATTATCCGTTCGCATTGTTAGAAGCATGGTTAGTTAATCAGCCTGCTCACGTAATGGGTATAGGATTTGATATATCAAGAACTTTTAAAAATCTAGCTGGACAATATGTTTATGGTCCTACATTAAAAGCAATTACACTTAAAGATTTAGAATTACCTAACACTTATGCCGATACAACAAGAATACAGACTTCTGGATTAGTTAATTACATTTATAATCTTGTTGCTGGTAATATTTTAACAGTTTATGATGACTACAAGTATAACTTATCTAGTTTAACAAATCAACTAGGATTTAAACTAGGAGGGTTTACTGACAAGGAAAAATTAAAATTAGTTTTAGAAAGTAGAACACCTAAAGCAACCGAATCAGATGGTGTTTTTGTTCCTAATGAAAATTATAAAATTTTCTTAAATGTAAGTTCTCCTATAGAACAATTAAACTACAGCGCCATAATTGTAGAAAAAGTTCCAAGCGGATTTGTAATTAGAGGTTACAACAGCACTCGGCCTTATTTTGAGTATTTTCCTTATGTGGAAACTAATAATGATCCTGTAGTTAATATTGGCGGAATAGAAGAAGTCTCAGTTGAATGGGCAGAAGGTAGAGATTATATTAAAGGACAATTAATAGTTCATAATTACAAATACTATAGAGCTACTGCTAATTTTACATCAGGTAGCTCCTTTATAACTGATAATTTAGCTGTTCTGCCTGAAGCTCCGGTTGTTGGAGGAAAACGAGCTGTTTTTAGAAGAAATTTTAACAAAAAGAAATTATTATCTATAGGATACGGAACAAAACTATCTAACTCGCAAGAAGTTGTTGATTTTATTTTAGGCCATAATGCTTATATGAAATCAATAGGATTTTCCTTTGAATACTTTAACCCTCAAACAGAGTTTGTAGAAAACTGGGATCATGCAGCAAGAGAATTTTTGTTTTGGACCACCCAAGGTTGGGCAGCAGGAACCACAATAGCAGTAAGTCCAGGCGCAACACAGTTTACATTAGAAAGCAAATACTCTGTTGTAGACGACATCTTTGATGATTTTTATTCTTATTCGTTAATTAAACAAGACGGATTACCGTTGCCTAAAACGTTTATATCTGTATATAGAAATTTAAACACATTTGAAATTAAAACAAAAAACACAACAGATGGTATCTACAGTGTCGCTTTACCTATTGTACAAAAAGAACATGTAGTGCTATTAGATAATACTACAGTTTTTAATGATGTAATATACGAGCCATCAACAGGTTACAGAAAAGAAAGAATAAAAGTAATCGGATATCGTTCTGATAACTGGCATGGTGGCTTAGATATCCCAGGATTTATATTTGATCAAGCTGAGGTTACACCTTGGAAATCTTGGGTTGACTACAATATAGGTTCGTTGGTCAAATATAAAGAATTCTATTATGTTGCCTTATATCCAACTCCAGGCAGTGATGATTTTAATAATTCTTTCTGGTATAGGCTAGCTGAAAAACCTGAAACAAAACTTTATACAAATTTTGATTACAAAATTAATCAATTTGCTGATTTCTATGATCTTGATTCAGGAAACTTTGACGCTGAACAGCAACGACTTGCACAACATTTAATAGGATATCAAAAAAGAGAATACCTAAGCAATATTATTACTGATGACATTAGTCAATACAAGTTCTATCAAGGATTCATTCAAGATAAAGGTACAAAAAATGCATTGACAAAATTGTTCAATCCTTTAAGTACTTCTCAGAAAAACAGTTTTGAGTTTTACGAAGAGTGGGCAGTACAAGTTGGACGATATGGTGCAGTTGATAATGTAAAGCAAGTTGAATATGTTTTAGACGAAACTAAAATTAAAGAATCTCCGCAGTCTATAGAGTTGGTTGAAACATTACCTACAGACAAGTTTGACGATATATATCGTATTAGACCGTTTGAGGTCTACGATAAGCCGGAAGGGTATAATCACGCACCGTTTCCAGTAGCTACAGTTGATCCTAACTATTTAATGAGCAGCGGATATGTACACGAAGACGATGTTGAATATAAAACAGGAAAAACAGAAGATTTAGAAACAGCTGATATTAATCAACTTAGTATAGGTCAGTACATTTGGATAACTAGAACCAGTAATGATGGATGGAATGTTTATCAACTAGATGACACTATTGCTCATGTAGTGGCTGTTGCAAACACTGAAACATTTACAGATAGAAATAAGCCCATTTTTGAATTGACTTTAGACAGATGGTCAAAAAATATTTTAAATGCAGGTGACTTAATATCTGTTAAAGGAGCAGCTAATTTTTCTCTAGCAGGTATATACTCGGTTGATTCTGTAAGTGGCCTAGCTGTAAATATTTCAGCACCAATAGATAACGAAATTCAAATTTTTGATACGCAAAATTTTCCTTTAGTAAAATTAAGACCTGTGCGTGTTGAAACCCTTAATGGATTAAATTCATTAATACAGGAGCGTGTTTATAAAGATCAAAAGGTATGGGTAGACAACTATAAAGACGGAAACTGGGCTGTTTATAAAAACAACCCTGTATACAACGAACAACAGGCATTATTAAATCCAGCCGAGTTTGACAGTAGTGAACACAACTACGGTCGTTCAATGACAGTCACTGACAATAATAATACATTGTTTGTTTCTGCACCTAATTATGGAAATGGATCTGTATACCATTATAGAAGAACACGAGATGTAAACAATCTAATACAAGATCCTGATATTATTCTACCTGATCATTTAATGGATGTAACTGAATCAAGGTTTGGTGATAGTATATCTGTTAGCCCTGATGGAGAATATCTTGCTGTAGGAATACCCCATGCAAGTTCAGTTAAAACCAAATTTACGGGAAACTTTGACTCTTCTATAACATATAACAAAAATGACATTATTAGATATAGAGAAAGTTTGTGGAAAGCTAATAGACAGATTCTGCCAACTACACTAAGTCAGCCTTTTACTACATTTGACAGTTACATAAATTTAGTTAATAATACTGATGCAGATTCTACATCAGTTAAGTTATTAGTTTCAGGAAATCCTGGATTAGAAAACAGTATTAGTTCTCACTTTTTGGTTAGGGCGCCGTTAGACATGTATCTCGGCACTTTAGCAGGAGATAGAGTTAAGTTAGCGTGGAATGTTAGAAGTTTTGCATACCCAACAGCTAATCAAAACCCGTCTGCGACAGAATTAGAAAATATCTATCCGTGGAACGGTATGCATTCAGAAGTAACAGATTATATTAATAACACACATGTAATTGATGCTAAAATTGACCACATATTATTTGTAGATACATTTGTAGGATTGCCAGTAGTTGGTGATCGTGTAACAACAGATACTGGTTCGGGAATAGTACACTATGTTGATATTAAAGATGATAGTGCAGTAATTTATATAAAAGAAACTAATGGTATTATTGATATAACTGGTGAGCTATACATTAATGATATTGATTTTATTGGTTCTTATACTGAAGAAAATACATATACTACTGCTGATAACTTAGGCGGTTTTTGGATGTTTAACCTTCCATTTAGCTATAATAATCATATGGAATGGTATGATATTGGTCGAGGACTAGTATATGTTGATGTGCTACTAGCATCAGAATCTAGAAATGAAAGTAACTATTATAATATACAAACCACTATAGCACAAATTGGTCCATATGTTTATAAAAGGAACAATGCTAGTTTTATTGGAGCATTAAGTTACCACGGCGATCCAGGCGGAATTGAAGGTGATTATTACTCAACTAAGTGGGTAGTAAGGGGAGCAAAATCCTATACTGATATTATTGGAGCATTACCTAACAACGGGTTTGGTTATCAAACTGAATTCAGAGTTTACGACTCGGATAATAGAACAGTTGATTTAGCCACAGCAGGCCTTTCTTATAGTATTACAAATAAGAATCAAACTGTGGTTGATTTGTGGGACGGCTATATTGATTTTGAATACACTCGTTTTGATTTCCAAGGTAACGTTTTTGAACCTGTTATTGGAGATATACTTCAGGATGTACAGACACCGTTTGACGAGTTCGGGGGATTAGCTTTAACGTCATATTCAACAAGTACTGCGGAAGTGGTATTTTATCAACGCAACTTTAACTTTGTTAGAGTGTATGTCAAAAATAAAACAGGCAATTGGACGAAACTCAACAACATCGGACGTATAGAAGTACGAAGAAAAGCAAATACACAAGCAAGGGGAGCAAGCGATGTTGATCGTGTGATTGGAACCATTAATGATTTCAATAACGATGTTGCACTAGGAACCAGTTTAATTGGTAAACTAATAGTATTTGAAAACATTGATGTGCTACCAATAGTAGAAAATCCGTACATTTATGACGAGGAATATTACTTCTTTACTGAGCGCACTACAGGCGGCGCAGCGCGAGACGAAAACCCTCCTAATAAACTGAATAAAGACTATACTCAGATATATCGTATTCCAGTTGACGAGTATGGCGAACCGGGACCTGCAAATGCAGGCGCAGTAGCATTGTACGAAAAGTACGGTAATGGCTCATACAGATTACATAATGTAATTTACAGTGAGCTATTTGAAGAAAATAGAAGGTTTGGTAAGCTAGTTAAACTTTTAAAACATAATGGCCAATACATTCTTCTAGCCTCGAGTATAGGAGATAGTACTCTAGAAAATTATGGATCAATAGAAATTTTTAGACACGGTTATAAAGATTCAGAAATATTTGCAGGCACATGGAACCAAGTAAACGACTATTTGAGAGATAATGTTGTTGTTTATAGAAACAATTACTATAAAGCAATGAAAGATATTTCAAACGGTACTACCAGTATATATGATACTACTGCATGGAATAATATCAGCTGGAGGCAAGGCAAAGACGAAAACTTTAGAGGTGCGTTAGATACAACATATCCTTATGCTAAAAATTCTGTAGTAAGCTACAACGGTAGTTTATTTAGAGCAAAAACAAATATTGCTGCTGGCGCATCTCTTACATTATCAAACTGGGAACTAGTAACTGGTAATTTAGATTACTTAGGAATTCTTCCTAACAGAACCGGAAACGCTTTTTACAGCGAAGATATATACCAACCGTCAACTGATTTTATTGAACAATTTGCAACTGACTTTGAAGTAAGTTCAAATGGTGCAGTTCTAGCAGTAATGTCAAAACAAATTGGGTCCGATAGTGCAGTTAATGTAAAACTTTTAGTTTACAGATTAATTGGTGAAAAATATAATTTAGATCAAGTAATAGACCTTGACAAAAATGCGGCAAAATTGTCATTAGCACCTTTGGGTAATATTATTGCAGTATCAGTTCCAGAAAATGATTCTAAAAAACGTGATCAAGGAAAGGTAGATGTTTACAGATTTACAAACGGATTATTTACACTAACACAAACTCTAACGCCGCCTCAAAATGAAGAGTCAGAAAAATTTGGAACTAGCATGTCATTTAGTAATGACAATCTAGTTGTGACTAGCCTAAATGGCGATATGAAATTACCTACAACATTTGATGTTAACAATAAAAATGAAACAACATTTGATAACGGGTTTACTTCGTTTAGAAATATTATTAGAGATACCGGAGTTGTTTATATATTTGAAGACATTGAAGATAGCTTAGTATTTGCAGAGTCTTTTAGATACGACAATAAGGTTGTTAGCTTTGGTGAGTTTTTATTAGCTAAAGGAAATCATGTATATGTTGGAATGCCACGTGTTGGGACAGACATGTTTAAAGGTACTGTCTTGGAATATAGAAAATCAAAAAATTCGTTTGCATGGCAACGAATTCGAGAACTTGTACCAGCAGCTGATCTTTCTAAAATTAAAGGAGCATTCCTTTATAACAAGCGTACCAATCAAATAATAACCTATCTAGATTATATTGATCCTATTCAGGGAAAAGTTGCTGGACCTGCTGAGCAAGAACTCACGCATAAAGTTCCATTTGATCCAGCAACATATAATGTTGGCGTATTTACTGGTGTCGATACAGATGTATTTTGGGCAGATGAACATGTTGGAGAATTATGGTGGAATATAAAAACAGCAAGATTCACATATCCATACCAGGGTGATATAAAATACCAACGAGCAAATTGGAACGAATTGCAACCGGGTGCAAGTATAGATGTATATGAATGGGTAGCTAGTGACGTTCTACCTAGCCAGTGGGATCTATTAGCAGATACTACCGACGGTGTACAACGAGGTATAAGTGGAACATCAGTCTACAACGATAGTCTTTACAGTCAAAAGTTTTTATACAATGAAGAAACAAAGACTTTTGCAAACAAATACTATTTTTGGGTAGAGCGTAAATTAACAGTACCTAATGTCGAAAATAGAAAATTGAGTGCATTTGATGTTGCAAGATTAATTGCGCAACCGCGCCAACAAGGATATAGATTTATTAGTTTCTTATCAAAAGATAGATTTCTTCTTAACAACTGCGAAAGTTTAATTTATAATACTGATGTGGTTTTAAACATTAAGTACTCAACGTTTGATGACAAAGAAAGAAATGCTCACAGTGCATACCAAATACTATCAGAAGGTTTAGAATCAAGTGTTATACATCCCGACATAGAACGTAAATGGTGGGATAGTTTAGTAGGTTATGATGAACAGGGGAGGACAGTTCCTGGAGAACATTTAACAGTTAAACAAAAATACGGAGTACAAAATAGACCAAGACAGAGTATGTTTGTGAACCGTACAGAAGCGTTAAAGCAATACGTAGAAAGAGTAAACCGTGTATGTAAAGATAATATTTTAGTTGACTCTTATGACTTAACGTTGCTAAATGATAAAGAACCGTTGCCATATGAGGCGAGCGGCTTATATGATGTTACTGTAGATACATTTGACGAGTTAAAATTTGTAAGCACAAACAAAATTGAACAAGCAGCACTAACACCAATTGTACAAAACGGAAAAATCGTTCGTGTAGATATAGATAATCCTGGTCGAGGTTATAAAATAGCACCGTCTTATACTTTAGTTGGTGCTGGTACAGACGCTGAATTTAAATTAACTATTAATAATATTGGACAAGTTACTGACGTTAAAGTGTTAAGTACTGGGTCTGGCTATGGTTCTAATACTAAGATATTTGTAAGACGTTATAGTACATTAGTAACTAGTGATATCTCAATTAACGGAAAATGGTCAATTTACAGTTGGAATAACACTTCAAAATTATGGGAAAGAACAAGCGTACAAGATTATAATGTTTCTGCTTACTGGAATTACCTTGATTGGTACGCTACTGGATATAACAGTCTTACACCTATTACGTTTGAAGTAGAGCAAACTAGTGATGTACCTGCATTGCCAATTAATGTTGGAGACATAGTTAAAATTAATTCAGTTGGCTCTGGTGGTTGGTTATTGCTAGAAAAAATAGCCAACGAATCTACAGAAGATTTCACTGTTAATTTTAAAACAATTGGTAGAGAAAACGGAACTATTGAATTTAAAGACACATTATATAATTACGAAAAAAGCTACGTAGGGTTTGATAATAGAACCTTTGACGTTAGTTCATATGATAATAACCCAATAACAGAGTTAAGAATTATTCTTAACCTAGTTAAAAATAAGTTGTTTGTTGGTGAATTAAAGGTAGAATATAATAAGTTGTTCTTTGCTAGTTTAAGATATGTTCTTCATGAACAAAATTATGTTGATTGGATGTTTAAAACCAGCTTTATTAAGATCAAACATAATGTAGGAACATTAGAACAAGACATTACATTTAATACTGATACATTACCAAGCTACAAGTCATATGTTGAAGAAGTAAAGCCTTACAAGAGTGTTATTAGGGAGTTCGTTAGTGCATACGACACAGTTGATAATACTAATAGTGTTATAAGCGACTTTGATGTGCCACCTTATTATAATACTTTAAAGAAGGAAATTACCCCAGTTGAGGCAGTATTGATTGGAAATAATATTGTTTCTGATGATAATGTTTTACAACAATATCCAAGAAAAAATTGGCTTGATAATCATGGATATGAAGTAGTAGATATACAAGTTAAAGACGGCGGCTCTGGATTTACTACTAAGCCTATAGTTAAAATTACTGGTGGCGGCGGATCCGGCGCAACAGCTGAGGCATATTTAGGATATGGAAAAATAACTAGAATTAAAGTTACTAATACTGGGTCTGGTTATATAAAATCTCCTACAATTACAATTGAAGGTTCACAAGTTAACGGAAGCCCGGCCAAGGTCAGTGCAGTACTTGGCAATGGCGTTGTTCGTACTCCGACAATTAAAATTAAATTTGACAGAGTTTCCGGAACATATTTTATTAGTACGTTATTGACCACTGAAATCTTTACAGGAACAGCATTGACCACAACCTTTAATTTAGAATGGCCAATAGATACTATACCTTCTAAAATAAAAGTTTTTATAAACAATGTTGAACAACTGAGAAGTACATATACCTATAAAAATATATCTAATATGACAGTTGGGTATCAAAGACTGCAAGGACAGCTAAAATTTAACAATCCACCAGCTAACGGATCAGTTATTAAAATTGAATACTACAAGCCGTTGTCAATGCTGACAGCAGCTGATAGAATTAAATTGTCTGAGATAGATAACATGCTAGGAAAAACCTTAGCATATCTAATGGATGGCATTGATTACGGCGGCGTTGAAGTAACAAGTTTTGACTTTGGAACTGAGGCTGGATGGGATACAAAAGGATGGTATGTTGATACCTGGGATGTGTTCGATAATACATATGAAGATGAAGTGTTTACATTTGATCAATCGACGCTTGCTGTTGAACTGTCTGCACCTTTAGAAACTGGTATGATTTATAACCTGTATTTAAAACGTGCAGGAACTACTACACCGATAAGAATTGACGATCCAAATTTTGGAAACAATAATCAAGGTAACCCAAACGCATTAATGCCAAGCATTTTGGGAGACGGTGTAACAACAGTTATTAATTTAGGAGATTATGACTTCTTTGCAAACGACGGAGATGTTTTAATTGTTAGGAAGCATACTAGCGATGGTTCATTTATTCCTGATCCTGAAAGTTACGACACTGAACTAATTGGTGGCGATCTTCCGTATGCTACTGCTAAGGGAATTCGCGCTGAAGAAATAATTGTTGATGGTGATGGGTTTGTAACACCAACAACAAGCAAAGGTCCAGAAGAATTAGTTCCAGGACAAGTATTAGATTCATTAGATATTAAAGTTTACACCAGAGATACTATTGGCCAAGGATTAATTACCTGTCAGAATTATATAATGAATTCAGCCGTTGATACTTATAGTTTAGGAGTAGTTCCCGGAACAACTGCATCAGTATTTGTTAAACTCGACAATATTTTACTAGCTGACGACGAATATACAATTGATTGGGATGAACTTACAGTAACTATTCACAATCCAGTTGAAGGTGTTGAACTGAATATTATAGCAGTTGAAAGAGGCGGCCAGGGAATTCTTGATTACGGAAAAATAGTTATTGACAACAGTGTTGAAGAGGTAGTTATACCGAGAACATATATTGCAGGTGAAACACTATTTGTAACTGTTAATGGTGTAAGGAACGAAGTAACTTCTGTTGCCGATGAAACTACAGGACATCATTTAATAACTTTTGATAGATATTTAGAAGTTGGAGATGTAGTACATTGGACAGTATTCCGATATGACGGCAATGAAATAAACTATAGCCAAATTACTAAAGATGCGTTTACAGGTGACGGCAACACTACTGCATTTGTACTATCTGAGGTGCCATTCTACGCTGAACCAACTGCGTATAATGTACTTGTTAAAGTTGGTAATAGAATACTCTACCCAGGTTATAATATACAGTACACAATACCTGAAAATAGACAGAGAGAATTTACTTTGGAATCTTTCCAACAACCTGGAAATGCACTAACTACCGAAGATGTTAATGTTTATATTAACGGAGAAAAAATAGAACCGCCTGTGCAATGGCGTTTTGATATTTTTAATAGTAGTATTGTGCTAGCTGATGCATACGGAAATGTTGGAGACACAGTTGACATATACGTTATTACTGACGGTGAGTATTCAATTAATGGTACAACTTTAATTCTTAATAATGCTCCGGCAGATGGGGAAAGTGTTGAAATCTTTAAATATAGTAACCATAATATAGTTGGTATGGAAAGAATTAACTATGATGTTGTTTCTAGAGTTGCAGTTTTAACAAGCGACGTTGAACAAGTAACATTCCAACGTTTAACTGTTGGCGAAATTACTCTTAGAAATCCAGCAGTCGATGTCCAGTATGTTTGGGTAAGTGTTAACGGAGAACTATTATCGCCAAGCGTAGACTACTATCTAACTGATAACAAAACAAAAGTTAGATTAGTTAGACAGCCACATGCTGACGACACTATTGACATTATACATTTTTCAAAGTATTCGTCAACTCCTCGTTTTGCGTACAGACAGTTTAAAGATATTCTAAACAGGACTCACTTTAAGAGACTAGATTCTCCGGCTACTGTTCTTGCAGCTCCGTTGCTGGAAACTGATTTACGAATTGAATTGCAAAATGCTAACTCGTTGCCAGAACCTAATAGAGGAGCAAGACAACCAGGAGTAATTTTTATAGACGGTGAGCGCATTGAGTATTTTATGAAAGAAGGAAATACATTGCGTTTGTTGCGTCGAGGCACATTAGGTACCGGAACAAAAGCACGTTATGATATAGGAACAGATGTATACGATCAGTCTGCTAAGAAAACAGTACCATATAAAGATGTGACTCAAGTGCAGAAAATTATTGCTCCTGGCAATATCAGTACTTTTGAGCTTAATTTTAAAGCTCAAAGTGTAGACGAATTTGAAATTTTTGTTGCAGGTAAGAGACTAAGAAAAACTGCAATCTCAGTGTTTGATCCGTCTATTGCATTAGATAGTCCCAAAGGCGATGTAGTTACTCCTGCAGAGTTTACAGTAAGTACAGATATAGATGAAGTTACAGGTAAAATTTTAACAAGTTATGTAAATCTCTTAGAGGCACCATTAGAAGGACAACATATAGTTATTACCCGTAAGATGGGTAAAACTTGGACAGAAAATGGAGTTCCTCTTGCTGAAACGCAAACAGATATAGGGTTTTTCTTGAGAGCAGGAACAACCAAGCTACCCGAATAAATACAGTATGGAAAAGGAATGAGTGGAATTATGCAAGATCAAAACGGAGTACTAATACAAGGGCATATTAAAATATTTGACCCTGTATCAAAAGAAGTATACGTTAATAAACGTAACGCCATACATTACGAAAATATGAGTATAGCACTAGCTGAAAGTTTAAGTAATGCAGGGCAAGGGTTTATTTACGAAATGAGTTTTGGGAATGGCGGAACGTCAGTAGATCCAACTGGCATTATTTCCTACTTAACACCTAACTCAACGGGAACTAATGCAAGTTTGTATAATCAAACCTATACAAAGATTGTTGATGACAGAAGTGTTAACAACACAGATCCTGCACGTAACTTTATTGAAACCCGTCATGTAACCGGTACTAGCTATACTGATGTAGTGGTAAGCTGTTTACTAGATTACGGAGAACCAAACGGACAGGATGCGTTTGACACAGCGTCGGATACAAATAATTCGTATGTGTTTGACGAATTGGGTTTGAGAAGTTTTTCTAGTTCGGGAACAGGACGATTAATTACTCATGTCATTTTCCACCCTGTACAAAAATCCTTAAACCGATTAATACAAATAGACTATACTGTTCGTGTACAAAGTTTATCAGGTAGCGGGGTATAACAATGGCATACGAAGTAAATTATACTGACAATGTAAACAAGGGTGTTATTGTTGTTGAAGACGGTGCAATAAACACAGAAACTTCGTTGTCCTTTCCGGGCAGATCGAGTACCGCGTATGGACAGATTATAGCAGAAAATTTCTTACATTTATTAGAAAATTTTGCTAATACTACTGCTCCATTAAGACCTGTTGAAGGACAGTTATGGTACGATAACACAGACGGTGTTGATCAGCTAAAAGTTTACGATGGAACTACTTGGGTAGCTGCCGGTGGCCTTAAAAAAGCAACGTCACAACCCGCAGTTTCAAATTCTGTAGCTGGAGATTTATGGGTTAACACTGATAGTCAACAACTGTATTTGTTTACAGGAACGTCGTGGCTACTAGTTGGTCCTAGCTTTTCGGATGGTTTGCTGACAGGTGCTCAATCTGAAGCTATTGTTGGAACCGACGATAACACGTATAGTGTATTAATTATTAAAGTTGAAGATAAACCAGTTGCAATTATTAGTACACAGGAATTTATTCCTAAAAGTGCTATTCCAGGATTTAGAACAGGTATCAAGGCAGGTTTTAATATATCATCAACACCAATTATTGGTACTCAGTACCTAAAGTACTATGGGACAGCAGAAAAAGCTGAAGCACTAGTAATAGGTACAGAGCCAATTGCTGCTAGCAACTTTTTACGTGGTGATGTAGTATCGACTACTAGTTATCCGTTAAAAGTAAAGGCTAATGATGGTTTAGTGGTAGGCACAGGTGAACAGATAAACCTAAAACTAGTAGGAGAGGCTGGCGTTATTCAACATAATACCCCTGGTGCTAATTTTGATTTCGTGCTGCGTGAGGGCAGCACAAACTATACCGTTATGCGTATAGACAGTACACAAAAAGTTGGTATTAACAACACCGCTCCAGATGAAGATCTTGACGTGGTTGGTAATGTGCAGATTAGTTCAAAACCAACTGATTCAACTACTGGTGTTTTAAAAATAGAAAGCACGATTGAGTCTGATGATATTAATGCAGGTTCATTAATTGTAAAAGGCGGTGTCGGCATTGCTTTAAATGTAAACATTGGAGGCAATGTAGATGTTGGCGGCATTATTACAACAGGGAATATTGTTCCAGATGGAAACAGTGTACGTAATATAGGAAACGCTTCGACAAAATATGATCAAGTTTATGCAACAACGTTTTATGGAAATTTACAAGGAAATGTAAGCGGTACAGTAACTGGTCGTGCTGGAAGTGCAGACAAACTAGCAAGTGCTACAACATTTGGTATTAATGGTGATGTTGAAGCAAATAGTTTTGCTTTCGATGGACAGTCCGGTGGCTCAATTAAAACGTTTGATGTTAGGATTAGAAACAGTTTTATTTCAAATAAAGACGTTGTATATGATGTTGATAACGCTGATGAAATATTAGTTAACAAAGTTATTGGTGAAACAGGACTCTATAGAGTTACAAAAAGAAACCTATTAAAATCAATTCCGCTAATTCCGGCTGGAGCAATTATGCCATTTGGCGGCATAGAAGCACCTGCAGGATGGTTATTATGTGACGGGTCTGAAGTTAGAAAATCTGATTACACAATTTTGTGGGAATCAATTGGGTTTAACTTTAGAGATGCTTCACTAATTAGTGACGGCGGCGTAAACTTTTTCTGTTTACCAGACCTAAGAGGAAGATTTGCTCTTGGTGCTGATAATATGGGAGGACCTAGTGCAAACAGAGTAACTAGTTCAGCAGCTGATGCAGTAGGTAACAGTTCGGGTGAAGAAACAAAGACGATTGGTCTTGACAATTTACCGGAACATGAACACGATTTAGAAGGTCCAAGTGGTACACAGTATTATGCTATGCGAGTTGGAAGCGGTGAACCGCTTGACGAACAGGCTATTAATCTACCAATTGAACCAGGACTAGGTGGGACACAAGGTCTTGCATCAAGTGGAGGTATTTCAACAGCTACTGAGTTGGGTGCTCCTTTAGATGTTATGAATCCTTACTTAGTAGTTAATTACATAATTTATACTGGACAATAAGATGGCGTATCAATTAAACAGAACAAACGGAACAATTTTAACAGAGCTAATTGATGGTCAGATTGATATACAAAGCACTAACCTTACCCTAGTAGGCAGAAACTACTCTGGATACGGTGAAGCCTTTAATGAAAATTTCATCAGACTGTTAGAAAACTTTGCTAATACCGCTGCTCCAAGCAACCCATTAACGGGTCAAATATGGTGGGATACTAGTGAAGAACGTTTGAAAGTTTATGATGGTACGATATGGAAAGCTAGTGGAGGTCCATACGTACAAGACAGTCGTCCTCAAATGGTTGCAGGCGATTTATGGATAGATAACTTAAACAACCAAGTTTATGCATACGACGGCGCTGACACTATTTTAATTGGTCCAGGTTATACACAGTCTCAAGGCAAAAGCGGATTTGAAGTTGTTAGTATATTAGATAATCAAAGTCGTTCTCGTACAATAGCAAAGTTTAATATTGGCGGAACACTAGTAGGAGTATTTAGTGCTGTACAATTTACACCAATCTATGCTGCTCGTATTACTGATTTAGTAACTGACGATAACCCAACAGGAATTATTTATGAAGGGTTTAATATAGTAAATTCTGCTACATTTAAATTCCACGGAATCGCTAACAGCTCTAATGCACTAGTAACCAATGCTGGAGAAATTAGAACTGCTGACCAGTTTTTACCTTCCGACTCAAACGGTATTACAGTTGGTACATTAACAATTCAAAACTCCGGCGGTTTAACAATAGGAACTTCGCAGAATAACGTACAAAAAGTTGTTGGTCCTCGTTTCTATATTGAAAACCAGCTTAGAGATCATGATATAAGTTTGCGTGTTAGATCTACCGTTTACGAATCTCTTATTGTAGATGCGCTTTATATAGATGCAAGCGAAGCTAGGATAGGTATTTTTACAACTAATAGGCTTCCAGAATACACTCTTGATGTTGAAGGCGATTTACGAGTAACCGGAAATCTTTTAGTTGAAGGTGATACAACTACTATAGAAGTGGGCGTGTTAAGAGTTGAAGATAAAAATATTGAGCTTGGATCACTTAACGATAGTTCAATAGGCGGAAATTCAGCAATAGACGACGGCGGCGTAATATTACTATCAAGCGACGGTAATAAGACGATTTTATGGAAAGAAGCAACACAGTCTTGGAAATTTAACCAAAATATTGATCTAGTAACAGACGATACATATTTAAAATATTATGCCATTCAAGGTGTTCCTAAATTAACAGAAGATTCGTTAATGAACGTCTTGTTTGCAACTGACTTAATTCAGGTTGGTCAGCTACAATTTTTAGATGTTGATCAAATTAATATCAACGACACTACAATTAAAGCAGGCACTGCTGTAGCACTAGGTGATGATAATGATAACTTGTTACCTTTAAATCTAATTTCAACAGCAGAAATTAATATTACAGCATCTGGGGCAATTACACTTGTAAATCCACAACAAATTAAAAATGTTACAGATCCGGTTGATGATCAGGACGCTGCAACTAAATTTTATGTAGACAGAGAAATTCTTACTACTCCAATTACGTTCAGCTTAGATGTTACTGGTCTAGGATCAGGAACTGCATTAGAAAATGCAGTAGCAGGTTATTTGAACGATTTATACCCTGCTACCTCTGAAAACAGTGGAAAAATTGCAAGAATACACACAACTTCATACGCAGGAGCAACTGTAAGTGGCATCACTGTATCAGTATCTGAATATCCTGATACGACTGGTGTTTTGGTTAAGTCTAAAATTGGGGTAGATGCAAACGGCACACTAAATGAATCAGTAGTTGAAGATATAGTTTTTTCTAATACAGCATCAGGTGTTGCTGTATTAGCGCCTTCGAGGGCATTAATGGTATATGAAAGTAGCGGTTCTAGCTGGGTTTATCAGCCTTTAGACTCAATTGCAGTATATCCGTAAAATGCGATAAATAACTTAAAGCACTATTAGGGGTTAAACAAAAATGGCTTATCAAATTGATAGATATAATAATACAACTTTAACAATAGTTGAAGATGGTACCGTAGATCAAACCACAGACCTTAAATTTATAGGTAAAAACTATGCTGGTTACGGTGAAATTCAAAACGAAAACTTTCTGTTTTTGCTAGAAAACTTTAGTGGAGCCAATGCTCCGCCTAGAGCACTTAGCGGACAGTTGTGGTTTGATAGTGCAAATAGCAAACTAAAGTTTTATGATGGTACTCGATGGAGAACAACAGGTGGCTCTTCAGTACAAACACTAGAACCAACTGGTTTAACTGATGGCGATTTTTGGTGGGATAGTGCAAATGATCAGCTTTATGTATACAATGGTGCAAATTATGTACTAATTGGTCCTCAAAACGCCGGCGAAGGCGTAACACAAATGATAAGTCTTGAGGTACTAGACAATACTGGAACTACAAGAAGTATTATAGCATCAACTATTGAAGACGAAGTTATATCCGTCATTAGTCCTTTAGAGTTTACCCTTAGCTCAAATGAGGTACTGTATGGACAGGGATTTGATAGAATTAAGAAAGGTGTTACACTTGTTTGGACTAGAGCCAGCGATAACGGCATAACTAACTCAGCTGGATCGTCAGGTAAAGATTTTCGTTTTTGGGGAACTGCATCTAATGCAGACAAACTAGGCGGCCTTGATGCATCAAACTATATTACTACACAAACCGGCGTTCCAACTGTGTTTACTACTTTAGTACAGTTTCCAGATAACGGAGTTTCTGTAGGTGATTCATTAGATTTTAAATTTTATGTTGAAAACGGTGACGAAGGCATTATTGAAAATCAAACTGGTATTGGCAGTGAGGTTAAATTTAAGACAACAGATCAAGTAGGAACTGTTGTCCATTCTATAACAGTTAACCATACTGGGCTAGTTCCTGCTGCTGATAACACATTTAGTATAGGTACTGAAAGCCTTAGATTCGGTACTATAAATGCTGTTACTTTTACAGGTACATCTAATAAAGCAGAGTCGTTAAGAGTAGACTCTAACTACAGAACTGCAAGTGTTAGTGCAAATGCAAATACCATAGTATGTAGAACTACATCTGGAGATATTGCAGCAAACTTGTTTCAAGGTATTGCTACACAAGCACGTTATGCTGACTTAGCTGAAAAGTATCTCACAGACCAAGATTATCCAGTTGGTACAGTTGTCGCGGTAGGCGGTGAAGCAGAAGTTAGAGCAGCGAAAGTAAGTGACCTAGCAGTTGGTGTTATAAGTGACAAGCCTGCATATTTAATGAATGCAGAGGCCGACGGACAAGCTGTTGCTCTAAAAGGTAGAGTGCCAGTAAGAATTTCTGGTCCTGTTTCAAAAGGAATGCCAGTATATGCTTGGCAAGACGGTGTTGCTTCAACTATAGCATCGAACGGCTTAGTTGGCATTGCACTTGAGACAAATAACGAGGAAAGCGAGAAGTTAGTTGAATGCGTATTAAAGGTCTAAGGAACAAGCATGGCAGACGTAAGTGCAGAACGACTTAATAATCTACAAGGTAGATTAGCACTAATACTCGGAAATGGTGCAGGTCAAAACGGATACGGTCAAACTTTAGAAAGTTATCCTGTTTCTAAGACAGATGGTAGCGTTATCCGAGCGGCTGACATTAATGCAATTTATGCTGACATGGTTAAAGTTAGAATACACCAAATAGGTACAAGTCCAACAGAAATTGCCGAACTAGTATCAAATCTAAATATTATTGCAGAAGAAACTAGTTTTTACATAAATGAACAAGGTATTAGCGTAACTGACGAGTACGGTGAGCTAAAAGGTATTTTAGATTACGAAGAATTGATGTCAGTAATTGAAGCTAATAAAATGTTAGCAGCGAGTTCTCAGGTTACATTAGAGTCAGGAATAACTAGTTCACGAACAGCTCAATGGAACGGACTAATAACTCATGAATTTACAGTTAATTTTACAAATGGTGATCATAGACGGCACTTTTTTAACTCAGGCGGCTCTATAAGAATTTCTGGTTCTAATAGCGGCGCCAATGGAGAAAAGGGAAAAGACTGGAATCAGCTATTACTTAGAACAGGCGGAGTTACATTTAACTGGAATTCAACGGTGCCTGGAAATGAAGGCTCTGGCTCTCAAATAGGAAACTATGCATTAACTTCCTCTTATCAAGAAATTTATAGGAAGCAAGGCTCTTCTATTGGCTCTACCTATTCTCAGCTTTATGGAAACAACCTTTATACTATCGAAGCTAGATCAGCAAGCACTAGTTCTATACAGTTTAAAGTAAAATTCAATGATCTTTCAACAGATTATAATCCCAGTGTTGACAATAACGTTGATGGAAGACTGTATAGTGTAGTACAACATACTAGAGCAGCTGGTTCTTCTACTGTTGACGTTCTTGCTCCTACTTACACAAATAACGTATCTCTTTCTTAAGAGATGCGGTCTTTAGAGTTAATAAATACTCTTAGGAGAGGAGTAAACTATGCCAACAACGGTTACTGCAAGTAGATTCAATGCAATAAAAACTCGCATACAATCTGTTCTTGGCGCATCTACGACCGTTAGTCCAACCTTTGGTTACGGTCAAACAGTTAATACTCCTACAGTTGTCGGTAACTATAATACTAATACATCTAGTACAAGTAAAATTGACGATCAGCAGTACCGAAATTTATATATTGATTTAGCTAGAGCAAGAATACATCAAGTTGGATCATCGGCTTTTTCACAAACACCGTTTGTTGTAGGCGACTTTGAAACTAATACTACAAATACTGATGTAGTTGAAGAAGCATATATTCTAGGTCTTGAAAGTTTAATGACACAAATAGAAACTGATAGATTTTTAATACATGAATCTACGCAAGGTTCATTAGAAACTTTAAAAAATAGTGCTGGTTTTTCGCTACAAGGTTCTCGACTACAGTCTTCTAGCGGTACATGGAACAGGACTCTTTCTTATATTTTTACAGTAACATTTGCTGATGCAACATCTAGAAGAAACTTTTTTAATGCTGGCGGCCAAATTAGAATATCGGGTAATAGAGTAGCTACAACTTCTAGTAATTCTAAGTCGCTGGACTGGTCTAGCCTATTCAGTTCTGTGGGTAAAGTATCGTTTGCAGCAAACTCTGTATATAGCACAAATAGTTTTGGTTCTGGGTCAGTTTATGGTAATTACGATTTGATAAGCTCTTATAGAACAATATATACAGGAACATCTAGTGTCTATTCTGGAAACTATTTTAGAGTATATGCGCTAGAAAACTCAGCAACAGAGATACAATTTCGAGTATATTTTGCGGACGTACATAGTGAAAATATAGACGAACCTATATACGGTGATTTTTATGTTAATGTTGAGCTTCTTCGCCCTGAAGGAACAGCAACAGTAAATGGAGTGTCAACTAATACTGTTACTATTTCAACTCCTCCTGTCGGTTCAGCAGTAACCAATCTCATTCAAATTTAACTTGACTTCTTTGTCATTGGTGCTATAATTTAAGCATAGTCGGATCTTCCTGTTCTCACGGAAGCACTTGCATATATAAAATAAACATACAGGAGTTTTATATGGACGAACGCTTAGAAAAAGCTTTAAAGTTTAGCAATTTTATGGTAACGCTAAACAATCAAAAACGTATGCTTAAAGAAAAATATTATGAAGACTTGTTATATTTTTCAAATGGATGTCAGTTTTCTGTAACAAAGGAATTAATCACATTTGTTGGACTGTTAATTGACAAAGGCAACGATACAGATATTGTACTTACTGACGATAACGATATCCCTGCTAAGATTTCCGATCTAACCAAATTTTATGATAACATTCTAGACTTATACTTTAGTGCAGCCAATGAGTATTTTACAAATTACGAAAAATTAAAACAAAGTAGGAAAATAGAGTCGCTGGTAGATTATGACGAAGCAAACTAAAGGCGTAATTGTTTTTGCTCGCAATAACGGTCAGCTTGATTACGTTAAGCAGGCAGTGTTTTTTGCTAAACGAGTAAAAGAATATCTAGGATTACCGGTATCTATAATTACAGACAGTACTGACTATCTAGTATCTAGTTTTGACTTTAGTTTATTTGATAAAATAATTACAGTTGACTACCAAGAAACACGTAATAATAGAGCATACTTTGACGGATCTTTATATCATAAAACAGCCCCATTCAAAAACGATATGCGTGACGGAGTATACGATATGTCTCCATATGACGAAACGTTGCTAATGGATGTTGACTATATTGTATCTAACAACACTCTATTAAAATGTTTTGACTCTCAGCACAATTTAATGTTGTACAAAGAGTCAAGCGATATTTCAGATTGGCGTGACGCTAGAGAATTTAATTATATAAGCGATTATACTGTTGACTTTTATTGGGCTACAGTAGTATTTTTTAGAAAAACTCCTGAAAATGAAGTGTTTTTTAGCCTAGTTAAACATATTAAAGAAAATTGGCATCATTATAGACGAGTTTACCAAATTAAATCAGGATTGTTTAGAAATGATTTTGCATTTAGCATTGCTGTTCATATCATGAATGGCTTTAACAAAGGTACATTTGTTGCTCCTTTACCAGGCAAGCATTATTATTCATCTGACAGGGATGTCTTACAAAATATTGACGGAGATAAAATAGTTTTGTTAGTAGAAAAAAAAGACTATCTCGGAGAATACACACTAATAAAAGCCAATAAACAGAATATCCATATTATGAACAAATTTAGTCTAGAGCGTATAATTGACAAGTTAGGAGCAAGCAATGGATAAAACTAGAGGTGTAGTAGTACTTGCTCAAAACACCGATGAACATGATTATGTTCTACAAGCCTGTTTGCTAGCAATGAGTCTAAAAGTTACAAATCCAACTACGCTTATAAGCGTTGTAACAAATAACACAGTTAACGAAGAATACATAAATTTGTTTGACCAAATTATTCCAATACCGTTTGAAGATGATGCAGCTGATAGCAATTGGAAAATTGAAAATAGATGGAAAATCTATTATGCAAGCCCGTATGATCAAACCTTAGTTCTTGATACAGATATGCTAGTGCTACAAGATATATCTAGTTGGTGGAAATTCCTATCAAATTATGAATTATTTTTCACTAGTAAAGTTTTTACCTATAGAAACGAAGAGATATCTAGCGATTATTATCGAAAGACATTTACAGCAAACAACTTGCCTAACTTATACAGTGGTCTTCATTACTTTGAAAAGAGTAAATTTGCAATTGAATTTTACAAATGGCTAGAACTAGTAATGCAAAACTGGCAATTGTTTTACGGATCTTATGCAAAGGAATTTTATCCTAAACGTCCTAGTATTGACGTGAGCGCAGCAATTGTAGCTAAACTTTTAGACTGCGATGCTAAGATTACTAACAAGATTAGTAGTTTTCCAACATTTACTCATATGAAACCATATGTTCAAAATTGGTCTGAACCTAGGAACCGATGGCAAGATTGCGTTGGTACTTACATAACTAGAGATTGTAAAATCAAAATAGGAAACTACGAGCAGCTTGGAATATTACATTATACGGAAAACGATTTTGTAACACCTGAAATAATTGAACGTTATAGGAATTATTTAAATGTCTAATTTTCAAAACTTTTTAAAAAGTTTAAATGTAAACATTGATGTTGATATTGAAACTTCTTATGTTGTTTTTGATAAAGAACTAGGAACTGTTGATAGAATATCTAATGTTAAGCCATTAGTTTTAGAAGATACTCAAGACGTACTAGAAGTAAAGCATGACGAAGTTGCTAGTATTCTTGAAGGTAAAAGTAATACTAATGAGTTTTTAGTTGCATATGATGTTGTTTTAAAACAACTAGTACTGAAAAAACTCAGCATAGAAGATGAATTAGAATCAATTGAATCACAACTATATAGATTACCTGTATATAGAAGTAGTTCTAGGTCAGAAAGACGTACATTACTTTTTGAAAACATCTATGACGGTGTTAATGTTTATATTTGGTCTCCTTTACGTAGTTACAAGAAGGATGACATTATTTGGTATCAGGGCAATGTTTATATTGTGCAATCAGATATGGAGTCTGCAGACGAATTAGATTTAGAAAAAGTAACTTTGTACATATCTGATGTATTTCTATCTGATGTAGAAACAAATGTAGACATTCAGATTGTAAATAAAAATTTTAAACCTATCTACGAAGGAATACATGTAGATGTCTGGTATGATGAATTAGATCATTTATCCGGACAACACGTATGGATTAATAACAGTGTATATAGACTACTGTTAGACCAAGAGGCAGGAACACCGTTTAATATTGAGAATGCAAAACTAGTTGTGTCTAATATACAGCTATACGACGATGAAAATAAGTACTTAAAATTTACTGAAAAACTCCAAAACGGAAACAAGGTTTTAAAATTTAATAAAATGTTTATGTATAGTAGTGAGGTTTCATTACTGGCAGAAAATTCTGCGATAGTGTTTTACCTTGATGATCAGACACCTTGCTATTTTGATGAACCTTCAAAAATGTTAGCAACCTTAGCTATTAGCTCTCACAATATAAATGAAGAACCACAAGCAACCTTTACTAGTGTAAAAACAAAAGTCGATGTGTACGATCCGTTAACACTTGAATCTGGTTCTAAGGTATTGATAGGAAAATCATTATCGTTGGTCAGATCAAAAGAAGTCTTTGACAGCGATATAAATCTTGTTCAGAATAATGCAAAAGGTTCATGGAACATTTATTTAGGTAAAAAAACAGCAAAAGCACTACAGAATACTAATTGGATAGGTATAGACACTATGTATTTTAGTGTAACATCTAAATTTGATCCAAACGTTCTTTATCGTACACTTGAATTTTCATTAAATGATTTAGTTGCTGGTGCAGAGTATGTGTTTCCGTTCAAGTATGCATGGGAACATTCTAAAGAAGATATTAGCGTTTATGCAACAAAATATTTTGAAACTTATGCACATGAGATTGTAGAATGACAAAATTTAAAGTTATTGATTATGATATCATCTATCTCAGCTATGATGAACCAAACGCTGAAAAAAACTACGCAGACTTGTGTAAAAAAATTCCATGGGCTAAACGTGTACATGGTGTTAAAGGTAGCGACGAAGCGCACAAGGCTTGTGCTAGATTAAGTGAAACAGATCGTTTTATTACTGTAGACGGAGATAATGTCGTCCGCGCCGAATTTTTAAATCAAGAAATTGATTTCAACGAACATGCAGGCCTCGATAACGCTGTTATTAGTTGGTGTGGAAGAAATGCAATAAACGGTTTGATGTATGGCAATGGCGGCTTAAAATGTTGGCCAAAATCTTATGTGCTTAATATGAGAACACATGAGGCAGCTGATCCTAAAAATAAACAAGCTCAGGTAGATTTTTGCTGGGACGCACATTATATACAGATGAACAGTTGTTGGTCTGATGTTTACAATAATGCGACACCTGCACAAGCATGGAGAGCAGGGTTTAGAGAAGGTGTTAAATTGTCTTTAGATAGGGGAGTAAAACCTAGTAAAGAAAATTTTTTAAAAAATCATTGGCGCTGTTTACATTGGTTGTATATTTGGACTATGGTTGGCTCTGATGTAGAAAATGGTATATGGGCTATCCTTGGCGCAAGAGAAGGAATTTATAAAACAATGTTAACTGATTGGGACTATGTTAATGTACGAGATTTTTCTTACCTTGACGGAATGTGGGCTGAAGAATTTAAAAACATGAACGACACTACAGTTCGAGAAAGAACATCAGAACTAGGAAAAATTTTAGTTAAAGATTTAGAATTACCTATAGGCGAAATGCTAACCCCTGAGCAGAGTATTTTTTTTAAGACAGTATATGAACAACCTGCAAGAACTGATCATCAGCGATTTATTGAAAAGTTAGGACAATAAATGCAAATTCCTTTATATACAAGATTAGACGGCGACCCAAAGTATAAATTCTGTTGTGGGTTCCCTCTTGAAAACTTAACTGATCAATATTTTGTAAAAACAGATGACCCTACAGGGTACTTTGGTTTATATGGCGATCCTTTCAAAGTTGTTTTTAAAGAGTACTCTAATGATAAAAAATACTATTTTCCTATAATTGTAAGTTTTGAACATTCTTTAGAAATTATAAAAAATATACAAATACCTAAGAATGTTGAACAAGACATTTTAAATAATAATTGCAAAATTTTTGTTACTAACCCATTTGAAGGATGGAGTTGGGATTTCTGGATAGAAGTAGCGGATGTTATTATTGCAAATAATACTTGGCTTACTTTAGATAAGTTTGTATTTTCTTGCGCAAACGTGCATCCTATAGATGAAATACAGACAGTCTATTATAGTTTTTGGGAGAGACAGCCTAGATATGAAAATTTATCTTTCTTCCAAGAAAAGGCACATGTAGAAAAGATTGGTCCGCGTGTTTCGAGGCCTCACAAGTTTATCTGTTTAAATAGGCGCCCACATGCAGGAAGACTGGCATTAGTATCAGAACTATTTGATTATAAAGATCAAGGACTATTGAGTCTTGGACGAAGTGGTCAAATGTATAAAGGATATTATGAAGAACAAGAAGAATTGTTTATGAAAGGGTATCCTACATCATTTGACAAGTATATTGAAAAAGATATAAGATCTCATATACCTTTACGTATTAATGATGGAAGAAATCCTGAGTTTGAAAATCCTGTTCATGACTGGGCTACCGAAAAGTTTTTTGACAGTTATTTACACATATGTCCTGAAACCTATCAATATACTTGTAAAAACAGAACATTTTTCAGTGAGAAAATTTTTAAACCTATCATGTTCTTACAGCCTTTTGTAATTGTAGGAGAACCGTATGCATTACGTGCATTAAAAAATATGGGATACAAAACTTTTAGTAATTGGATTGACGAAAGTTATGACGGCATTGAAAACAATGATATGAGATTACGTGCAGCGGTAAGAGCATCTATAGAATTTTTTACAAAGCCTGAAGAAGAATTAAAAGATATTATTTCTGATATGTCTCATGTGTTGAGTCATAATTCATCTATGCTTGTTTATAGATCTCTTATGATTGATTTTGAATTAAAAGAATCACTATGGAGATTCTTAAATGACTAGACTGGTTACCTTTGGATGTTCATATCCCTATGGTCACGGGTTAAAAGACTGTTACAATTCTAAAGATAAAGGATACGGGCCTACACCAAGCAATTTTGCATTTCCAGGATTAATTGCGCAACACTGTAATTTTCAAGATGTTAATTTGAGCAGACCTGGAATTAGCAACAAGGGAATAGTGCATAAAATAATGCAATTTGATTTTGTTAAAGGTGATATATGTTTATTAGCATGGACTCATGTTGATAGGACTTCTCAGATAACTAAAGACGACGATATTGTTTTTATAGGTCCGTGGCAAACTGACTCACTTTCAAAAAGTTATTATAAGTATTTTTATGAACATTATGATAATTTGTGGAATACAAAATTGTACATAAACTATGCAAATTTATATTTAAAAAACAAAGGCGTCCAGGTTATTAATATACAAGGATACAATGCATCTGAACATATAGAATGGAAAGAATTAGTTGATAAAGATATGATTATGACTTATGAAAATGTACATTCAGAACCTCTTGATCGTGCATTAGACAATGCACATCCGGGAGAAAAAACTCATAAAAGATTTGCAGAATACATGTTAGTTAGATACGGTTATATTTTAAGGAAAAATAAAGTTGAAAATTGATTTGTATTTTGAAAACGATGGAAATAGTTACACTGTTGAAAATAGAAAGCCGTTTCTAAACGGAATACCAAAAAATCTAGTATCTAAAGTTATTATTACACCCAAAGGTAGCCCAGCCGAATGTTATTTTGGAATGTTTGACGGTAGTTTTAGAAAAATTTTTTCAGTTAATACAAGTATTCCTGAAAATAAAAAATTTTTTTATCCTATAATTTTTAGTTTATCTGCATTAGGGGATTATGCTAAACAAATAACAATACAACCAGAAATAGTAAAATTAATTAACGAAAATTGGTGTAAAATTTTATTAGTATGTCCTTATGAAGGATGGCCGTGGAGACTTTATGATAAAGTAATAGATGGTATAATAAAAAAATATAAGATAAAACATTCGCATATTGTCTTAATGACAGCTAAGTTGAATGATCACCCTAAATGCAAAGTAGTCTATTATAACAATTGGGAAGTAGCAGCATCTAATAGACGCTTCGCCGAAGATCGATTACTAGGTAGAACAGCAGTTTTGTCTAGTAGTATTAGACCTTATAAGTTTATATGTTTAAATCGTCGAGCAACTGTACACAGATATGGCACAGTGTCACAATTATGGCCTTATAGAGATCAAGGACTACTTAGTTTTTGGCAGCACGGCTTCCACCAAAACGATACTCAGTATATTCGAGAACAAAAAAATCAATTCTATCATAATATGCCAATTTTAGCACAGTCTTGGATAACGCAGAGGATAGACAATCATATGCCTTTAGCATTGCCTGCTGACCTTGATCCGTACGATAGCACAGACAATGAAAACAATCCAACATCTGATCCGCATTCTAAAAAGTTTTACAACAGTTATTTGCATATAGTAACTGAAACAACAATGTCTGACGAGGGATTTTTTAGCGAAAAGATATTTAAGCCTGCTATTTATTTCCAGCCATTTGTATTAATAGGACAAAAACACGGTCTTGAAAATCTAAGAAAAATTGGATATAAAACGTTTTCTAATGTAATAGATGAAAGTTATGATCTAGAACCGGACAATCAAACTCGACTTATAAAGGCTACGAATGCGGCAATTGAGTTTACTAAAATTGTCAATAACGATTTGATGCGTAAACTTTTGCCAATACTCGAGCATAATGCAGTCAACTTTATGAATAGAGCAAAAACAATTATTAGCACACTGCAAAATGATTTAGCATCATCTTTGGAAAACTAGCTTAAAAGTTTGTATAATTAATTAAAACACAGTTTATTTAAGGAGAAGATATGAAAGTAGCAATGATTGGTTGCGGAAAACTCGGGCTACCTTGTGCTGAGGTAATGAGCCAACATTATGATGTAGTAGGGTACGATGTAGTAAAAGACCCTGACGCACAAATTCTGCTGTTAGATTCTATTGAAGAGACTGTAAAAGATAGAGACTTAATTTTTGTAGCAGTTCCAACTCCACACGATCCTAAGTATGGCGGAAGCAAGCCTATAGCTGAAATGCCCCCAAAAGATTTTGACTATTCAATTGTGCAAAAAGTTTTAAAAGAAATTAATCCGCACGTTAACAAAAATCAATTAGTTGTGCTAATCAGCACAGTACTACCTGGTACAGTTCGCGCACACTTAGAACCATTAATTACTAATGCACGTTTTATCTACAATCCCTATCTAATTGCAATGGGATCTGTTAAGTGGGACATGGTAAATCCAGAGTGCTTAATTATTGGTACAGAAGATGGCACTGAAACAGGTGATGCGCAATTACTAGTTGACTTCTACAAGCCAATTATGGAAAACGATCCTACAGTTAATATTGGTACTTGGGACGAAGCTGAGTCTATTAAAATTTTCTATAATACATTTATTAGCGCAAAAATTGGTCTTGTAAATATGATACAAGATGTTGCCGAAGCTAATGGAAACATTAATGTTGATGTAGTTACCGATGCACTTAAAAAAGCAACACAACGTATTACAGGGCCACGCTATTTAACAGCAGGCCTAGGTGACGCTGGAGCATGTCATCCTAGAGACAATATTGCTCTACGTTATCTTGCCGAAAGACTTGATTTAGGTTACGATTTATTTCATGCAATTATGCACAGCAGAGACATACAAGCAAACCGTATGGCAAATAAATTAGTTAAAATTGCTAAAGAACGTAGCCTACCAGTAGTTATACACGGTCGTGCATACAAGCCTTACGTTCCTTATACTATAGGAAGTTATAGTGAACTAGTAGGGCATTTTGTAGAAGAAGCAGGAGTGCAGCTAACGTATTCAGATCCTTTAACCGGAGACACAGATCCAATAACAGAACCTAGCGTAATACTATTAGCACACAATGCTAGAGTCACTTATGAAGGCACCGGAGTTGTTGTAAATAATGATAGTTTCTATTTTATAATACCAAACGGAAGTGTTCTTGTAGATCCTTGGAGAACCACACCTCAAATGGAAGGCATTGAAGTAATACACTATGGAAATACAAGACAAACAAAATAAATTTTGTAAAGCAATGAGTAATTCCTTAAGTTTTAGAATTCCTGGCGACTCTAATACATTAACATTTAATCCTTGTTGTCTTTACGACGATTACATACCGTTTCACCCAACCCTCTTTAAAAAAACTAGAGACATGTTTATTGCTTCTGATAAAGATTTTTTGCCTGGTTGCAGCAAGTGTAAACTAAAAGAAAAAACACATAATACAAGTCATAGGCTTTTAATGAACAGAGATATACCAGACGGCATTGGCACTGATATACACAAATTAGAACTTGTACTTGATACAACATGTAATGCTGCTTGCATACAATGCGGAACCTTTCAAAGTAGTTTATGGAGGAACGAAGTTGCCTTGCGCGACAAAAATTACAAACATATCCAACCAGAATTACAAATAGACGCTAAAGTTAAAATGATTAAAAATAGTATAGACTTTAGCAAAGTTAAAGAGTTTCATTTTTGGGGCGGAGAGCCTTTACTTACTGACACACATTTAAAATTTTTAAATGAAATTGAAGATCCATCAGATGTTGTTGTTAGATACACAACTAATGGAAGTATATTCCCATCTGATGATGTTTTAAAATTATGGGAAAAATTTAAAGAAGTAAAAATTGGCATAAGTACAGACGGTATTGGAGATAGGTTTCATTACATAAGATGGCCATTAAGTTGGGACAAAGTTTCAAAAAACATAATAAAATTCAAAAATGAAACTCCCTTAAATATAGAATTTTTTGTTAATTGTTGTACAATTCCATTAAATGTTTATTATACTAATGAACTTTCAGAATGGTTAGATATTAACTTTAGCAGACATTTAAACGGAACAAAAATTAATTGTAATTATATTAGAGGTGAAGGTATACTAGATCTTGCATGTACTCCAGAACCGTTGAGAGAAGTAGTAATAAAAAAATTAGGTGATGATCATGTAATTAGTAAGTTACTAACTGAATTACCAGTATTAGATTCTAAACATATGTTAAATCATATTAGGCAATGGGATCCAGTAAGAAAATTAGATTGGAAGAAAACGTTTCCAGAGATAGTGGAATATTTTAATGTTTAACCCTGATAGACTAGGTTATTATAGAGTTGGCTGGAAAAAATTTTACAACAAAACACTAGCACTACTAGAAAGTAAACAAACAGGATATGATGTTGATTGGATATTCAACAACGATGTCTACGGAAAAATTAACTGGACTGTTCCTGTTAATGAAACTCTAGAACAATTATATTTGCGTAGAGCATTACAACTACGCAATGACTACGATTACCTTGTTTTATATTTTAGTGGTGGTGCTGATAGTACAAATATCTTAAAGGTATTTGTTGACAACAATATCTTTTTAGACGAAATTGTCATGCAATACCCTGAACCAACAGTTAAAACATTCAATGAACAAGACAGGTCAAATAAAAATATTTACAGCGAAATTAAATACCAAGCAATCCCAACCATAAACAATTTAAAAATAAATCCTAAAACACATATACGGTATCAAGATTTTGCAAAACCATTGCTTGAACTATTAGATAAAGACGATTGGTTTGATCAAATACCTATGGGTACTAACATAAGCCCGTCGGGTATTGGTAGGCAAATATCTCAGGTAGTTGAACCTCACATATTAGAACTATGTAGTAAAGGTAAAAATATTGCACAAATACTCGGAGTTGACAAACCGTTAGTGTATTCTGATGGTGTCAATTATTTTGCTTATTTTTCAGATGTAAGTGCCATGCATTCGCCCCCGGTAGATTTTACACAAAGCGAAGTTTTTAACAATCTGTATCATACTGAATTTTTTTACTGGACACCAGACCTTCCTGAGATTGTAGTCAAGCAAGCACAACTTATTAAAGCCTATTGTGAAACAAGTGAAGATGCCAAGTTAAAAATTATGTCGTCGATGAAAAAACACATTGGAACATTTAGGCCTTTGCTACATTCAATAATATATTCACCAAGCCTTGTAATAGCATGGGATCCTGAGAAACCAAATTCAAAAGTAGTAAGACCAATGGACCAATGGTTTTGGGAGACGGGAACCACAAATCAGGTAGGAAACTATCGTGCAGTGATAAAATACTTACGAGAAAATACAAATACCAAGCACATGATTGACAATGATATTGAAAACGGACTTTCTGCACATACAACAGGATTTTACAAATTATAAGAGGAACCATAATATGGGAAAAATGAACGAAGTACAAAAAAGAAGTATAGCAAAAGCACTTACAGCAAGAGTAATGTTTACATGTAGTCATTTAGTAAATGGGTTCATTGTTACTGGTTCTTGGGTTATTGGTGCGCAGATTGTAGGTATTGCAGCAGTTGTGAATCTACTGTTGTTTTGGTTGCACGAAAGAGTATGGAATTGGGTGCAATGGAACCGTAAACCAGCAGATAACCTATTCTTTTCAGACGGACATCCAAGAACTGTTAGCAAGTCAGCAACATGGAGAGCAGTAATCACAATAAACAATTTTGTTATTCCGTACATTACAACAGGATCATGGAAGGCAGCAGCAGCCTTTTTAACTATTGCAACGGTAATGAATATTGTACTGTATTACACACATGAAAGAGTGTGGAATAGATTTGCATGGGGGAAAGAAGCAGTATAGAATGAAAGCGTATTGTAAATCTAAAATTCATAGGGCTACTGTTACTGACGGTAGCCTAAACTACTCTGGTAGTATTACTATTGGCAAAAATATGCTAGATGCTGCTGGTATTGACCTTTATGAATTTGTGCATGTTAACAACATTAATAATGCTGCTCACTGGGAAACATATGTTATTGAAGGAAAAGACAATGAAATTATTCTTAACGGAGCACCAGCAAGATTATTTCAACCGGGCGATTTAGTAACAATAATGTCCTTAGAGTACAGTGATAAGTTTAAGGAACACACAGTAGTTCTTGTCGATAACAAAAACAACGTAACAGAAATTAAAAAAATTAGTTAGAGTGTTTAAATGTAAGTATCCAATAATCGCAGCACCTATGAATCAGGTGTCTGATCTAAACCTTGCTATTGCGGTGCATAAAGCAGGCGGGTTTCCTTCCATTAGCGGATACTGCTACAAGAATGCAAATCAATTAATTAACGCTTTAGAGGATTTTGTAAAAATTACAGGATCATCAAATTTAATTCTTGCTATAGATGAGCACTGGCTACTAAATCCCAACATAATTTCTACTATTAAACGTTTAAACATATCTCACCTTTTCAAATACTTTAATGAAAATCCAAAATTTCCTTTAGAAACTAAATTAGCATGGCGAGAACCAATTGATAAACTACTAGAAAAATTAGATAGTCAGTTAATTGGAATACTACCTAATTTTAATGACATACAAGATTTAGATAAGATATATTTTCTTAAAGGAAATGATGGCGCGGGCAGGCCCGGCGCCGCCACTACAAAAGAATTATTTGACTACCATATACAGCAAACTCCAAACGCAAAATTAGTTCCAATGGGTGGAGTAGGTACAGCAAGTCAAGTAAAATACTATATAGATAACGGTGCAATTGCAGTTAGTGTTGGCACACTATTAGCAGCATCAAAAGAAAGTTGTTTAACAGAAGCAGTTAAACAAGCAATGGTTGCAGCTAGTAATTCTAATTTATCTATATTGGATACAAATCTAAAGCAGCAAGGGTTAGTTTTTAAGGAGTTTTCTGGATATGATACAGCTAATCACACCAATTCTTTAAAATTGGGTATTAATTCTAACGCAGATGCTGGGCATATATTTGCTGGTCATGGAATTAACTTTATTAATACAATTGATGATGTTGCGTCTATTATACTGAAGTTAGCAGACAAAATATAAATATATTCATATAATGAAAGAAAGGTATAATGCTAAATTATAAGGTATTTAATATTGATGCCCCACACATGACTGAAAGCAGTATATTTGATTTATATCAATACAAAGTGTACATAGGGAAAAACAGTGTAAGTACTAATAATAAAAATAGCTATTGGTACATTGAAGATAACACAGTAATTTCTAAATCAGGTGACGATAGTATTATTGATAGTGGAATATTGTGTATAGAAATATTTGGATATACACCAGAGACTAGAACTAGCACCTACAGTAGGTATACAGATTTGCCCTACATTAACGGTTGTAGTAGCAAACAGTTAATACCACCCAACAGGTTAGGTGATCCTACTTGGCAACTTTTACTACTGCCTCAGCATACTAGTGAACAGTCACATCATATTCATTCAACTGCACGGATAGTATATGTAGCAGAAGGAGAAGGTAAGAGCATCATTGGACAAGATGGTCATACAACTGAAATTAATTTAACTCCAGGCACTGTTATTATTTTAGATAAAATGGTGCCGCATCATTTTGTCACAACTGACAGCCATTTATTAGTTTTACCTCTGCATGTTTACAGTAGTGTAGCAGGCGAAACAACTCATCCAATGCGAAGCGGAACACACGAAATATGACATCAGAAACAGTATTAGTTGTTGATAGAGAGATTCAACGTATAGCATGTTCTACACCAGAACTTCATCAGGCAGTAGCATTAGCTGAAGGATTAATTAATTGTGGTGTAAGAGTAGTTTCGTTAGAAAATAATACTTACAATTTTAATGATATTAATATTCACTATCAGTATAGTGATGGTAAAATACGGATTTTAAGTCCATATCAAATTCCTAATAATTGGATGGCGTTTCGAACACAGGTAATAGATCGAATAGAACCCTTGCAGATATTAATTAATCAAGCAAAAAGTAGAACAAGCGATCTTGATAATTACTACAATACACCAATGTTTACAGCAATTTTAGCAGTTGAATTAGAAAAATGTAAACCTAATGAAAATAGGTATTCTTTGGCTATAGAAGAGTGGGCATTGATGCAAGATGTATCTGTTGAAGTTGCGTATAAAGAGTTAAAAATTAAATATGAAGATATATCATTAACATACATGAGGAACAACGCACTTTACTCTAGATTTGTAAGAAAAATTAATCAAACTGTTGGGAAAGATAATTTGAAACAAGTTATTAATGAGTTTAGTCGTAAATTTGGAATTTTAATATGACAAAACAACTCTATATTTGTAATATTGATGTTTTAGAAAATTCAAATAAGCCTGACGTAGCACTATGGTCAAACATGCATTCGATAGCATCGACCTGGGCTCCGTATATTGACAGGTGTGAATCAATACAAATGCCGTATCGTTTGAAGTTATATGATAAGTTTAAAATGCCTAAAGACCTTTCAGGATTTAATTTATCATATGAAGAATGTTGCAATATACAAGCTCAAGAATTTATAGATTTAAGTAAAAAACTAGATAAAAAAATTACTATAATGTACTCCGGAGGCATTGATAGCACACTAATAGTAATATTTTTTTTAAAACTACTAGGTGAAAGTGAATTTAAAAATAGAATAGATATTGCACTAAGTCAACACAGCATTAGTGAAAATCCTAATTTTTATTATAGATATATTAGACCAATTGGAAACATTATTTCAAGCAATCATTTAACTAATATGTTTACTGGTTCAACTATTATAGTAAGCGGCGAACACAATGACCAATTATTTGGAAGTGATCTAATATGTCACGCATCAAATTATTCTGGTTTTGCTGAGATGCATAAACCGTATTCGAGAAAACATTTTGTAGGTTTTCTTACTCAATATAAAAGACAAGAAATGACTGAAAAAACTGCTAATTTTTTCTTTGATCTCATTGATAATCATATTAAAACTCAAGCACCGTGTGAAGTAACTACTAATTATCACCTATGGTGGTGGCTAAATTTTTCATTCAAATGGCAAAATGTATTTTTTAGAATGTTACTTAGAGCTAATAAACTTAACTTTGCAGATATAAATCAATCTTTTGTTGACAATTATTATCATTGTTTTTTCTCTGGAACAAATTTTCAAAAATGGAGCATGTTAAACCATAATCTCAAAGTTGTAAACAGTTGGGATACATATAAGTGGGAAGCCAAACGCCTAATTTATGATTTTACCAAGGATAAGGATTATCTTAATAAAATTAAAATTGGAAGTTTAGTAGAGATTTTTAGACAACGAGATGCACCAGCTGGGATTACATCTAATTATGAATTTTTAGAAAATCTTAATCTTGATGAATTTTATGTTCCTGATAATAGTTTCAGAATATAGTTTTAGCATAAATATATTAAAGATTAACTAACACTGTTAACATAAAGGAATAATAACATGAGTATTACACTTAAAATGTCTAAGGTTAGACCTTCAGAAAACGTACCTTTTTACACTTTCAGTAAAGAGTATATTGATCTCCAACGTTCAAATCCAAATATTACTAGAACGATAAATGCAGTTGACCCAACTACTGTAGAAGTTACATTAACTTTTTCTAATAAGGATGTATTTGATGCATGGAAAACAAATCCTATTGTAGTTTCAGAAATATCAAAATCAAAAGAATATTCTAACTTAATAGGAATTACTAGAACTATAGAAAAAGTAATAACACCATAAACGTGGGTTAGGTTGCGATATGGCAGGAAAGTTCTATCACATTGAACAAACAAAAAATCAGTTGCCGTTACTAGCAACTGATTTTTATTTTATAAACCCACAAATGATTTTAAATACTTCTCAACATAGAGAAGCTATTTTAGAATCTTTAGATAGCAGTACAAAAACAAGCTTATTGTTTGGCTTACATATGAATCCGGGTAGCGTATATCCTCGATTTAACAGGAATAACTTTTTTTATAAAGTCTCAACTATTCCTACATATAGTTTTTTACCTAATTTACATAATAAAAGAGTTTTAGACTTTTCTGATATTACAGATGCTAGGGCATTAGAGTTGGAAAGAAAGTCAAACAATGTTGACAATGTTTACCTTTTTTGGAGCGGCGGTATTGATTCTACAGTAATACTTGCTGCGATACTAAAAAACTGGAAGAATGAAAATCTTGAAAAGCTAGTAGTTGTACTAAATCAATACAGTATTGACGAAAACAAAAACATGTATGAAAATTATATACATGCTAAACTAAAAACAGAATCAACGGATAAATTTTTTAACGGAGAATTAAATTTTTCTGATGAAAATATCTATGTTGACGGTAACGTTGGTGATACTGTTTCTTATTTGATGTTAGAGCATTTTGATTCTAAGTATCCGGGATATTATAACAAGCCGTGGAAAAAACACATAAACATTTTAATAGAACATTTTAGTGAATACGAAACTATTGAACATGGTAGAGATACATACAAGAAAATTGTTAGATCATTAAGTGAAAACAAGTTTGAAGTTGAAACAATTTATGATTTTTTATGGTGGATGACATTTAACTGGTTACATGATAAATTATTATACAATATACTTTGGCAATACACTCCTTGCTTTAATAGAAATACAGACATTAAAAAGTTTTTAGAAGAAAACATGTTCCAATGGTTTAACAGTAACGATTACCAAGATTGGATGGTATCATCAATTAGTACTAGTTTAAGAATAGGCGACAATATAACAACTAATAAATTGGCATACAAGAAGTATATATTTGATTTTGACAAGAATTTGGAATATTTTAAATACAAACAAAAAGAGTACTCGACACCAAAGAATAAAGTTAAGGACAGTCATATCATACTGTGTGGAATAGACACAGAGTATAATTACTATTATAGGTACACTCATGAGAAAATATGGCCTCCTAAATGAGTATTTTAAAAAGACCCCCCGGTGACTTATTCACTTTTAGATTGTTTTTTAATTTAACGTCTAAAATAAAAATTCCACACGATAAGTTTTATTTTTGGTCAGTATGCATTGATCCAAACTTTAAAAAAATTTCTTATTTTATAGGATCGCAACAATTTTACGAAGACGAAATATTATATAGAAATATTATAATGTCTTCAATAAATACCGATTTAATCATTTTAGGAATAAAAGATCATCTCACTGGAAGTGATTTTAATCCATTGACATCTAAATATACAGATATGTCGGTGTGGTTAAAGCAAATGGCTCAATATTATAGACATAAGAAAATTATATTGTTTACTAGTTTAGAAAATCTTAATCTTGATGAACCTAACATTATAGTTATTCCATGGGGCGGCGATATTACCAATCATCAATATGAATATCAAAAATTAAACCCCGTGTTAGAAAAAAATTTAGACAGCAAAAATACTTTTTTAAGTCTTAATAGAAATAAAAGAACACATAGAGCTATGCTAGTTTCGTTGTTGTATGGTCTTAACCTACAGAATAACGGATTAATATCTTGTATGTTTAAAGATAATCTAGATAACTTATTTGAGTATACAAAATGGCAGGTATTAAATTCTAATGTGTACTTAACAGGGTTTAATGATTTTAAAACGTCAACATTACCAATAAATGATGGCCCAGACATATATCATAATCATAATAATGACAACGTGTCTAATTTTAAAAATAGTTTAACAAAATATTATGAAAATACATTTGTAGAAATTGTAAGTGAAACTAGCTATACAGAACCATGCTATAACTTAACTGAAAAAACTTTGAATAGTATCTATGGATGCTGTTTTCCAATATTGTTATGCAGTAAAGGCAGTGTTAAATTTTTAAGAGAAATGGGTTTAGATGTTTTTGATGACGTTGTAGACCATAGCTATGATGAAATAGACGATCCTGCCCTTAGGCTAGAAACAGCAATTAAAAACAATATCGAGTTGTTAACTAACAATACAAAAACTAAACAGTTATGGATTCAAAATAAAGATAGATTTTTAAAAAATGTTGACTTTTGCAAAGAAAGAATGTATAATTTTTATTATAATAGAGCCAAAGATCTATTTTTGGAGTTAATACCTCATGATAACATATAAAGATGACGATTCATTTTTTACAACTGTTTTTCCTCCGTTTATTCACCACGGTTTGCTTATTAAGCAATGGCTTACTCGGAACGAAAACTCAAAATTTAGATATATTAGAGATAAGGAAATTGAAGACTATTTCTATAATGTAGAACAAATAAATGAAATTTATCCTGGCATTAAAACTATAGGCATGGTTTTAAATCCGTGGAATAGGATATCATATGCATATAGAACCTTATCTTATATGAAGGAAACTGGATTCAACAATTATAGCATAAATTTTGATTTTCTAAAATTAGATACTTTTACCAAGTTTGTAGAAAGTTTAAATAGTAGTGCTGTTGTAGAGCCGTTTACTTTTTCCTTATCAGAATCGCAACATAGTTGGTTTAACAGAGGAGAGCTTAAAGCAACTTATGTTCTACGAGCTGAATTTATAGAAGAAGACTTCAAAGAAATTAAAGAGTATTTTTGTTCTGATACGCCGCTAGTAAACAAGACAATGCTAGAACTAAGCAATCTTACACTGCCTGAATACAAAGAATATTATACTGACTATACAAAGGCAATTGTTGCACAAGTATTTAAAGAAGACATTGAACAGTATGGATATGAATTTTAAATATGTATGATATTGTATTCATATCCTACAATGAGGAAAATGCAGAAAAAAATTGGGCAGTTTTAAAGTCAAAGTTCCCAATGGCTAAACGTGTAGATGGCGTTAAAGGAATTCATCAAGCACATAAAGTTGCAGCAAAAAAATGTTTTACAAAAATGTTTTGGGTAGTTGATGCAGATGCTGTTATATTAGATAGTTTTAATTTTGATTATGTTGTTCCCGAATGGGATTTAGATGCTGTACATGTCTGGCGTAGCATCAATCCTGTTAATGATTTAACTTATGGTTATGGCGGCGTAAAACTATTGCCTAGAACACTTACACTAAACATGAATACAAAAAATCCAGATATGACCACAAGCATATCTTCTAAATTTATAGCAGTCCCAGACGTTTCAAACATTACTGCATTTAATACAGATCCGTTTAGCACATGGCGTAGTGCATTTAGAGAGTGCTGTAAGTTGGCAAGTAAAACTATAGATAGGCAAAACAATGAAGAAACAGATGCAAGACTCAGTAGATGGTGTTCAGACTACGGAAGAGATCGGCCTTTTGGAGATTATGCAATCTCTGGCGCCCGCGCTGGCCGTCTTTATGGCGTGGCTAATAGTACTAATAGTGATGCTCTTAGGCTAATAAATGACTTTGATTGGTTAAAGGAACAGTTTGATGCAACGGGTATCTGACATTAAATCAGTTCATATTGAATTGACAGATAAATGTCAAGCACAATGCCCTATGTGCGCAAGGAATTATAATGGCGGCCCCACACGTCCTTTCATCCAAAACAAAGATATTAGTATTGATCAGTTTAAAGAATGGTTTCCTAAAAAGTTTCTTGCACAGTTGACAAAATTCTATAGTTGTGGTAACTACGGTGACCCTGCATTTGCACGAGATTGTTTAGAAATTTATTCTTATGTAAGGGAATGTAATCCTACAACTAGACTCTCGATCCATACAAACGGAGGAATGAGAAATCCAGAATGGTGGAGCAAACTTCCTCAATATAACATTGAAGTAGTGTTTGCTGTTGATGGATTTAAAGGAAAGCACGAAGTTTATCGTAAAAATACTAACTTTGATAAAGTTATTGAAAACATGACTGCATTTATTAATGCTGGAGGATATGCTATAGTTGACAGTCTTGTATTTGCCCATAACGAACATGATGTAGACAAACTTGAACAATACTTACTCAATTTAGGTGTTCGTAAGGTAAATTTTATTAGTACAACTCGATTCTATAACATGACTGAGTATGAAGTATATGATACTAACAAAAACATTGAATATAAAATTTATCCGGCTACACTACCCCAATACAAACGAAAAACAAACTTTAGCTTAGATTTATTAACTAGTAATGTGGGAAAAGAACAAATTTCACGATCGTCAAACATTAACCCTGTTTGCGAAAATCAAAAAGAAGTTTATATTGATCCGCACGGCAATATTTTACCTTGTTGCTGGATAGGCAGTGATTATTTAGAAGAACATGTTGAAGAAACACTACCTATACATCATTTAAGAAATTTAATTTTAAGCCAAACAAAAGAAATATTAAAAGTTGTAGGCATACCAAAATGCCAAGATGGTATTCTAAAAAATTCTAATTTATTATTATTTGAAAGGTTTAATGACTTTTGGCAAGGAGATAATAAGTGCATGACGTGTGTTAAAAATTGTTCTAGTGCAATATTTTCAATTAGGAAAAACAGTGTCTAATATTCCTTTTGATGACATAGTACGATTTGGCCAAAAGACACTTTTAGAGAGCCATCTTTTTACAGTCTCATGGATCTTGGCTAGATTTTGTAATTATAACTGCTCTTATTGCTGGCCTTACGCAAGATCTAGTACCCCTGACCACCAAGAACTAGGAATTTACTTAAATGCACTAAACAGTATCAAGGCACAGGCCAGAGCAAACGGTTTTACAGATTTCCATTTTAGTTTTAGTGGCGGCGAACCTACTGCTTATAAATACTTTGGGGAGCTCATAGAGCATTACTGTAGTGATACAGTACCCGAATATCAAAGCATACACATGACCACAAACCTAAGTCCAGGAAGCAAATGGTGGACACAGTGGTTAAAAACAACAGAGTCACTTCAGCGTAGAAGTATAACAGCAAGTTATCACGCTGAATTTGCCAAAGAACAGGAGTTTGGAGACAAGTGTCTTCAGTTAATTAATGATGGCGTATTTGTTACAATTAATCAAGTTATGGTTCCAGAAATGTTTGACGAACTATATGAACGTTTACAGAGATTTGCCGCTAGGGGCATTAATGTCACACTCAAGCCCCAGTCCGATCCTACTGCCTCCTTTGTGGTACCTGGATACAGCAATGAACAAATTAATGTCATGCGAACAGGATTTCCTCAACAATGGGGAGGAGAGTATATTGCACAAATTGCCCTCTACGACAAAGACGGACGAGAGTACGAATTAGATCAAGCAGAACGATTTAATGCTTTTGGTTTTAATAAGTTCAAAGGATGGACATGTAATGCAGGATATCAGGGTATTGTAATACGCGGCAACGAAGTTAAACGCAGTTATAGTTGTCACGATAAACCAATTGGAACATTAAACGGCGGCTTCAAAATATTTCAAGAACCTAGCGTTTGTATAACACCGTCGTGTGTTAGCTCTGCAGACAGCAAGTTACCAAAGGTAAGGAATGTCTAAATTTGGAATATTAGGTTACGGGTTTGTTGGTAAAGCAACCCATAAAGGCATCCTTAACAATTCTGATAGTGTAATTGTTCATGATATTTTGCTTAACACTAATAAAAACAATTTAAGAAGTGCAAGTACTGTTTTTGTTTGTTTGCCGACAAACACTGATGCCGACATTGAAACAATGATTCAAGAAATATTAGAATTACAGTTTCTCAATCCTGATGTGCAAATTATTATTCGTAGCACTTTGCCATTGGGCGCATGTAAAAAAATTCAAGAAAAAGTAGGACCAATTATATACATCCCAGAATTTTTACGAGAACGATTTTGGGACACTGACTGTTTAAACAGACCGTTAGTTGTTGGACATGATATGATAGAATTGTTACCAACTTGGCTAAAAGAAGAAGATATTATAACATGTTCTACAGTAGAAGCAGAAATGTTAAAAATGTTTTCAAATAACTTTGCAATAGTGCGTATTGTATTTGCAAATATGTTTTATGACTTATCAAACAGTCTTGATGTAAATTATGATACAATTAAAGACATGTTTTTTAGGGTACAGCCGAATCAAACGTACTTAGAAGTTCCAGGCCATGACGGTAATCAAGGATTTGGTGGAAAATGTTTGCCTAAAGACTTAGACTTTTTTATAGAAACATTAGATCAACATGGTCTAGACTCGAATTGGTTTAAATATATTAAACTTTTAAACAAAACCTGGAAGGAAAAGAATAATGAATAACGATTTTCCTATAAAAATAGACATAGAAGATGTGCTTTTTTGGATGGATGCTATTCGTAATAGTGAAGATCGATATCGTACACTTGAGAGTTTTTGGAAGGGACAAGTAAGAAGCAAACTTTGGCTCATAGATAAACTTAATGTTACTATAAATGCTTATCCTAAAAAGATAGTGATACACGGTGGCTGGAATGGAGTACTAGCAAGTTTACTCTTTAATAGTAGAATGCTGAGTATAAGTCATATTACAAGTGTTGATATAGATCCTGTATGCGAAACAATTGCTAGTACAGTAAACAAGCGACAAGAAATGGAAGGACGTTTTAAAGCAGTAACAGCAGACATGTGTTCTTTTGAATATGAATATGAACCAGAAGTTGTTATTAATACAAGTTGCGAACACATAACGCAAGATCAGTACGAGCAGTGGTTAAATAAAGTTCCTAATAATGCGTGGGTTGTTTTACAAAGCAATAATTACTTTGATTTAGATGAACACATACGATGTTCAGTTGACATTGATGATTTTATTCATATGTCACAAATTAAACCGTCTTACAGAGGAACATTTGATACTCCTAAGTATAAAAGATTTATGATTATAGGAAAAAAGAAATAATGTACAAAATAGTTCCGTTTACTGACGATCTAGATTTAGAAGATTTTTACAAAACAGCAGCAGAAAAAGGCTTTAAAAATAACACCAGCCGTTTTTGGTTAAAAGATTGTTTTCGAAACGAAGCAGAAAGTGAGACATGGATATTGTATTATAACGATGTAGCAGTAGGTAGTGTAGCAGCACATTCGTTTCCAGAAATGGGGGAAAACGCATATCGTATTGCTGCTCGTACTTGTGTATTTACAGACAAACTTGGCGGTTCATATGCTAACCGTTTAAGAAATATAGACGTTATTACAAAGGGACAAAATCCAACGTCACAATTTTTAATACCAGCTTGCATTGAATGGGCCGGTAGAGATAAAGATCTCTACATTACATCAAATGAACTTGAAGCAGGATCACAAAGATTAGTACATAAAATATTTTTTCCTGCATTAGTTAGAACAGGCCAGGCAGAACATATTTGTGAACTTGAATATCGAGGAGCTACACAGAGCGTGTGGAAATTAAATGTAGAAAAATTTTACAAAGTACTAGAGAAGTATGGAAAATGGCAATAGACAAATATAAAAAACAACTTGAAGAAATAACAGGGTCACCAACTTTTTGTATCTTGCCATGGATACACTTAGCTACTCGTCCTAACGGCGATATGAGATTATGCTGTACTTCAAATGCTAGTGGAGCAGGTGTTGATCATAAAATTGGACTAGTTAAAAATGAAGACGGCCTTCCTGCAAATTTTGCAAAAACTTCACCGTTGGAAGCGTTCAATAACGAATATATGTGTAGTGTACGTAAAACTATGCTAGAAGGAAAAATACCAGCAAGCTGTACAGGATGCTTTAAAGAAGAAGATCAGGGTATTGTAAGCAAGCGTATTTGGGAAACAGGGTTTTGGATACAAGACGAAGGTTTAGATGTTGAAGAATTAATACAACAAACAGCAGAAGATGGTACTGTTCCTAGTCGTTTGCAATATTTAGATTTACGTTTAGGACATACATGTAATATTAAATGTGTAATGTGTTCACCGCATGACAGTAGTAAATGGGTAAGCGATTGGCAAAAACTTATACCAGTATTACAAGATCCTGAAGTCAAAAGTCAAATGACTTGGGATAAAAAAGAGTTTAATAATAAATGGTATGAAGAAGGAAAATTCTGGAACGAACTGTATGCACAGATACCCAATCTAAAACAAGTATACTTTGCAGGCGGCGAACCGCTAATGATTAAAGAACATAAAACTTTCTTAGAAGAAATTATTAGGCAGGGTTATGAAAAAAATATATTATTAAGATATAATTCAAACGGAATTCTTGTTGATGAAGCATTAATTGAATTATGGAGTAAATTTAAAAAAGTAAAATTTGCTGTAAGTATAGATGCTTGTTTTGAGAGAGACGAGTACATAAGATATCCAACAAATTTTAAAGACGTAGAGCGTACACTGCATTTGCTTGATAACACACCTGACAATATTCATGTTAGTATAGCAACTGCTATACAAGTTTTTAATATAAAACACATACCTGATTTTATTAAATGGAAAGTAAACAGTAATTTTAAAAAAATGAACATAGGAACAATTGACGGACACGTTATGGGCGGCGGCTTAGTTAATGCACACTTAGTACACATTCCTACCTTTCTTAATATTGCAATACTTCCAAAAAAAGATAAACAAGAAGTACAGGACAAGTTTGACGAATTAAAACAGTGGTTGTGGGACAATTATACTCAAGACGATAATTTTTGGATTAAAAATCCAAAAGGTTGGAATCAGTGGGAAGGTATTTTAAATTTTATGCACAAGTACGACAATAGTCGACTACTGCCAGGTTTTAAAGAATATGTAAACAAACTAGATGCTATTAGAGGATTATGTGCAGCAAAAGTTTTTCCAGAGTTGGAACATTTATTATGAACAACATAATTAGAATAGAATCAAATATACCAAAAGATATTTTAAGAATAGAGTTGTTCTTAAGTAATATGTGTAATTACAAGTGTTGGTATTGCTTTCCTGGATATCATGAAGGCGATACACCGTGGCCCAAGTTTGAAAGAATAAAAGATAATCTTAGCCATATTATTGATTACTATAAGCGTAACGGAAATAAACGTGAAATACATTTGCATATAATTGGCGGTGAGCCTACTCTATGGAAAGAGTTTGGTACGTTTGTAAAATATTTTAGTGAAGAACATAAGTGTGTTATTAGTATGAGTTCTAATGGAAGTAGAACCATACGATGGTGGAACGAATATGGCGACTATGTTGATCATACTATGCTAAGTTGCCATCACGAAAGAGCTGATCCTGCACATATTGCAGAAGTTGGTGATATTTTATACACTAAAAATAAAACTGTAAATGGAATGGTGTTAATGGATCCAACTGTTTGGGATAAATGTGTTTCTATAGTTGAAGCACTAAAGAAAAGTAAGTACGAATGGCCAATTACTGCACTTGAAGTACACAATGATAAACAAAAATATACACAGGAACAAAAAGACTATCTTAGCGATTCTTTAAAACGTTGGCCTAACAAAGAATATTGGCTTAGTGCTGAAAAGTTACCTAGAAATAATCCTACAATAATTTTTTCTGATACAACAGAGCAAGAAGTTCCACGCAATTGGTTATCATTAAATAACAAAAATATTTTTACTGGATGGCAATGTAATATTGGAATAGATACATTTTTTATAGATAAAAATGGAGATATAAGGGGCGGCTGCGGACAACCGTTATATAATATGGATTCTTTTTATAATATATATGATGAAGATTTTATTAACAAGTTTACGCCTAATTTAATTCCTACAATCTGTAAAAAGACAAGTGCTTGTGATTGTCAACCTGAAACTAACGCAAGGAAACAATTTTTATAAAATAGATATCTTTGTAAGAGGAATATCTGCTGCACAAGTACACCATCTACGTGTACATACAACCGGGTCGCTAGGTTGCTTAAATGTTCCTGTGTATATATTACCTAAGCTTTCACCTACACGGCAAGTTGCTCGATACACTTGACCATCCCAATTTATCATAAGGCTTTCTATTCCTGCATTGCAAGTCCATCCTTCAAAATTATTTCTATGTAGTTTAATTACATCATTAGCATGTATTTCTTCTGAATCATCTATAATGCAGTTAGGTTTAGCAGTAGCAGTCTTTCCTAGTATCCAATCTAAATCATTAGCTTGGTATCTCATATCGTCAAACCAATCTCTATCTGCTGCGTTTGTCCATCTTATACGTCTAACAACATAGGGAATAAAATGAGAATCAAATAGATCGGCTGCTTCTCGAACTCTGTCCATATAGTTGTGATGAGCCATTAAATTAATTTGGAATGGAATTCTACCAGGAGTTGACGGCTCGTTTCCTTGCGCAAACAATAAAATATTCATCATACACCTATACCAGTTAGCATCGTCTTCTACATGCAAGCTAAACACATAATGGTTAACTGGTAATTTTGTATAAAATGTTTCAGGCATTGTACCATTAGTTGTAATGTTCATCCAACTAATTTTATCTTTAGCATGTTTTAACAACGTAGGAAGGTTAGGGTTAACACATGGTTCCCCTCCTGTAAAACTAAGTCTTACGGGCTTATTTAACATTGCTAGTTTGTCTACAACTGACATCAACAAATCTAGATTAGTATGAGGACTATGATTGTCGTGTATTTCTGCAGGACAATAACTGCAATCTAAATTACACCTCTTGCCTAAGTTCCATTCAACATGAATACTATCCTGGTGCGGCCATTTACTTGTAATCTTATACATACGGAGCAAACTCTGGATTAACGGCAGTAAAACTTATTTGATTACGACTATGGTCTAATCTATGATTAAATTCTATACAATCTTGCCAATGTGATTTATACATACACCGTGCTTGTAAAAAGTTAATGTTGTCTTGTATTTGTTGTAGAGTAACTTGTTCTAGTAATTTGTGTTCACGTACTAACGGGTATTTTAAAATTTCTGTTTTCATTTGTTCTAGTCTTGCTACTACTTTTGATTTTAACTCAGGAGGTAGTACTTGTGCAGATAACGGCATAGGATAAGTGACACGATGCGAATAAAAAACAATACCTAGTTTGTTAATAAAATAATCAATCACTTTATCAATCTGCATAATGTTGTTTGCTTGCACTGTAAATGCACCAACTACTCTAGATACATTTGGAAAACTTTGAAATACTTTAATGTTTTCTTCTATTTCGCTAAACTTACCGTTGCCTCTAATGTATTCGTAAACATCGTGTATGCCGTCTATGCTTACGTTTACAGCAATGCTTTTAAACTTAGGCCAATAGTCGTGTATAGTGCGTCCGCCTTTTATACCTAGTGTAGTACCGTTTGTAGCATACTTTAGTTCTATGTTTTTGCCGTAAGGTGCTAACATGTCAAGTATCTTGTAATGATAAGGATCCATTAAAGGTTCCCCTCCCGCAAATTCTACTCTGCGGAAATGCGGCAGTAGTTTAGTAAAGGATGCCCACCAGTTTTCACTGTCGTCAAACGGTCCAATATATTTTCCGGGTGTGTCTGTAAGTTTGTCTATAATTGGAATGAGAATATTATTTTCTTTTTCGTAAAAAGGCTTTACCTCGTTCCAGTCTTTCCATTGTGTACTATCTAAAGGATTACACATGCGACATTTGAGATTACAGAGGTTATTGAGCTTAATTTCCATCGTAGGAAGCTCAAACGGCATGCTGTAATCGTCGTTTAAAGCGTTTAGTGCGTTAGGGTATAAGTTGACCCTAGCTTCTGGTATAACCCCTGCTATATGACGCTGTCGTAAGCTCTGTACACCCTGATCTTCGAGGTCAAAGCAAGGTTTGCATACTTCTGGACGTTCACTGTTAAGTACTTGTCTACGTACTTCTCGCATAGTGTCGTTATTCCATGCTTCTTCTAGAGTTTCGTTTTGTATGTAGCCAATAGGAGCACTGCGGCAGCAAACTTTAATTGCTCCGTCTTCTCGTGTAGCAAGTCCTGTAAAAGGGTGCATACAAAATGTACATGATTTATTTTTCATTTAATACCTTAACTATATTTTCACTAGTGGTTTTATGAGATTGTATACCGGGATGTAAATTATCTGTTCCTTTATCTAATAAAAACATACCGTCTCTACAAAAATTTGAAATTTCTAATTTTTCATTTGTATACTTAGATAACTCGTGTATAGTAAATGGATAATGCAAGTATTTTAAATTTTTTGATTTTAAAAAAAGATCTGCATGGTGTATGCACATCCAACTTTTTGTATTGTAATCTGTTGCATTCATTAATTTTTGCCAAGACATATCTTTTGTTGAAGCACTAAATCTTTTTCTTAACGACTTAAATCTAGCTCCCCATTTACTAAAAATTAAATCTCGATGCGTATGTGTCCACATAATTACAATAGTATCTGTTGTTTTATAATCAAAGTTTAATACTTCGTAAAGAATTTCTGTATTACTAGCAGCAGGTTCGCCTTTGTTTATTAATTCTAAACTTAATTCTTTAGCTACTAAAGACGGCCAAGATATTTTACTTGGAAAAAGACCATCTCCGGGCAACCCTACTCCCCAAGTATAAGAACATCCAAAAGCAATTAATCTTGACATTTACTTATAGCCCATTCTCTCTCTTTACACCAAAAACATTCTCCGCATATCGGTACGTCTTGTCCAGGATCATATGTTGTATAATCTAAACCTTCAAACTCACCTTCGCAACTTCTTGTAATTTCTAATAAGTCTAGGATATCGTATTTGTAATATTGTTTGATAATCCAGTCTTTAGTAGTATACACAAAGGGATGATAAACGTCAATACCCATATGTTCCATATGTATAGGTAATACCCCTTCATCTCTTTCAGGTAATGCTCCTGGTATTTCTATGTCTGGATTTTTATTTACAGCAGCAAACCATGCATCTAATTTGTATGCATGTGCAACCCACTCGTTATGCGCACGAAGTATAATCCTGTTTCCAGGTTTCTTTGCTCCGTATTCATCTGTTATAAGAGGACTAATAGGTTCTTCTAATTCAGGAGGAATAAATCCTTCTATGTGTTCAAAACGATTTGGAAAATTATATTTAAACCATCTAACAACTTGTTGAGCAATGTAACGTTGCCAAGGACGAGTTTTCCACATACGTATTTGTGTAGTAAAATAGATATCTGCATTAGATTCTTTTACTATAAGATATGCTAAAAGCGCACTGTCTGCACCACCGCTTAAACTAATACCAATTCTTTTCCATTCTTTATCTATGTGTATCATAATTCTTTTAGAACTTTCTCAATAAATTCGGTAGGATAATTTGTTCTAAAACTATTCCAACATAACTTATTCATAGTTTCAAATGTTTGCGGGGTGTTCCAATCTATTCCTAAAGTTTCTAAATATTTTTTCATTTCGTCTTGACGTGTACTGTATATGTGACTTTCTACATCTGCAATACTAAAATTAGGTTCGTCTTTATGATATGTAAAAAAATAATTGATACTTTTTAATTTTCCATCGACAATAAAATAACTTGATGGATGCATACTGTACTTGTGAAGACCTAAACTTTTATGTGCTTTAATTATTTCAAGCATTTGATCTTGCCAGTCTGGTAATACACTATCATAATTTTCTGTTAAACAACCTGCACGATTCCAAAAGTCAAGTCCGTCTATTTCCAAATGTAGTTTTTTATTTTCTAGATCAATTTTAATAATTTTTGGAATTAAGTCCGGGTATGCATTACGCATTTGTGTAATGTAGTTAATTTCACGTAGCCACTTCTCGTTCATCTTAGTAGGATCAACTACTTGATTTTGTCCTTTATGATACTCTCCGTCGTTATAATACCATTGGACAAATTCTGTTTTATCTTTGTTAACTAGGCTTGTGTAAATTAAGTTGTTACGGCATAACCCTACTCCGGGTACGTTATTCCAGTAATAATCATAATTGTTTTCCATATAAATACTTATTGATAAGTACTTATATGATACGAGGAATTGGCAATAAACCATATATCAATTTAGATCCTTACCTAGACGTGGAAGGATTTAAAAACCTGCATCCTGAAATATGCAAGGGATTTGCACTTGCACGTGACTATGCAAAAGAAGGAACTTGGATGGCACCAGGTTTTAAATTTGATGATATGAGTTATATCATCGATTGGAAGCCAATATACAAAGCATTTGCTGAGTACCAATCACTTCCAGATGATCATCCTATTAAAGTACAAGGCCGCGAGATATTTCCTACAGACTTCAAAGATTACAAACAACGTAATACATTTACACGCTATCTTAAAACAACATTAGGTGCAAACGATCCTTACATTTATTATTTTTTATGGAATGAGGGTGACTGGAACGAGCGTAATGCAGAGCGTCAAAAAACTGAAGAATCAAAGTTTTTTCCTAAAGTAGTTGAATGGGTTGAGAGTTTACAGACTAAAGGTATTATTAACAGAATAGGTAGAGTTATTTTCTTTCATTGTGATCATAATGGTAAAGCATTTGAACATAGAGACTTAGATGCTAATAATGGTGTACACGATGACAAGCAATATAGTCCACATAACAACGAATTCATTCATATACGTTATCGTACTAAGCGTGGATTTTATATATGGGATCCTGAAAGTGAAAACAAGTATTACTTAAATTGTCATGCAGCATTTTGGAATGATCAAGATTGGCATGGTGGAGAAGAATCTAAAGAAGTAGAGTACGGTCTACGTATTGATTGTAAGTTTACACCGGAGTTTAGAAACGCTATAGGGATAGGTCACCTAGACCATTACTAACTTCTATTCTTACAGGTAAAATACTTTTACCATTAATTACACTATCAACAGTTGAACATATCTGTTCGTTAGTAACGCTGGGCACAACACCTTCACCATAGTTTGAAATACTAATTAATGCACTATTTTTGAGTTCTTTATGTACATATTCTAGAAATAGTTTTTGTGATATGTACTCTGGATTGTTAAACCGTTTCATAGCAGACCAAGCAAATTGTGTTATTAGGCTTGTAAAACTTATGTTAATTTTTGCATTGCTTTTTTCTAGTAGTAAACCTTGTATAAAGTTTATGTGTGCTAAATTAATAAAAACATCACAGTCATCTGTTAGTGTTATTAGACGGTCCTGATGTTCTCTGTTTTCTAAATTCCAACCTTGTTTTCTCGATGCAGTAGTAACGTCGTGACTTTTATTTAAATGAGAAAATAGTACTTTTCCAATAGGACTTGTAGAACCAGTTAAAATAATTTTCATATCATCCCCAAATGTTAAACAAATATTTAGGCTCCGTTCCTGCGTTGGCACCAGCATGCCAACTTTTACGACCAGGCCATTGATATACATTGCCTTGAGCCTCGTTAAAAAAGACAGTGTCGTCAACTTGGAAAAAATGCCCAGGCCTTGGGATATCTATATGACAATGAAATCGTCTGAGATTGCCTTTGGCATCTAGTGTCCTTTCGTCGTCAGTTATGTCCCAGTGCCAAGGCGCAACATCACCCGGCAAAACTTTACTAATCCAACAATTTATGTAAGACGTCATTCCAATAAAATTCATAAATGTTGTAACTACTTCTTCAGGAAATTGTTTTCCAGGAAAATGCATTTCCCAACTAGCATTGCCACCTTCTGCTTTAAATTTGTAACCTGCATTACGTAGAGGCGCAGCAACTTCGTTAACTCCTTCTACTGGATGCCCTACATCATGTTTAGGACCAATATATGCTGGTGCTGAATTATTAACACATTGGATAACGTGATTCCAATCAATTATATCATTACAATTTCCAATAAATTTAACCATTTAAAAAATCCCCAGGCCAATTTCCTATATTTTGTTTTATTGTGTAATCATAAGTATCTTTTATATTTAATATATTATTTTCAAACTGAAATCTATTTTTGTCATTTATGATATTACCAATCATATCTTGTTTAATTTCGTCATCGTAGCATACACATGCATGTAAGTCCATTATATGTATTTTAGACTCTTTTATATAAAATGTGTGAGGGTATATGTTAAGTTTATATAATCCTAAACTTTCTAAGTCTATCAAAATATCTTTAATTTGTTGTTGCCAGTTGTTCGGTAAGTCTGTATTAAAATGCAACAGATGATTTAAACTGCTGTTGTACCATTTAAATTTTATTTCTTTATCAAGCGCATTAATTGAAATAATTTCAGGAGCATACGGTTTATAACAGGTTAATCCAATTCCTTTTACTTCTTGATTAAACCAAAAAGCATTTTTAAATTTCATCACAAATATGTTATCATCATAAAACCCGTCGTATATAGGTGTTGCTTGACATAGGTTGCCATCTATATATTTCTTAAATTGGATCATAAGCTACTCTTGTGTCATTATACTTCTAACCAACTTATATCTGCATTTTTAATTTTTTCTCTAGCAGAATATATTTGTTCTTTACTATACATTATAGCACTAAATGGATAGATTGTCAATATAGTACTAGTATGTATAATAGTTTTTCCGTCAATAAAACTTAATAAACTGTCAGTGTTAGTAACACAATCGCATACTAAAAAATCTACTTCTTTAGACTGTTTAAAATTATTCCAGTCTTTGAATTCTAGCAAGTATTTTTTAGATTGAATTAGATCATATTCTGAAGTAGGCTCTATACTAAGATTTTTTGCTTTTGCATAATCTAAAACAAGCTGATTATAATTATTTCCGTCCCATTCGTTATACAATTTCCGTTTAAACTCGATGTTGTTTGGATTCTTATCGTAAAATATTATTCTTTTTGCGTTAGATTTAATAGCCAAATCTTCAGCTAAAAATCCTGTAGCTGGAGCAATGACAGTGTCGGCGTTGCCAAGAACTTTTACTTCTTCATAATGATATGCATTTAGAACATTGAACTCTTGAACTTTAATTATTGCTGATATTAGCATTGTTTGTGCTTCGTCTAAATCTGGAATTAGAACAAGATTTTTAAGAGCATATTCGAAATTACTAGTATTTCTTGTAGGATAACAAAACCCTCTAGCAGGCAATCGTTCTCCTAAAAGATATTGATGATCGTTGTATCTCCATTCGTGATCCCAATTTGATATTTTATATCCGTTTGACAAACAGTGGTCAATAAGTTTTGTCCCAAATTTATCTTGACGAGCTATTTTACTTTCCCCCAAAGAAATACTCAACGGAGCCCATCCCCCATGCATATCTTCTTCACTACGTATTAATTCATTACCAATTATATTACCTTGCGAAAAGTCTAATGTATTAAACGCTTTTGTATTAATAATAAAAAATTGTTCGTGCATCCACGGAGTTTCGTCTCCGTGTTGTAATAGATTGCCCATTAACCCTATATTATTTGGAATGTTATGTATCTTATCCCATATATGGTCTCTATCAATGATAACAGTTCCGGCAGTTGCAACTACTAGCAATTCGGCAGCATTTAGGTGTTTGTTTATATCGTTGTAGTTGTTTATATAGATAACAGGATATTTTTCTATATTTAAGATACTAATAAACGCTTCGGTTATTTGCATCATTTTTTCATTTAACCAGTTGCTTTTAGAAAAGCTCGGTACTAAAATGAAAGCTACCTTTTGCATTTTGTATCTCCAATGATCGTTGTATTAGATCTAAATATTTTGACGTACTATCATAATGGTGTATAATTAAATGATACCTGTCTTCTTGACTAGGATTAACTACACTATGTTCATAGCTTAAATTCATAGCATATACATCACCAGGTTGAATCTCTAAAGTTTCGCCATCATTCCATTTCCACACACATCCTTTTGGATTTGTAATAGCAATATTAATAGCACCTAATATACTATGTTTGGTATCTATGTGCGGTTCAATTACACCACCGGCTTCTAGTAGCATAAATCTAGTACGACCATAGCTGTTACTTGGATATACTTCTTTTAACCATTTAGTTGTTATAGGACACATCTTTGAAATTTCTGTCCATTGCATATCTGATACTGCTTCTCTAGCATTTTTATAACCGTAAGCATCCCAAGCGTATGGGTCTTTACTTGATTTACCTACAATAGGTAAACTAGCCCATCCTTTAGTCTTATAAGATGCTCTGTAGTCTACAAAGTTTTCTTTTAAAGCAATAACTTCTGAAAATACTTCCTTGTAAGGAAATTTAATATCTAGTTTAAGATATTTTAGATCGCTCAGTAAGTATTCACGTCCTTTACACAGCTCTCCGTTAATGCATTCTTTAAATGGAGACATGCTCTAATCTGATCTCCATATTTGTTTTATTACATGCTGCTTTAAGTTCTGTAAACATTGTTTGTTCAATATCAAACTCTACATGAGTATTGTGTTGACAGAAGTTTGTTATTTCTCTGCTCTTACACCATCTGTTTAATTTAGGACTTATGTATTGATCAAATATATATCTATAATTAGTAGGCGGATTATCAATGTACATCTTAACATTAATTGGATTGTTGAGCGCAACATCAGACAGTAATTTTCGAACAACTAGTTGATATCTAGAACTTTCACCAAAGTTTACAGCACTATGTAAAATTCCAGCATCCATACTATGCCATATGCCAGGTGCAGTTTGAAACATTTTCTGATTTTCTAAATCTATTAAGAAACTGTTGCCTGTACTAAACGACAAGTGCCATCTATCATCAATATCGGCGTGCATAGTGTAACAGGTTTTAATATCAAGATTTATAATTCTTGCTTCGCCTACATTATCATACGGAAGTGTATTTAAAATTTCTTCCCAAATAGTATCTTTGAATTCGTCCTTTAAAACCCACTTGTCATAGAAAAATCTACCAGTCGGCATGTTAAGTGAAAGTTTTCCAATATCATCTGACAATGATGCTGTTGCTTTAGCAAGTAGATGAGAGGAGACATGAATGTTGGTAGGTACTATCATAACTTTATTTATTGTTACCTATACACCTATAAATACAATATGAAACACATTACTCCTTTTTGGGACGACTACTATTTAAATTTAGATTACACTGTAGAATCTTTTAGAGATTCGGAGCAAGTTTCTCGCTGGAAGCAGTCGGGACATAACTTAAATAACTTGACTATTGATTTATACCAAAACGCAACAGATAATAGCATAACATTAAAAATTAAAGAACACTTTCCAGACTTAAGAGATATTGGCATTTCTTTCCATAGATTACGTCCAGGACATTTTTTACCCATGCATGTTGATAGGTATAAATTTTATGCTTCAAGGCATAACATTACAGATCTAAATCAAATTAAAAGGTACGTTGTATTCCTTGAGGATAGTAAACTAGGGCATATGCTAGTTGTCAATGACACAGTATATTCAAAATGGAAAGCTGGTGATGTTCAAGGCTGGAACGGAGAAACACCACATAGCGCAATTAATGTGGGTATGGAAGATAGATATACTTTACAAGTTACCGGAATAGATGTTAGTAGAACCTTTAATCCTTGAAAAAATATACGATTCGATAAGTTATATATTTCCTAACGGTGTTAGAGCAGATATAGACAGCAAGTTTGACGAAACTAAATTTATATTTCCAACAGCTGAAGTTTGGCGTTGCTATCCTGATGACTTGCTATGGTACGTAGAAAAAATAAAACTTAAACAGTCTCAGTTATCCTGGATTCTTGCCAATCACGCTTTGGAATTACCACAGTTGTCAACAATTTTTTATGATGATAAGACTGTTGAACATTTAAATAAAAACGGATTACATATTATACTATTAGAGAATCTTTTAAAGTATGACGGTCCTAAAATTAACTTGGATAGATATACACTTGAAGAAGTTCTTCCTACTTTAGAAAATAACGGTGCTGTAATAGGAAAGTTTCAAAATCCAAAAGCAATGCAGTTAGATAGTGTACAGGATCTTATAGATAACAATCGTCTAACTAATGTAACTGTATATGTGTGTGAAAAGGATGTTGATACATTTTTTCACAAGTACAATATGTACACAACAATGAAGTTTGTATGGAAAGATTTTTATCTATTACAAGATTTAGAAAAATTTAATAGCACCGATGATATACCTAAGAAAGATATCAAATATACGTTTGTGAATTCTAATTGGCGTTATGACACATTTAGACATGTTATAGCAGCATATCTTTCTAATTATAATTCTAAGTTAAGTTGGTATTACACTAGTACACAAGAAGATTTTAAAAATTTATTATGGTTTAATCCGCCTCAGAGTTTAATAAACGGATTTGAAAAACTAAATCAGCGTACCCCTATTAATCTCGATAAACATATTACAACAGCAACACCTGTAACAGGATCATTGATTGATAGGTTTTCTAAGTTGCCAACTACCGATTTTTTTCCAAATTCGATTAACAGTAACATATATGAAGGTGTATTTTGTAGCATAGTTTCAGAGTCTGGGTTCTTTGACGAAACAGCGTATGTTACTGAAAAAACAATGTGGAGCATTTTTAATTTAATGCCTTTTGTTATTGTAGGACCACCCGGGGCATTAGCTGCGTTAAAAGATTTAGGATTTAAAACATTTGATAAATGGTGGGACGAAGGTTACGATAATGAAAAAGATCATGCTGAACGTATAATTAAAATATTTAAGCTTATAGATTATATTGCGTCCTTGCCTAAGGATGTTCAAGCCAGTGTTACCAAAGAAATGAACGAAACGCTGCTATATAATAAGCAGCGCCTACAAAATTTACACAAAGATATAACCCTATGACGGCTAAGTTTGATACTTTTAATTGGCTAGAGACATATATGATTGACGAGGTCCCACATAATGATGTTTGGGAAAACTTTGCCACGAGTAACAAGTTAAAGTTAGAGGAACAGTATCGCAACCTCAATATGCCAAAAGAGTGTTCTAAGCACTATATGGCATTACAACCTGAACTAAGCCAAGACTTAAAAAAGTATTTAGAACCGTTTAGTGACAAAATGCATCACTTTAACTTTTTAAAGCTTACGCCGGGTTATAATTTATGGTGGCATTATGATAGTTATTCTACATTTATTCGTTACAACAATATAACAGAGTTGCAAGCAGAAAATATTAACAGAACTATCGTAATGCTTACTCCTTGGACACACGGTCAAATATTACAAATAGGTGACAATGCACATATTAATTGGACAGTTGGAGATACATATACCTGGAATGCATATACTTGGCATGGTGTTGGAAACTTTAGTTTTACTGATTTTGTAGTAATGCAAATTACTTGGATAGACAATGAGTAAGTATCAATACGATAATAAACATTTGCCATTTGGACACTCTAAAGCAATAGAAGATTTAGAAGTACAAACGTTGTTAAACAACATCAATTTTAAATTTACTGATGTATTGTCTAACTCTAACATAAACAAACAATTTTGTTCTGAATATTTAAATTGGATAAAATCTAGCAATTTAAATTTAATTTACGGACTAGATGATTATAGCTATGCAGTTTTTTCGCAAGGCACGTCGGAAGCATTTGATAAATTTTATTTAAAAAATAGCAAACGTCGTTTTCGCTGCTTTAAAGGCGAGTACTTGTATCATAAATTAGCATGGAGAGACAGTTATGATTGGGCATACATTGAAGATGATTTTTTAGACAGTAATGATGCTGTAATTATTAGTATTCCATTTGCAGATACCGGGTCTAAACACTTAGAAACAGAATCGATACTTTGTAAATGCACACAGTTAGGAATACCAGTATTAATTGATTGTGCTTACTATTCGATTAGTAGTAATGTAAGAGTTGATTTAACACACCCGTGTATAACAGATGTTACATTTAGTCTTAGCAAAATGTTTCCGGTAGCACATGCTAGAATAGGCTTGAGATTAACTAGAGAAGATTGCGATGACTTGTTATTTGTATATGACAAAGCAGAATATACAAATAGGATTAGCGCAGCTATTGGATTAGAGCTTATACGTAAATTTCCAGCAGATTACATTGTAAACAAATATAAAACAATACAAGAAAAATACTGTGAACACTTAAAAGTATTTCCTAGTGACACAGTACTTTTTGGGCTAGCACCAAAAGAAAAATATACAGAATATAATCGAGGATGCAATACTAATAGATTAGGATTGCATAACTTTTTAAACAAAGATATAAAATTTTTAGAAGGAGCCGTAAATGGCAGTACAAAGTAATAACGATTGGGATCCATTAGAAGAGATCTTTGTAGGTACAGCAAAAGGTGCTGTACTTCCTACTATGAACGCAAGTGTAAGAAGTTTTTCTTATGCTACTTATAGTGAGGAAGAATTAAAAGATCTAGAAGGACCCCACGATAAACAAATTATGGAAGAAGCTGAAGAAGATTTAGATATTCTTGCCAATACACTAACTAAATTAGGTATCAAAGTACATCGCCCTACTCCTATGGATCATAGTGTAGAGTTTAGTAGTCCAGACTGGACTACAACTGGTTGGTATAGTTTTTGTCCACGAGATTTATTATTGCCTTTAGATAATATTATTTTAGAGTGTAGTAGTCCAATGAGGGCAAGACAATATGAAACTAGAGTGTATTATGATTACTTGTATCAACAAATGAAAGAAGGCACTCAATGGATTAAAAGTCCGTCACCTATACTAAAAGATGACTTATATCAATTTGAAGATTTAAGTGTGCCTACGGTTAAAAATAACGAAATAGTTTGGGAAGCACCAAATGTAGTCCGCTTAGGCAGAGACTTGTTATATCAACATAGCAATACCGGAAGCATATTGGGATTTGAATGGTTGAAAACTATACTTGAACCTAGAGGCTACCGAGTGCATCTTGCAGAAGATTTTTATTTTTTTGCACACTTTGATAGTACTGTTATTCCGTTGCGCCCTGGACTAGTTATGTTCAATGCTGAACGTTGCAGACCAGATCACTATCCAAAGATATTTAAAAACTGGGATAAGATATTTGTAGGTATGGATGACTTAGTTGCACCTAGCTGTAACTTGCCAAACGGTGTAAGCCCTTGCTCTCCATGGATTGGAATGAATTTGCTAAGTATTAATGAAAATTGTGTAGTAATTGACAAAGATCAAGAACCATTAATGCGTATACTAGACAAGCACGGTATTGAAAGTGTGCCGTGTCCTGCAAGACAAGCTCGTAGTATGAGCGGTGGCTTCCATTGTAATACCCTAGACGTTAAGCGCAAAGGCGGCTTACAAGACTATTTTGGCTAAGGAATAATTCGTATGCATCACTGTTTAATTTTTAATGTATCGTGTGACGATATTATAAGAGGATTCGGAACTTATAGAATAGCACACTATCTTAGACAGCATAACTGGGATGCAGAAACTGTTGATTATACTATAAGTTGGAAACTTGAAGAATTAAAAGAATTTGTAAAATCTCGAATAAATGCTAATACTAAATTTATAGGTTTTGGGCATATTTTTGCATACTGGACGCCAACATTGGAAGCATTTACTAAATGGATTAAAGAAACATATCCTAATGTTTATCTATTGGCAGGAATGCAAGGATTTCCTACATATGATGCTAACTATATCGATTATTACATTATAGGACATGGCGAGAAGGCACTAATATCTTTATTATCCCAGTTGTTTAGTAACGGTGAAGTTGTGCAAATTCACAAGTTTCCTTGGTCCAACAAAAAAGTTATCTTGGCTAATAGTGTACACAGTCCATATTCTTCAGGGTTAATGACAAACTTAGAAGTACAATATGAAGACAGAGACTTTATAAGAGAAGGCGAATGGCTCACTATGGAGTTTTCAAGAGGTTGCAAATTTGCATGTAAATTTTGCGATTTTCCTTACCTAAGTGCTAAAGGCAATTATATTTCTGCAAAGGAAAGTTTTGTAACTCAAATGAAAGAAAACTATGATAGATTTGGTGTAAAAAATTATATTGTTGCAGATAACACTTTTAATGATACTACTGAAAAAATAAGAACTTATGCAGAAGGTGTCCAAGAGTTAGACTTTGATCCATTTTTTGCAGGATTTATACGTGCTGATCTTCTCATAAGCAGGCCACAAGATAAAGAACTTTTATTAAACATGGGATTTCTTGGTCACGCTTATGGAATTGAAACTCTTAATCATGAAAGCGGTAAGTCAATAGGTAAAGGAATGGACCCTGAAAAAACTAAGCAAGGCTTTTATGATATCTATAACTATTTTAATAATAACGGTCGTAAGTTATTTGCATCAACTCTTTCTTTTATAGTTGGTCTTCCTTATGAAACAAGGGAAACTATGATGTATACAGCAGAATGGATTAGAAACTTGCCGCCTGAAGTATCTATAACTATACATCCATTAATAATTCCTAAAAACGTTTATGGTGCCGCTTCTGCTTTTACACTAGATTGGAAAAAATATGGATATAGAGAAAGGACTGTAGTAAACAGCGATACTTATCAAGAAGCTATTTTTAGAGACCCGTCTAGAAATGCAGTCTACTGGGAAAATGATTATATGACAATGGATGAAGCTTTGGAAATTGCAAAGTCAATATCAGCAGGATTTCTTAATAATAATTCTATGACTGATATTTGGATGCTTGCAACAAATGCAATGCACGGAAAAGAAGTTGAAGAAAGATTAAAGACTCCTACTTACGAATATGACGGGCCGGACGGAAGAGTGAATACAGATGCTTTTACAAGGCAATATATTCAGAGTAAACTAAATTGGAAACCTTAATGAATAAAATAGCAATATTTGGAGATAGTTTTGCTACTAGGACATATACTGAAGAATCACCAACCGCTGAAGGATTTTTAAAAGAGATATATGCACTGTGTAATAAAGTCTATAATAAAAAAGAAATAGATACTCTAAAGCGTAATTGGGGTAAAAGATACCATCCTTGGGTAGACTTGTTAGACGCCGATGTTTTTGGCGCAAGCGGAAGTGATTTATATTACAGTTATAACCAGTTTATTAACAATCACAAAAAATATAATAAATGTATTTTTGTTATAACAAGTCCTTTAAGATATAGTTCAAATATACACGGATGGCTACACGGTGCTTCTATAGAAGATGCACTAGAAGGGATAAAATTTTCTAAGGGAAATTCTTTTAAGCAGTACTACACATCTCTTGCAGATTTTTTTAAAAACATTTATTATAAAGATATTGATAGGATTGAATTAATAAATCAAGCAATGATTGATAGTATTACGTTTAAACGACCTGATACAATTTTTATTAACGCATTTCCTGATTTAAAAAATGTATATGAGTTAGAATTAAAAGCGTGGAATTTAACACACGATGAAAGTCAAGATTATAACAAATATTTTGATTTAAGACAATGTCATATGACAAACGACAATAATAGAATACTTGCTAAGTTTGTTTTGGATAATTTAGATAAAAGTGGAGTATTAGATCTATCTAGCATACAGTGGAAAGTACCTAGTATGGAAGATAGATCTTATTACTTACCGAATACTACGGACCTTTTTGCTAGATTGATCTAATACGCTTTTCCAAATATCAATAGTATAGTCAACACCATCACTTAGACTAACTTTAGGTCCCCAACCTGTAATACTAGTAATTAATCTATGATTGCTGTTTAACCAATATATTTCACCTGGGCGCACTGGTTTAGTATCCCAGACTACTTCTCCCCTCCAATCAATCTTATCTGCAATCATATTAACATAATCTTTAATCTTGATAGGATTGTCAGGACCAATTGTAAAGATATATCCGTTATTTACTTTAGCAGGGTTATTAATAACTGTACACCATGCATCTAGCAAATCGTCAATAAAAATAAAGTTGCGATAAGGTTCACCGTATCCTAATCCTATACGTTCTGGATTTTTTAACATCTGTGTTATGATTTGCTCAGTAACAAAGAAGTCGTTGTCCTTTCGACCGTAACTATTAGTTTGACGTATAGCTGTAAAAGGAAGACCTAAACTTCTGTGTGCGTATTCTAAATATTTTTCACATCCGTATTTTGCAACAGCATAAGGTGCATTAGGATTAGGAGTTGTATTTTCGTCAAATGCAATAAATCGTTTGGGGATTATGTTTTCTTTAACTTCGTCACTTATAGGTTGCCATCCATACACTTCCATAGTACTTGCAAATACAAAGTTCTTTAAATTTTTAACTTTGCTTGCAGCCTCTATTAGATTTACAGTTCCTACATAGTTAATTTGACTAAATGTGATTTGCTCATAGAAGCTATTTTCAACTTCTGTTCGAGCTGCTAAGTGAATAATAATGTCAGGTTTAACGCTGTTAACTTCTTGCTGAACAGCGTCAAACTCTAATAGATTGCTTTTTAAATGAAATAATTCATGATCTTTTTCTAAACGTGGAGTTAGATGTTGACCAATGAATCCAGATGAACCTGTTAATAATATACGCATTCAATACCCCGCTATATTATATAGCGAGATATTAATTTAATGATACCCAAGCTGATCCAGTGTAACCTTGGAATTGTGGAGTACCTGCACCGTCACCGTTTGTTACAAAACAAACCATTCCTGCTTCAACAACACCTGGTGGTAGCGCAGTGTCTCGTTCAGATGTATCAGCGAATGCTGCATATTTTGTTACAGTTGTGCCAAGATGTCCATATGAGTTAATATAGGTATCAGTGTTAAATCCACCGTTGGCAGAAGAAACGCCAAATATAAATTTTGCTGGTAGATCATTGTTAACTGTTGGAGTATCAATTTGTCCTAATAAAGCTATTTTAGGAGTATAATCAACCCCGTCATGTGCTGACATTACGTAGTTGCCTATGTAATCGCCTGCTTGAAGAGATGTAGGAGTAAGTCTAGTACCTCTAGAACTCATAACTGTTATTGTTGGTAGGTTGCTAACCCCTCCATCGTTTTCACTTCTAAGAACACTAAGCACATCACCGTTTACGGTAACAGTATCTAATAAGCTAGATGGGTTACCTATTGAAAGAATTCCTGCAGGTACTTCAATAGTATTACTAGCTATATTAATTGAACCATTAGATAGTATACTGTTTACACCGTCTACCATTAATGTGCTGTCGTCAGCAAATACACTGCCTACAACGTCACCAACAACATTACCCGTTACATTACCTGTAACATTACCTGTAACATCGCCATTAAGGCTAGCGTAAACTCTTGCATTGTCGCTGTCAACTATAACAGTGTCACCGGCTGTGTTACGAACGCTTCCGTAAAAACGATGGAAATCAGCACTTAAAACAGGATCTCCGGCGTTGTCTTCAATTTGGAGGTGATAACTGTTGCCTGGAACAATTCCAGATCCGCTGCTATCGTCAACTCCAACAACCCAACTTGCGCCATCATATTTTAAAACACTTCCAAAAACAGCACCAGTAGTACTTACATCAACTAAATCTCCAATACCATGAACTAGACTTGCTTCAGCTTGGGCTACCCATTTTGACCCATCATACTTTAGCACGTCTCCCAATATTGGAGCAGATGTTAAATCAACATCTGTTAGATCATCCATACCGTAAACTGCGCCAGTGTTTACCAAATTACCGCCCAATGTAAATCCGTCACCAACATATAAGCGTTTGGTGTCGGTAGCATAGATTAGCTCACCGTCTTGCGGTGTAATTAGCTGACGTTGTGCGTCTGTTCCACGTCTTAGTCGTAATGCCATTCGTATAACTCCTGATGTACTTTATATATGTATTTATGTCTTTTAAAAAGAATTACAACCTACGTTTCATAAAACGCTTGGTATGTATCTGTACATCTTTCTTAACTTTGGCAGTGTTTAAGTTAAACTCCACACTTTCTATAAGATCATCGTGCTCGTTGAAGAATTCTTCCAAAGATTCTTCTAATTCTTCAACAGTAGAACCTTTATTTTTGTTCATTTCAATACACCACTTATTTCCATCTTTAAAATTTACATTTATTGCATGTAAATATTTTATAGGAATAGCACGTATTTCTACATCGTTAAAAATTTCGGGCCAGTGATCTATAATGCTTCTTGGAAACTTATTAGTTTTGGGCACTTGTTTTTAGCTTCTTAGTAGGAGCAAGTTCCTCTGCTTGTTCGCGAAGTCTTTTTGCTTCTTTAAACATAGCATCTGCTTGTGATCTATACTGTGCAGCAAGTGCTTCGTCACTAAGCGGACTATCTACAGATGCAATAGTCACAGTTTCTTCGGCAGTATTTACAACGGTATTTTCTGGTGCTTTTTTTACAGTAGGACCCTGTAGTGCTAGATCAGATACAGATACACCTTTTTGTTGTGCAATTGCTTCGTTTAAGTCTTTTAGAAGAACAGAAGTTCTCATATTAGGCGTCATTTCTACTTCAGAAGTTGATAATTTAACCATCTTTCCTGTTGCGTGAAATGCTGACAGCATAATACGCCCATCGGGTAATCTAGTTCTTGCCATTACTTCAGCTAGTTCATTTGCATTTTGTCCTGCATCAGACTCGATTAATTTCATAAGAGTATCGTGTTCGTCAGCTTGCAAATTTTCAGTAGTAATAACAATACAATTTTCAGGCTCGTTTGGAACTACCCTGTATGCTACTATTACCTTTCTTTTATTTCTAACTATTCTTCCAACATGCTTTAAATCAGCCATAGTTTTTTCCTTATGTTTTATTTATTTTGAGATGCAACTGCATTTAAGAACACTTCTAATTTTGTATATACTGTTCCTACGGCAGTCATTTCGTTTGGTCTAAACGCACCTCTAGTACTAGCTACATCAATAATGCTTTTTAGAGCTTGTAGGTCTTGTACAGTTAGGTCCGGACCAGCAGACTGTTCTTCACCAACATGAGTTGTTGTGTTGGCTGCTGCTTTGGTTTCTTTTTCTACTTTGGTATCGCTCATAATTTAAACTCCTATAGTAATATATATGCGCACTTTATTTAGTTGTACTTTAAAAGTGGACAAGCTAACATGAAATATGATGCTTCTTTTGGATCTTCAAATCCAATTTGTAAAGCAGTTTCTAGCTTATTAGATCCGTTTAATATAACATGCTTTCCAATAGAATATCTACCTTTTAAATTGCAAATAATCCATTTTTCTACAGCACCTACTAGGTTATATGGTAAGCTAATAACCAGTTTTTCAAAATGGGAAGGTAGGAATTCTACCTTCCTAATTCCTAGTAATTCTAAAGGCCTTGCTACAATTTCTTTATGCATCCGCTTCTTCGTAATGTGCTGTTACACCAAATGGTGCTTGCAAGTTTTTGTCAGGATGACCGTGAATAATGAAAACAGTTTCACAATAGTTTTCATCACCCCAGCTGTCCCAGGGATATCCATCTGTAAACATAATAAATTTTTTGGGCTGGATATCATTTTCTTTCATATAGTTCCAATTGCACATAAAGTCTGTGCCACCACCGCCCATTAAATTGTAATCTAACAGGTCGTCATTACCGTTTGTACCGTAGTCTTGTTCATTATAAACTTTGGTATCAAAACACCAAAGTTTAATATTGTAGTCTTTAAACTCTTCCATGATGCCTTTGATTTCACCTAAGAAGTCTTTTGCTTGATCGTCACCAATAGAACCTGACATGTCCAATCCAATAGCAACATCGATAGTGTCCATAAAGTTCATACCAGGAAGAATAGCACCAGTATGCCAACCTTTACGGCTAGGACGACTAAATGTATAGTCATTTTTAACAGTAGATTGTATTTGCTGACGAATAATTTGTCGCCAGTTCATTTTAGGTTCAGTAAGTTCTTTTACCATACGAGCAATTTCACCAGGGACATTGCCAGCACCTGCAGATTGAGAAGATGAAATCATTGCTTCTTTGATCTCATCTTTAATCTTAGCTATTTCTTCTTTAGAATACTTTGGACGTTTACTTTTTCCATTCTTGGAGTCAGAAGCATCACTAGAACTTTCTTCACCGTCTTCACCGTCCCAGTCAAGATGTTCGTCAAGTAGTTCGCCCAATTGTTTAACAGCCTCTTCGCCTTGTTTTTTGGCTTGTTCAAACAGATCATCGTACACTTCTTCTGAAGTCCATTTGTCATATTTGAAATCCTGATAGCAGTCAACAATTTTGGGTTTCTCACCAATGCGGTCTCGCACTAGCAAATTATTAACAATATAGTCTGCGGCAATGTTATGGAGAATTGGAATACGATCTTCTCGACGGGTAAGATGATCAAACACACAATGCAAGATTTCGTGTGCAATAACAAACTCAATTTCTTTGTTTGACATTGCATGGAAAAATTGAGTATTGAAATACAAATTGCGCCCATCTACAGCCGCAGTAGGCAACCAATCGTCAGCAGCTTGTATACGCAACCGTGTTGCCATGTTACCAAAAAACGGATGCCGAAGCAGTAATCCAACACGAGCAGTAATAATGCGATCAATTACTTCTACACGCATTGATTCCAATTGATCTTCAGTAACATCTGGATTTGGTTGCCAGTGTTTTTTACCAGCTACGCTGTGAATTAGATTGTGCATTTGGTATTCCTTTTCTCAGTGCCTATAGTATATAATAACATATTTACAGTATTTGTCAACTATAAAAAGAAAGAGTGGGCTAATTAGCCCACTCTTAATGGCTCACTTGTCTGTTGAAGCGGCTTTGATATACTTATGATAACGTTCGTGGAACTCATCAAAGCATTCTACTTCGTCTGGATCAATTGGAAGGCTGTATTGGGTAAGGGCAACTTTAATACCCATTACTACCAGCTCAGTTTCAAAATTGTCCATTGCAAAACGCAAGAAGTTATTAACTTTGGAGTCAAACTTCTTGTCGCCTTTGTCACACGCTTCTTTCAGTTCGTAGCAGAGCGAAACAGTCAAGGAATACATGGCACTGATTTCTTTAGTTTTTAGCTCTCTTACCTTGCCCTCTAGAATATCTGTCGGGTTAGGCATGTTAGCGGCTACTTTACGGTGAGCCATAAACTTGACAGCAAGACCTTCACCTACTGATCCGCTAACCAAATCAGTAGTAGTAGTGTCGTCAAGTTCATCTTCTAATAGCTCGCTTACAAACGACCAAGAACGAGGCGTTGCAAACGAACGACTAGGAGATTTAGGATCAAAGTCGTAGAGGTCTTGTTTTGCAAATTGCAAGTAGCCTACTACGTCTTTATGTTGTTTGTTATCTACAGCCCACTGGAACCAGTCATCAAATGAAACTGTAAGTTCAATATGGACAAAACGATTAGCAAGTGGAGCAGGCATCCGGTATGTAACACCTTTGTCTGCTTCTCGGTTACCAGCAGCAACAATCCTTACGTTTTTAGGAAGTTTATATTGTCCTACGCGGCGATTTAGGATTAGTTGATATGCCGCCGCCTGTACAGCAGGAGCCGCAGAGTTCATTTCGTCAAGGAAAAGAACAATTGTATCATACTTTGATGCAAGTTCTTCATCGGGCAATTCCATTGGAGGAGCCCAAACCATTTTACCTAAAACCGAGTCAAAATATGGAATACCTTTAATATCGGTAGGTTCCCAAAGACTTAAACGAATGTCAATGAGTAATGAGTTTGTAAAACTTTCAGTAATTTGTTTTACAATATCTGATTTGCCAATGCCGGGAGGACCCCAAAGAAAAATTGGACGATTTTTCTGCATTGCATGTTTAATGCTAGTTTTAGCTTTGTTAGGAGTAACAGTCCGGGTTGCATCTGTGATAGCCATTTTGTATTCCTTCAGTAGTGTTCAGTGCCATATAGTTTTTTCTAACTATGTATATAGTATAGCATCACTAGAACACATGTCAAGAAGTTTTTTGTTCTTTTTCGGATCTTTTCATAGCTTTTATGAGTCCATATTTACGTATGTCTCCCGAAAAAAGAGTAAGCTCGACTGCTTTTCGTTCATTTGTTACTACAACACTTTTTTGGAACAAGTAATATGGACAGTCAATAAATTGATCTAGGAATATTATAACTTGTGCAGTTAAGGGCATATCTTTTGGAAACGGTATGTCGTATGTAGCAAGTCCAATATTGCTTATGAGTTCGTAACCTTGCTCAGTAAGGCGTAGTCCACCTTTGTTCTTATCTCTAGTGTTCTTCCACCATAATGGCAGGTACTGTTTAACTGTAGCATCGTCTACAGATTTTCCAAATTCCTTCAGAAATATTTTTGTATAGGTTTCTTTCCAGTTCATTCTTCATCAACACTATCAGTAAAACAATCAGAGTGTTGGGGTATCATTTCTCCACTATTTAATTTATAAACAGAAAAATCTTCAGACTTAAACATTTCATTTAGCTTTTTTGCTAGATTAAATGCATGTCCGGGATTAGAAAAACTAACCTTTTTATATTTTGGTCCAGGATAGTTCGTAAGAGAATTTAAACTTTTTAAATTGAACGGTTTGCCTTGATAAAACACCGCCCAAATAGCATCCGCCTCTAAAACTTGCTCAGTCTTATAGGTTTTGTTATTAGTGTATTCAAGTATTACTTTGGGCTTAGGCCGACTCATATGCGTATTTCCTTGGTTATATACGCATATATTTATCTCTATTTAAGCTATCTGTATATATATATTATTTCCAACCAGATCCGGCGTCCATATTAATTTGAATTAAACTGTCGTCGCTATCTTTACTGTTAGCAACAAGTTTTTCTAGATCGCCGTGTAATCGGCTCATTACAATGCCCAAAGTAAACGCAAGATTTTTGCATTGATCTATAGGCATACGTAGTTCTTTTGCCTTACTAGCTTCAGCACTTTTTACTTGCTGTAAAAATTGTTGTATTGGGATTGTGTTTAACGGTTCAATGGTTGGCACGACTTAACTCCTGTCTCATTTCTAACTCTGTTTTAAACGGTCCACGATTTTCGTAACGTTCAATAGTAATTAGTTTTGGACAAAAACTTTTAACCCAACCTTTTTCAAATCGAATTATATAATACCCTGCACAATACAAACTCTTAGATTTGTCAGATTTAGTAAACAATGGAAGTCTTCTTTTAAGATCATACATTGTATTAAATGGCTGTACACTAGATGGATATCCATGTACACTTAGATCTAGCGATTTATCGCTAACTTTAATAGGTTCATCACCCCATACAATAAAGCCAAACTTCTTTTTTAACTGTCGCTTACTATCAAAGAAACATGTTTCAATTGGACTAGAGAACATATACCTTTCATCGTTCCATGAAAGTGTTCCTATTCGCTCGTTGTTTTCTTCAACAATCCAAAATTTATCTTTTAATACTGGTTTTACTTTTACAGTCATTGTGGATACCTCGCAGAAAGTGGTTCGGAGTAAAGAGCAGCATTATCTGCAATTCGCTGCATATCCCATTTAGCACAAAATTTCATAAGACGTAGACCAACTTGTGTCACTTCTTTAGGTTTTACATCTTGAATAGTTTGGGTAATCATTTCTTTTATATCAGCAGGTTGTGCCGTTAAATCACATAGTGTTACATTTCTATTATAATCATCTAGTACACGATGTTCTGTACCATTATGGTCAGTCCACCGTTGTAACATAAGATTGTTCCAGTTGTAACCTTTAGTATTCTTGTCAGCAAATGCTTCTTGTAAGCCAACTTTATTTTTAGTACCTTTAATTCGAACACCCGGATAAGCAGAGAAAACATTATCACTAGTGTCACCCCGCATACACTTTTCAAATAACAACCATTGAGGATCGGGCGCTGTCTTAACTTCTTTAGTTTTCTTATCTACAACGGGTTTTCCCTTGTCATCAAAGTAACCTTCGTGCGTAATTGTAACGTTTTGTATACCATTGTACTGTCGTACATTAGGTGCAATAAGTTGTGCAAAGTCACCATCTGTTGAAATAATAACATGATCGTCGTTTGGATGATTTTGAATCCAACCTGCAATTAAGTCATCTGCTTCTAGTTGCGGATGACGAATAATAGTACAGTTAGTCTTGGTATCAATAAATTCTTTAAACTCGTCAAAGATTTCCCAAAACACTTTGTCTTCTTCTGCTTCTCGTGGACTTAGTGCATCACGAGCATCTTGCCTATTGCGTTTGTAAGGCTCGTAGTAGTCCTTGCGCCAGCTACGACCTTCTAAGCAAAAAACAACATGATCTGCATTAAAGTCTTGCCAAGCTTTTTTAATACTGTTAAGTGTGATGTGTAACGCCATACCTACTTTTGTGTCGATATCGCCACGTACTACGTGACGAGCCCTAAAAAAGGTATTTGCTGTATCAACTAAAACGTATGTAGTCATTAAAAAGCCTCTTTAAATCCATCATTGTTAATAGCATTATAGTATATTTCTGCACCCTTGTCAAGAGTTGTTTTGATGGTCTGAACATACTCATATTGGTGATAATAATCAATTATAACTTTGTTAAGCTTACGAACGACTTGAAAGGCCATTGTGTCTTTCTCGTCGTTTTGTAAAACCATATTTTTAGCTTGCTTTTTCATGAAACTGAGCTTTTACCCTTACTAATTGGAACCACATTGATATATCCTGCTCCTCTAGAAGTATCCAGTCCTTCATCTTGAAGCATATTGTACACAATGTCTCGAAACCAACGATCAACAATTTCCTCATCAAGATCTCCTTCTTCGCCATATCCTGCTCTCCTTAATTCCAATATAAAAGGATCATTCCAGTCTAGTTCAAAGAATCCGTTTCTAACGTTATCTTGATTAACTTTAACATCCAACACAGCTACCCAAGGTTCACCCCTTTTAGTTGCGTATGCTTTTGGATCTTTCTTTTTAAGAAGTTCCATTTCTGCTTGTTCAATACGTTTACGTTCAGTTTCTGCAGATTCACGTTCTTCTGCAAGACGTTGTTCTTCTGCTTCGATGCCTGTTATACGTTTTAGCCAATTTTTCATTGATATCTCCTTACACGTTCAACTAAATCCTCGTCTGGTTGAACGGTTTCTTGTTTAGGTACCCCAGGCGTTTCCAAAGATGTCGACATGTAGGCGGGGCGTATATCTCCATCCTCGCTCCATTGCGAGGTTTGCAACCCGCTTGGTGTTTTCGTGGTAGAGTCCGTCTTTCCCACCAACCGGCATAACAAAGACCGTACACTCGATCCCAGCCGCTCTATACTCTGATACTGCTCTTCCAACCTCATCCACGTCCACATCATCACTAACCACAAACTTGAGATAAAGGTCGCTATTAGGAATATCGTAGTAAGACCGAACAATGCTAGGCTTAATAGCATCATTCCAAGACTCTCCCGAAACGGAAAGTTTCGGTGAACAGGAAAAGGTGAATCGTATAGCTCTCTGACTTTCGAGGTAATCTCGAAACTCTCCTTTGAGCTCTTGCGTAGAATTTGTCTCAAAAGTGACATTTTTTAAATCTCCCATGCGTGGATGTGTTAATAAATCTTTCCAGAATCTCTGCCATCCTAGCAAAGGTTCGCCACCAGTAATAACTAAATGGACGTCTTGTCCATTGTCCATTGTCCATTTGCCTTCTGGTGTTAGTGACAACAAATGGTCAATTACTTCTTCTACAGTTCTATCCATCATATATTTTTTAAACTCTGGATAGATACTTGCGTAAGTATCACAACCTGTACCAATAATAGGAAGGTCGTTAAATTTTTCAATAGTGTTTAGTTTACCGCTGTCAAGCAAATCTTTAACTTCTGCATTGTATTTGCCAGTTACAGTACCTCTAGGCAAACCAAAGTTCATACAACGGAAGTTACACCCAAAGGTACGTAGAAACACACTAGGTGCTCCTACAAACTTGCCTTCGCCTTGCACACTATAAAATGCTTCTGAATATCTTAACTTCATCGTGGTGCAAACTCCTGTTGTAATTTAATGTTGTCAAAGAACTCTTTCTTTGTACCTGGGTCATCCTTGAACGCACCTTTTAGTACTGTGGTCTGTGTAAGCGAACTATGCGCCATAATGCCGCGATTCTCACAACAACCATGTGTTGCTTGTACATATACACCTAAATGTTTTGCATTAGTTGCTAGTCGAATCTGCTTTGCAATTTCATTTGCAAGTTCTTCTTGCAGTGTACCGCGTCTAGCACACCATTGTGCAATACGTGTGTACTTAGATAGACCAATAAGTTTTTCTGCGGCAATAATACCAATGTATGCTACACCTGTAACAGGCTGGTGATGATGGGAACACATGCTCTTTAGTTCTGAACGAACTACTAGCATACCTTCATAACGTTCATCGCTGTCGTTTGGGAATGCTGTTGCACTAGGAATAGGATCATAACGTCCTGCCATAATCTCATTAAAGTACATTTTAGCAAGTCGTTTTGCAGTACCTTTAGAGTTTGGATCGTTATGGCGATCAATAACAAGTGCATCTAGCACATTTTCAAATGCTTCTGTTGCTTCTTTGATTAGTTCTTCTTTGTCGCCCTTTTGTAGGATTTTTGAAATATTGTCGCCAGCCCAATAACGAATGCCAGCTTCTTCTAGTTTACACCTAATTTGTAATGATTTGCTCATCAATGTTTTTCTCCGATGTTAAGGCAGTGGATTGCCATGTTTAATGGTACAATGTTTCTTTATAGTTACATTGTACCATATATTTAGGTTTTTGTCAAGTATTATTTGCTAATTTTATTTTTCAAATAAGATAGCAACACACCGTATGCTGGTAGGAACACTACCAATCCTACGACCATCTTGGTAATGGTCTGGTTAAACGCAACGTCAGCTACCCAAGGTTGCGGATAGAATGCTGTGTAGAAAAATGCATAAGTGTCAATAAAGTTTGCCGCAATGGTTGAAATTGCTGGTGCTGCCCACCATGCTTCTGTAAATCTGTCACGAATGTGCTGGAATACATAAACATCAAGCATTGTGCCTACGCCGTATGCTACACCACTTGCTGCACCAATACGTAGTGCCTTTTCCATTGGAGCACCACCGCCCCATACAACCAAAATACTTGCAACGATTGCAGGAATTACTGCTAACGCAACTACACGTCTGCCGGCTTCCTTTCCTAGCAAGCGAACAGTTAAGTCAGTAGCAACGACTACAAGAGGAAAAGTAAAAGCTGCTGCCGCTAGTGGAAACTCCCCAAAGAATGGTAAGTTAGCACCTGGAAACAGATTAAACTTAAATTGTACTAGATAATTGCTAATAGCAATAACTAGCGTATGTAGTATAACAAGATTGCGAATAAGCGTCTTGTCAACTCCCGATAAAATATTAGACATTTGTTATTTCCTTTCTATAATTTCCCTTCTCGGGTATTACGTGTCTAACGCCACCTCGCGGATCTTCCATATCTCCTTGTCTGCGAGGAATTAAGTGTACATGGGCATACATGACAGTTTGTCCTGCTGCCTCACCTACATTCTGACCGATATTGAACGCATCACAATAACCACGTTCAACCCAGTCATAGCCCCACTTGTAAGCAGCTTCCCAGCATTTTACCATGTGTTGCCAATCTTCAACCTTTGGTACAAAAAGAACATGTCCTTCTGTAACAGGAAATCCGTCTTTGTAGACGGTAAAATCCTTAGTGTCTATTAAAACATCCGTCCACGGTATATCTTTAAATTCCATCATTGCCCAACCACTTCCCAAGGATACACTAGCCAAACATCTTCTTCTGCTTTGTTTACTTCGTGTGCATGATACCGAACACCTTCAAACGAACTAGATAGATTTTCTGTTAGTACGGCAAAACGAACATTTTCTCTCCATACACTAGCCCAGCCATGTTCTTCTTTAGGTAAACAACTGCTTTGCCAATCTTCTTTGATCCAATTAAATGTTGCACCTGTGTCGTTGATATCATCCACAATAAGAATATTTTTACGTTTGTTATTATCCCAACGGCATTTGTATGTGGCTTGTTCCTCTAGAGGAACATAACCAAACGCATCTTCTGCCATCCAACAATTGCTTTCGCAATCACCTTCTTTGTCATCACGCAAACTAACCTTTAGTGCTTCACCTCTAACACCTAGCATATTACAAAGGATAGTAGCGGGAACATTTCCGCCTTTGGTAATACCTACAATATAGTCAGGACGCCAGTTGTCAGCATACATTTGTAGAGCAATGTTTACGCACATCTTTTCTACATCTTGCCAACTATAATGATGTTTCTTAATCATTTCATCATCTCCAGTGTAGCAATTTTAGCAATCTTTTCACCAAAGTCGTCATCTTTAGTAATGATATAGGTTTGTGTGTTACTGCGATCCTTTTGACGATCGTAACTGCGAAACTCTACAACACGCCCGCCTACAGCACTAAACACACGGAAGTTTAGAATAGGTTCAGCATCGCATACCTGTGCCTCTACATCACGACTGGCGACCAGTACCTCGCGAGTAGACTTGACATTGTCCCAATCCTCACGAACCCACTTAATTACTAATTTCTTAAACCAATTCATGCTGACTCCTTAATCAAATCAAATGTTTTATACTTTTCTAGCTGAAGCCTATACTCGTCTGCTAGTTGCTTTAGTTTAGGATACTTTGCTTCCATATCCACGTCACGTCTTAATAATAACAGAACATCACGTATTTCGTCAAGTTCTGCCATTACATCTCTGCCATTTACTAATAACGGCGTATTAATTTTGGTTACGCTAGAACTAATGTCAACAGCACTAATACCATTAGAACCACTAGCAAACACGTAATTACTATTAACTACACTACCTACTGTTAAACCTGGTCCTGGTGCAGGCGTTGGTGTTGCAGCACCAAAGCCACTACCACCATAAACGTTAGTGTTCGAGCTCATATTTCTCTCTCAAATACTGTTCGTTCTGTACCCACTCGCCGTTGCGAATGAATCCCCACTCTCTAGTCTTAGGTCCAGGTATAAAGAGTGTCCAAGTGTCCACACCAGGCTCAAGCTCAATGCGGTGAAGACTGCTAGGACTACAGAATCTAAAGTGTCCAGGCTTTCTCCAAAACTTACCACTAGGAGTATGCTCCCAATAACCACCACGAAGAATAAGAGTAAAATAAGGCCAAGGGTGATCATGTAAATCATCTAAGTCTCCTTTGTGGAAGTTGTGTAAGAACACATTGAATGGAAACCATGTACGGTCTTTTAAAAAAAGATAATAGCGAGTTAGGTATGGTTCGTTAAATTCACGGTCCATAATAACTCGCTTTCTATCAACTCGTTCTAGAAAGTTTAAAAATTTAGAACGGAATGTCGTCATCTAGTTCTCCTGATTTCTTTTTACCGTTGTAATCTTGCTCAACCATTTTATAAATGGTTTTAAATGTTTCGTATGCTTTTTCTAAACCCGGATACTCTTTACACATTTTTTCTAACTGAGTTATATCAGGCATAGTATTCTCAAACACTTTTTTCTCTAAGTTTTTATAAAAATTATCTAAATTAATAGTGTCGTTTCCTATGCTAATAGTATAGGAAGAATTGTCAAGTGTTATTGATGAAATACCACTGCTATCAACCCAATCGGTGTTATAGGTTGTTACTCCGTTAATGCCGTCACTGATAACAAAGGTACTGTCGTTCGTGCCAGTATACATTGTTTGAGCAGCATTAACTTCTCCGCTCAAATCTATCACAATATCATCGCCACTTAAACTGCTTACGATTATTGTATCTTCATCCTTTTTTGATTGTGTCATACAATGCAGTTCCATTAAAAAATTCTTTGTTTAATTTAATACGCTGTTTTTCCAACGATACTATAAAATCATCATAGTTATTCATATACTCGGTAATTTGCGCCATTAACTCGTTACGGTATTGCCTATAGCTAGAAAAGTCTTCAGTCCACTTACCAGGGTATTTAAATTCTGGCAGCGCCATCTCACCGTAGCTTAGACGATCTGGAACCATCGGAATAGCATCTACTAGTACGCCTTCGTACCAACTAATGCCAAGTGTTTCTTGCAGGTTGGCACTAAACACTAACTTAGCTTCTCCTAGCAAATTGTGATATTCGTTTTTAGAGAGTGTGCGCTCTTGACAAATAACAAACTCATATTGTGGCATATGTTCTGCTAAATCACGAAAAATATCAACTTGCTTTTCTGGAGCAATACGATGTGGGAAAAGTATAAGATTACGCTTCTCCATACCTTTGTAGCTATCTAAGCTGTTCTTTAGATATTCCATAGGCCATCCTACTTGCTTAATACGAGGGTCGTTGCCTGTTATAGCGTCAGTCACGTCATCCTCGATCCAAGGATTATCGAGTTCAAATAATGTTCTTACAAACATTTCAATATGAAACTCGCTGGCAAAAAAGTTATGATCATATGTGTAGAACATGCTTTTTTCAGCATGTCTTACCCAAGGTTTATCGCCAATTAACCTCCCCAAGAAATCATGAGGATCATAACTGCCAGCATGCCAAAGACCACCGATTCTAATGTCCACACCCAGGAGCTCAGCCATGTAACGAAGCTGAATAACAGTTGGGTTCCACGCATCCGTATATAGGAAATAATCTCCATTTTTTATTGCGCCTTTACAAAACATTTCACCAATCTGTTCGAGCTGTTTGCTCTTATACACATTGGTGCCACCGAAATTGAGAAACGCCCCAGGCGTTGTAGCCTGAGGTGTTTCGCCTCCACTGATAACAATGACCTCAGTATTCGTAGCATGACGCAGTTGTTTGGGTAGATAATCCTTCCACTGTTTAGTGTAACGTGTATCTACTGCTTCAATGTCTACGATATAAATTGTCATCGTGTTACGTTCCTTTTATTAACAAAAGGTCTTGGTTTAAATCCACCTCGACGTTTAGCACGTATGTAATTACGATACTTCTCATAAGACTGCCAATTAGCGTCCTCTTTATTATAAAGAGCCTTTTCGTCGAATACCTTTCCTTCAAAGCGGCAATAATCGCGATATTCATCTAGATCATCAAACACTTTGCTGATTACTGGATTGGAGATAGACATTTTTGTTTTCTTCCTTTAGATATGTTTAGGATAAAAAATTGAACAGCCATTTTCATTATCTTCAGCTACGCTGATCTCTACAAAGCGGCTGGGATACTTTGTAGAAATTTCTTTATACAAGTCGTCTGCGATCATTTCGCATGACTTGTGATTTAAATTGAGCACTTGACCGTTAGTCGAACCCTGCTCAGAATATAGTCTTTCCATCCATCGTTTGAACTGGATGAACTCGATGTCTCTATCATTGTGGAACACTTCGATGCGCACTCGGAAATGGAAAATATGACGATGAGGAACACTAAGGAAGCTTACGTCATCCCAATCTCCTGTTGCTAGTTTAGGGTCTTTGTCAGCACCTGGATACATGTGTACACCTTCTTTAGTAAAGGTGACCCAAATACTACGTTGTGCATTTTCTAGTTTGTCCATAATTTTATCTTCTTTCATTCTACGTAATATGTAATCGTGGTAGCTTTCGCGCATTGTTTACAGTATACTTTCATTTAAGTATTTTGTCAAGGCCGTACTTTGACCAATCTGTAAATTTTTCATCATCCATTAGATTGTGAAGCCTATGACACCAAACACCTGGGTTGGTTGCATTGAAGTCCTTGTCATCTAGTTTAATCATGGTGTTATAATTATACTGTTTGATGTAAGGAAGTGGAATACGAATCTGCGGAATAAAGTTATTCTGCTCAATTAGGACACTTTCAAGTAATGCTTCTGCATGACTATACGGTAAGTCCAAACTGCACAAGATACCTTTTTTAAGAAAGTACATGATCATGTCGTCCCAGCGGTCCCAATTTCCAGCGTCTTCTGGAAAGTTAACGCCTGGATGAAAACTGTGATTAGATCCAAAGAAAATATGTTGACACTTTTCGTTCTTATAATGCGCTTCAATTTCTTCTACAGGCTGTAGTCCAGTTACAAACAATGTTTGCTTGCCAAACGCAGGAGTATGTTCAATTTCTCTGCCTGTGAAGAAAATTACCTGTTCTGCTTCACCAGTTTCGTAATCTCGTTTCATTCTAGATCCAATTGTACAAGTTTAGAGTTTATCCTGTGTATTTCGTCTTTCAAATAAAGTTTCATAGTCTTCATTCTACGAACTTCATCTGAAACAGTAACATTATGATAGCGTACTTCTAGTTCGTTGTCAAGCTCTTTATGACGTCGTTCCAATTCTGCTAGGTGGGCACGAAGTTTATCTGCTTCGTTTTCATAGTTGCTCATCCTCAAGTTCCTCCAATTTTGTTTCATCAAAAGTGTCTTCGACTTCTTCTACAGTTTCTTCAACTTCAAAAAGAGAATCAAAGAACGTACTAGCATTTACAGTCTTTTTACCAACTGCACCTCTAGTACCAGGAATAGCCATGTAAAAACGACTATGTTCATCAACTAATTTTAATGCCTTGTCACGGTCATCTGTTGCAAATATTTCTTCCACAACGTCTCTAAAAAGAACCCTATCAAACCGTTCTTGTACAAGCATGTTAGGAATTCTTCCTGCGTCATACTGTCTATTTGCTTCTTGGACTGCATTTATGTGACTCCAAACGTTATGACCCATCTGAATAGCATATGAAAAACTATCCCACGATGTTTTACCTTCTTTACCAATCTTGTTTAAGTCTCCTGGTGCATATATGCATACATCTGAGACTTTTAGTTGCTCAGTAATTGGACTATCTTCAAAGTTTTTAAAGATGCCATCCTGTAATACTGCATCACGGAATAAGCGTTGATCTGTTGCATACTTCTTGTTGTCAACGCTTGGAACCATTCGATAGGTCCATTTGCCACGATCAGGTGTTTCATTTTGAATGTAGATCTGTCCATTAGCAGTTGCTAAGAACGGACTTGCACAGTCAAATGTAACCATAAAGTTTTCATTATGGTGTTTGCGAACAGCACGTTGAATGTCCGTAAGCAAACAAGCCCACTCTAGTTTACTTGTACCTAGGAAGTGCATACAGTCCTGTACACCTTTCTCTAACAAGCCGTCATAGCGCAGTGCAATGATACGCTTCAGCACCAAGTGAACGTCACACATGTTCTGTCCGCCCATTGCCCACCCGTTGAAGTGAACGCCTGGATACTGCTTTGGATCAGAATACTTTTTCATACGCTGATACCAATCTTCAGCGTCTGCGTGATTTTCACCCTGTAGAACGTTTAAGAACTTACAGTTGCCATTACGGTTGTTAATAAACCAATCGTTGTTGATGTAAGTACCTTGAACTGCTTCAGAGTAGGAAGTAATGCCAGTTGCTTTTTGTCCAGCAGGTGAACGAGCGACCCAGGCAGGAATATCAAGGATCATTCCATAGTCCATATAGGCATCCATCCACGCAAGAACTTGTTCACGTTTCTTTTGTGCCTTAGGACAGTTTGGATCTTTCCAGTCGCCTTCCCAAACGCCTTTGCCAATCTGGAAGCCGCCTGAGTCTCCTAAGATCCAACTTGTATTCCTGTTACGATTTCGTACCATGTCTTCTTTAGGACTGTGCTTATTAATATCAAGCTCTGCGTGTCCTGCAGAATATAAAGTCCAATGATAGTTGAAAAGCCCCTTACTTGGATCTAGGTAATTAAGACTCTCAACGTCATTAATAAAGTTTGAAGGAATACGGGCCGGGTCTACATAATTATCGAAACGTTGTTTACCTACATAAGTAGCATAGAAACCACTTAGTGCAGGTAAAAAGTGTGCGTAATCGTTTTGTGTAGATGTTAGGTCTTTATTCATTCAATTATTTGCTCTGTGCAGGTAGAATGTAATCGTACTTTGCCATACCTGAATCAACAGTAATCATCATAGCACCTTGATCAGAAATGCTCATTGTTGCATCACCGTCTAGTCCAAGAATAGCTTGAACTTGTGCAACAGGCCAACTCCATGAGTGCTTAAGAGAACCTGTAACTGCATTCTGGAACACAAACTTACCTGCGTGTGTGCTTGCATCTCCAAAGTAAAATACTAGATCATTAACACCCCCGGTGGTTTCTGTCTTAACAGTAAAGATAGTTTCTTCGCTGTGTGCAGTACTCATTAACCGCATACGCTGAATTGAAGCCATAGAAGGTTTAACCTGTACGTCCCATGAAGCACCTTTGAACTTAACAGTCTTGAGTTTTTCTTCAATGATTGCTTTATTCATAAAACGATAATCGTTTTCAAAGTCGCCCGCAGCGTTTTCAAAGTGGATATGCGTTGGGATTGTTTCACCATTTCTTTCTGCTTCAACTACTTCAATTTTTGCATTATCTTTGTATTCTGGGTTTTTCAAATGAAGCGCGAGCTTATCTAGATTTGGCATACCAAATGTACCACTAGCAATATTGTAGTTACTAGTTGCGTTCATAATTACTGATCGATCCTCTGCCATCGAATCAATAGTTGTACCGTTATCTCCGGTAATTTTAACTAGTGATAGAAATCCTAGTGAATGGGTATGTGCAACAATGTCCTGTAGAATGTCTTTCATTTAATATCTCCTATGTTATATTCTATTGTATTGTCAATGCCTTGATTTGTCAAGAATTTTTGTACAGTGTATTTAGGTTTAAAGTCTAAATCTTTTAAAAAACTTATGTCTGCCTGTGTTACCTTTCTTTCGTGAGGTGTGTGTTCTTTTATACGTAAACCTTTTGGAGCAATGCTAGGGATGTACACACTTGTACCTGTTCCAACATCAACTACTCCGGTTTTATGTGTGTTAAATGAAAGTAATTGAATAGCATCACATACATCTTCTAAATGTATAAAATCCCTATAGTGAGGTGTTACATATTCTAACGTATTGTTTAATAATTTGTCAAAAAACATTCCACTACGAGGAACATCGCTGTATGTAGTATGGATTCTTAAACCTAGTGAATTTGTATGCGTTAATGCTAATTGCTCTAATAAAAACTTTGATGCAGCATACGGATTTAAATATGGTTCGTATGCGCTACTAGAACTTGCATATATAATTCTAATGTCTTTGAAATGCGTAAATAGTCGCTTACTAGCCTCAACGTTATTAAACCAGTAGCTACTTAAATTTCTAAAACTTTCTCGTACACCACTTTTTCCGGCAAGATGAATAACGAGGTCAACTTCATAATCTAAATTACAAGAATTTAAATCTTGATTTTCTTGAATATCAATACCGTAAACTGTATGCTTTTTTTCTTTGAGAATAGAACACAGCCTACTTCCGATAAATCCTCGATGACCTGTTAGTAGTATACGCATTATTTTGCTATACCTTTTTCTTGATATAATTGTAAGTATTCCATAGTTTTCATCCAACTCGATACTTGTGTTGGGTAGTCTACTACTTGCGCTAACGGATAATCATTACCGTCACTGTCCATACGATCCCCAAAGAAATACAAAACATCATTAGGTCCAAAATCATTAATAATTTGTCCTTTATCTCTACCTAGAGGAAAAATGTCAATACCAGTCTCGCCACCTACTTTAGCACATAGATCTGGAAACATTTCGTTAAACTCTTTAGCAATGTGTTCGCGTTCAAAAATACGAGTGTCCCACTTGACATATTCGGCTCGTTGTACTTTAGTAGCACCTCTACCAACAATACTAAAATTAACTAAGCCAGGCCGTTTTTCAATGTGTTGACCTGTTCTCAATTTAAAATTACTATCTTCTAATTTGTTTAGTAACCAATGTTCTGCATTATTAGGAATTTCCCAATCGAGTGTATAAACATTTACACCTTTTTCCCAAACATCGTTTCCGGAACAGTTATAAATTTTAGAAACCGCAAGGCATATGTCAGATCCAACCTGTTCTAAAGTTTTTGGATAATCAGAACCAGTTATTAAATAAACGTCGTTTCCGTAGCAAAAGTCTAAAAAGTAATCTTTAAACTCGTAGTCGATACTAGCTCTGCTAGGGGTAAGCGTTCCGTCTACATCAAAAATAAATTTATTCATTTGTAGAAATCATAGCCTTGTGTTGTGCTTTATATTTTTCTGTTTCAACAGTTTTTACAAGTTCTGAAAAACGATCCGCCACTTCACGATAAAATGTGTTACCAGTTTCACGACCTTTATCATGTAACCAAATTATCATTTCACGGTCTGTTGTTGGAATATTGCTATTCATTTTCTTTCTCCGCTACTCGTTTCCTTAGATCGCTTGAACTAAAGCGATGGTCTCTCTTGTTAAAGTATAAATCTATATCACGTTTACGACAAATGTCTTTGCCTGTAAAGTCTTTGTCTCTATACTCTTCTCCTAGTATTCTAACATCAATATGATACATTGTCAAGATATCTTCTAGATCTCGTTCAGTACCATATGGAATTATTTCATCTACATAACTAACTGCTTTGAGTTGTGTGTATCTCTCTACAATAGTTTGAATTGGTGGATTTTTGCTAGGACGATCTACACTAGGGTCAACTTGTAGTCCGCATATCAAATAGTCGCATTGTTCTTTTGCTTCACGCAACATCTGTACATGTCCGGCATGCAAGAGATCGAACGTAGAGCAAGTGAAACCTACTTTCAATGATTTCTCCTTCCATCAAATACACAAATAAAATAACAACCATCTTTCCCTGAATGTACACGATGGAATACACCGTCTTTAATTAGTACAGTACTGCCTTCTCTAAATGAGATGATATCACCATCTAGTTCTATGTTGCCGCTACCACGAACAAAGATATAAACTTCTTCTTGTCCTTCGTGTTTATGGCCTGTTGTACTTTTAAAAGGGCGAAGCTCTGTTGAACTTAGGACGAGATTTGTTAAAACCGTATTGTCTTTAACAGTGTAACGATCGTCTTGCTTAACAACCTCTCCACCAATATCCCATCCGTAATTCATCATCTCTGTTCTCTCTTTCTTTTTTGTACATTGTTATTTAGGTTATGATCGAGTTTGTGTAATATTTCTCTAACTTGTTCTAGATTGTAAAGTGTTTCTTCAATCTTTTTCATGTCTTCGGAATTATCAGTATCAAACTCTATTTCTATTTTTACTTTCATTTTAGTCTCCAAAGTCAAACAAACTTGAAAATGTGTTGTGTTGTTTTGTATCACCTAGGTCATACTCTAGCACACCAATCAAGTTGTCTAACTTATTATCAATAATTGTTTCTTCCATTGCTGCATCATCAAATGGAAGTTCTTTAAACCACTCTGGTAAACGGAGTTCATCTGTTGGATAAGCAACACTTGTATACCCTATCGGGTTTTGTTTAAGTTTGCAAACAATAACTTTCATACCGTCTACAATCTCTTGCGAATACTTGTCACCGTTCATGCGTTTTAGAGTATTCCAATTGATAGCAGCTCTTACGTGCCCGGGCATGTTTGCTTTGCCTTGCTTTTGTTCTAGTCGTTGGTAATGACCAATCTTGTTAGCACGTTTGGGAGAGCCCTTTTCGTAGCCGGGCCGTTCTTTAAACTCTTGACGGAATTTAGTAATACGTTCAATTACTTCTTTTTCTTCCTTACCGGTTAGAACCATTAGCAGAACTTCTGACAAAAACTCCTGCATAAACACAGGTGTGTCCGAACGACGCAAGTCCAAACCCATAGCCTTTACTTTTCCTGGCTTACCGTCTGTATCGTTACGGAAACCTTCCGTATCATATACCAGCGCCGCATAACGCTTCTTGGTAATATACAACCCTGACTCTGCAACAATTTCACGTCCTGCTGCAATTACTTCTGCACGAGTTTTTGGACAGTGAAATGCCTTTCCCATAAATTCTTGGAATGTGCTGTTTGCTTCTTCACAAACTTGATCATAAAGTGTGATAACATTTTCTTTAGTCCAAGGCAAACGTCCTGCGTCAATATCATCTTGTAGTGTAGTATATGCACTAAAATAAACTGAGTCAGTATCACCGTAGATAACTGCTTTACCTACGTGGTCATATGTGCCTGTAATAATTTCATTTACCTTAGCAGCCATGTGCTTGGCAATTTGTCTACCAGTAAGGGTAGTTGACTGTCCAATACGTTTATCAAAAAATCTGCAACCAGGGTTAAGAATAGCACCATACAAACTGTTAAGGTTAATTTTCTTAACCAACTGGCGTTTGTCCCAGAACGCAACCTCTGTAGCATTACCTGCCTCCTTGGCTTTCTTTAACATCTTTTGTAGATCTTTACGTTCAGCATACCAACGTTTTAGAATACCCGGAATAACGCCTTCAAATTCTGTTGTAAAGATTGTGCCGTTTGCACTAAGCATCCATGGCATGTGACTGTCAAAGATGAGTTTATTTATTTCTGCGCCGCTTAGGACGTCAGAGCGACCGTCTTCCCAGTCAATAGTTATAGCAACGTCTTTACGTTTATCTATAACAGCTTCGTATTCTTCAGAACCAAAACGTCCTTCCCATGAATTTGCAAAAGACATCTTTTTTAGTGTTGTGTCTTCGTAAATACGTGCGTCAGTTAACTCTTGACGCAGTTGACCTACAATAGTTTCGGGGGCCATGTTTAATGCGCGAATCACAGACGGATACAGTGAGTTCAAGTCCATTGAACCAATCCATTTATGAACACCTTTTTTAGGAAAAGCTACATATGCGCCAGCCGCTTGAGTATTTTCATCCTCATTTCGTTTAGGACGATTAGGAACTTGCAAACCTCGATAGTGTGCTTCGTTAATAATTGCTTGCTCTGTAACCGCAACAGCACCCATAGTCGTTTGTAGCAATACTGTGTTTGCGTGTGCAAGTTCGTTACTTAGATCAATAAAACGCAGTTTCTTATCTAGTTTATCTAGTAGTGCAACGTCTTGTCTGTTATATTCAATAAATGTCTCAAAGTCCTTGTTGTATAATTGATCAAGTGTACCTTCGTAAACAGTTTTACGTTCACCCACTTCTAGTTCACCAATAGCATCTAATCGGTATGTATGACGTTCTTCATAGGTGTACTTACGATATAATTCAAGACTGTCTAGATGAACACGCCCAACAAGGTCATATGTTTCACTTTGTTTGCCAAATTTTTCGTATTCTCGTTTTTTAGGCATTTGATCCCAAAGACAAAAACGTCTTGTGTCGTCATTGCTTAGTACACGTTTAACACGGTTAACAGTGTAAGGTATATCATAACCTTCGCTGTTCCAGCCACTAATAACATCAGCGTCTTCGATTAAATCAAGGAACGCTTGTAACATTTGACGTTCGCCGTTGCCATCTGAGTCGTTAGGGAATAGAATAACACTATCTCCCCACTTAGCTCGACATATTTCTTTTGCTTGATCAAAAGGTAAGCCTTTTGGTGGAACTGCGACTGTAATAAGAGCATCCATCCATTGTAAACATACTGTGATAGCAGTAATTGGCATAAAAGGATCTTCAACAGGAGCAAAACCTCGCTCAGGATCAAAGTCTGTTTCAATATCCCAGAATGCAATGTTTAGTTTTGGTGCATCTTGATTAAGATAGTTTTCGCTTAGACATTGAAAGATTGGATTAATATCGCTCTCAAATAACTGCTTATCTCTATTGATAGCTATTTCTTTTCGAAAGTCTTTTGTACTCTTAGTAACAATACGTGAGAGCGGATCACCATACACGCTCTTGTATTTTCCTTTAAGGTCTTTATAGTAAAAAGTGTATTTGACAGGGTATTCTGTAAAACGTCTTTTTCCGTCCTTACGTTCTACGACTCTAATAATGTCAGAGTCTCTATCAAAAATTGCATCTACGTAACTCATCTGTTCTCCTCGTTGTTAAAGGCCAACGCTTGCCTGCTACATGTCCGTAAAGTGGACGAGTCTATTGTGTTATTAAGCCTATAAAATATATAGCGTTCAAACCTAGATTTGACCATAGAAGTGACTTCTCTTTCCACAAGTATCCGACCAACATCCAAAGTGAATTGGCAATAATAAATGCGTAATGATGCCAATACCACTCTGGAACAAAACTTGCTAAAGATGCTGCTGATAGCAATGACACAGTAGCAAGCCAGGCCAGCCATTGATAGGGTTTTACAACCATTTCATAGCCCTATTTGTCGTAGCCAAGTGTGGCAATTAGTGTTTCAAGGTCTTCGTGATAATCAGCGTGTTTGTCCCAATCGCGATTCTTGGCAATCTTGATTGCTTTGTTAATTAGGGCTGGTTTAATATCGAGTTCTTCTGCTACTGCCTTTACTGTTTCTTTTAGGCCTTGTTGTAGATCTTCTACTTCCTGCATTACAGTTACGCCTTCTTTTACGAGTCGTTCTAGTTTTGCCTTTTCTTCTGCGCCATAGGTGCGGTCACTCATTGTTATTCTCCTGTGTGAGTTTAGTTTAGTTATTAGTATAAAGGATATTTAGAAAAAAGTCAAGTACTTTAAAACGATTTAAGTGTTTTTTCTGCAAAAGTCCATCCAAAGATTTCTTTTGCTTTCCAATCGTTTTGTTTGAATCCAGATAAATTGGACCACTCTGACTCTTTTGCTATAATGTGTTTACTTATATCTTCCCAGTCTAGGCTGAGGATTTTTTCTTGAACAGCATTTTTCATATTGACAATTTCGTCATAATCATAACTGTCCCATTCAATATGTATGACTTCCCAAATTTTCCCTTCAAAGTCAACATAGTCTAGAGCAAAGTCAAATCCCCATTTCTTTTTGGTACGTAATAGGAATTGAGCTGTTGGTGTTTCAACACTTGCTCTTTTCAACTGATCCTTTGCTTCGCCGTCAAAGTCACAACGGTGTAGTAACATTGCATGATCAATAATAAGGTTATGGTGATTTGATTTTAACCAAGTATCTTGCCAACATAGATGATATAGACACTCTGTTAACGGAAAGCCTGTTGCTTTGTACAGTTTCTTTTCTGCTGTACAAAGTTCAAATCCGTCTTTATCGTACCAAGAAAAATCCGCTGGTTCTAAAGCAGCGGATTTGGTACAAGTTATATTTTCTGTTAGATTCTCATTAACTAATTTAAACATCGTTCTTTTTTAAAGCTGCCCACAATTTATCTTTAATAGATTCGTATTCTTTTGACTTGTGTTTTTCGTAACCCTGTTTGGACAATTTCTTTTTGTCTTTATGAGAGCCTGCCGCTCCGCTTTTGCGTAGAGCTTCCATATCACGCCAATTTGGATCACGTTGCTTTACTGTGTTAGGCGCTTTAAACTTCATAACTTCTGCTTCGTCAACTGATTCAATAGTTGGATCAGCACGTTTCATTAGTGCAATGAATTCTTTTTTAAGTTCTCTTTCGCTAGTAAAGATCTTTTCTAATGCTGTTTTATACTGTTCTAGTTTTGAAACTAATCTAGGATGTAATGTGCTTGTTGCGGGCACTGATTTTGGCTTTTCCGTTGGCTTAGAACTTCCGCCCTTTCCGCTTATCCAGTTACCTATACCCTTTTGTAGTGCGTCAGGTGCTAAACCTCCTGACTTATAACTTTGCATACCGGCTCGTATACCGTCTAGAGGACCTTCTGACACTTTAACACCAGCTAGTGCTGCAAAGTCAGAAACACTATAATTTTTATCTAGTTTTAAAGAACCTTCAGGAACTTGAGCACTTTCGTTTAAGTAATCTTTAGTAGGTGGTACGTCTCTAGATACGCCACCATTAGCCATAGCAGTTAGCTTTTTAAGATCTTCTCTTGGATCACTTGGATCTAACGCAAATAGTTTTTGTTGAAGTGCGTGATAGTCCATTAGATTAGTCCTTCTTAACGTGCTCTGGTTTGCCTTTGTGTTTAGTAGAAGCATAGTCTTTAGCAGCCTTCTTGCTCATGCCTTTTGCTGCCTTAGCAACTTCTGGACTTGCTGCTGGTTCACCTTTTTGCGCAGCATGTACCATTCCCATAAAACGTTGTTGTGCTTTACTCTTTGCTTTCTCACTTAGTTTAGCATGAAGTTTTGATTTATAAACATCTTCCTTCATCTTCTTGTCTTTGTTAGCATGGATAGCTTTACGTTGTGCATCAGACTTGTACTTGCCTTCGCCTACTTGAATTTCCATTTCAGGACCAGCGCCGCCGCCGTCACCACCAAACTTCATTTCATAGTCTAAATTGTGATACACTGCACCAATATAATCAGCTGCTTTTGTAATCTTAGCCTGTACCCAACCTTCTAGTCCTTCTTCTTCTGAAACGTTTTTTAACATTTCATGTAGTTTAATAGCATACTTTGCAATTTTGTATAGGTCAGCACGAGCCATTTGTACTTCGTGATCGCGCTCTGCTGCACCAGCTAGATCTGCTAGACCTTCTTTAACAGCTTCTCTATTGCAATCACAGCCCTTGCAATTGGGCGAACATGTGCATTTGGCTGCTGTTGACTCGCAGCACTTACACATTTTTGTTTCTCTTAGTGTTGTTGTCATTATATACTCCGGAGCTCTTTATATAGTATTTATCGCTTAATAGGTTTGCCGCCCATTATATTATTACTTAAATCTAATGCGTTTTTAGCAGTACCATCTGCGTTCTTTCTTTGTGGTGCTTCTGGAGCACCGTATTTGCCACGCTTCTTAGGCTTTGAATGTGCAGCGGTAGGGTTAGCAACAGATGTTATGCTTCCTGAACTAGTTGCTCCTGCTGTTGCTGTTTCTTGTATAATATCTGATATTTTCATTTCTTCTTAGCCCTTCCTGCTTTCATATTAGCAAGCCAATGTGCCATACGCTGTTTTTCGCCTGTGCTATTTTTAGCAGTTTTACGCAGATCGCTAACACTTGCTTTTGTATTTACACCGCTACGTTTGGCTAGACCTTTGCGCCCAGGCTTTTTACCATCGGCAAAGTTTTCGTTTGTAGATGCTAGGTTATTATATTTTGTTAATAAATCGTTTATCTGCTTCTTTTTAGCATCAAATCTCTCAGGTTTTAAATGTTCTCTAAAATGAGCAATAGCATAGTTCATCATATCGTGAATATGTGTGAGTATTTTGTTTTTGTTTTTTTCTAATGCTTGCTTGTCTAAATTTTGTAAATTTTTATTGCTCTGAGCAAGTGTTCTTAATACTTCTTTTATTTTCTCTGCACTATCAGAAGATTTTGCATAATCAGATAGACCCATTTGACCAAACGAAGAAAACATTTGGTACTCTGCAATTAAATCCTGCATAGGAGACATTTGCGGCTGAAACGTTCTTGCTTCTTCAGTATTGTAGGTAGGATCGGCCTCAACACCTGGCACATCAGCAGCACCTGGATCTACATCTAATATTTCTAATCCTAGTTTCTGTAATAGTTTTATGTACTTGTGTTCTTCTTCTTCACTACCAAACGCAATTACTGCTTCTGGAGGTCCTTTACCAAAGTCGTTTTTATCTAGGTTAGGCAAGTCGCTAATATGTTGACCTAGTTTGTACCAGTCATATACGTCAGAAACTTTTACACGTATTGAACCCCTAGGCATTGTAGGTTTAGTTTCTGGACCTAGAGGACGATCGTTAGGATGCTGGTCTTCTTTCTTTTTTATGTCTTCAAATAGTTCACGTAGTCTCATTTTTTACGCCCCCTAAATTTATGCCCAGTCATATAAGGAAGGCTAAACCACAGCTCAAACCACTCTTTGTCACCTGGTTTGATATTATTATCTCGTTCTTTTTTCTTTAACTCACTAGCAGTTTGGCTCATGTTCT